>FTIZ01752007.1_pt1 | contig 115521 bp, 113 predicted proteins | sample 1658381 | NCBI WGS metagenome assembly FTIZ01 (sample SAMEA3914822, study PRJEB12502) | metagenome | biome: forest; material: soil | place: USA | collected 2012-03-12 | depth 0.1 m
CAAAATCACTAAACGCACTTATTAAAGCAACACTTGAAAATCCAGAGTTATTCACCAAAAAAGCTAATTTACGAAGAAAATTAAAAGATTGTACCGAAAGGCCTGAATGGTTGCGCTCATACATAAAGCAGCTATGGCAGCCTTCGCTAGACGATCTTCGAGACATCCCTCGATATATGAGACCCCACAATAAAAAATTTAGAGACGTTTATCTGGCGATACGCACGAACGTATTTGCACATACGCTGGTCAGCAAAAAAGAAGAGATAGACCACCTATTTAGCCAAACTGTCGTTGGCGACATAGAAGATATACTTGAGGCTATCCTAAATGCACTCGGTGCTATTCGTGAGCTGTACCTAAATGGTAATAAGATTGAATTGGGCACTCATAAAGAACCTCATCGTTGGTCTTCACAATCGCGCGTAAGCAGAGTTCTAGGAGTAGAAGGACCCAAGCTTGTGAAAGCCGAGGTCGACTAGATTTATTTTCATAATACGGTAGCAGATTTCAAATATGATGCCGGAACTCTAAAAACTGTCGCAACGAGTCAAAAGTTTAGTAAATCTCTGCTGGTGGGAGATAAAAGTTAAAAAACACCCTTTTTACTCTGCGGCAATGGAGTCTCCTCGCGCACTTTTAGAACAAAGTGGCCCAACAGCCGCGCCTGAGCGCGACAAAATCTGAGTTATTATAAAACGGAGAAAAGTTTTGGTGGAGCATAGCGGAGTCGAACCGCTGACCTCTTGCATGCCATGCAAGCGCTCTACCAGCTGAGCTAATGCCCCATTCCGTCAAACGGGACGGTTTGATTAGCAGTTTTTTACCCAAGTGCAAGTATAGAATGAATAGGGCTGGCGCTTCACGAAAGCGCTGCTAGGATGCCCGCCCCGAATGCAGGAGAAATGCTTGGAACAATACGCCGATTGGGTGCAGGATTTTATGCAGTGGCTGGTCGCGGTCACCGAGCACCTGGGCTATGCGGGTTTGCTGATCATGACCTTCATCGAATCCACCGTCATTCCGCTGCCGATCGAGGCGACGCTGATTCCGGCCGGCTACCTTATCGAGGATGGGCGCATGGCATTCCTGCCGGCCTTCATCGCCAGCGTGGTGGGCACAGTGAGCGGGGCGTACCTGAATTACTGGCTGGCGCGGCATTATGGGCGCGGGCTATTCATCCGTTATGGGCGGTTTTTCATGATGAACGAGGAAAAGCTCGAAAAGTTCGAACGGTTCGTGGCAGAGCACGGGGCGATTTCGACCTTCACGGGACGCCTGCTTCCGGGGCTGCGGCATTATATCACCCTGCCGGCCGGCCTGGCGCGGATGAGGACGCAGACTTTCCTGGTCTATACGTTGCTGGGGGCGATGGTGCTGAGCGCGCTGTTGCTGGCGTTAGGCTATTATATTGGCGCGAGCGAAGGGCTGGCGAAGCAGTATATGCCGCTAATCAAGGTAGGGCTGCTGCTGGTGGTGATGCTGATTGTCGGTATCTATGTGCTGCGCGACTGGCGGCGGCGCAAATCGGCCGCCAAGCTCTAGGCAAAAAAAAGGAGAGCGCGGGGCTCTCCTTTAAATGGATACACGTGATGAACGAGATCAACGTGACTACTGCATAAGGCTGAATCTAGCTCCCCGCGCCTAACCGCATGATGGATGCAGCATTACATGTTTGTAATGTGGATAAAATTACTAATATTTTGATTAATGGTTATTTTTGTTGCGACCCATTTCCCAATGCTGCGGATCGGTCCAGCCGCGGGCCTGCATGCACTGGTTGAATACCGTCTGTTTGTTATTGGCGACGGTAGCGCCGGAAGGGGCGCCAGGTGTGACGGTCGTTACCGTGCCGTTATTGTTGGTGGCGGTGGTGACGGAAGCGTTGCTGTTGATGGAAGCATTCGCCTCGGTATTGCAGCCGCCGCTGTCACTGTCATAGGCGACGGAATCCATCACTTTGTTGTAGCGGCAGCTATTGAAGGCGCTGTCATCGCCGCCGCGCATGCTGTTGCACAAATCATCGATATGGTTCCAGTTGATTCGGGCGGGCTCGATACCCTGCTGGCGCAGGCGGGCGGTGACATCGAGATAATTGGTTGGCGGTGCTGCCTGCTGCGCCAGGGCGGCGAAGGGCAGGATGAGGCAGAGCAGAAGCAGGCTATAGCGATGGTGGTGCATGCTTCAGGCATAGCGCGGGGCGTATAAGGGGAAAATCGGGAATTAGAGGGCGACGGTGACGCACAGGCCATGCGGACTGGCATCGGCGAGGGTGATGCTGCCCTGATGGAGCTTCACGATGGCATTGACCAGCGACAGGCCCAGCCCGCTGCCCGGCTCGCTGCGGCTGGGGTCGATGCGGTAGAAGCGGTTAAAGACGTTGGGCTTGTGTTCGTCGGCGATGCCGGGGCCGGAATCGGTGATAGTGAACTGGCAGCCCTGTTCATAGGGCACTAGGCGGATGGTGATTTCACCACGCTCGGGCGTGTATTTGATGGCATTATCGACCAGGTTGGTGAGGGCCTGGAAGATGAGGTCCTTGTCACCGATGGTGCGGCTGGGCTCGGCTTCGAGCACGACGGTGATGTGTTTCTCGGCGGCGATGGGTTCATAGAGCTCGATCACATCCTGCACCACGGCGTTGAGGCCGACTTCCTTGAAGCCGCCATGCCGGCGCGCTGACTCGATGTTGGAGATGCGCAGGATGGCCTGGAAGGTGGAGAGCAGCGCGTCGGATTCAGCCATCAGGTCGGTGAGCTGCTGCTGCGATTCGGCGCACTTGTCGGGCATGGTGTCGCGCAGGCTTTCGATGCGGTTGCGCAGGCGGGTGAGGGGATGGCGCAGGTCGTGCGCGATGTTGTCGGAGGCGGTGCGGGTGCCATGCATCAGCATTTCGATTTCGTCGAGCATGCGATTGAGCACGCCGGCCAGGCCCTGCACTTCCTTGCCCTGGTCGCTGATGGGAATACGGCGTGAGAGGTCGCCGGTGCGGATGATGTCCTGCGCGGTTTCAGCAATGGCGCCAATGCGGCTGCTGGCGATGCGGTTAAGGCGCAGCAGCGCCACCATTACATAAAGCGTGAGGCCGAAGGCGATGACGGAGATGCGGTCGAGCGTCCACTGGCCGCTGATGAAGGCATAAAACCCCAGCAGAATGAGGATGCTGTTGGCTGTAATCGCCATACAGATGACGCGCAGAAGCGGGCTGAGTTTATAGCTGCGCGATGACATGGGTTATGATCCTCCATACTCAGGTTGCCCGAAGCATGGATAAAGACCAAGTGAAGCTTTAGTAATGGTGGTTTAGAAAGGCTTAAGCCGCCACCGAGTTGGTATCTTCGATGGTGTAGCCAGCGCCGCGGATGGTTTTGATCAGCGAGTTATTGGGGTCGCGGTCAATCTTCTGGCGCAGGCGGCTGATATGCACGTCGATCACGTTGGTCTGGGGGTCGAAATGATATTCCCAGACATGTTCGAGCAGCATGGTGCGGGTGACCACCTGGTTCTTATGGCGCAGCAGGAATTCGAGCAGTTTAAACTCGCGCGCCTGTAGGGGAATGTTTTCGCTGCTGCGGGTTACTTTGCGGGCCAGCACATCCATGGTGATTTCGCCGGCATGCAGCACGATTTCGCTGTGGTTGCTGGGCTGGCCGCGGCGGGCCAGCACTTCCAGGCGGGCCAGCAGTTCGACAAAAGCGAACGGTTTCACCAGGTAATCGTCAGACCCGGCCTTAAGGCCCTCGACGCGGTCATCCACCTCGCCCAGGGCGCTGAGGATGAGTACGGGCGTGTGGTTATCGGCTCCGCGCAGGGTTTTGAGGATTTTGATGCCGTCGATCTCCGGCAGCATGCGGTCGAGGATCAGCGCGTCATATTGCTCGCTGGTGGCCATGAACAGGCCTTCCTTGCCGGTGAAGGCTGTGTCGACCGTATGGCCGTGCTCGCGCAGGCCTTTGGCGATATAGGCATTAACGTCGCGGTCGTCCTCAACGACGAGGACGCGCATGGGTGCGCTGGTAGTTGGCATGCAGAGTCTCCCTTCCATGGGCCGGGGTGGCTGGACTGCCACCTCGTTCCCTAAACGGCGCCTGAACGGGTTATTGTTCTTTTCTCGTTGATTATGCATAAAAAACCCATCGCGACAAGGGCCGATAAGCGGTGAAAAGCCATTGGCCGTCGGCCGGATATCGGTTTTTGTCTATATGTAGGAAAAATAATGGAAAAAGCAGGTCTGCCGTCATCAGCCTGTAACAATAATGTGCGAGATTGGAAGCTGGAGAACAGTGTCAGGACCGCATGGGCGATCAGGCTGAGCAGAAAGTTACACCCACGGACCAGCAGGAGGGCGGCCAGCCCCAAAACCTGCCCGCGAAACCGCGCGATCGGTCGATTGATGGCACATGGCATACGCTGCACCGTTCCGTAACGGATTTTGCGGGTGGCCATGGCTCATGGAACACCATTACGGATTCGACCAATAATTTCCTTGGTGCTCTGCGTTATAACAGCATTCGCGCCTTGCCAGCGTTTGTGGTGAACAACTCGTCGAACCTTCTCGGTGCGGCGCATGTGTACACCGAAGGCATCATGTTTAAAGCCAGTATCAAGTCCAGCGTTAAGGACGGCAAACTGGTTCCAGGTAAGCTGGTTGAGAATGCAAGCAACCCGGTTGATTACCTCATCAAGGCCATCTACCGGATTTATAACGATGCGATTCACGGTGCGTTTAAGACGCGCGGTGGACGCGTCAATATTATGGACGGCAACCCTGCCGTTAACATTTTCAAATTTCTTACCGATACGAAGGCAGCCACAGAGCGCGAAATTGCCGTGCAGCAAGTAGCGCCTGAAATGGTCAGGCTCGGCAATCCGTGGCAAATGCGCTCGACGCTCAGCGGGCTGATTGGCTGGACGATCAGTACTATCCTGCCGGAAAAGAAAGAAAGCGATACCGAAATCGAGCGCATGGAGATTATGCGCAAGACCAACCCGGTGGGTTATATAGGCACGCGCCTCGGACAAGGGCTCTGGTTGCCCGGCTGGATTTCGCACAAACGTCAGGCGATTGGTATCGGCCAGCTTACTTCCGGTGTTTTTTCGACGCTCGGTGCCTGGCGAAACCGTACGGAACCGACAGCAATAGAAATCAAGGGTGGCAAATTGCCACGCTATGTTTTTAGCCTGCCCTATCTATGTACGGGCATCTGTAACCTGCTCGCGGGTGCGGCACTGACTTTCGCACCCGACGAGCAGAGCGGTTACAGCCAATATGGCGGATGGGTGATGGCGATGACGGCCTTCCTGCCACTCAGCATCCGCGAAAAATTCCAGCGCAATGAGGGTGGCGCGGCCTGGTACACGGCGGGTAAATTGTCGTTCCAGGCGGAAGCCTGGGGGCAGGGCTTGTTCGGCGGCGCCGAGAAGAAGCCGGACGGTACGATTGTCGATCACGACGCGATTCGCAAAGAGGCAGATGCCAAGGCGTTGGAAATCCGTCGCGAGCGAAAGCTGGCGAAGTATCATGGGCGCGATGTGCCGCAAACAAAGATTGAGGAGGTGAGCCAGCGCGAAACGCTTGCTGCCCCTGCCGAGCAGAAAGAGGCTTATGTCTGAGCCCCTGCAACAGCAACGTACGGTCGTCAACCCGAAGGCGAAGCACAAGCAGGAAGTCACCTGGCCTTATACCAATATCCCATTGCCGCAGCCGCTGGGTGGATGGGTGGGGGCGGTGCAATGGCGCTGGGACCAGTTCGGCAATTACCTGAAGCAGACATTGCCTTCGCCCATCATCAATAACTCGTCGAACGTGGTGGGCTCGATGCAGCTGGTCGCCGAGGCGATGCAGTTCAAATCCAGCAACAACAACCTGGTGCGCAAGCAGTTCCATAACCAGCCATGGATGTGGCTGATCGAGGTGGTGCGCAATATTTATACGGCGTCGTTTCAGAAGGCGCAGGTGCGTTTGCACCCCAGCGACCTATTGCGGCCTTCGTTCTATAGCGAAGCGGCGCGCAATCTGGTGGATCTGGAACGTGCCTCGCTAATCGACAGCAAGCACAACACGGTCGAGCTGCGCAACCATTGGTCGGCGCGTTCGGGGCTGACGGGCATCTCGTCGATGACGCTGGCGACATTGCTGCCCGACCGCAAGGAAACGGACCAGGAGATCGAGGGAAATGCGACGCTGGCGCGCACTAACCCACTCGGTTATGTGGGGCGGCGGGTGTATCAGGCCGTCAATCCGCTGGAATGGTGGGGCAATAAGCGCCAGATTTCCGGCCTAGGCATGACGGTGACGGGGCTGCTCTCGTTCGTTTCGGGCTGGCGGCAGATTGCGGGGGATTTCATCGCGCATCCGGTGACCGGCATCAATATGGCGGAGAAGACGCAGGTCTATAGCCGCAATTACGGGCAGATGGCGGGCGGCGTCATCACCACGCTGGCGGGCATTCAGCTGTGGATGGGGCTGACCAACCAGCAGGGCTGGACCAACTTCGGCAGCACGCAGTTGCTGCGTATCTTCACGCTGCCGCCCAGCATCGCCAAGCGCTTCAAGCCGGATGAGAATGGCCGGCGCGACCCGAATGCGAACTGGTATCTCGGGGCGCAGATGGTGATGGTGGGCAAGAACTCCACCGCCTCGCTGATCGGCGGTGCCGAGCGGCATGGCGGTGAGGTGATCGAGCGCCGCCCCACTGATCCAGGAGCGGCCGTGCGGAAGAAATTGTCGACGCCCAACTATGATAAGGCCGATGGCGATGAGGCCACGCCAGCTACTACCCTGACCCAAATTGCCGGACGGGATGCGGCAATGCCGGAGCGCCTGGCAGAGTTCCAGAAGCAAAGTCAACAAACCGCGCCGGCGACGGCGTAAAAAGGGCAGCCGAAGCTGCCTTTTTTGTTTCACGTGAAACAACCCTGGATTATTGGGCCGGGGCTGGCTGGGTGGTGGGGGCCTGGGCCTTGAATTCCACTTCGACGCGGCGTTCCTGGGCCATGCAGCTGATTTTGGCGTCGCGCTTTTTGATGGCGGCGCAGCCTTCGGCGGGGGTGGATTTGCCCAGGCCGCGCACGTCACCTACGTTGGTGGTGAGGCGCGAATGCTGGTCGAGGTAGGTTTTCACGGCAGCGGCGCGTTTGTTGGCGAGCACTTCGTTATAGGAATGGCTGCCGAACTGGTCGGTGAAGCCGTGGACGCTGACATCGGCGATAGCAGTGGAGTTGTTGATGATGCCGGCCAGCTGGTCGAGCTTGCCGGTAGCGGTGCTGGAGAGATCGGCGCTGTCGAAATCGAAATAGATGGTGCGCTGCTCGAGCGTGACGACGGGCATAACGGGAACTGGCGCGGGTGCGGGCGGCGGCACATAGACCGCGACGGGCGGCTTGGCGACAGCGATGGCGCAGGGATCGGCGGCATCCATCCATTTGGTGCGGACGCAATGGCCGTTGGTGTCGCCGACGGGATTGGCGTTTTTGTCGTAGGCGGCGTCCTGCGCGGGGCCGGCATAGGCGGGCAGGGCAAGCAGAGCGAGTGCGGTGCCGAGGATGAGTTGTTTTTTCATGGTGGTCTCCTTGTGGTGGTTCGCGGGACCGTAACTGAAAACAACATAAAGACAATATGTGTAGTTGTGATTGGTGCGCAAAGCACGCGTTGGGGCGAAGGCGTTCCCGACTCTGCCAACTCCCTGGCTTCGCAGCGCTCGTGGCTCGCGTGCAGTTGCGCGCTACACGGTGTATTCATTCGAGTGATGTTTTGCGGCTATTCGTCGGCTTTGGCGGCTTTGGCGCGGCGGCGGATGACGGCTTCCTCGATGCATTCGATCATCGCGCCGGCGATGTCGAGGCCGGTGCAGCCTTCGATGCCTTCGAGGCCGGGGGAGGAATTGATTTCGAGCACTTTGGGGCCCGTGGCGGAACGGATGATATCGACGCCGGCGACCTTCAGGCGCATGATCTGCGCGGCTTTGATGGCAATGCGGCGCTCATCGGCGGTGATTTTGATTTCCTGGGCGCTGCCGCCGCGATGGATATTGGCGCGGAAATCGCCCTCCGGCGCGGTGCGCTGCATGGAGGCGACGACTTTGCCATCGACCACGAAGCAGCGGATATCACGGCCCTGGGCCTCTTTCACGAATTCCTGCACCAGGATTTCGGCTTTGACTGCTTTGAAGGCATTGATGAGCGACTCGGCGGCCTGGTTGGTTTCGGTGAGCACCACGCCGACGCCCTGGGTGCCTTGCAATAGTTTCACGACCAGCGGTGCGCCGCCGACCATTTTGATCAGCTCGCCGGTTTCCTGCGGCGAATGGGCGAAGCCGGTGATGGGCATAGGGATGCCATCCTCGGCGAGCATCTGTAGCGAGCGGAGCTTATCGCGCGAACGGGCGATGCCGATGGAGCCGTTGAGGGCGTAGGTGTGCATGATCTCGAACTGGCGCAGCACGGCGGTGCCGTAGAAGGTGAGGGCCGGGCGGATGCGGGGAATGACCGCATCGAACTGGCCGAGGATTTCGCCACCGCGATAGTGAATCTCCGGCTCTTCGGCCGAGATGTTCATGTAGCAATGCTGGATGTTGATGAAGCGCATGTTATGGCCGCGGGCGCGGCCGGCTTCCATGAGGCGGCGGTTGGAGTAGAGCTCGCGGTTGCTAGCCAGCACGGCGATGTTGAGGCCGGTGCTTTTTTTCTTTTTCTCAGTGTAGAAGCGGCGCAGGTCGGCATCGGAATGTTTGCCCTGGCAGAAGGATTGTTCGGGGTCGATCAGCATGCGGCCCTGCATGGCCTCGCGGCCCAGCAGCATGCGGTAACCCATGGCATCGCGGTTGGTGAGGGTGAGCTGGATGCTCTGCACCACGCCGCCGATGCGCACATTGGCTTCGATGACGGGACGTTTTTCAGTATGGCCGGAAGAGGATTTCACGGCGCGCTGGTCAACCAGGCGGGCCTTGCAGCTGATGCTGGTGCGGCGGTCTTTCTGCAGGGGGCGGACATCGAAGCTCACCCACTTCTCGCCGCGCACGTTGATTACGTTGATGTTGGTGGCGTGTAGCGCCGAGGTGCGGGCGCCGGAGTCGATTTTGGCTTTGATGGCAGGGATATTGAGGTCAGGCAGGGCGCACCATTCCTCTTTGCCGATAACGAGTTTCTTGGTGATGAGCAATCCGGCCTCCCGCGTGCTGGAGAGCAGGCTATGCCCGAGAAACGTATAAAAGGCAATGGGGGTTTAAACGAAAAGGGCGGCAGTGGTGCTGCCGCCCTTTGGTTTGAAGTGGCGCCGGCTAGGCCAGCGGATCGACGTCGGACGGGTGGTTGACGGCGAAATCGTGGACCGACAGGGCGTTTTTATCGACACCCACCAGCGTGATGCTGGAGCCGGTGTTGAAGGTGATGACCGTGTCGTTACCGACCTGGGTCAGCATGCTGCTGATGGTGCTCCAGGTGGGCAGGAAGTCGGACATGCCCTCGAACAGGATGGTGTCCTGGCCGATATGGAAGTCGGTGACGACATCGTGGCCGATATCGACATGGGCTTTATCCGTCGCGCCGTTGCTGTCGCTGAAGATGAAATAGTCGTTGCCGTCGCCGCCGGTGAGGGTGTCGTTGCCGGTGCCGCCGCGCATGATATCGTTGCCGGCGCCGCCGTCGATCACATCATTGCCGGCCTGGCCGTAGATGGTGTCGTCGCCATCGCCGCCGATCAGGCTGTCGTCACCCAGCTGGCCGTGCAGGCAGTCGTTGCCGGTGTCGCCCCAGATGGTGTCGTTGTCGTTGCCGCCCATGATCAGGTCGTCGCCGGCATCGCCGTGGATGCTGTCGTTGCCTTCGTCGCCCCAGATGGTGTCGTTGCCGTTGCCGCCGCTGATGGTGTCGTTGCCATCGACGCCATCGTCGGTGAAATCGGCGCCGAGAATCTGGTCGTTGCCGTCGCCGCCCGAGATATAGTCGTCGCCATGGCCGCCATAGAGCAGGTCGTTACCGCCCTGGCCGTAGACGGTGTCGTTGCCGTCGCCGCCATCGATGGTGTCGGATTCGCCGCCATGGAGGGTGTCGCTGGCATCGGTAATGCCTTCGTCGCCGACAGAGTTGCCGTAGAGCACGTCGTCACCGGTGCCGCCGAGAATCCAGTCATGGCCGGCGCCGCCTTCGAGGGTGTCGTTGCCGTCGCCGCCATCCATATAGTCGTCGCCCAGGCCGCCGAACGCATGGTCGTGGCCGGCTTCGCCGTAGATGCTGTCGTTGCCGTCGTCACCGTAGATGATGTCCTGGCCATCGCCGCCATGGAGGACGTCGTTGCCGCTGTCACCATGAATGCTGTCATCGCCGGCATCGCCGAAGATGGTATCGTCGCCATTGCCGCCGTGGATGGTGTCGTTACCGTCGATGCTGTCGCTTGCCGCCAGGGGATCCGTGAAGTTGACCACTTCGCCGCCGTGGATGATGTCGTTGCCGGCACCGCCATAGATCAGGTCGGCATCATGGCCGCCGTAGATGAGGTTGCCGCCATCGGAAGCGTAGATGGTGTCGTTGCCGTCGCCGCCATAGAGCGAATCGTGCTCGGTCGCGTCGCCGCCGGAGCTTACAGAGTCGTGGCCGTAGATGAGATCGTTGTCGGCTTCGCCGTAGACCACGTCGTTGCCGGTACCGCCCATCAGGGTGTCGTTGCCGGTGTAGCCGTGGAGTTCGTCGTTACCGGCCTGGCCGTTCACCCAGTCATTGTCCTGGTCGGCATAGACGAGGTCGTTGCCGGCACCGGCGCTGATGCTGTCGTCGCCGGTCCAGCCGTAGATGGTGTCGTTACCGGCACCGGCGATCACGGTGTCGTTGCCATCATCGCCGTAGAAGAGGTTCCAGCCGTCGCCGCCGATCAGCAGGTCGTCACCGGCGCCGCCATGCAGTTCGCTGGACTGGAAGCCGCCATAGACGGTGTCGTTGCCATCTTCGCCCGAGAGAACGTCGAAGCCCGAGGTGCCGCCGTAGATATAGTCGTCGCCGGTGTAGCCGAAGAGCAGGTCGCTGCCTTTGCCGCCGAGCACGATGTCGTTGCCGGCATCACCCGAGGCTACGCCGCCGTCATCGCCCATCTGGATGTAATCGTTGCCGTCGCCGCCCCAGAGGTAGTCGTGGCCGCCGCCGCCATAGATGAAGTCGTTGCCCTGGTCGCCGCCGAGGGTGTCGTTGCCCGGGCCGCCGATGATGGTGTCGCTGTCGGTCCAGCCATAGGCGTAGTTGTTGCCGTCGCCGGTGTTGATGTAGTCGTCGCCGGTCCAGCCGTAGAGGGAGTCGTTGCCGTGGCCGCCGAAGATGGTGTCGTTGCCGGCGTCGCCCGAGGCGAGGTCGTTGCCGTCGCCGCCCTGCAGGTAATCGTTGCCATCCCAGCCGAACATGGTGTCGCCGCCATGGCCTGCATAGAGGTGGTCGTTGCCGGCATCGCCGGTGAGGTAGTTGTGGCCGGTGCTGTTCGAGGCGTCGATGGTGTCGTCGCCGTTCCAGCCGTAGACGGTGGCGTTGCCGCTGTTGATGCCGGTGCTGCCATGCGCGCCGACGACGATATAGTCATTGCCGTTTTCGCCGCCGATCAGATCGTTACCGCCGTTGCTGTAGATGACGTCGTTGCCGGAGGAACCGTAGAAGCCTTTGCCGTCCGGGCCGTGGTCGTCGCCGGTGGTACCGTTGAAGGTACCGGCATGGTCGGTCTCGCGGTCACCGGTGGGCAGGCTGGGGACAGGGTCCTGCGGTTGCATGTCGACCTGCAGCTGCGGCATATAATGCGGCTGCGTTTTATCGCCGTTGAGGAACCAATCCCAGAGGGCATTGGCATCGGTGGCTTGTGTTGTCGAATCAACCATGTTCGGCCCCTTGTGTTTCCTGCAGTATGCAATCCAAAGATGAAGGAATTGCTAAAAATTTAGTTAATAATCCTTAATAGCTTATTTTGCTTTTGGGTGCAACCTATGGTGTGTGAAGCTTTTGTGACCATTTTATGTCATTGAACCACATGATTTTTAATGATAGGTTAAGAATGGTAAATTTCTTTGGGTAAAGCCAAGGCTGTGGATAGAAATATCCATAAACATTTGCTATCTTAATGAAGCAGGCTAGCGTGAAAAAAACAACTAAAGGATGCAGGGATGGCTAAACGCCGACGTGCGGGCAGCGGTGTCACCGGATTGGTGGCGATCGGCGGCCTGCTTTATTTTACGCATGCGGGCACCTGGCTGGGCGAACAGCTTGGGCAAGTGGAGAATGGCTGCTATAGCGCGCTGGCGCGTATTGGCAATGGCCGCGGGGCGGCGATCTGCTCGGCCATCGGCAAAGGGGTGGAGGGGGCGCAGAAAGTGGCCTCGACCGTTAGCAGTTCGGCCGATAATGTGGTGGAACGTATTAAAAGCGCCATCAACGGCAGCGTGGATTTGAAGAGCGCGGTGGGGAATATCCATGTGCCATCCAACGTGCTTGGGCTTGGCAGCTCGGAAGATACGCTGCTGAACAAGCTGCAGGTCGGGCCTCAGGTGCTGACATCGGGCAATAGCGTGATAAACGCGATGGATGGGTTCCAGCTTGGCAAACGCCTGATGGGTGGTGACGGCAGCGACACGCGCGATGCGATTCCGTGGTTCAAGGAGGCATCGCAGATCCAGGGATATGGCCTATTATCGCAACTATCGCTGGGCGATATTTATCGCCAGGGGGCGCCGGATGTGAAGTCGGACCCGGCATCGGCGATTCAGTATTATGCGCAGGCGCACCAGAGTATCAGCCTGCTGGAGCAGAGCAATACACCGCAATCGCAGGCCATTCTGGCGGCGCTGCCGGCCTCGCCGGAAGTGGTGAAAGAGCAGTTGATCCAGATTATCCGCCAGCTAAAGGGTAAATAGCAGCAGCGTGTCGGCCCGCTGGTAGCGCGCCCGCTCGGCTTCGGGGATGGTAACATCGCGGAAGCCTTCGGCGCGGTAAAGGTCGCAGGCGGTTTTCAATGAGGAATGGGTGAAGATGCGCAGCGTATGCGCGCCGCGGTGGCGTGCGCGGTTGATACAGTGATGCAGCAGCGTGCGGCTGATGCCCCGGCCCTTGGCATCGGGCGCTAGGCCCAACTTGCTGAATTCGAAGATGCCGTCTTCGCTTTTGATGAGGGCGCAGGTGCCGAGCACCTTGCCGTTTTCCTCGGCGAACCAGATTTCACCGCCGGGAGCGATAATGCTGTGCCTGGGCTGAGTGAGCAGCGTTTCATCGAAGGGTTCAAGCCAGAAGAAGCGGGTGATCCAGTCGCGGTTGAACTGGTCGAAATAGGGGGCGCGTTCGGGGGTGAAGGGCAGGATGCGCACGCGGTCGCGGCGGGGATAGAAGCTTTGCCAGGTGAGCCATGTGAGCGTGGCGACGAGCAGAAGCGGGCCGAAGGGCAGGCTGTCGAACATCAATGTGTAGATGGCGGTGGGGAGAATCCATAACCCGCCGAGGAGAATATGGACGGGCGCGCGCTCCTCGACCGTGGCGCAGAGATAGAGGACGAGTGCGGCGGCGACGGCTGTAAGGTCGTAGTTATAGGCATAGGGCGTGAGGAGAATGCTGGCGATGGCCAGCGCCAGGATGGCGCGCGGTGAGGCGCCCTCGCGGCGGGTGATGGTGGTGGCCAGGGCCAGGGCGGCAATGGCGATAGCGGCGTGGATGCACATAGCTGCGTTATAGGAATAGCCGAGCAGGCGGGCGGCGGCGAAGGTGCCGGGCATCATGGCGATGTAGAAGCCCTGAAAAACATCGAGCAGATGCTGCTGATAGGGCAGGGTGTTGGCAATGTAGTCGTGCCAGGGGGTGAGGCCCCAGAAGGTGAAACTGATGGCGATGAGTAGCGCGGTGGTGAGGGTGGCGCTGGCGATAGCGCGCCATTGGCTGAGAGCCAGCAGGGCGAAGGGAATTGCAATGCCCAGCTGCGGCTTGATGGTGAGCAGGCCGAATAGGATGCCCGCCAGCCATGGGCGACGATTAAGGATGGAGAAGCCGCCGATGAAGCAGGCGGCAGTGAAAAAGCCGTTCTGGCCGGAGAGCAGGTTGATGATGGCGGCCGGGCTGGTGATGAGCAGCAGCCAGGGTAGCAGGCGATCATGCGGAAAGTTTTTCAGCCGGGTGGCGGTGCAATAGAGGACAAGACCGAGCAGGCTCCATAAGGCGAGAGCGGGGCCGTAGCCAAGGGGGCTGAAGGGATAGAGGAACGGCAGGATAGTGGGTGGGTAGGACCAGTTGTGGAAGGGGAAATGCGCGCCCAACACCTGGCGCATTTCAGCGATGTAGCGGTGGATATCGTAGGCGCTGGCGATATTGCCGGCAGCCAGCAGGTGCGAGGCCATCCAGACATTGACGAAATCGCGGCCGATGACATAGCCGGTGATGTCGTAGATGCCGTGGTCGGGCATGTAGGTACGCAGGATGATGCCGCCGGAAAAGGCGAGACCGACCATGGACCAGAAGAAAAGCCAGCGCGGGGTGGTGAAGCGCATGGGGCCTGCTTACATGTGGGTGGCGACGGCGCTGGCGACGTTATTATACTGGTTGGTATTGCTGCCGCCCAACAGCACCAGACCTGCCAGGAGCACAAGCACCACGGCCGCGCAGATAGCGGCGTATTCGATGGCAGTCGCACCCGATTGGTTGCTGTGGAAATGGCGCATAAGATTTAGTTATAGGCGGGCATCAGGGGATGCCAAGGGAAAATCAGAGTTGTCCACTGGCGTTCGTGAAAAAGGCGCTGACCTGGGTGCCGATATTGGTCATCGCCACCACAGCTGCGATGGAGATGAGGGAGGCGATGAAAGCATATTCGATCATCGTGGCGCCGGCGCGGTGGCTGGAGAAGCGGGTGAGGAATGACATGCAGGACCTCTCAGAAAGAAATGGCCTGCGGAAGAGGGTCCCCCGCAGGCCATTCTGTGCGGCCCGAAGGCCATAGCAAATGCGCGACTAGAGTTTGCCGCTGACGTTGCTGAAGGTCGAGCTCAGCTTGGTGCCGAGGGTGGTCATCGCGGCGATGGCGGCCACGGCGATTAGTGCGGCGATCAGACCGTATTCGATGGCGGTCGCGCCGGATTCATTGCTCAGGAAGGATTGAACGAATTTCGTCATATGGATCTCCTATAAGGACGAAGGATGTGGTCATCATTGGCCACGGATACGCTGGCTATCCAGCTGAGGGTGAACATAGCAAAAATCGATGGGGCTGGCAAAAAGAATCATTCGGTTTACGGCAGGTTTCGTATGAATTTTTATACATATTTTAGTAAGTTGCGCGCTATTTGCCACAGATATCAGCGGTAGTTCCAGTAGTTGGCCAGTTGCTGCAGCCCCTCGGCCAGGAGTTGCTGGGCAGCGGCGAGGCGGCCCGCCATGCCGGCATCGGCCCAGGCGCGCTCACGCAGGGCGGGATGCATGAAGAGCGGCATCTCATTATAGACGCTGAGGCGCATTACCGGTTCATAATGGAGCCGGCTTTTCAGCAGGGTGGTGGCGGCATGGTATTCCGCCTCGCGCAATTGCCGCCAGCCAGGGTCGTCGGGCTTTCGGGGGGCCATATCCCACTGTTTTTCATAGTGAGTGGTGAGAGTGGGGGCGCCATAGCGGATGGTGTAGAGCCAGCGCAGGTGCAGGCCACTGCGGTGCTGCGCCGGGGTGATGAGCTGGTGCTCCAGGCACAGATCGATCGGCTCGGTGGTGAGGCCGTGGGCGTGCTTGAAGCGCAGCTCGGGGGTTCCCAAATCGACGCGTTCGGCGGCCGCCTTGGGAGGGCGGCCGCGTCGCGTGGTGAAAGCCATCGTTAGCAGGAGGGGCAGAGGATGGCTTCTTCCATGGCCTGGCGGGCCCGGGCGCGCCAGCCCTGGCCGGCCGGCAGCCGCCATTGGCAGCCCCGCTCGAGGGCCTGGCGGGCACGGCCGCGCACATAATCGGGGTCGAGCCCGGCATTGTCGCAGACGGTGGTGAAGTCGGATTCGTCGCTGAGCAGCCAGGTGAGAGCATCATGTCGGCTGCGGCGGGCATCGGATTTATGGGACTGGCTGGCGGCGTCCATGAGCGCCTGGGTGATAACGGCGCGCCAGAGGCCGGGTTCGTGATCGGCAAAAGAGCCATGGGAACGGTTGTGGTGGTGGTTTACAGGGGTGATGCCACGGAAGGCAGAAGACATAGCGACTCCATGATCAGGTTTTGTTTTTATGATACAGCCATTTGGCAATGGAAGGCTTGGGTTACAGCAGGCCGCCTAAGTAAAGGCGCAATCAGGAAAACAATCTTTGGTTGTGTTAAATGAATAAAGCACAACCAGCAATAACATTTTTTTATTAGTCAGATGCTTCCCGGTGGTTCTTCTGCTTGGTAGGATGCAGAATGATAGTATGCCAAATTATGGCTGCAACTCGCTGAATATCATCGAGTTTATATAGGCATCCTTACCAACAGGGAAGGGGTGCCTTTTTTATTCAGGAAGAGAGATGTCGAAAGTAACCACAAGTAAAACAAAAAAAAATACAAAGAAATTATCGGCCCGGGGGCTGGGTGGTTTGCTGGAACGCACGCAGGGGTTGCTGGCCAGCATGGTGGCCGCCATGGAAACGGAACTGAAAAAAGCTGACGATGAAACTCGGTATGCGGTGCTGTTCGGCACCCGTGGGTTGGCAGCGCAAATGCCGAAGTTAATGCAGCTGGCCAGCCAGCTGGCGGCCCTACAGCTGGAACTGGGGCAGGGCAACGCAGAGGAAGAGGCCTATCCGCCCATCAGTGACGCGGATCTGAAGCTGCTGAAGGACTGGCTGGAAAGCTAGTGGATATGCGGCGATTCCGGCGGGGTGGGGACGCGGGATTCGGCAGGCAGGGTGCCGGGAGTATCGGTGGGTTTTTCACCGTAGCGCGTGGCTTTCAGGGCGTAGCGTTTCCAGAGCGGGGAGGCCTTGCTGAGAGCATGTTCCAGCGCATCGAGTGGTGCCTGCTCTTGCTGGAGCTGACGGGCGGTCTGCAGCATTTCAGCGAAAAGCTGCATCAACGGGCCCTGGCGGAAATGGTGGAAGGACTCGGCGGTGATGACGGCTTCGGCAGCATGGGTGAGGGTTTCGCACCATTCGGGCGGCAGGGGCTGCAGCTCCTGATGCGCATCGAGCATGGCGCGCCAGCGCTTGCGCAGGGCGAGGTCGCGATGGGGGATATCGTGAGCGCCGCTGAGCATCATCGGTTCGTAGCGGGCGCGCTCGAGGGCGGCATCGAGGATGAACTGGCGGATAAGGGGGGCGTTATCGGAGATAGAAGCGCGCAGCAGCGAGGTGGCTTCGTTGGCGCGCAGCTGGGGCGACTGGTCGATTTCGGCAGCGAGATTAACCATTTCGGCCAGCAGGTCGAGCGATTTGAAGGTGGGCATGTAGCGGATATCGGGATGTTCGAATAGTGCGGCGGCGCGCTCATGCACCAGGTTGCTCAGAGCTGCGCGGTGCGGGCCGGAGAAGTTTTTCAGCGCGAGGAAATCGTCGATGACGGATTGGAAATGGAAGGTGGGCGATTGGGTAACCATGGGTTTACCTTAACAGAAAAACACTCTCATTAGAAGGGGGCTTTCCCCCCTTCGCTCCGCCGATTTTGCCGCTTTGTGCTTCCAATCGGCTCAGGGCAATTTACACGGTGAAGCCGTAACGCTCCTGCAGATAATCTTTCACTTCCTGTGAGGGTTCTTCGCCGTAGCAGGAGGCGATGACTTTGCCGAAATCTTCAAGGTCGAGCGTGCCGTTGCCTTCGATGGCTTTAAGGAAGGCGGCTTCGCGGGGGGCTTCGACCAGCACGAAATAATAAGCCCAACGGCCGGTTGTATCCTTAGCTTTCAGCTTATGGATCAGGTGGCCTTTTTTGGCGATGATCGAATCGACGAACGATCGTTTTTTGTCATCCATGTAGTGGGTCTCTCACGCCTTAGGGCGGTTTAGTTGGCTATAACCATAGGAAATATTTACCAATATGACAAGCACACAATCGGTCCGCCGGCGGCTGAATCAGCGTATGGACCAGCTCAGCGCGGGCGATTTTACCATATTTTTGCGGCGGGTGTTGGCCACGGTGGCGCCAGCGGCGGTGTATAGTCACAATTGGCATATCGAGGCGATTGCGGCGCATCTGCATGCCTGCGCGCGTGGGGATATCCGGCGGCTTGTGATTAATATGCCACCGCGGATGCTGAAATCGACGCTGGTATCGGTAGCCTGGCCGGCCTGGCTGCTGGGGCATGAGCCGGCGCTACGGCTGATGGCAGCGAGTTATGGTCAGGCGCTGGCCAATAAGCATTCGCAGGATTGCCGGCTGGTGATGCAGGCACCGTGGTATCGGCGAATTTTCCCGGAGACACGGCTGAGCGCCAGACAGAATGAGAAAGAGAAGTTCGCCACTACCCGGCAGGGGTATCGGATCGCGACCTCGGTGGGTGGGGCGGCGACGGGAGAAGGCGGACATATTCTGATTGTCGATGACCCGTTGAACGCGCTGCAGGCCGGGCAGCATGCGCAGCGCGAGACGGTGAATGCCTGGTTCGACCACACATTCGCCACCCGGCTGGATGATAAGCAGCGCGGGGCCATCGTGGTGGTGATGCAGCGGCTGCATGTGGATGATTTGTCGGGCTATCTGTTGGAGCGCGGGGGGTGGCACCACCTGAATCTGCCAGCGATTGCACCGGTGGATACGCTGGTACGTTGTGGGGCGTTTTCCTATGCGCGGCCGGCTGGTGAGGCGCTGCATGCAGCGCGTGAGCCGTTGGCGCTGCTGGAGCAGGTGAAGGGGGAGTTGGGGAGCACGAATTTCAGTGCGCAATATCAGCAGCAGCCAATTCAGCGCGAAGGGGCGCTGTTGCGGCCCTTCTGGTTCAAGCGGTTCGAGGGCATGCCGGAGGGCAGCTGTGTGCAATCGTGGGATACGGCGGTGAAGGCAGGCGACGGGCACGATGCCAGCGCCTGCGCGACGTTCGTGGTGCAGGATGGGGTGCACCATCTGGTCGATATGCTGGTGGCGCGGCTGGAATACCCGGCGCTGAAGCGGGCCATCTGCAACCATGCAGCGCGGTTCTCGCCGGTAGCGGTGCTGATGGAGGATAAGGCCAGCGGGCAGTCGCTGCTGCAGGAATTGCGTGGGGAGACGGAACTGCCGCTAATCGCGCGTATGCCAGTGCAGGATAAGATTAGTCGCATGGAGCGGGTAACGCCGATGATGGAGGCAGGACAAGTGGCGCTGCCCAAGGTGGCCGGCTGGCTGGCGGCGCTGGAGGAGGAGCTGTTCCGTTTTCCGGATAGTGGGCATGACGACCAGGCGGATGCCATCAGCCAATACCTCAACTGGGTGCGGGAACGGGGGCTGAAGCCCAAGCCTAACCTGCGGAGATTATGAGGATTGTCATGTAATCTTCATCATACTGGACGCTGGAAATGATAGAGTGACAGGATGCAGCAGACCGTGCAGCTTCAAGGACCGGATGTGCCCTCGCAGGATCAGAGGGACGATGCGGTGCGTCAGAAAATTCTGGCGGGCAGTGGCGATAAGGCGGTGGATGCGCAATGGAAACTGGCATTGCGGGCGGCGCAGGGCGAAGCGATCGATGGGTCACCGGCGATTGCTTATGGGCGTGCTATTGGTCTGGCGATGGAAAAACAGCAGCCCGATGTGGCACAGTTCTTCCGGGAGAAGCTGGTGATCAAGGATGCGCATTTTGATAGTACTATTGCGCAGCTTTATGATGCGTACGGCAAGACGCCGGAGAAATTTGCAGCGTTTGTAGCGGGCAAAAACGGTTTTACTTCGGGTACGGCATTTTCCAATGCACTGGGCAGTTACGCGTATGCGTTCGATTATCTTGAGCGCGGGGATGCGGCATTGGCTGGCGGCGAAAAGGACTCGGTGCTGCATTGGGGCGCGGAAGCGATGCGGGCAGGTAGTATTAGTGAACGTGCCGAGGCAGCGCCTCGCGGCAAGATGGCATTACCTGCGCAGAATGCAGAAGATGTGAAGACGCAGAAGCAAAGCAGCCAGGGCATGATTCGCGTAGTCAGTGCCTCGATGTCGGCGGCGGCTGGTGCTTTCTTCATGTATTGGGTCGGCCGTTTCGGCGATAGCACCAAGGCGGGGAGGGTGCTGGGCTCGAAGACGCTGCCATGGCTGGGCGGGGTATTCGGATTCCTGATTTCGATTTATGCGACGCGGCCGGGCGAAGACAAACGGATGGATGATTCAGTCTACATGGACCGGCATATGGAGTCGCAGCGATTCAAACCCGAAGGGCCGCAGTTGCAGGATGCGCGTGTGGAAACGACCAGCATTACGCACCAGGGCAAAATGCAGGCGGAGATGGCGCCGCAGATCGGCATGTAATTTTTTTCGCACGCCTACTTCCGGGGGGTGGCGGATGCGCGTACAACCTTAAATATAGAATCGACATCGTGTGCCACCGCTGAGGTGGCATTTTTGTTTCTCCCCTTAGCATAGGTAGCATATGGCAGGCATGTTCTCGTGGCTGGCGCGCAATGAGCGTGCGCCGCAGGTGAAAGCGTATTCAGCGGCATCGAGCGCGTATATGATTGCGCCGGGGCAGCCGGTGTGGACGCGGCGCGATACGACGAAATTCGCGGATGAAGGCTATCGCCGCAATGTAATCGCGCATCGTTCGATCAACATGATTGCGACGGCGGCGGCGAGCGTGCCGTGGAAACTTTCCGAACGCCGGGCGCGCAGTACGCGGTTTGTGGAAAGCCACCCGCTGCTGACGTTGCTGAACCACCCCAATCCGTTGCAGGGCGGCACCGAGATGTGGGAGGCACTGATTGCCTTCCGCATGATCGCGGGGAATGCCTATCTGCATGCCATCGGGCCGAAGGGTGAAGCGCCGCTGGAATTGCATGTGTTGCGGCCTGACCGGGTGGCGATTATTCCGGGCATGGGCGGCATGCCGAAGGCGTATCGATACACGATTGACCAGCGGGAGGTGGATATTCCGATCGACCCGATTACGGGGCAATCGCGGGTGCTGCATTTCAAGACCTTCCATCCGCTGGATGACTGGTATGGGCTGTCGCCGATGGAGGCCGCGGCTTACAGCATCGACCAGCATAACCAGTGCGGGGCATGGAACCAGGCGCTGTTGCAGAATGGGGCGCGGCCATCGGGCGCGCTGATGGTAAAGACGGAGCAGGGCGGTGCGGGGAATTTGAATGAGGCGCAGTTTGCGCGGCTGCGCCAGCAGCTGGACGAGCAGTTCTCGGGCTCGCAGAATGCCGGGCGGCCGTTGCTGCTCGAAGGCGGGCTGGAATGGAAGGAAATGAGCCTTTCACCGAAGGATATGGATTTCGTGTCGATCAAGAATGCGAGTGCACGGGATGTGGCGCTGGCCTTTGGCGTGCCGCCACAGCTGCTGGGTATTCCGGGTGACAATACCTATTCGAACCTGCAGGAAGCGCGGCTGGGGCTGTGGGAGCAGACGATTTTACCGCTGCTGGAGCATTTGACGGATGCGCTGAATAACTGGCTGGTGCCGCTGTTCGACTCCTCGCTGGAGCTGAGCTTGGATAATGATGCCATCCCCGTGCTGGCGGCCAAGCGCGATGCCTATTGGGACCGCATCAGCAAGGCAGATTTTTTGAGTGATGACGAGAAGCGCAAGCTGCTTGGGATCGGGGCGTAGGATGGAGACGAAATATCGGAATTCCTTCGCGCTGGAGATGAAGGCGCTGGAGGCAGACGGGCGTTTTGCCGGCTATGCCAGCGTGTTCGACAACACCGACAGCCAGCAGGATGTGATGCGCCCCGGCGCCTTCCGCAAGTCGCTCAAGGCCAGGAAATATCCGGTGCAGCTGTTATGGCAGCACCAGTGGGACAGCCCGATCGGCGTGATCACCGAGATTTTCGAGGATCAGCATGGGCTGTATGTAGAAGGCAGGCTGCTGCTGGAAGTGGCGCGGGCGAAAGAAGCGCACGCATTGCTGAAGGCAGGGGCGATGCGGGGCCTCAGCATCGGCTATACGGTGACACGTGCGCGGCGGAATGCCGACACGGGAAGCCGTGAACTGATGGAGGTGGAATTGTGGGAAGTGAGCTTGGTGACGCGGCCGGCGAACGATGCAGCCCAGGTGACGGTGGTGAAATCGGACATGGATTTTGCCACGCTCGCGACATTGCTGCGGCAGGCGGAGATGGCGCTGTTGAATTAAGCGGCGTCTTCCTCGTTGGCGATAGCCACGCGGTCGGCCAGCTGGATGCTGAGCACCTGCGTCTGCGCGTAGGCGGGGACGTGGGGGACTTCCATCAACGTGGCGTCGAGCGCGGTTTCTTTCAGGTAAAAGACGTTGCTGGCCATGGCGGCATGGCGACGTGCCTCACGCGTATGTTCTTCGCTGATGCGAATGACGTTCTCGAAGAGGTTTAGCAACTCGCGGGTGTTGAGTTCACGCACGCGGGCATCGAGGCAGAGCTGCATGGCGGCGGCCACGATGGCGCCGGCCCATTGCTGGTCGGCATGCGAAAGGTTGACGCCGTGCAGGTTATAATAGGCGCGGTTGACCAACTCGGTGACCTGGCTCTTCAATTCCGGGTTGGCGGAAAAGGCCGCACGCGAGACGCGACCGAAAGCGACGGAGAATTCTTGCATAATACCCTAGGCTTGCCTACTGGGCCGGACGGCCGCTGTTTTCGTTGTCGCAGTGTTAACCTGCGTTAACCGCACTATGCTGATTGCGACCCCGCTTGGCAATCGTTTTCAGCGACTCATTAACGAAGACGTTAAGCGATAAAACCGGGCTAACGATCGTTAACTTAAAGCCAACATAACAGAGGCAAAAGTTAACACAAGTTAAAATTAACTCGAATTTTATTAATATTTCTGAGGCTTGGGATAACTCGCATATTCCCATGTCATGGAATGATTTTATTCATATTTTTTTCAACCAAGAGGACGATCATGACCATTCAAGAAGTCACTGACCGCGTGCATTCACTCGGCAATGCATGGGAGCAATTCAAACAAGTCAACGACGCACGGCTAAAAGAGCTGGAGCGTAAAGGTTACGCCGACCCGCTATATCACGACCATCTGAAAAAGATCAGCGATGCGCTCGACCAGCATAAGCACCGCATGGACCGTTTCGAGACGGCCGGCGAACGCCCGGGCCGCGATGCGGCGCCGTATGCGGCAGCACCGTCGGAATATAAGGCGGCATTCTGCAACTACCTGCGCAAGGGTATGGATGCTGGCCTGGAGCAGCTGCAGCTGAAAGCGCTGTCGGCCGGCTCGGATGCGGATGGCGGCTACCTCGTCACCACCCCGATGAGCCAGACGATCGTGCAGATCATCAACGAATCGTCGCCGATGCGCCAGCTGGCTTCGGTCGAGACCATCTCGAGCGATTCGCTGGACCTGATCGAGGATACCGGCGATATGGCGGCGTCCTGGGTGGCGGAAACCGACGCGCGCAGCGATACGACGACTGCGCAGATCGGCAAGAATAACATCCCCGTCTACGAGATGTATGCGCAGCCGAAAGCGACGCAGAAACTGATCGATGACGGCTCGATCGACATTGAGCAGTGGGTGGCGCGTAAGGTGGCCGATAAATTCGCCCGCCTGGAAGCGACGGCCTTCATCAGCGGCGACGGCACCGGTAAACCGACGGGCATTTTGAGCTACACCGCGGGTACTGCCTGGGGCGATATCCAGCAGGTGGTTTCGGGATCGGATGCAGCAATCACCGGCGACAGCCTGCTCAAGCTCTACTACTCGCTGAAGGACGATTACGCCAAGCGCGCGACTTTCCTGATGCACCGTTCGACCGTGCAGGCCGTGCGCCTGCTGAAAGACAGCACCACCGGGCAATATCTGTGGCAGCCGGGCCTGGCGTCGGGCACGCCGGATACGTTGCTTGGCGTGCCGGTGGCGCTGGCGGCTGACATGCCGGTGCCTGCTTCGGGTAGCCTGTCGGTGGCGCTGGGCGACTTCAAACGTGGCTATCTGATTGTCGACCGTGTCGGCATCCGCACGCTGCGCGATCCGTTCACGGCCAAGCCGTTCGTGGTGTTCTACACTACCAAACGCGTCGGCGGTGAAGTGGTGGATTATGAAGCCATCAAATTGCTGAAGCTTTCGGCTTCTTAGTGGTGCCTGCGGCGCGTGGGGGCACTCACGTCCCCCGCTACCGCTCCCCCTCGCTTCGCTGCGCTCGCGGCTCGCTGTTAGATCGCAGCTACGCACCGGCGCCGGCGAGGCGGGGATGAATTCAGTGTCCCAGCGGCCGTTTGTGCTCACCCCCACCGGTGCGCTTATCAAGGTGACGCTGAAGGGAGGAGGGTTGGGAAACCAGCCCTCCTCCTATCTTTTTGCCACATGTGATTTGGAAAATACGTGCGGCAGGTCGTCGAAGAACCCTTGGGTTTGACGGGGGCGGCCAGATGTTCATACTAAACGCATGAACGAGATGAGCCGCTCAGAAAAAATTCTTGCGGAAAAGACTGTCTGCGTGCTGCTGGTGCGCGGGGAGGACCCGGACGGAAAGCCCATCTATGCCTATGTCGGCGTGCGGGCGGACAAGATCAAAGCCTTTATGGAAGCGCAGGCCAAGGGCCTATTCTACCCCGAGGAGTATGGGGTGGTGATCGAGGCGGGCCAGGGTGAACCCGATGCCGTCGTGCGCAAGAGAATGGAAGATGATTACGGCTTCAACCACGCAGGCATGATCGATGTGCCGGATGCCGGCAGCGCCAACAAACTGGCGGCTGAACTCAGCGTGAAAGCGAACGAGAGAAAAGACGGCGACGCCTAAGCGCGAGCCTTACCCCCAACTATCTGGAGATTGCCATGAGCGACGATGTGACATCGCGCCTGCGGTGCGTTACGCCGCCGGCCAGCGAACCTGTATCCCTCGACGAAGCGAAATTGTTTTTGCGGGTGGAACAGGATGACGAGGATGCGGTGATCACCCGCGCCATCAGCGCGGCGCGCGGCGCGTGCGAGCAGTTTCTGAGCTGCGCGCTACTGCCGCAGACCTGGAGTTTTGCGACTGGCGAGGCTGAGCGTGCGCGGCTGCACGTGCCGTTCGGGCCGATAACCGCGGTGAGCAGTGTGACGGCGACGGATAGTGCCGGTAATGTAAGCACGCTGGATGCTGCGAGCTATAAGGTGAGCGTGGATGGGCTGTCGCTGCATTTCGACCCGGTGCCGGCAGGCTGCGTGCTGACGGTGCAATATAGCGCATCGATGGCGACGGATGCCGATGGGCTGCCGGCGCTGTTGAAGCAGGGAATTCTACAGCATATCGCGGCGTTCTATGAAGCGCGCGACGGGTTGGCGCCGATGCCGCTGGCCGCGATGCAGTGTTACCAGCCGTTCCGCCGGGTGCGTCTATGAGCACGGTGAATGATTTGAGCGAACGGGTGGATATCCAGCAGCGTGTGGCTACCAGCGACGGGTTCGGCGGGCAGGACATCACCTGGACGACGCTAGCGACGGTGTTCGCCGATGTGCAGCCGACAGCGACCTTGTCGCGCGAGCATGGCGAGGCCGACCAGCGCAATGTGGTGGCCGGCTACCGCGTGCGCATCCGCCTACGCGACGATATGGATGCGAGCATGCGCTTCCAGTGGAAGGGCCACGTGCTGCAGATCTATTCCATGTTGGTGAAGAGCGAAGTGTTCGAATTTCAAACCTATGAGGAACAGCTATGAGTGGCGCGGTACTTCAGGCGGTGCAGCAGGCACTCTATAGCAAGCTGACAGGTGATAGCTTGCTAATGGACCTGGTGAACGGGATTTACGACGCGGTGCCGCAACAGGCAGTGCTGCCTTATATCGTGATCGGCGATGGCAGCGCGGATTTAATTCCGCAGCCGCAGACGCCAACCAACCAGTGTCAGATGACGCTGAACGTGTGGACGAACGGAAACGGGCGCAAGCTGGCGCTGTCGATTTTGAACCGGCTGAATGCGCTGCTGCATCACGGTTCGCTCAACTTTACGGGCTTCACGCTGCTGTCGATGAGTTGCAGCCGTGCGGAGACGCATGTGGATGTGGACCAGCAGCGGATTTACGGCGTGCTGGAATTATCCATCGTGGTGCGGGAAGACGATTGATCCAGCCACTGACGCAGGGTGACGACCAGCGGGGGCAGCGATTTGTCGCTGCAGGGCACGCGACTATAGACCAGCGCGTAACTGGCGCCGGCGGATTTGGCAATGGCATGGACGCGATCGGCGGCGCTGGCGATGTCGGCAGCCATGTGGCGGCGCAGGGCGAAGGTGATGAGGTCGTTATAGGTGGCGCTATATTCCTGCTGGGTGATGAGATGGCAGCGGGTGAGCACGAAGCTGACGACGAGCGCATGTTCGATCTGGCTGCTGGCAGCGCTGTCGCCCTGCTGGGCGCTGAGGCTGCTGCTGTCAGGCTCGAACAGGTCGAGCACTAGGTCGGGTTTTTGCTGGGGTGGCGTGGCTGATGCGGCCGTGACGGCCACCGGTGGTTCTGGTGGCGTGACGATGGCGGGTTGTGCCGGCATGTGTTGGATCGAGGCTATCAATGTGCCAGCCAGCAGACCGACGATGCCGCCGAGAAGCAGACTGGGCGGGTGGAATTTCACTTTGCGGGCTGAGCCCCGTTTTCGTGGCAATCGATTACCAGGTCGGCGCCCTGGTTGACTTCCAGCGTCCATAAACGGTCGATGCTGAAGCAGCGGTAACCGACGGTGAGACGTTTGTAGCAGCTGGCCAGCGGTTCGGTTTTCATCGTGTCGGAAGTGATGTTGAGATGACAGGCGAGTTGGCCATTGCAGGCAGCGCCGACCGCATCGAGCGCGTTATTGAGCGCGGCTTTTTCGGGACGTGGCGTGGCGGTTGTTTTATCGCCCATCGCTGGTAAGTGCCAATTCGCCTGAGCCTCTTCGATATAAGGATCGCAATTGCGGCCCCAAGTGGCGTTATCGATGGTGATATGGCGGTCGCTGCCCGGCTGGGCGGGCACATTGGTTGAATGTTTTGGATTGATGGCGGTGTAGACCACGATGACAACCGCGCAGATAGCGGTGATAGCAGTGATATGAAATTTGAGGTGGCTGCGGCGCATGTGCGCACTATGCCATGCTGTAGCCGGCAGTCAAGGGAGAGACGGGAGTTTGCAGCGGTGCGGTGATAACATGCGCCTGCTGTGGATGGAATTCGGGATTGGCATAGCTATGCAGTGGTTCGGTGAGGTTGCCGGCGGCCATCAGCGCTTCGGAAAGATTAGGGCCTGGCTGGACGGTGATGGAGCCATGATGGACCTCATAGCGACCGGTGACGGCCTCGGCAACGGATGCCAGCTCGGGGCTGGCGCAGTTCTTCATATCGATGCAGATGCGGTTGGCGGCTTCGTTCAACGCATCGACGCGGCTGTCGTTGCCGGCGATTTTCTGGCTTTGCGTGAAGGCATCGCCGATCGATGTGTATTGGCCATTGAAAAGGCCGCCGATAAAGTTCGTTGCGAATTTCCAGAGATAGTCGCCCAGTGTCAGCAACCCGCCGCCGATGCCGCCGTTAAAGGGCGTGCCGTTGAACTCGCCGAGGCGATCGTTATGAATTTTGGTGAGTTTGGCTTTGGCATCGTCGCTCAAGGGAGCCTGGCGATAATATTCGGCGAGGGCGATCAACTGGTCGGCGCTCACCTGCATGGTGAAGCGGGGACCGGTGATGTTGGTGTCCCCGCCTGCCATCAAGCTTTACCGTTAAATTTTTGACTGGCGACGCCGATGACGGCATTGACCTTGGTGAAGGTGGCCGCATCGACGGTTTTGAGGGATGCGACGTCGAGACCTGTCTGCGCCAGTCCGGTGATAATTTCGCTTAGCTCGACAGTTTTATTTTTATCGCTGCCATCGATGCCGTCGAGCTTGGCGACATCAAATTTCAGGGCGTGGGCGGTATAATATTGCTGCCAGGCGAGCGCAACATTAGCCAGGCCCGGGTCCATCGTGGGGGCGGCGGCGGGGGTATCGGTATCTTTGGCTTTATCGGGCGCGGTGTCGTCGATCTTGACGCCGGGGGCGAGCATATTGTGAATGCCGTTCTTGATGCCGCCGGTGAGCTTGCCCAGCAAGTCGCTAATGGCGCCGAGAAGCCAGAAGACGAATTTCATGATGGGGTTAAGGAACTGGGAGAGCCCATCCTGTTTGGCGCCGGTGGTATCGGGGTCGAGGCCGGAATCCTTGAGGGTGTCTTTAAACGAGTCGACATTCTTCTGCCAGCCGCCGATATATTGATCGGTGGCCTGGATGCCTTGCTTGGCAAGGGTAGTTTTGACTTGTGCTGTGTCGACCATAATTCCTCACCCCGATCATAGCAAAACCGGGCATTCGCGAATGTGAAGATTAGGTGACAACACGCGTATATACGCGGGCGTAACCTTCACCCAATTGTCACACTCGTACCTTGGCTTATCGCGTATATTTCAGGGTGAAGGATAGTGTTACGCAATGAGCGACGACGATTACAGTTCAGGCCACGGCGGCGGCGGTAACAGCGCGATGGAAGCGCTGGTAGCCCGCGGCTTTGCCGAGATGGATAAGGCCGACCAGAATGCCGATACCAATGACGGCAAGACGGCGAAGCTGTTCGGCCTGTTTGAGGTGCCGGCGGGGTTTGCCTCGATTGCCGAAGGTCTGTGGAACGAAAGTGCGCATGTCTTCACCGGTTGGCTGGAGCAGCATACCGAAGCGCCGTTTACGGCGGCTGGTACGGCGCTTGGGCTGAAGGGCGATACGCTGCGCCGCGGAGTGGCCGGTGCCAGCCTGCTGACCAGCACGGCGATCAAGTCGGCACCTTATATCAACCCGTTCTTTGAGTCGTTCCGTAATCAGTATGATAAGCGCAAGCATATCGCGCGCCGTATTGCGCCGGTGCTGGACGATGTGCGTGGCGGCCATTCGGTGAATGCGCTGATGGGCGTTTCCGAAGGCCAGAACGAAATGATCTATGCCGCCCGCCGCCGACTGACAGCGCAGGCGGACACGGAAAACATGAATAACCTGATCACGATGGTGAACGTGCTGCCAGGCTTTGTGCCCGACCTGGTGCATATGCAGCATAAGTGGAACAATACGGCGCCGGTGGCTGATAAGGATATCGGCGGGGTGGTGCGTAATGTGGGCGGTATGTTCAGCCGCGTCGGTGCGGGCCCGCTGGCACGGGTGCTGATCAATGGAAATAACCGCAAGCTGAAGAAGCGTTTTACTTCAGAATTTTCGGCACTGGATATGGTGGTTTCGCTGGTCGACCAGGTGGAGCATGACCCGAAGGCGGAGCGTTTCGAACTGCCGGATAAGAGCGACTCCATCGACCTCGAATCGTATCTGGTGCGGCTGCTGATCCAGCATCAGAAGGATATGGCGGACCTGGCGCCGGAATATACGGAGCTGCGGCTTTCGCTGAAAGAGGATATCGCGGCGATTGCCAAACCGCTGGCTGATGCCATTCGCAATGGCGAAATGGCGCCGCTGGAACTGGTGCGGATGGTGGGCGAAGGCAAGATTATCAAGAAGAAGGGCCGCGCGATTGCGACGCCCGAAGAAATCGACAAACTGATCCAGCGCGACAAGCCGCAGACGCATAAATATACGTCGGTTGATTCGAAAGAATTCTTTGCCAATGCCAGTTATAACAAGGAAGAACTGAAAACGGCGATTGGCAGCCTGAAGGGCGATGAGAAAGAGATTTTTGCCTCGATGTTCCCGGATTCTATCCTCGAGGAAGTGGGGATGCAAAAGGCCGAGATCGAGGCGATGCGCGAGCATATGGTGAAGCGTTACGAGCATCACCTTGCCGAAATGGTGAGCGGCGCCGCAGCGAAAACGGACGATGAGCTGAAGAAGGATGGCCTCTCCAGCGCCGAGGTAAAACTGCTGCGCGATGCGGCGGAGACCTTATCGCAGAAAGGCGAAACGGCCATCACGGAAGTGAAAGGCACAGGCAGTACGGGAGTGGAACAGGCAGTTTCGAACCTAGTGGTGCCGAGTATCAGTGGCGATAAGGCCTATTTCGGCACGTTGCTGAGCCGCGGACAGGAAGCGCTGAAAAGCAAGGTAGATGAGGTGGTTAAGGCGGATGATAAACCCGCCAAGCCAGAAGAAAAAAGCGATGCTGCCGACCATGTCGAGCGGCTGGAAGAAAGCCGCAGCGCCAAGAGCGAAGCGCAGGCCGAACGGGCTTAAAAGGGCCTGAAATTCCTGGGAATGTAATAAAAGCTTCACACTGGTAGAAGCGCGTTTTTGGTACTCTGAACGTGGAAGAGTATCATTTATGGACCATAACAATTTCGCAAAGCCTAGTGGGACCGCAGAAGACGCGGAGAAGACAGTGCTGCATGACGGCGCTGTCGGCGCCACTGTGGCCCATGCGAAACCAGTGCAGACGAAGGATGAGAAAGCGCTGGAGTCGGCGTCGGGCCTGCAAGGGCTGATCTGGCTGCCTTACCAGCTGCAACTGGCGACGATGATTTCTTTCGCCATGCGCAAAATGGGCCTGGTGAAATCGAGCGCGATTCCGCGCAGCCTGGGCAATAGTTTTGTCAACGGGCTTGAGACGACGCCGATCGCCCGCAGCGATAAGCTGGTGGGCAATATGGTGCGCACGGCAGTGATGCAGCACCAGGCGGTGGGCAACACCAAGCGCACCAACTGGCTGAATGACGAGCTGGCCGATCGTTCGGACCGTTTCTTTGGCCGGGTGGGTGAGCGGATTAAAAGCTTCTTCCAGCCGCTGCGCGACGGCATTGCCAATTTCGCCGACCGCCATGGCGAAAGCGATTTCGGCAAGTTCGTGCAGCGCCGCCTCGATTGGGTGGCGCGTGATCGCAGCAAGGCGAACCACAAGGGGGTGGCAAAGCATATTGCGGGCATTCCGGACCTGTTCAAGAAACCCGCGTTTGGCAAAGACCCACTGGTGACCGACCCGGCGCTGAAACCGCTGATAGAGAGAGCGGAGAGCGCCCAGAAACTGCAAGCCGAAGCGATGAAGCTGACCGGTGACGCGCGCGCCGCGAAACTGGCGGAAGCCAAAGCCGTGTTGGAAGACATGCAAGCGATGGCTAAAACCCTGCTGGCAGAAGGCAAGGTATCGGTGATTGCCCGTGATCTGGCCTGGAAGACGCATGTAAGCGCCGGCAAGGCGCTGGCGGCCATGGAGACGGCTGGGGTGCATGCTGCGGCTGTCGGCGGCAGTTTGCGCAAGGTGCTGGGTAATGGCATCCGCATGATGGGCCGCACTTCATGGATAGCGGCGCTGGTTACGGCAGGCACGGCCGTGGGGATTTATATCGCCGCTAAAACCGCGCAGAACCATATCAAGAGCGAAGATGCGACGCTGAAGCAGATGGGCGACGATATCGGTGACCATAACAGCCCGTATCTGAAAGAAGTGGCGGCTACGGCCAAATTGAACAAGGGCCGCTATTGGGCGGCGGGCGGTTTACAGGCGGCTGGTGAAGGCATGATGATGACCACCATGGGGCCGAGCGGTGGCGGTATTGCTGAGGCCGGCGGCCAGATGGCATTGATGGCGCCGGTGATTATGCCCGAAGCCAGTAAGGTGCTGATTAAGACCAACCCGGCGCTGAATGCCTATGCGACGCTGAAACAGGCGGAGCAGACCGGCACCCCGATGAGCCCGCAGGAGAAGACCGATGCGGTGCGTCAGCTGGTCGGTGCGGTGCCGGTGGTGGCGAACAAGGGGGGCTATTATAACCGCCTCGCCGGGCCGGTGGCGCAGAAGATTTCGGAGAAAAACCTCAGTCTGCGTGACACGATGCAGCTGATCACCAATAATGAGCGATTCACCGCACTGGCAACAGAAGTGAAGACCTCGGTAGATGCGGCGAAGGCCGAGCAGATCAAAGTGAAAGAGCAGGCGGCCGTGGCACCCGAAGCACGGGTGAATGCGGCGCCGATGATGGCTAAACCCGCGGGTAAAGTGTCACTCGACACGGCGCATTATGCGGGTACGTTGGCGAGCCAGAACCTGGCGCTGGCGCAGTAATTACGCCGCTTATTGTCATAAAAGCTTCATCTCAGAAATAGCGGTCATCTGCTAGAATTGGCAGTATGAAGGTAATTAAATCCAACATAGCCGGGCTTGCTAAAATCAAAAGCAGGGCGAAGAACGATTGGGTGCATATGGCACTCGGCGTGACGTCATTCGCGGTAACGTGGCTGGGTGGTGCCGGGTTGCTGGCTTCGATGGGTCTCGACAACATCAAAAACAACCGGGCGGCGAAACGCCAGAAACAGGTGTTGGCGGATTATTATCGCGTGCCGGTGGCGCACCAGTTGGGCATCGACCCGAACAGCGTGAATGTGAAAGACCTCGAACTGGCGGCGCAGGTGAACCCGATGATCGCCGGTGCGATTGCCAAGGTGAACCGCGAGCGCGATAGCGATAACCGTTCTTCGCTGCTGGCGAATGGCGGCGCCATGGCGCTGGGCGGCATTCTGCCGGGTGTGAGCGGCGTGGAAGCGGCGATCGGTAAAGGCGCCGCGAGTGCGGTAGGGAATGTTGGCGGTAGTTTGGCTGGCGGCGCAATCAGCTCGATCTTCGATAAGGACGTGCTGCAGGTGGCCGACATGGTCGATTTCATCAATGAAAAGCGCACCAAAGGCGAGGCAGTAACACCGAAAGATATCATGCTGCTGCGCGTGGCGCAGGATGAGACGCTTCAAAAGGACATCAAGAAACAATCCGGTGGCAAACCGTTCCATAAGATGGATGAGGCGCAGCAGGCGGCGGTGATCCAGGCGATGCCGGAGATGGTCGCTCAGGCATCACAGGATGCGGCCGCGTTGAATAGCGGGGCCGATGAGGCATCGGTGCTGATGAAAGTGCCGGGTGCGACGGCTGCAGCTGCGCCAGCGCCTAGTTGGGCCGCGCGTGTGGGCGGTGCGAAAGCCCAGGCGGGCAGCTTTGTGAGCCAGTTGAATGCCGAGCGTGCAGCGCCGGGCGTATTGGCCCCGAGCCTCTAGTATTTTTTAGATAACGGACGATGGACCCTGCCCCTTGCGGCGGGGCGATTTTTTTTAACCTTGTGACAGGTGGTAGGCATGGGATTTGTAGAAGTGCAGTTTCCGACCGATATCAGCTATGGCAGCTCGGGCGGGCCGCAATATGCGACGGATATCGTCATCAGCCAGAGCGGCTATGAGCAGCGTAATGTGAACTGGAGCCAGGCGCGTGCGCGCTACAACGTGGCGCATGGGGTGAAGACGAAGGAGCAGCTGGATGCGTTGATCGCTTTCTTCCGGGCGCGCAAGGGGCGGGCTTATGGGTTTCGCTTCAAAGACTGGACGGATTATAGCGCCACTGGTGAAAGCATCGGCACGGGCGATGGGCATGCGACGCAGTTTCAACTGCAGCGCACCTATAGCAGCGGAGCGGTGAGCGAAGTGCGTAAGGTGAGCAAGCCGGTGAGTGGCACTATTGCTGTTTACGAAAACGGCGTGGTGCAGACATCCGGCGTAACGCTGGATACGACGACGGGTGGTATGACGTTTGCGACGGCGCCGGCCAGCGGTGTCGCGATTACAGCGGATTTTGAGTTCGATGTGCCGGTGCGGTTTGATACCGATCGACTGGCTGCAACGCTGGATGCTTACGGGATTCATTCGTGGAATGACATCCCGCTGGTGGAAGTGCGGGTGTAGCATGCAGACCTTAAGTACCGCATTACAGAACCACTTGGCGCAAGAGGTGACGACGCTCGCCACCTGCTGGAAAATCACCCGCACGGATAGCACCGTTCTTTGTTTTACTGACCATGATACGGATTTGACGGTGGACGGGCTGACTTATCTTTCGAGCAGCGGCATTACGCCGACGGCGGTGAGTTCGCAGCTGGGATTGAGTGTCGATAACCTGGAACTGCAGGGCATGCTGCAGGATGGCGCGCTGAGCGAGGCGGATATTCTTGCCGGCAAGTTCGACCATGCGGCGGTGTCGATTTTCATGGTGAACCACCAGTCGCCGGCGGATGGGCAGCTGCTGCTGAAGGCCGGGTGGCTGGGAGAGGTGAGCCTGAACAGCGGCGCATTTACGGCGGAGGTGCGCGGGATCAGCGCGATGCTGCAGCAGAATATCGGGCAGGTTTATACGAAAAACTGCCGGGCGAAACTGGGCGATGCGCGCTGTACGGTAGATTTGAGCGCTTTTACCAAGACAGGTACGGTGACGGGGGCGACCTCGAGCTATCAGTTTACCGATAGTGGACGGACGGAGGATGCCGGGTATTTCAATTACGGGCTGATCAGTTTTACCAGCGGGGCCAATGCTGGGCTGAGTATGGAAGTGCGCTCGTTCAGTGCGGGAGAGTTTCAGTTGTTTTTGCCGTTGCCCAATGCCGTGCTGGTGGGCGATGCCTATACGGCGGTCGCCGGGTGCGACAAAGGATTCGACAGTTGTGTCGGCAAGTTCAGCAATGCGCTGAATTTCCGTGGTGAGCCGCATGTGCCGGGGCCGGACAAGATGCTGGAGACTTCGGCAACGCGCTCGACGTAAAATTCGTTGCAAGCCCATGCGGCTTCCCGCATGATGCAAATATGCGATGGCTGATGACACTGCTGGAAGGGTTATCGTGCGGGTTGCGGGTGCATGAAAGCCCGCTCTACCGCTACCCCTACCGCAATGCGGCCGAGGCATTCCGTGGCGATATGAAACGCATCGCCGGCGATATCGAGGCCAGCATGGAGAGCCACCGTGAATGACAGGAAACGTCCGTTCGACAAACAACAGCCGCGCCGTGCGCCCGAGGGGCTGCCGAGTCCGGAAATGCTTGAGGCTTACGATACAGTGCTGAAGGGCTCCGCTACGCGGATCATCGATATGTTCGAGCGTGAGCAGATGCATCGGCATGCGTGGGAGAATCGAGCGTTGAAGGTGCATCAGGTTTCCACGGTGCTGGGGCAGATTCTGGGTTTCGGCATTGCGCTGGCGGTGTTTATTTCCGCGGCAGTGGTGGGGCAGAGCGGGAATCCGAGCATCGCGGCGTTTATCTGGGTGTTTGGGTTGGCGATTATTACGATGGCGGCCATTGTCTGGTGGTATGCGAAGAGCCTGGGCCAGCGTCCGCTGTTCGGGCGGCCGCAGATGCGCACGAGTTTTCGGCCGGAAAAAACTGAGTAGTTTTTATTTGAAGCAGGGCTTACCCCTCCTTCGCTTCGCTGACCTCCGCTGCAAGCGGGCCGCCGGTCGGCTCCCTTAATAGAAACAGGATGGTTATGACAACACGCGATGCAGTGGTGGCGCGCGCGCGCGGGCTATTGGGCGTGCGGTTTATACATCAGGGGCGCGATGCGACGCATGGGCTGGATTGCCTGGGGCTGCTGATGGTGGTGTCGCAAGGCTGCGGTATTCGATTCGGTGAGGTGATGCCGATGGCGCTGGACCGGCGCGATTATGGCTCGCGACCGGATGCGGTGATGCTGGAGGCGCGGTTGCGCCAGTGGCTGATGCCTGTAGCGGATATGCAGGCGGCGGATGTGCTGCTGCTGCGCGTGCAGGGCGCGCCGCAGCACCTGGCGCTGGTGAGCGATTACCCGCAGGAAGGGACGTTCGGCATGATCCACGCCTATGCGCCGGCGCGCAAGGTAGTGGAGCATCGATACGATGCGCGATGGCAAGACGCTACGCAAGGTGTGTTCAGAATTCCGCAACTGGCGGATTAATTATCAGGAGATGTGAATGGCGACACAGGTGTTGGGAACCATCGGCTCCGTCGTGGGCACGGCGGTGGGTGGGTCGGTAGGCGGGTTTATCGGCGGGCAGATCGGCTCGGCGTTGGGTTCGGCTATCAGCGGCACGCAAAAGAAAACGTATGATGGCGCGCGGCTGGAAGACCTGGCAGTGCAGACTTCGACTTATGGCAAGGCGATTCCGAAACTCTGGGGCTCGGTGCGGCTCGCTGGCAATGTGGTGTGGTCGCTGCCGATCAAGGAAATGGTGACGACAACGACGGTGAGTGGCGGCGGTAAGGGCGGCAGCACCGGCGCCAAAAGCAAGACGACGGAGAATGATTACAGCTATTATATCACCCTGGCGATTGCGATCTGCGAAGGTGAGATTACGAGTATCGACCGGGTGTGGGCCGATGCGGAATTGCTGGATTTGAGCCAGGGAACGTATCGTATCTATACCGGCGGCGAAACGCAGATGCCGGACCCGCTGATTGAGAGTTATGAGGGCGTAGGCACGACGCCGGCCTATCGCGGCATGGCCTATGTGGTGATCGAGGATTTCCCGATGGGCGATTTCGGCAACCGCATTCCTAACTTCAGTTTTGAAATTACGCGCCGTACGCCTCAGGCGGATACGGATAATGTATCGGTGGAGTCGATGGTGACATCGGTGATGCTGATTCCCGGTTCGGGTGAATTTGTTTATGACACGGTGAGCGATTACAAGGCCGGCGGAACCGATGTTTCGGGCAACTGGGTGCCGGTGGGGTTCAACACGCCGTTGAACCAGCATACGCCGGATGGCAAGGCCAATGTGTTGGTGGCGCTCGACCAGATGCAGGAGACATTCCCTAACCTTGAATGGGTGGGGCTGGCGGTGAACTGGTTCGGTACGGCGACGGATATTGGCACCTGCGAAGTGTGGCCGTGCGTGGAGTATCAGGCCGATTCGCAGACATCGCCGGAGACGTGGAATGTAGCGGGTTTGACGCGCACTACGGCGCGGCAGATCGGTAATGACAGCGGCAACCTGCGCTATGGCGGCACGCCGGATGATGGCAGTATTGTGCGGCTGTGCGCCGAATTGAGATCGCGCGGATTGAAGGTTTTCTTTTACCCGATGATGCTGATGGATGTGGCCGGGAAGCCCTGGCGCGGCACGCTCACCGGTTCGGCGAGCAATGTGACGAATTTTTTCACCAAGACGCGTGGTTATAATAATTTCATCCTGCATTACGCGAACCTGGTAGCGGGGAAGGTGGACGCGTTTGCAATCGGTTCGGAACTGAAGGCGTTGACCAGCATCACCACCGGCGGTGGCGTGTTTCCGGCGGTGACGCAGCTGGTGAGCCTGGCAGCGGCGGTGCAGGCGATTCTTAACCCGCATCCGACGAAGACGGTGGCGGTGACATATGCGGCGGACTGGTCGGAGTATCACCATGAGGATAGTGCAGGCTGGCACCATCTCGATCCGCTCTGGTCGTCGAGCAATATCGATGTGGTGGGGATCGATGCGTATTTCCCGCTGAGCGATGCGCCGCAGGGAGATTATGATGTAGATGCGCTGAAGGCGGGCTGGACCTCGGGCGAGGGGTATGACTGGTATTACAGCGACACGGCGCGCACCACGAAGGTGAACCTTTCGCCGCAATATGCCTGGAAGAATATCAATTACTGGTGGACGCATACGCACACCAACCCGGATGGCAGCGCCACCGCATGGGTGCCGGAGAGCAAGCCGGTCTGGTTCACGGAATATGGTTATGCCAGCGTCGATGGCTGCGCCAACGAGCCAAACGTGTTCATCGATGCGACGACGACGGGCAGCGGCTATCCGCGCTTTTCGCAGGGGCGGGTGGATTTTATGGCCCAGCGCACGGCGATTGCGGCGACAGAATCGCAATGGGCGGCGAATGATGTAGTGGCGCGGCGCTTCCTATGGACGTGGGATGCGCGGCCCTATCCCTACTGGCCCGATCTGCTGGAGGTGTGGGCCGATGGCGGCGACTGGGTGACGGGGCATTGGGTGCAAGGGAAACTCGGCACCAGCCATGTTGCGCCGGCGGTGGAAGAGCTGGCGGCAACGGCGGGGGTAGACCTGAGTCTGGTCGATACCAGCCAGCTTCAATTGGGTATGGACGGGTTCGTGCTGGCTTCGCGCACTACGGCGCGGGCGGTACTGGAACAGTTGATGCAGGCATTTTTCTTCAGCTTCCGCGAAAGTGGCGGCAAGCTTGTGGCCCTGCCGCGCCAGGCGGATAGTGTGATGTCGATTACCCCGGCGGATTGTCTGCCGATGACGGATGCGGAACGACAGGTGGCCTATCAGCTGCAGCGCTCGGAAGATATGGTGCTGCCGGACGTGGTGGAGGTGCATTCCCTGAACCGGCTGGATCTCTATGCAACGCAGGTGCAATCGGCCCAGCGCGGCACGCAGAACGCCAACGATGTGGATGCGGTGCAGCTGGCGCTGGTGATGTCAGAGGCGCACGGGCGGGCACTGGCGGAGAACCTGTTAGCCGACAGCTGGGCGCAGCGCAGCACGGTGACGCTGCAATTGCCGATGCGCTTTGCGGTGCTGGAGACTGGCGATGTGATTTCGCTGGTGGATGGGGAGGTAACCCATCGCCTGCGCCTGCAGCAGGTGCAGATCGGTAAGCCTGGCATGGTGAAGCTGACTGCGACGATCGATGTGTCGGATGTGTGGGATGGGTATATCGAGCCGACGCTGGGGTCGGATGGCTCGAGCCTGATGCCGCCGGCGACCACGATGATGCAGGTGCTGGATGTGCCGGCTTTCCCGGGCGATGCGGCGGATGCGTTGACAATGCGCTTTGCCGTGTGCGGCAATGGCGCCGGCTGGGCGGGGGCGACTATCCTGAAAGTGAATGATTCGGGCGATGATAGCATTCTGGCGCAGACGGCGACGGCGGCGACGATGGGTTCCTGCACCACGGTGCTGCCAGCGGAACCGTCACAGCGAATTGACCACGCATCGGTGCTGGAGGTGAACCTGCTGGGCAATGGAACGCTTAGCAGTGTGACGCTGGAGGCGATGCTGGATGGGGCCAATGTGGCGCTGGTGGGCAATGAGATTATCCAGTTCGCCAATGCGACGCTGGTGTCGCCGGGTAAATATCAGCTCAGCACGTTGCTGCGTGGGTTGCAGGGCACGGAATATGCAATTGGCAGCCATGTGGCCGGCGAGCGGTTCGTGTTGCTGGATGCGGCGATTCTGGCGGTAACTTTGCCGACCACAGCGCTGGGGCAGAGCTGGACCTTCCGCGCAGTGACGGCGGGTTCGGCGCTGGGTGCGGGAACCGAGGTGAGCGGGTTGATTACGGGGGAATGCCTGCGGCCGTTTTCGCCGGTGGAGGTGAAGGCGACGCGGGATGGCAGCAATAATGTAACCTTCAACTGGATCCGCCGTACACGGGTGGATGGCTCGCTGAACGATTATGTGGATGTGCCGCTGCGCGAGCAGTCGGAGGTTTACGATGTGGCGATTCTTTCGGGCGGCGTGGCGGTGCGAAGCTGGCAGGTGACCAGCCCCACGGTAGCTTATAGCGCAGCCAACCAGATGACGGATTTTGGCAGTTATCTCAGCAGTTATACGGTGCAAATCGACCAAAGATCAGCCGTGGTAGGGCCAGGGCATGTGTTTAGTGGATCGGTAACGATTTCTTAAACATTCAGGGGTTATAGTGACCCTATGAACATTCTTCCGCACAAAGTTACCAAGGAGCACTCGGTAGAGCCGCTGCACCAGGTTTTGCTGAGTTTCGGCAAAGGCCTGTGGCAGCGGCCCCTACTTAAACCGCGCAGCGAAAGCGACACGGCCGAGCAGATGCTTCTTGTCCAGAACACCGACAACGCCGCCATGCGCGCCAAAGTACGTGAACTGACCATCAAGCAGGTGGCCACCACGCTGCGCATGCAGCACGACGATTGGGAAGAGCAGGCGATTGTCGGCTCGCTCGAATCGCTGGTGCTGGCGGGTGAGATTTCCTTCGCCGATTACATCGGTCGATTGCAGAACCTCTATCCCAAGGCGATGGCCGGGATCGACGTGCCCCTGCGCATGAAGGTCGCTTCGCTAATGCTGTAGCAGCTTGGCCTTGGCCGCGGCAAATTCCTCTTCCGAAATCTGGCCGGCATTTTTCAATGCGGCCAAACGCTCGAGTTCGGTGAGCCAGCTGCTGGGCTGGTGTGTGGGCTGTGCGACAGCCTGCTGTGCGCTGCCGACCATATCATGCACCATCTGGCGTTTGTAGTAGTCCATCGCTTCCTGCACGGTGCGTACGAAGGGGGCGATGCTGGATTTGAGCACCATGCCGATTTGAATCGACGCAGCACCATCCCAGATGCGGATAGTGCCGAAGAACAGCGTGTAGCTGGAATCGATGGCCTGGATGCGGTCGAGGTTCATCTGCACTTGGCGCAGGCCCCAGAACATACCGCGATCGAGGAACAGCACGCGCCGGTTGGTGCAGACAGCCAGCCAGGTGTGGTTGTTCATGAAGCCCGAGGTGAGGGCGAGAATGCGCTCGCCCTGGCCCAGCACCTGCGGCAGGTAGCGAATCTCCTTGCGGGTGTAGAAAATATATTTATGCGGCAGCGCGTTTATCTGCTGCCAGACTTCCTGCAGGGTGGGCATGGGCATCTCCTTGAGCTTTCACATTGAAGCAGCGGCAGGCAAAAGCAACGGTTATTTGGAGTGGCCATGGGAAGCATCAGCGAGCAGCGCAATGCTATCAAAATCGCGGTGATCGAGGAGCAGGTGGTGGGGCTGCGCACCCAGCAGCGTATGCAATATGAAAGTACGCAGAAGCGCTTCGACCATATGGAAATGAAAATCGACGAGCTGGTGGCGGTGATGAACCGCGGGCGGGGTGCCTATGCGGCTTCGCTGATGTTCGCGGGAACACTGGGGGCGGCGTTACTGAAAATGGTCAGCCTGCTGATCGGGTATTTTGGCAAATAGGAGTGCATATGATTGCTTTGTTTTCAGCGCTGCTGGGGTTCATCAGCAGTGCAACACCGGATGTCATTAAGCTGTTCCGCGACCGCGCCGATCGGGCGCATGAAGTGGCGCTGATGAAGCTGCAGATGGATTACGACCGCGAAAAACTGGCGGTGCAGAAGGAAGCGGCGCAGGAGGATTATGCCTATAAGCTACAAGAAATCGCCGTCACCGAGCGGCAGGCGCTGAATGCGGGGCCCGGCAGCAAGGATGGCATGCTGGGTATTCACTGGGTGGATGCGCTGGCCGGCTCGGTGCGGCCGATCATCACCTATTGTTTTTTCCTGCTCTACGGGCTGGTGAAGTTTTCGCAGTTTCACCTGATGCTGAACCCGGCTTTGCCGTGGCAATCGGCCGTCAGCTTCAGCCAGGCGCTGGTCGATATGTGGACGGATGATGACATGGGTATTTTCTCGGCGGTGATTGCCTTCTGGTTCGGCAGCCGGGCGCTGAGCAAGCTTCGCAAATGAGAATTTCGTCGCAGGGACTGGCGCTGATCCAGCATTTCGAGGGGTTTTCGCCGGTGGTCTATCGCTGCCCGGCGGGGATTCCGACCATCGGCTATGGGCATGTGGTGCGTGATGTGGCGCGCTATGCACTGGGCATCGACGAGCCAATGGCGCAAAAGCTGCTGGCGGCGGATGTGACCGTGGCGGAGGATGCGGTGGCGCGCCTCATCACCGTGTTGCTGACGCAGGCGCAGTTCGATGCGCTGGTGAGCTTTACCTTCAACCTGGGGGCCGGGAAATTGCAAATGTCGCGCCTGCGCCGGCTCGTGAACCGGCAAGAGCATGCGGTGGTGCCGGCGGAGCTCATGCGCTGGGTGTATGCCAATGGAAAAATATTGCCGGGCCTGGTGGCGCGGCGGCAGGCCGAGGGGCAGCTTTACGCTACGCGGCGTAATGAAACTGCTGCGTGAAGCGGGCGTAGTTGGCGGGCGACAGGCGGGTGGTGAAATGGGCGCGCTCTTCACCGTCGCGGCGCTCCAGCACCTGGCCGTTGGCATAGAGCCAGGCCATGGCGCGGCCGTCGGTATGCGGAATGGCGAAGTGATATTCGGATAGCAGGGCATCGGCCAGCATGCGGTCGAGCGTGGCGAGCAAATCATCAATGCCCTGGCCGGTGACGGCGGAAACGGCCAACGTACTGCCGGTGGGGATGTAGGGCATGCCGTGCGATGCTTCCCACAAATCGATTTTGTTATGCACCTCGATCATATGCTCGAGCGATTCGCCTTTGCCGAACAGGCTTTTCAGCACCTGCTCAACATCTTCCTTCTGCGGCGTGCTGTCTTCATGCGCGATGTCGCGCACATGCAGGAGAATGTCGGCGCCCAGCACCTCCTCCAGCGTAGCGCGGAAGGCGGCGATGAGCTCGGTGGGGAGGTTGGAGATGAAGCCTACCGTGTCGGATAGCAGCACCTGCAGGCCCGAGGGCAGGGTGAGCTGGCGAATGGTAGGGTCGAGCGTGGCGAACAGCATGTCCTGCGCCACTACGGCGGCGTTGGTGAGGCGGTTGAAGAGGGTGGATTTGCCTGCATTGGTGTAGCCGACGAGGGCGATGAGCGGATAGGGGACTTCCCGCCGCGTCGAACGGTGCAGCTCACGCGTGCGCACCACATTGGCCAGCTGGTTCTTGATTTTGATGATGCGGTCGCCGATGAGACGCCGGTCCAGCTCGATTTGCGATTCGCCTGGGCCGCCGAGGAAGCCGAAGCCGCCGCGCTGGCGCTCCAGGTGTGTCCAGCTGCGCACGAGGCGGGATTTCTGGTAGGTCAGCGAGGCCAGTTCTACCTGCAATTTGCCCTCGGCCGTGCGGGCGCGGTCGCCGAAAATTTCGAGGATGAGAGCGGTGCGGTCGATGACTTTGCAGCCGAGGGCTTTTTCCAGGTTGCGCTGCTGCACGGGGGTGAGCGCAGTGTCGACAATCGCCAGGGCGATTTCCTGTTCCTCGACAATGGCTGCCATCTCGGCCGCTTTGCCTTTGCCGAGATAGGTGGCGGGCGTCACCTTCTGCAGGCGCACCACGGCGGCATGCATCACTTCCAGTCGGATAGCGAGGGCGAGGCCAACGGCCTCCTCAAGCGATGCCTGCAACGAGCGTTCGCTGCGTTTGCCGCTGACGACAACCGGGTGGATGACAAGGGCGCGGGTCACGCGCGGGACTTAGGCTTGCGGTGCGGCATCCGCTGCGGCGGGCGCATCACCTTCATCCTCGCCCTTATAAAGGCTGATGTTGGTGGCGGGCACCACGGTGGCGATGGCATGCTTGTACACCAGCTGTACCTGTGGGCTGCGGCGCAGTACGACGCAGAAATTGTCGAAACCGCTGATATTGCCCTGCAGCTTCACGCCACTGGTGAGAAAGATGGTAACGGGGACCTTTTCCTTACGCAGGGTATTGAGGAAAACGTCTTGAATGTTCTGGCTTTTTTCGCTTGCCATGACTGCCTCTTGTTGGGGTTCGTGGTCGTTCTTCTTGCCGTCTTGCGGAGCAGTAAACCCTGCAAAATCCCGTTGTTCATAGCTAGGTCGAATAGATTAAGCAAGTTTTTCAAATGGCCGCTGGGGAGGAGGGGTTAAAATCTTAACAAATCTGTCACACCCTTTAACCATTATTAAGATATACTGGGTTTATAACTTGGATGTTAGACGACCAGAGGTCCATCTGATTTTTCAGTTTCTTCTGTGCGAGGAGAGCTTGGGGTGTTGGTTCAACCAACACCCTCTTTTTTTGCGCACAGCGCAAAAACGGCAGGGTTTCGGTGAAAAGCGGCGATCTGCGTCGTCGTGGCAGTGCTCGAATCCTCATGTAGCGCTGCTACATTGCGGTTCTGCGCGCTGGCACTCCTAGCATCTCACCCCTTTTGACCGAAACTCGGGGGCAAGTATATTGCATATTGGGAGGGCTAGGGGCGGGGTTGATAGGCGCCGGGGGCGCTGGGGGCGTTGCGCAGCTGGTGTTCGCTGTCTTGCAGATGGGCGACGCAATCGGCGTGCTCGGCGGGGCTGAGGTTATGGCGGTCACACTCGGTTTCCGAGGCGGCGGGCACGGTGCAGGCGGTGAGGCCGGTCAGGCCGATGAAGGCAATGCCGGCGACAAGGATGGTCTTGTTCATGGTGGTCTCCGTTGAGGTGGTTGGCAACGGGTCCATCATTCGGCTTACGGCATCAATTTTCGATAACGCAGCGGCTAGGCCGCATCAGCTTCCGCAGCGAAAGTGATGCCGAGGGCGAACTGGTCGTCCGGCGTCGCGACCATATTCTCTGCCTGGTGCTTCACGATGCTGGCGGAGAGCACGTTGCCGGCACCGGCCACATCGGCCAGGAAGGCCATGGCGCAGGTGTGGGCTTCGGCGCTGGCGGCATAAAGCTGCAGGTCGGCGATGGGGAACTTGATAGAGCGGTTGGTTTCCGACTTCGCTTTGCGGATGACTTCCAGCACGGCCAGGGCGTGGTTGCCCGCGATGAGGGCGGGTTTGTCGTTCGGATAGGCCGAAGCATCCGGCCACTGGCCCTTTGCGTGCAACGAGCCTTTGGCGGCGTAAGCGTCGGCGAAGATATGGCTGTAGAGCTCCTCCGTCACATGCGGCACAAAGCTGGCGTAGAGTTTCAGGATGCCCTCGAGGCAGTAATACAGCGCGCGGACGGCGGATTGCTGCTGGTCGGTGGTGAAATCGCCATCCTCGTTATAGACGCGCTTCTTGATCAGCTCGAGGTAGTTGTCGCAGAAATCGGCCCAGAAGAAGCTGTTGGTGGCATCCAGCGCATCGGCATATTCGTAGCGCTGGAAGGCCTCGGTGGCCTTGGCGACGGTGTGGCCCAGACGCGAGAGGATCCACTGGTCCAGCACTTCGGTGATCGCATCATCGGTGGCGGCGGTGGTGGGAGCGGCATCCAGCTTCTCGAGATGGATGGCGGCGAACTGGGTGGCGTTCCAGAGTTTGTTCACCAGCTTTTTGCCGATTTTGAGCAGATCGGGCGAGAAGGCGGTGTCCTGCCCCAGGCGCGAGGTGCCGGCCCAATAGCGCACGGCATCGGTGCCCTTCTCCTCGATGAGGGCGACGGGGGTGATGACGTTGCCTTTGGACTTGGACATCTTGGATTTATCCTCAGCCAGGCACCAGCCGGATATCATCAGATTTTCCCAGGGAATAGAGTCATTATGCAGGTATGATTTAACCAACGTATAGAAAGCCCAGGTGCGGATAATCTCATGCGCCTGCGGGCGGAGATGGGCCGGATAGAGGGCGGCGAAGCGGCTCGGGTCGTCGGCCAGCGCGGCGCTGATGCCATGGGCGGAGAGTTGGGGGGAGATGGAGCTGGTGGCCCAGGTGTCCATGACGTCGGTGTCCGCAATTAACCAAACCATTTTGCCAGCGGGATTTACACAAGCTTTGACCTGTACGGCTTGCATGGGAGTGCTACCAGCAGTGAGCTTCTCATTTTGTTGAGCTTGCCAAGTAGTGAACCCGGCTTCATTCGTTGCGTCTTTATAGCCTGAGGGTAAATTGACCAGCGGATTTACCGGTAATTGCTCAGGCGTGGCATATATGGGTTTGCCCGCTCCAGCGCGCGCTTGCTCCATAGATTCGTATTCATACCAAACCGGAAACGGTACCCCAAAATAGCGTTGGCGGCTGATGCACCAGTCCTGGCTGAGGCCGTCGATCCATTGCTCGATGCGGATACGCATCCATTCCGGGTTCCAGTTGCACTCTTTCGCTTTGGCGGTGAGGGCTTCTTTCTTGTCCATGATGCGCACGAACCATTGTTCGGTGGGCATGATCTCGAGCGGTGCGCCACTGCGTTCGGCGGTTTTGACGGCGTGGGTGATGGGTTTTTGTTCGGTGAGGAGGTTGGCCTCCTTCAATGCGGCGATGATGGTTTCGCGGGCGCCCAGGTGTTTCGGATCGGAGTTGCTGGTCTTTTTATTGCTGATGGCTTCGACCAGTTCGGCCGGGGCGCCCGGCACGGCGGCGGCCAGCAAAGCCGGGTCGAGCTTGCCGAATTTGTTGAGGATCACGCGCGTGGCGAGCTTGTGCTTCTCCCACCATTCCTTGTCGGTATCGTCGCCGAAGGTGCAGCACATGACGAGGCCGGTGCCTTTTTCGCGGTCGACCTTCTCGTCGGCCACCATGGGGACTTCGACGTTGAAGAGCGGTGTGCGGGCTTTTTTGCCGGCGTATTTCGCGGCGTCGTCCGGGTGATACATCAGGGCGACGCAGGCGGGCAGCAGTTCGGGGCGGGTGGTCATCACCGGTGCGGCCTGGCCGTCGATGCTGAAGAGGATGATGTTCTGAAAGCTGGCCATTTCCTTATCAACGATCTCGGCCGAGGCGATGGCGGTCTGGTCGACCGGGTCCCAATAGAACGGGCGGAGGGAGCGGTAGGCGTGGCCCTTGTTCATCAGATCGAGGAAGCTGAGCTGGCTGAGGCGGCGGCTGCTGGCGCTGATCGTATGGTATTCCTGCGCCCAGTCGACGCTGAGGGCGATGGATTCGAACAGGTTGCGGAATTCCTTGCGGGCTTCCTCGCTCACTTCCATACATTGCTCGATGAAGGCCTCGCGCGACATATCGGCAGCGCGCAGCTTGCGCGTTTTCTCGACCAGGCGCTCGGTGGGCAGGCCGTTATCGTCGAAGCCCATGGGGTAAAACACGTTCTTGCCGGTCATGCGCTGGAAGCGGGCGATGAAATCGGCCTGGGTGTAGCTATAGACATGCCCCATATGAAGCGTGCCCGAGACGGTGGGGGGCGGGGTATCGATGACGTAGCTGTCCTCGCGCGATGCATTAGCATCCCAGGCGTAAGTTTTGTTATTCAGCCAAAAATCCTGCCATTTTTTTTCGATGGCGGCGGTGTCGTATTGCGCCGGCAGTTCGGTCATGCGGTGTTTGTAAGTCATGCATCTCGCCTTGGTGAGCGGCGGTTTTAGCGGCTAAGTGCATGCAATGCAAGGCCCCCCGCGCGGCATGTTTTTCAGCGCCGCCAATCAATTTGGCTTGGAGGAAACGCCCGCTACCATGCGGGATAAAGCGGGGAGAATGGTAGCGGGCGACGCCCCATCGCGCGTATGCTGATACGGGTTTGCGCCGTAATGTATCAGCAGGCTCGCGAGGTTCGTGTTTTTATCCAGCGCGGCGACGGCGAGGGGGGTCATGCCGCTGTCGGGCACGCGGATATTCGGGTTGGCGCCAAGCTTCAGGAGCACTTCCGTCAGCGGCGGATGATCGTTGATCACGGCATAATGCAGGGCGGACAGGCCCTCGCGGTCGAGCGCGTCGATGGGGCAGTGCTTGCCCGTGATCATGCCGGCGAGCTTCAGCATCGGTTCGCTGATGGTGCGCTCGATGGTTTCCAGCGCCAGCATATGCAAGGGGGTGCGGCCCTGGTGGTCGGTAATCCCGGCGCTTTGCGCGGCATCCACCAGCATGGCGGCGATATGCCAGTGATGCAGGCGGATGGCCGCATGCATGGGACTTCCCTGTGGCAACCCACATAAAAAGGCCGGGGTCGCACCGCGATCGAGGAGCCAGTGAACCATCGCAGTGCGACCCAGGCGAGTAGCCTCCATCAGCGCCGTTGTGTGACGGAGGGGGTGCGGCACATCCACTGGCACACCATGTGCCAGCAGATCGTCCATTCCTTCAGCATCTTCCTTCACCAGCGCGGCGAACCATGCGTAAACACGGTTTAGTTGAGAGGCCTCGGTGGCGGGGTCTTTCATCATGTACTCAACCTAGGGATGCTTGATAATTCGTATGCAACCATTGATATAATAAGGGAATCAAATTGCAACCCCAAATTACATCAAATTATAAAAAACAATTATAGGTTGTATTTTATGTTTGACTTATCCGTGCACATCATTTGCGGATGGCGCTGGGATTATTATGTTGTATTGGGAGGCGAATGCGGGTGTGGCGGAATTGGTAGACGCACCAGATTTAGGTTCTGGCGCCGCGAGGCGTGAAAGTTCGAGTCTTTTCACCCGCACCACCTGCCAAGGGTCGATCGATGGGCCCCGGGGCTTATTAAAGCCTTCTACAGGTCCCTGAAGTACCAGGTCTGGCCCTGCAGCAGGTAGCCATGGTATTTGCCGTCAGTGCCCATGAAAATGATATGGCTGAGGTTGTTGGCATCGGTGAAGCCGATCGGGTCGGCCGTAGCGGTGACTGCACCATCGACATTGAACAGGTCGCTATCCGCCCAGCCGGTATTGGTGGTGCCGGTGATGACGTGCACATGCTGGTTGCTGTCGCGGTAGGTGAGGTAGCTCTGCGCGCCGGCGAAGCCGTGGATGGAGCCGGTCGGCTTGAGGGTCACCACCCGATAGAGCCACTGCCCGTTATTGCTCAGATGGATGGTGGCGATGTTGCCATCCAGGTTTTTGAAGAGCACCTCCTGCTGGCCGAGATTATCGACGAAAGAGGTGATGTCACTGTTGGCCAGCGCGGCGCCGGAGGGGGCAGTGATGTCATAGGCGTTCCATTTGTTTTGGTAATAGAACAGCTCGACCACATGGTTGGTGGTGGTGCGGTAATCCAGCCGCACGGCGTTCTGCGCGAAGGTGACGGTGGGGGCGCCACCGGCATCGGCTGCCGGCGCATTCGTCAGTGCGGTAATATCGCGATGAACCCATTGGTTGCTGACGGGCGTGAATTCGTGGATATGGCCATCGGTGGATTGGAACACTACGTGCGGCACGTTAGTGTTATCCAGCGTGACAGCGGGGTCGCTGGCGGCCTGCAAGGTGCCACTCATGTTCCAGTCATACCATTTGCCGCCGACGTAGTAGGATTCGTGGATGTGTTTGTTGGCATCGAGATAGAGCACGCGCGGCGCGTCGCCCCATTTATAGGCCTCGGCCTTGTTGGTGGCGGAAAGCGCCGTGCCCACCGCTACCGGCGCCATGTAGGAGGCCGTGCCGGGATTCCACGACATGGTATTGATCAGGTGCTTGGTATTGACGAACGCGATGCTCGCCCAGCTATTAAAGCTGGATACCGGCCCGGCTGGCTGGTGCGGCACGCTGGGGCTCAGCTTGAAGTTAGTGATCGCCATGCCCATCTGCACATGCTGCGGGCAGGCCGTGCCGGCATTTGCGGCGGCGATGCTGGCGGCACTGTTGCTGACGCGGCAGGGGTCATAGCCCTCGGCAATGACGTTGATGGTCAGGATATCATAATCCGCCGGGTTCGTGGAGAGGTGCTGCAGGCTGGGCCACTGGGTTTTGGCAGAGCTGATGAAGCTGCTGAAACCGCCCGGGGTGATCTGGATATGGAAATTCTTCAGCAGAAACGGCGCTTTCTGGAAGCCGGCCGAATCCGGCGCTTTCTGGAACCATGACGGGCGGTCGATGCCCGATTGGGCGATCAGCATGGGCGTGGAGGCCTCGCCCGTCGTATCCGGGAAAATGTTCTGGTAAAGAGCGTAGCTGCCATCGGGCGTGGCGTCGGTATGGGCGGGCGTATAGAAATCCAACGTCAGGTTCAGGCCGCAGCCATCGTTCGGGTATCTGGCATGGCAGGTTCGGTCGCGGACGATCATGTCAAAATAGGCCTGGCCGTGCGCATCGGGGCCCGTCGTCGAATCCTTGAAGACTGAAGCCTGGAAGGAGACATCCACCGTGGCGGTAGGGTCGAGAAACAGCGAGGCATAGGGTGCCGTGTTATACCAGCAGCCCATATTCAGCGAGCCGGAGCCAGCCTGTTGCGCCAGGTGAGTATCGGTATCCATCGAGTTCAGCCACATGCCAACGAGGTTGCCCTGGTCGGCCATAGTGGTGTGGGCATAGCTATCCGCGGTGGCGGCCTGCATCAGATTGCCATCGGCGCCGCGATAGGGAATGCCCGAAAAATTGCCCGACCACCAGGACGAGACGCCTAGCAGCGGTGCCTGATTGTTGAAGCCGTTATAGAGGGTGAACTGGTTGTCCGCCATTTTGAACGGGTTGGCGCCACCGGCATAGCTGGGGGCGTTTTTAAACAGCGCCGGGGCATTCGCCGGTTGGACGAAGGGTTGGTAAAAGGGCAGCGTGGGAGTGGTTTTGTCGGGTAGGAAGCCGGTGGCGAGGCAGGTTGGCGCAGCGCTCGCCTGCGACGGGTGGATATAAAGAATCGGCAGGATAGCTGCCAGTTTCAGTGCTGCCCATACGATGCGTTTGGTTGTCACCCGTTGTCTGAATGTCATTGCTCGTGCCCCACGTAAACGAGATGATATGAATAGGTTAGTCCATCATGCGGCCTGATTGTTAATATATGGTTAATAATGGATGCATCGTATAAAGGTTGCCGCGTCGCATTCGCTGGGCATAACGCGCACGCATGGCTGGCATCCCCAGCGTCGGCGCGCTAAGCCCGGGGCATATTCACCTGACGGAGCCCCCTTATGCGCACGAAAACTATCCTCACGGCGGAAGACGCCAAGATCATCCTCGCGGCCTGCCACGAGGAAGCGAAAAAGAATAACTGGAAAGTCAGCATCGCGGTAGTGGATGATGCCGGCTACCTGCTGCATCTTGAGCGGCAGGACGGGGCCGGCCTGCAAAGCCCGGAAATCGCGCGCCGCAAGGCCTTTACAGCCGCCATCGGCAAAGCGCCTACCAAAGTGTTCGAAGACATGGTGAAAGAGCGCCCCGGCGTGGCCCTGATGCCCGACCGCCTGCCCCTGCAGGGCGGCCTGCCCATTCTGAAAGACGGCGAGTGCCTGGGTGGCATCGGCGTCTCGGGCGTCAAGTCGCATGAGGATGAGGTGATTGCCGAGGCTGGCCGCAAGGCGCTGCTGGGCGCGTAGCGATTCATAGGGTAGCGATTAATACTTGCCGGTTGAGGCGGGCTGTGGTTTGTAGCCCGCCTGAACTTTTTAATTACAGGAATGACCAATGCAGATCACCGAAAAAGAACATAAGGGCCTCGAGTATAACTATAGCGTTGTCGTGCCCGCCGCCGATATCGAAAAGCAGAGCGAAGTGGAGCTCAAGCGCATCAGCGGCCAGGTGAAGATGCCAGGCTTCCGCCCCGGCAAGGTGCCGATGAAAACGCTGAAAGCCAAATACGGCAAGGATGTGATGGGCGATGTGCTGCAGAATGCCATCAACGAAGCCACGGGCAAGTTGATCGACGAGAAGAAGCTGCGCCCGGCCATGCAGCCCGACATCAAAATCACCCAGTTCGAAGAAGGCGGCGACCTCAGCTTCGACGTGACGTTCGAGGTGTTCCCCACCGTGCCGCCGGTGAAATATGAAGATATCACCGTCGACCAGCTCACCGTCGAACTGCCGGAGAGCGAAGTGGACGAGTCGCTCACCCGCCTGGCCAAAACCCGCCAGCACCCGCACCATAAAGACGGCGCTGCCGTGCTGGGCGACGTGGTGAAAATCGATTTCCTCGGCAAGCGCGACGGCGTGCCGTTCGATGGCGGCAAGGGCGATGGCTTCCAGCTGGAGCTCGGCTCGGGCCAGTTCATCCCGGGCTTTGAAGAGCAGCTCGTCGGCGCGAAAGCCGGCGACAAGGTGGAAGTGAAAGTGAAATTCCCGGAGGAATATCACAGCAAATCGCTGGCCGGCGCCGATGCCGTGTTCGATGTGACGGTGCATGAAGTTTCCTACCTGCATGTGCCGGATATCAACGACAAGCTGGCTGAATCGCTTGGCTTCAAGGACCTCGAGGCGCTGAAGGAAGCGGTGCGTGCACAGCTGGGCAGCGAGTTCGAGCGTGCCTCGCGCAGCAAGGCGAAGAAGCAGCTGTTCGACCTGCTCGACGAAAAACTCACCTACCAGGTGCCGCAGGGCATGCTGAAAGCCGAGCGCGAGAGCATCCTGAAACAGGTCGAGGAAGCCAAGAAAGCCGGCGACCCCGAGCTGCAGGGCAAATCGGAAGATGAGATCAAGGCGGAATACGAGAAAATCGCCGAGCGCCGCGTGAAGCTGGGCATCCTGCTTTCCGAAATCGGCCGCAGCAACAACATCCAGATCACCCGCGACGAGCTTTCGGCCGCGGTGATGAACCAGGCGCGCAACTATCCGGGCCAGGAAGACAAGGTGTTCGAGTTCTACCGCAAGAACCCCCAGCAGCTCGACGAGCTGCGCGGCCCGATCCTGGAAGAGAAGGCTGTTGATTTCATCCTCAGCAAGGTGAAGCGCAACAAGGTGCCGACCACCATCGAAGCCCTGATGGGCGAGGATGAAGCAGCCGCCGAAGCCAAACCGGCGAAGAAAAAAGCCGGCAAGAAGTAGGCCTGGCTAACGCAGATGTAACGCCGCGCGGGCTTGTTTCGCGCGGCGTTTTTCGTATATGCCATTGACCCGTGGCGTGGCAATTAACACACAGGGTCTTCCTGTAATCCGCCGATTGCGCGATGCTGCAATGCAGCGGCCCTTGACGGTCTGGTAATGGCGGGGCAGGCTGCCTATATAGACTGAAACAACACCGACTTCGCACACTACCGGGAGTAATTATGATCCATTCCAAATCCGACATGCTCGATGCCTATAACGACCGCCTCGGCACGCCGGAGAAAGCCGCCCTCGTTCCGATGGTGGTCGAGCAATCGAGCCGCGGCGAGCGCGCCTACGACATCTATTCGCGCCTGCTGAAGGAGCGCATCATCTTCCTCACCGGCGAGGTGGAGGACCATATGTGCGCCCTCATCGTGGCGCAGCTGCTGTTCCTGGAATCCGAGAATCCGGACAAGGAAGTGTGGCTCTACATCAACTCGCCGGGTGGCGTGGTCACGGCCGGCCTGTCGGTTTACGACACGATGCAGTATATCAAGCCGAAGGTCGGCACGCTGTGCCTGGGCCAGGCGGCCTCGATGGGCTCGCTGCTGCTCACGGCCGGTGAAGCGGGCATGCGTTTCGCCACGCCCAATGCGCGCATCATGATCCACCAGCCGAGCGGCGGTTTCCGCGGCCAAGCGTCGGATATCGAGATTCACGCGCAGGAAATCCTGAGCCTGCGCCGCCGCCTGAACGATATGTATGTGAAGCACACGGGCCAGAAGCTGCCGGTCATCGAAAAAGCGATGGACCGCGACAATTTCATGCCCGCCGATGTGGCGCAGAAATTCGGTCTGATCGATGAGATCGTGACCAACCGTGGCGACGCGGAAAAGGCATTAAAGAAAAAGTAACTCTTATCAGGCACGAATGCTGTTATGATAAGCTTAAAGATAAGGAAAGTCGGTACCTATGAGTAAACCGCGCGAGACCAAAACCACCCGTTACTGCTCCTTCTGCGGAAAGAGCGAGCATGAGGTGCGTAAACTGATTGCCGGCCCTACCGTATTCATCTGCGATGAGTGCGTGGAGCTGTGCGTCGACATCATCCGCACGGCGGATAAAGCGCCGGCCACGGCCGAGACGGGCGAGACGCTGGTTTCCCCGCAGCAGATCCGCAAGGTGCTGGATGATTACGTGATCGGCCAGGGTCGCGCCAAGAAGGTGCTGTCGGTGGCGGTGCACAACCACTATAAGCGCGTTTCGCTGATGGAGAAATCCAACGACGTTGAAATCGCCAAATCGAACATCCTCATCGTCGGCCCCACCGGCTCGGGTAAAACCCTGCTGGCGCAGACGCTGGCACGCATTCTCGATGTGCCTTTCACCATGGCCGATGCCACCACGCTGACCGAAGCCGGTTATGTAGGTGAAGATGTCGAAAACATCATCCTGCGCCTGCTGCAGGCGGCCGACTATAACGTCGAGCGCGCGCAGAAAGGCATTGTCTATATCGATGAGGTGGACAAGATTTCGCGTAAATCGGAAAACCCCTCCATCACCCGCGATGTGTCGGGTGAGGGCGTGCAGCAGGCGCTGCTGAAAATCATGGAAGGCACGGTTGCCAGCGTTCCGCCGCAAGGTGGCCGCAAGCATCCGCAGCAGGAGTTTTTGCAGGTGGATACCAGCAACATCCTGTTCATCTGCGGCGGCGCCTTCGCGGGGATCGAGAAGATCATCGCGCGCCGGCAGAAGGGCAGCTCCATCGGCTTCGGCGCCGATGTGCGCAACACCGATGAGGCCAAGCCCGGCGAAATGTTCAAGCTGCTGGAGCCGGAAGACCTGCTGAAATTCGGGCTGATCCCCGAGTTCATCGGCCGCCTGCCGGTGATCGCGACGCTGGAGGATCTCGACGAGGCTGCACTGAAAAACATCCTCACCGAGCCGAAGAACGCGCTGACCAAGCAGTATAAGAAAATGTTCGAGATGGAAGGGATCGACATCATCTTCACGGATGATGCGCTTACCGCCATCGCCCTGAAGGCGATCGCCCGTAAAACGGGTGCGCGCGGCCTGCGTGCCATCATGGAAGAAGCACTGATGGATTTGATGTATGAGGCGCCGGGCATGGAAGATGTCTCGGAAATCACCATCACGGGCGATGTCATCAACGGCAAAGCCGAGCCGCTGATCGGGCACGACACCAAGAAGCCGACGAAGAAGGCGTAAGTCGCTTTACCTCTCTCCCGGGAGAGAGGTCGAAAAACGCGAAGCGATTTTCGGGTGAGGGAATACGGCGCGGCCCAATTTCCCTCACCCAAAATTCCCTGTAGTAATTTTTGACCCCTCCCGAGGGAGAGGTATTACTGGTCGATTTTATAGCCGAGATCGCAGAGTTTGCCGCTAACGCTGGTGTTATATTGCGAGGTGGTGATATTCGCCATGTTGGTGTCGGTCACGCAACTGGAAGAATAACCGGCCCGGTCCGTAAAAATAACGCCGGTGGCAGGCATGCCGTCATCCACCTTGCGATCGATCGACGCGGCTTCCTGAGTTGTCATAATTGGCCCGGCCGACAGGTCGCCGCTTTCCTGAAGGCCATAGTAAATGACAGTGCCGAAATCTCCTGCAAATTCCCACCAGGTGGTCCATCCGTTCAGAACGGTTCCGACATAGCATAGGGTGTAAGCAGAGCCTTCATGCGGGCCGGCAGGCGCGTTCATGCCGACCACCATGCCGCGCGGGGAGGAATTGTAGCCGCTATAGGCGCCAGTGACCAGCCCGGCATCGCTGAGTTGCTGCCAGGCGCGCGACAGTTCCTGTGTGTTGATTTCGATCTGTCCGTTGCCATTGCCGTTGCAGGTTTCTTTCTTCAGGGTACTGCTGCCGGCGGGGCACCCGGCGGGGTCGGCACCCCAGTAATCGGTTGCATCGGTGATATCGCCAGGGTAGCCGCCATATTGCTGGCGGAACTGCACCACGGCGGCCTTGAATTTATGCAGATCGGTGATGACAGCGGTATTCTTGGAGTTATTTAGCAAGCTTGTACCTGCCAGAATGCCGCCGATGACAAGGCCGATGATGGAGAGCACCAGGGCCATCTCCACCAGCGTGAAAGCGGCGAGGGCGGGGCGGGGGGCGGGCTGGCGGTGCATCATAGGGCGGTCCTGAACCTCACGGTAAGGAAAAATATTTGTGCCGACAATGTCGGTTGCCCTTTGCATGGGGCAATGGCAGAACTATATCAGAACCATCGATCCAACAACAGCGTTTATCGCATCTATCATTCTCCCTCAGAGGTTCATTATGAGTTCAACTCCCGCTACTACCCTGCCGGTCCTGCCGCTGCGCGACATCGTGGTTTTCCCCGGCATGGTGGTTCCCCTGTTCGTCGGCCGCGAGAAATCGGTGAAAGCCCTCGAATCGGTGGTGAAGGCCAATAACAAAATCCTGCTCGTCAGCCAGAAGAACGGCTCGCAGGACATCCCCACCAAAGAAGACCTGTACCGCGTCGGCACCATCGCCACGGTGCTACAGCTGCTGCGCCTGCCGGATGGCACGGTGAAAGTGCTGGTGGAAGGGGTGGAGCGCGCCAAAGTGCTCGGCTTCACCGGCAATGAGGAGTTCTACGAAGTCGAAGTTGAGCCGATGGTGGAACCAGTGGGCGACCCGGTGGAAACCGAAGCCATGTTCCGCTCGGTGATTTCGAAGTTTGAAGAATATGTGAAGCTGAACAAAAAAATCCAGCCCGAGACGATGGGCGCGGTGGGCAAAATCACCAGCCCCAGCGTGCTGGCCGATACGGTGGCGGCGCATATGAGCATCGACATTCCGGCCAAGCAGGAAATCCTCGAGATTGTCCTGGTGTCGGAGCGGCTGGAGCATGTGTATGCGCTGATGGAATCGGAAATCGGCGTGCTGAATACCGAGAAGCGCATCCGCTCGCGCGTCAAACGCCAGATGGAAAAAACGCAGCGCGAATATTACCTGAACGAGCAGCTGAAGGCGATCCAGAAAGAGCTAGGCGAGCTGGAGGATGGGCGCGATGAGACATCCGAGCTGGAAGAGAAAATCAAAGGCGCCAAGCTGAGCAAGGAAGCGCGCGAAAAGGCCGAATCCGAACTCAAGAAGCTACGCACCATGAGCGCGATGTCGGCGGAAGCATCGGTCATCCGCAATTACCTCGACTGGATGGTGACGATTCCGTGGAAGAAGCCTACCAAGGTGAAACGCGATCTGCCGCTGGCTGAGGAGATTCTCAGTGCCGACCATTCGGGGCTTGAGAAGGTGAAAGAGCGCATCCTGGAATATCTGGCGGTGCAGGCGCGCACGAAATCCATCAAGGGGCCCATCCTGTGCCTCGTGGGCCCTCCCGGTGTGGGTAAGACCTCGCTGGCGCGTTCGATCGCCAAGGCGACCGGCCGCAACTATGTGAAAATTTCGCTGGGCGGCGTGCGCGATGAATCCGAGATTCGCGGCCACCGCCGGACTTACATTGGTTCGATGCCGGGTAAGCTGATCCAGTCGATGAAAAAAGCGAAGAGCAGCAATCCGCTGTTCCTGCTCGATGAGATCGACAAGATGGGCAACGACTTCCGTGGCGACCCGGCCGCGGCGCTGCTCGAGGTGCTGGATCCGGAACAGAATAAGAACTTCAACGACCATTATCTCGAGGTTGACTACGATTTGTCGGATGTGATGTTCATCACTACCGCCAACTCGCTGAACATGCCGCGTCCGCTGCTGGACCGCATGGAGGTGATTCGCCTGTCGGGCTATACCGAGGACGAAAAAGTATCGATCGCGCAGGACCACCTGATTCGCAAACAGCTGAAGGACCATGGCTTGAGCGACAAGGAACTCGTGATCACCGAAGAAGCGTTACGCGACACGATTCGTTACTACACGCGTGAAGCCGGCGTGCGGAACCTCGAGCGCGAAATCGCCAAGATGACGCGTAAGGTGGTGAAGGAAATCATGATGTCAAAGGCAGACAAAGTGACCGTCACCAGCGAGAATCTGCGCAAATATCTCGGCATTCGCAAAATGAGTTACGGCGAGGCGGAGAAGGACGACCAGATCGGCGTTACCACCGGCCTGGCCTGGACGGAAACGGGCGGCGACCTGCTGGTCATCGAATCCGTCACCGTGCCGGGCAAGGGTGGTATCAAATATACCGGTACGCTGGGCGATGTGATGAAGGAATCGGTGCAGGCGGCGCATAGCTATGTGCATAGCCGCGCGCTCGAATTCGGCATCAAGCCGACCAAGTTCAAGCAGAAGGATATCCATGTGCATGTGCCCGATGGCGCAACGCCGAAGGATGGCCCGTCTGCAGGGATTGCGATGACCACCACCATCGTTTCCGTGCTCACCGGCATTCCAGTGAAAAAGAACGTGGCGATGACGGGTGAAGTGACCCTGCGCGGCCGCGTGACGGCGATTGGTGGCTTGAAAGAGAAACTACTGGCGGCACTGCGCGGCGGCATTACCACCGTGCTGATTCCGCATGAGAACGAGAAAGACCTGGAAGAGATTCCCGATAATGTGAAAAAGGGTCTCACCATCATTCCCGTGAAGCATGTCGATGAAGTGCTGAAACACGCGCTGGCTCAGGCGCCGACACCCATCACCGACTGGGTGGAAGTGGAAGATGAAAGCGTGCTGAAAAAATCCTCCGGCGATGAGGATGACGACGCGGTGCGCCCGCACTAAGCATTTTGTGGATAGCGCCTGTCACGTGTGCCGATTCCGGTGCCCGTGGCAGACGCATTCCCGCATCAAAGATGCATAGTAATCCACAGTCCCCACCCAACCCACCATTACATTTTTATAATTATTATTTCATGATTTCATTCGATATGCTGAAGGCATGAAAAGCGGGTTCAATGTCTTTTTAGCATATACGTCGCGCTGCCCTGCACGGAAATCTGTTGGGTAACGGACGTTAACGAGACATTAAAAAAATCACGTCGGTGCTGGGTAATTCATAACCGCTTATATGAGTCGCCCCGTATAATGCGTCTTTCGGCTTTATACGAATAACACCAATATGTTGAATAGGAGATACCGGTATGCAACTTGGCAATCTTTCACTTGCAAAACAACGGGAAGAGGCTAGTGCTCACGCCAGCGATCTTCCGAATACTCACACTGGAGAGACCATGTTTAAAGACAATCAACAGCTGAAGAAATCTTCACAGATTCTCAAGGTACTGGGCAATTTTTACCGCCTGCAAATCGTTACCTTGCTGCTGAACGGGGAGAAGAATGTCTCGGAGCTAAACCAGAGCGTGAAAGTAAGCCAGCCGGCTCTTTCGCAACATCTGTCGAAGCTTCGCCGTGAAGGCGTTCTAGGTGCTCGCCGTGAGCAGCGTCAGATCTTTTACTACATCAACAACCCGCATGTGATTCGCGTGCTGGGCGTAGTGAGTGAAATGACCGCCGGTGGCGACATTGCCAAGAAAGCCGTAGCGAAAGCCTAAGTAATCGTGAATAACCTGGCAGAGAAAAGCCCCGGCAAGCGCCGGGGCTTTTTCTTTTAGCGGCCACGGCCCTGGTCTTTTGATTTATCCTGTACGCTGGCGAGGTAGGCATCCTTGCCGCGCGTCATCACCTGCTCGGCCAGCATGCGCAGCAGCTTGGCCAGTTTGCGGCGGCCGGCGGGGGTGCTGAGGTCGATCTGGTCCAGTTCGCTGATATCCAGCTGCTCGAGCCCCATCTTCACTTTGTATTCCTGCGGGCTTGCGATGATTTCTTCGGCCAACGCATAAAGATAATCGGCCAGCTCCTGCGGGCTCATCTTGTCCACGTCCTCAAGGAACGGGTTTGGCGCCTCAGTGGACGATGGTTTGCGGGGCGGCGGTGCCATGCGCATCCTCTCCGGCTTCGGCCTTTTCCATGGCAGTGGCCATCAGCTCTTCGAACTTGGCGAAGCCCAGGAAGGCGACACCGGCCTGCAGGTTGTCCATCGAATCCTGGCTGAGGTTCTCGTTCACCCATTTCACGCGGTTGCTCGGCCGGTCGGCGGCGATATAGGCGAAATAGTTGAAGTATTTATTGCCGGGAAAATCGAATTTCAGCTTTTTATTGGCGACATCGATGGTGAACGAACCAATGAGGTTGCCGTTCTTGAAGACGTGGGTGGTGTCACCCTTTTCTTCGATGTTAATGCCGAATTGCTCGTAACGTGGCCGTTCCATGCGGTTTATCTAGCATGGTGGGTATCTGAAATCAAAGCGAAGTTATTGCTGGAGGCGCGTGGCGGTAAGAATAATCTCACCGAACTTGGGAGAGAAGAGTTTCGACAACACCATGCGCTTCACCGAGGATTCGAAATTGCGCAGGTTCTCGCCCACCAGACGGGTGTTCACGGTGATGGCCGAAAGCCCGCCATCGACAAACGGGTTGGTGCAGAGGGCAAAGCCCTCACCACTCATCTGGATGTAATCATGCGGGTTGAAGGCGATCATATCGTGGTCGTGTGCAAGTAGTTTTTCGTTGTTGTCGTTCTGAGTCATCAGATTCCTCATACACCCATCCTAACAAAACCGGCAAGCAGGTGTATGACAGTTTGGAGAATTTTTTGGTTGGGCGCGCGAAGGGCGCGCCGAAAGGGGGCTTGCCCCCCTTCGCTCGCAAGGCAGGAACTTCAACTCATCCACTTTTCTTCCGCGAAGCGGTGGATGTCAAAAGGGGCGAAATGCTAGGAGCGCCAGCGCGCAGGCAAGGGAGTGTAGCAGCGCTACATGACCGCAGACGAGCACTGCCGCGACGACGCAGATCGTCCGTTTTGACATCCATCAAGAGTGTTTGAAAAGGACGTGACGGAAGGTATCGAGATGCTCCAGCACCTTCCCCGTCCCCACGGCCACGCAACTCAGCGCATCCTCGGCCACAAACACCGGCAGCCCGGTCGCCTGGCTCAGCACCGTATCCAGATGCTTCAGCAGCGAGCCACCGCCCGACATCACAATGCCCTTATCGACGATATCGCTCGACAGCTCTGGCGGCGTCGATTCCAGCGCCACCTTTACCGCCTCGATGATCTGGTTCACCGGCTCCATCAGCGCCTCGGCGATATGCGCCTCGCTCAGCACCAGTTCCTTCGGCACGCCATTCATTAAATCGCGGCCCTTGATCTCGATCAGCTTGCCCTGCCCGTCATGCGGCGCGGCGGCCGAACCGATTTCTTTTTTAATCCGCTCCGCCGTCGCCTCGCCAATGAGCAGGTTATGATAGCGGCGGATATAGTTGATAATCGCCTCATCCATCTTATCGCCACCCACCCGCGCCGAGCGCGCATAGACGATGCCCGAAAGCGAAAGCACCGCCACCTCGGTGGTGCCGCCGCCGATATCGACGATCATCGAACCCGTGGGCTCTGAAACCGGCAGCCCGGCGCCGATCGCCGCCGCCATCGGCTCCTCAATCAGATACACATCGCGCGCGCCGGCATTTTCGGCCGATTCCTGAATCGCCCGGCGCTCCACCGGCGTCGAACCCGCCGGCACGCAGATCACGATCAACGGCCCGGTAAAGCTGCGCCGGTTATGCACGCGCTGAATAAAATATTTGATCATTTCCTCCGCCGCGCGGAAGTCAGCGATCACCCCATCCTTCAGCGGACGGATCGCTTCGATTTTCTCCGGCGTGCGCCCCAGCATCAGCTTGGCTTCGTTGCCGAAAGCATAGGGCACCATCATCCCCCGCTCCTGCCGCATCGCCACCACCGACGGCTCATTCAGCACCACCCCGCGGCCCTTCACATAGACCAGCGTGTTGGCCGTGCCGAGGTCGATAGCCATGTCTTCCGACATCAGGCCGAGCAGTTTACCGAATCCGAACATAATTTATTCCATGCGAAAAAGGGCGTTGCCGAATGGCTTGCCACTTCCGTTCGCTCACCGCAATGAGGAATTACTAACTGGCGGCCTTCTTGGCCGATTTGTCCACAGCCACCGCATCGTCCTGGTCGGTCAGCGAGATGCGCGGGCGCAGGCGTTCGAGTTTGTTGATGGCGTTGATATAGGCCTTGGCCGAGGCCACCAACGTATCCACATCCGCGCCATGCCCCGTCACCATCCGCCCATCGCGTTCCAGCCGCACGGAAACTTCCGCCTGCGCATCCGTCCCGCCGGTGATGCCATGCACCTGATACAATTTCAGCTCGGCATCCGCCGCATCCAGCACCAGCGATTTGATGGATTTGAAAATCGCATCCACTGGGCCAGAGCCTTCTTTCTTGGTGGTGCGCAATTTACCATCCATCATCATGCCCAGACGCGCCATCTGCGGCCCTTCTGTGCCGCATTCGATCTGCAGGGACGCGAACGCATAGCGCTCATCCGCCGATTCGGTATCGACCAGCGACAGCAGATCCTCGTCGAAGATTTCCTTCTTCTTGTCGGCCAGCGTTTTGAAGCGCACGAACGCATCTTCCAGCTGGTTGTCGCCCAGCGCGATGCCCAGCTCCGCCAGCTTGTCCTTGAATGCCGCGCGGCCCGAATGCTTGCCCATCACCAGGTTCGTCTTCGTCACGCCCACCGATTCCGGCGTCATGATCTCGTACGTATCGCGGTTCTTCAGCATGCCGTCCTGGTGAATGCCACTCTCATGCGCGAAGGCGTTCGCCCCCACGATGGCCTTGTTCACTTGCACCGGCTGGCCGGTCACCTGCGTCACGAGGCGCGATGCGCGCATCAGGTGCTCGGTGCGAATCCCGCACTCAACCTTATACTGGTCCTTGCGCGTTTTCAGCGTCATCACCACTTCCTCGAGCGACGTATTCCCCGCCCGCTCGCCGATGCCGTTGATGGTGCATTCGATCTGCCGCGCACCGGCGCGCACCGCCGCCAGCGAGTTGGCCGTGGCCAGGCCGAGGTCGTTCTGCCCATGGAAGCTGAAGATGGCCTTCTGCGCACCCTTGGCGCGCGCCATCACCTCGGTGAACATATGCGCGATGGTCTCCGGCGTACCGTAACCCACCGTGTCCGGCAGGTTGATGGTGGTGGCGCCGGCAGCGATGGCTACCTCAACGGCTTTCACCAGATAATTGATGTCGGTGCGCGTCGCATCCATCGCGCTCCACTCGACGTTGTCGGTAAACGAACGCGCCAGCGTCACCGCATTTTTGATCACTTCCAACGCCTGGTCCTGCGAAATCTTGAACTGGTGCGTCAGGTGAATTTCGCTGGTGCTCATGAAAGTATGAATGCGCGGGCGCTTACAATTTTTCAGTGCCTCCGCCGCACGGCGAATATCCGCTTCTTTCGCCCGCGCCAGCGAACAGATCACCGCGTTCTGCGTGCGCTCCGCAATCGCTTTCACCGATTCGAAATCGCCGTCGCTCGCCATCGCGAAGCCGGCCTCGATCACATCCACGCCCATGCCATCCAGCACTTCAGTGACCAGGAGTTTCTCCTCCTTCGTCATGCTCATGCCGGGCGACTGCTCGCCATCACGCAAGGTGGTATCGAAAATGATGATCTTATTGTCAGCCATAACAACCCCTATGCGATGCTGGCGATCGAGCCCGGCTTGCGCAGCATTTTGTCCACTTCACCGATATGCTGCTCTTCCTCGAAGATGAGGCGACGCGCATATTCTTCCAGCATCACCGATTTATGCTCGACCAGCCCCATCAGCTCTTTATAGAGCGCCAGACCAGCCAGTTCATGCTCCAGCGATTCTTTGAGAATCTCGCCGATATCATGGCTGTGCGTCTCCAGCAGCGAGCCGATGCCGAGCGACGGATGCTCACCGAAATGGGTGATCATCTCACCCGCTTCGGTGGCATGCGCCAGCGACTCGTTCGCCTGTGTGCGCAGCCAGCTGACGATGGGGATACGGTTATAGCCGAACACCATGAGCGAATAATGCGTATAGCGCACCACGCCAGCCAGTTCTGCCTCAAGAATGCGGTTCAGCACTTTCATGACTTTTTTCGTATCGAACGGCGGCTTGGTGGCTTTCGGCATAACGTCTCCTAGGCAGCGTCGACGAGTTTGTTCTTCGCGATCCACGGCATCATGGCGCGCAGCTTCTGGCCTACTTTTTCAATCGGATGCTTCGCCGATTCCTCGCGGAACTTCTCCAGCTGATGCGCGCCTTGTGTTGCGCGGTCGGCAATAAAGTCCCGCGCGAATTTGCCGGACTGGATGTCCTGCAACACACGTTTCATTTCCGCTTTGGTCTCTTTCGTAATCACGCGCGGACCAGTCACATAGTCACCATATTCCGCAGTGTTTGAAATCGAGTGGCGCATGTTGGCCATGCCACCTTCATAAAGCAGATCGACGATCAGCTTGGTTTCGTGCAGGCACTCGAAATAGGCCATCTCTTCCGGATAGCCGGCTTCCACCAGCGTCTCGAAACCCGCCTGGATCAGGTGGGTGATGCCGCCGCACAGCACGGCCTGCTCGCCGAACAGGTCGGTCTCGCACTCGTCCTTGAAGGTCGTCTCGATCACGCCCGAGCGGCCGCCGCCCACGCCCGATGCGTAGGAGAGCGCCAGCTTCAGCGCATTGCCCGACTTATCCTGGTAGATCGCCACCAGGCACGGCACGCCGCCGCCCTTTTTATATTCGCTGCGCACCGTATGGCCGGGGCCCTTCGGCGCGATCATGAACACATCCATATCCGCCCGCGGCTTGATGAACTCGAAATGGATGTTGAACCCATGCGCGAATGCCAGTGCAGCACCCTGCTTAATGTTCTTTTCGATCTGGGTGTAGATGTCGCCCTGGAATTCATCCGGCGCCAGGATCATGACCACATCGGCGTCCTTCACCGCTTCCGAGGCTTCCTTCACTGTGAAGCCCGCCGCCTGCGCTTTCAGCGCCGTTTTCGAATCCGGGCGCAGGCCGATGGTGATATTTTTCACGCCCGAATCCTTCAGGTTCAGCGCATGCGCATGGCCCTGGGAACCATAACCGATGATGGTGACGTTTTTGCCTTTGATCAGTTGCTGGTCGCAATCGGCGTCGTAATAAACTTTCATTTCTATCTCCTGAATATGGCGGCCCTTCCTGCATTGCTTCCGCGAAGCAGGAAGCCAGCGTTTTAGCGCTTTTCTCACGAAATGAAAGACTTTTTAAGTCAGAAAAGTGGAATTAAGCGGGTTTAGATAAACTAAATGACCACTGCCGTTGTTTAGGTGTCGTCGCGCCGCCATTATCATTGTTTTTAAAGGCAAAACCTCGCATTGCGTGATCGACCATCCCCCTTTATACTCTCCACATGCGACGCTACTGCACTGCCTTCTCACTCATCGAACTATCCATCGTGTTGGTCATTCTGGGCCTGCTGGTGGGCGGCATCCTGGCCGGCCAGTCGCTCATTCGCGCTTCCGAAGTGCGCAGCGTGATAACGGAAGCGAACCGCTTCAACACCGCTGCTCTTGGCTTCCGCGACAAGTATTTCGGCTGGCCCGGCGACATCACCAATGCCACCGCCATCTGGGGGAAAGACACGACCAGCGCTGCTGCCTGCGCCGGCAGCGCAGGCACCGCCGCCACCCCCGGCACCTGCAACGGCGATGGCGACGGGTATGTAGTGCAATATGCCGAGGCGTTCCGCCTGTGGCAGCAACTGAACCTTGCGGGATTACTGGAGGGTAGCTACCCCGGCTATATCTCGCCGCAGGCGAACACCACCCCCACTGTGCCCGGCCGCGACATGCCCGCATCCCGCCTTGGAAAAGGCGGCTGGACCGTTGAAAAACTCAGCCAGCTTTCCACCATCAATTACGAACTGGGTTATAGCGATTTGCCCGATAAAAAATTCAACTTCATGATTCTCGGCGGCCCCAACGCCGCCTATTGGTCGAACGCGCCCGTCCTGCGGCCGGAGGAAGCCTGGAACATCGACACCAAGATGGATGACGGCACTCCGGCCAGCGGCAAAATACGCGTTGGTCCCAACAGCAATAATTGCACCAACGTGAGTACCAGCGATGCGGTTTACAAAACCAGCAACAGCAATATCACCTGTCTGCTCGGCTATATTTTCGGCTAGATACCCTTCTTACCGCGGGCGACCGATGCCACGCCGGTGCGGCAGACTTCCACCATTCCCAGCGGCTTCATCAGGTTAATGAATGTATCCACCTTCTCGCTGGTGCCGGTGATTTCGAACACGAAACTTTCAATCGTCGTATCCACCGGCTTGGCGCGGAAAATATCGGCGATGCGCAGCGCCTCAACGCGCTCTTCCCCCTGGCCGGTCACTTTCACCAGCGCCAGTTCGCGCTCGACAAACGCGCCTTCCACCGTGAGGTCGTGCACTTTATGCACCGGCACCATCCGCTCAAGCAGTGCAATGATATGTTTGATTTTGCCAGGCGCACCGCGGGTTACCACGGTGATGCGCGAATAATTCCGCTTGAGGTCGACCGACGCCACGGTCAGCGATTCGATGTTATAGCCGCGCGCCGAAAACAGCCCCACCACCCGGTTCAGCACCCCGAATTCGTTATCGACCAGCACCGACAGAATATGCCGGTCTTCGATCACCACCTCATCGGGAATATCATAAACAATATCGAGCGCTTCGAGTGCCATGCGTGCCTGCCTTTTGTTGGCCGCATTTCTAGCGGGGAAATGGCCCGCCGCCAAGAAAAATCAGCGCAAAAGCGCCATTTTCTGCCCCACCTTATGGCTCATTTTGCGCTGCAACTTGTATCCCTCGCCTGATGCTATTATACGTTCCTTAACTTTTATCGGCGATAATCGAAGACTACGAGGAATATTTATGAGCGAAGATCCCAAAAAACCCGACGTTGTCAGCAACGGCACCGGCACTGTTACTCAATATGATTGGCACTCTGGCTCTAGCTCTAGCTCCAGCGCCCATGTCGATGTTCAGCAAGCCTTAGCCGGCATGAAAACAGTCCGTCACCAGGAAGTTGTCATCGACCCGGATGGCGGCGCACATACCAGGACGCGCCGGGATCCGGTAGATAACGGCAGACGCGATGATCGCCGCCGCCGTCACTAAGGCATTGCCCGCCTAGTCGTCGTGCTCATGCACAATTACCGGCGTCGAGGTCGTAGCCGGTTGCTCAACCACGATGGGGCGGTCATGCACGATGGTGGTTTTCTCGGTATCGCTGCCGCAGGCGGTGAGGGCAACGCTTAACACGCTCAGGCTGAGCATGGTGGTGAGGGTGGTTTTCATTGGGCTTCTCCTATGTAAGCCTTTCCCTTATGCGCCTTTCCCCATCAGGCGACGATACGCAGACGGGCTCACTTGCTAAGGAACTTATCAATCCCCTCGCCAGCGGCGTGAAGGCCACATGAAAATGCCGGTACTGTTGCGCAGCAAAATACGGAAGATGAAGCTGTGCATCACGAACGTCCCCACGAACACCGCCACATACCAGCCCGCCAACCGGCGCAACGGCGCCGCCAGCAATGCCGGGCATCGGCTATGTTGTCTGTGCTTTCATCACAAACCGGGTACACTGACTGCCGTCCCACATCATGAAGCCTCGTCGAGCCATATGGCGCAAAGCCCACGTACTGCTAAGCAAAATTAAACTTGGCCATGCGGTGTAAAAGAAAATCTTAACATGCCAATGCAGGTGTTCACCAATCACCGCCCCAGGAACAATCACGAGGAAAATTAGAACCAACACCGCCAAACTTGCGCGTATTATGAGCACAAACATCATTGCATAAACCTGTATCGTAGTGGGCCTCACCCGTGAGCGGCTGGCATATTCAATAAGCATAACCTGCTTGCCGCCAATAGCATGATGAAGCACATATTTGAAAACCATGCCCATCATCAACGGTATGATGAACAGTTGAAAGAAGCTCCGTAAATCTTCAGAGGCCGGGGCCTCATCTCCTATCAAGTGAATTACATGGCCAAAAATGGCCGCGATACCCAGCAGCGGCAGTAAAATAACGAACCATGTTCCGAGTATAATTTGAAAGGATAGGCCCCAGCCAACATCTTTCAGATGCGACATGTCATACCCGGTTCTTATCCAGCACCGGCGCCGCTTCTTCCGGCCCCAGCACCAGCTCGTAATGCGCTGCGCCGGCGGGGATCATGGGGTAGACATTCTCGCTTGGGTCCACCCAGCAATCGAACAGCACCGGGCCTTTATGCGCCAGCATTTCCTGGATGGATTCATCCAGCTTCGCCGGGTCCTTGCAGCGCATGCCTTTCATGCCGAACGCCTCGGCTGTCTTCACGAAATCGGGCAGCGAGTCCATGTACGACTCGGAATAGCGCGAGCTGTAGAACATCTCCTGCCACTGCCGCACCATGCCCATATACTGGTTGTTGAGGATCATGATTTTCACCGGCAGGCGATATTGCACCGCCGTGCTCAGCTCCTGGATATTCATCATGAAGCTCGACTCACCCGTCACGCACACCACGGGGTTTTTCATATGGGCGATCTGCACGCCGATAGCGGCGGGAAACCCATAGCCCATGGTGCCCAGGCCGCCCGAGGTCATCCACCGCTTCGGCTTGTCGTAGAGAATATGCTGCGCCGCCCACATTTGGTGCTGCCCCACATCGGTGGTGACGTAAAAATCCTTTGTCTTCAGAAAATGGTTCAGCCGGCGCAGCGCGTGCTGCGGCTTGATATGCCGGCCTATCTGCTTATAGCCGAATGAATCGCGCTCGCGCCAGGCATCGATCTGCTTCCACCATTTCGCCACCGCCTCTTTTTGCGGCTGCAGCTTTTTCTTTTTCCACAGCGCGATCATCATCTCGATCACCTCGCCGGCATCCCCCACAATCGGAATATCCACCGGCACGATCTTGTTGATGCTCGACGCATCGATATCGACATGAATTTTTCGCGACTTCACCGAGAACGCATCCAGCCGTCCCGTCACCCGGTCATCGAACCGCGCACCGAGGTTGATCATCACGTCGCACTCGCTCATGCACATGTTCGCTTCAAGCGAACCATGCATGCCAGGCATGCCAAGGAATTGCTTATCATTGCCCGGAAAAGCGCCCAGGCCCATCAGCGTCGTGGTGACCGGGAAGCCCGTCATATGCGCAAATTTAATCAGCGCATCGCAGGCCGCCTCGCCCGCATTCACCACGCCACCGCCGACAAAAAACAGCGGTCGCTTGGCGCGCGCCATCAGGTCCACCGCGCGCTCCACCCAACGCGTGTCAGGCTTGCCCACGGGCTTGTAGCTCTGCCGGCTCACCGCGCCCTTGCCCTCATATTTGCCGATGGCATTCAGTACATCCTTCGGCACATCGACCAGCACCGGGCCGGGCCGCCCCGTCACCGCCACATGGAATGCCTCGTGGATAATGCGCCCCAGTTCGTTCACATCCTTCACCAGGTAATTATGCTTGGTGGCGCTGCGCGTAATGCCGACAATATCGGCCTCCTGAAACGCATCGGAGCCGATCAGATGCGTCGGCACCTGGCCGGTAATGCAGACCAGCGGAATCGAATCCATCAACGCGTCGGTCAGCGCTGTCACCATGTTGGTGGCGCCGGGGCCCGAGGTCACCATCACCACGCCAACTTTACCAGTCGAGCGCGCGTAGCCTTCCGCCGCGTGGCCGGCACCCTGCTCGTGCCGCACCAGAATGTGGCGCAACTTGTTCTGCTTGAACAGCGCATCATACACCGGCAGCACCGCCCCGCCCGGATAGCCGAACACCACTTCCGTGTCATTATCCAGCATCGCCTGAATCACGATTTCGGCGCCAGAAAGCTCGCGCGCATCGCGCGCCGGCTCGGCCTTTTTCGCTTCACGCGCTGAAGGCGAGGGCGCAATAAAATCCTCCGCCGAGAGGCGCAATTGCCGCGCCCGCGCTTCGTTCAGCAAGGTCAGCTGATGCTTCGCCGGAATGAGGTCCCATTGCGACACCGCACCCGGCGTCACGCCGCAAATCTCTGCCACCGCATTGGTGCCACCGAATTTGACGATGATTTTTTCCTTGAGTTCCATAGGCGCATTCCTTTAGCTAAACTAAACTTTCTTCGCAAGAGCAAATTTAGTTTAGGCGGGCCGCAAAGCGGCGCAGGTGACGTAGCCGGCTTTTCCTGCTAACATAGAAACTTATGAAAGAACGCATCGACGAAACCACCCTCCGCCGCATCCTGCAGGAAGCGATGCCCGGACGCGAAACCCATCTCCAATCCATCCATTTCCCACGCGGTGGCTACATCAAAACCGCTGCCCATGTCATCTTCGACGACACGTCTGAATCCATTATCATCGCTGCCGGCAGCCGCCCCCGTCACGCGCGCGATTTCGCCCGCGCCGCTCTCGTTACCCGGCTCTATGAACAGCATGCCATCCCCGCGCCCGCCATTTTAGTCGCGCCCGCCCAACTGCCAGGCACGCCCATCCATTACTACATCCAGCGCTTCCAGCCCGGCGCGCCATCGCCCTTCCCCAACCACGCGCAATTGCATGAAATCGGCCGCTACATGGCGCGCATCCACCGCATCCCACTCACCGATGCCGAGCGCGAAACCATCACCCCACCGCTCACCACCCACCGCAGCCTCGACTACCAGCGCCTGGCCGATCTGGGCCTGCCGCGCGGCCTCACCCATGGCGATATCTTCCCGATGAACCTGTTGTTCGATCCGGCAAGCGGCCAGCTCACCAGCTTCATCGATCTCGACGAAGCCGAATATGTCGCCCTGCTGAAAGACATCGCCAAAGCCACCTACGGCTTCTGCGCCCGCGCTGATGATTTCACGCTCGACCTCGGCGCCCTGCATGCCATGCTCGAAGGCTACCAAACCATCCGCCCGCTTAGCGTGTTAGAGCGCAACCATTTCCCTGAAATCCTCGCCAGCTTCGCCGAGCGCCTGCCCGGCCGCTACCTCGCCTGGACCAACCGGCCCGACCTGTTCGACGACCCGTATGAAACTCCCTTCATCCGTTCCGTGCCCCAACGCACCGCGCAATTCCTGCGGCAGCTCCCAACGCTCAGCGCACAGCAATTGCTTCCCTGAAGCGCCGCAGCATCGCATCGGCATGGCCACTGAGTGCCGTGGCATGCGCCATCTGGTTGCGAATCCAGGTATGCTGCCGCTTGGCATAATTACGCGTGTTCTGCTGCGCCTTGACGACGGCCTCTTCCAACCCCACCTCATCGCGCAGATGAGCCGCCAGCTCCGGCACCCCATGCGCATGGCCGATGGGTTTTTCCAGCGCCCCGGGCATCGCCATCAGCGCGCGCACTTCCTCAAGCGCGCCCATGTCCATCATCTGCAAAAACCGCGCATCGAGGCGCGGATAGAGCACCGGCTTATCTATCTTGATATAAAATTCATGAAACTTGGTTTCCGGAAACAGCGGCACATGCCCTTGCCCCTGCCACCAGGCGAGACTCTTACCCGTCGCCTCCAGCACCTCCAACGCCCGCAAATTGCGCTGGCTGTCGCCCGGCTTCAGCTTCGCCGCCATCGCCGGGTCGCGCGCCTCCAGCTGCGCCCGCACTTCATCGGCCGCCACCCCGCGTAGCGATTCGCGCACCGTTTCCGGCACCGGCGGAATCGCCGCCAGCCCCTGCTTCAACGACTGGATATACATGCCCGTGCCACCCACCAGTAGCGGCAGCTTGCCTTCGGCCCAGGCGCGGCGCACCACCGGCTCCACCAGCGCCAGCCAACGGCCGACATGGGTCAGCTCGTCCACCCGCAGCACCCCGTAAAGCGCATGTTCGGCAGCGGCTTCCTCCTCCACCGAGGGCCGTGCGGTAATGACACGAAGTGCTTCCACCATCTGCATGGCATCGGCATTGATGATGACAGCCGGCTGCTGCGCCGCTATGGCTAATGCCAACGCCGATTTGCCCGAGCCGGTCGGCCCCATCAACAGCGCGATCTGATTTTCATGACCCATGTTCTGACCCTGATCTCCCCCGGCCACGCATTTTCCGCCGCCGAATTTGCCAGTTCGCTGGCCGCCACGCAATGGCAATGGCTGGAGGAGGGCATCGCCGCCGATCTCTTCCTCCCCGCGCCGCTGATGCCCGACCAGCGCATCGCGCTGGCCGCCGATCTCGAAACCAAACGGATCGATCACATTCTTCAGCCGATGGCCGGCCGCGAAAAGAAACTGCTAGTCAGCGATATGGATTCCACCCTGATCCACCAGGAATGCATCGACGAGCTGGCCGATGTCGTCGGCCTGAAGCCGAAGGTCGCCGCCATCACCGAGCGCGCGATGAATGGCGAACTCGATTTCAAGGCCGCCCTGCGCGAACGCGTCGCCCTGCTGAAAGGCCTGCCCGAAGCCGCGCTGGTCGATGTTTATACCGCCCGCATCACCCTGATGGAAGGCGCCCGCACCCTCACCCAGACCATGCGCGCCCGCGGCGCCTACTGCCTGCTGGTTTCCGGCGGCTTCACCTTCTTCACTACCCGCGTGCGCGAAGCGCTCGGCTTCCATGCGGACGATGCCAACCGCCTGGATATCGCCGACGGAAAACTCACCGGCCAGGTCATCGACCCCATCCTGGACAAAGACAGCAAACGCGCCAGCCTGCTGGCCGCCTGCGAAGAGCACGGTATTCCGCTCAGCGCTAGCCTCGCCGTCGGCGACGGCGCCAACGATCTGCCGATGCTGCTCGCAGCCGGCCTCGGCGTCGCCTACCACGCCAAGCCCATGGTGCAGGCCCAGGCCCGCCACCGCCTCAACCACAGCAACCTCAGCGCCCTGCTGTACGCCCAAGGCATCCCCAAAAAAGACTGGGTAAATTAATCGTCATTGCAAACGAATGACAGAGGCGAAGGCCTGGCGCGCCGAGCGGCGATCTAGCCGCGAGCCGCTTGCGGCAGGGGTTAGCGAAGCGTAGGGGGCAAGGCCCCCTTCAAATATTATTTCACCGGCACCGTAATAAACTGCACCGTCTCCCCGCGCGCAATGCGCATCAGCACGAATTCGCGCTTGGCTTTTTTCGCGGCATCGACCTGTGCGTTCACATCTTCCGACGTCTTCACCGCGTTCTGGTTCACATCCAGAATCACATCACCCGGACGCACGCCTTGTTGGGCGACAGGGCTGTCGCGATCGAGCTCCGTCACCACCACGCCATTCAGTTCCTTGGGCAGGCTGAGGCGGGCCCGCAGCTCGGCATTCAGCGGCTGCAGCACCATACCCAGCACGCGGCTGTCGGGCTTCTTGGCGCCGGGTTTGCCACTGTCTGTTTTCGCCGGCTGGTCGGCATCCGCATCGTCGTCCTTCTGTTCGGTGACGGTGACATGGTAGGTCAGCTCCTTGCCCTTGCGCAGCAATTTCACATCCACCGTCTTGCCGATTTTAGTGTCGGCCACGGCGCGCGGCAGGTTGCGCATTTCCTTGATGTCGGTGCCGTCGAAGCTGGTGATCACATCACCCGCGGCAATGCCGGCTTTCTCGGCCGGGCTGCCCGGCGTCACCTCCAGCACCAGCGCCCCATGCGGGCTGGCAAGGCCGATGGAATTGGCGATCTCATCGCTCACTTCCTGAATTTTCACGCCCAGCGCGGCACGATGCACATGCCCCTCGCCACGCAGCTGCGCCAATACCGGCTTGGCCAGCGCGGTGGGAATAGCGAAGCCGATGCCGATATTCGCCCCTGTCGGCGAGAAGATGGCAGAGTTGATGCCCACCACCTCACCCGCCGTATTGAACAGCGGACCGCCCGAATTGCCGCGGTTAATCGCCGCATCGGTCTGAATGAAATCATCGAACGGGCCGGCATTGATGTTGCGGCCGCGCGCACTCACAATGCCCGCGCTCACCGAGCCGCCAAGGCCGAACGGGTTGCCCACGGCGATCACCCAGTCGCCTACCTTCATCGCATCCGAATCGCCCAGCTTCACGAAGGCGAGCGGCTTGGGCGGCGTCACTTTCAGCAGCGCCAGGTCGGTCTTCGAATCGCGCCCCACCAGCTTGGCCGGCAGGTGCGTATTGTCGCTGAAAATCACGGTGATTTCATCGGCATGCAGCACCACATGGTTGTTGGTCACCACATAGCCCGACGGGTCGATTACAAAACCGGAACCGAGCGACGTCACTTCACGTTCCTGCGGCTCACTATTGCCGAATTGCTGGCCGAACTGCTTGAACAGCTGGCGGAATTGCTCGGCCTGCGGGTCGCCCTCTGGCAGGTTGGGGAAGGCCATGGCCGGCCCGGCCTGCGCCGTAACTTTTTGTGTGGTTGAAATGTTCACCACGGCCGGCATCAGCGGCGCCACGATCGGGGCAAAAGACTCTGGCACCGCCTGTGCGACCAGCGGCATGGCAAGCAGGACGATGGGAAAAATGAGGCGTGCGAAACGGTTCATGGTCACTCCTTTAACCGACGAAATAACGCGATGCTGCTGCATAAATAATTACTGGTTCATCTCTTTCAAGAACCCGTCATTCGGAGACAATACGATCGTTGTGTCGTCCTTACTGATGCTGTTGCGGTAGGCCTGCATCGAGCGGTAGAAACGGAAGAAATCCGGGTCCTTGCCGAAGGCATCGGCATAAATTTTCGCCGCCGTCGCATCGCCCTCGCCGCGGGTGGTTTCAGCCTGTTTACGGGCGTCGGCCAGCAGCTCGGTGCGCTGGCGTTCGGCGGCGGCGCGGGTTTCCGTCGCCTGCTGGTCGCCCTCGGCACGGAAGCGCTGGGCCTCCTTGGTGAAATTCTTGCGCATGCGCTCATAGGTCGATTGCGAGATATCCGTCGGCAGGTCGGCGCGCATGATGCGCACATCCACCAGCGAAATGCCGAAACCCTGGCTGCCGCGGTCGCCCTCGGTGGCGGCCTCGCCCTGCGCCTGCTGGTTCACCATGTCGCGAATCTCGAGCATGATACTGTCGCGGTCGTTGCTCAGCAGGTCCGACAGCGAATGGTTGCCCAGCACCCGCCGCATGCTCGACACCACGATGCTGTTGAGGCGGCTGGTGAGGTTGTCCTCGTTCTTCACCGACTGATAGAATTGCTGCGGGTCGGTGATGCGATAGCGCACGAACGCGTCGATCACCACGCGCTCATCCACATCCATATCGCGGTTGCGGGTGATGAACTCGGCCGGCTGCGCCTCGAAATCCAGAATCCGCTTGTCGAAATACATCACGTTCTGCACGAAAGGCAGCTTGGCATGCAGCCCCGGCGTTTTTACCACGCGCTTGATCTCGCCGAACTGCAGCACCAGCGCCTGCTGCGTCTGCGGCACCACGTAAAGCGTCGTCGTCACCGCGATCAGCAGCACGATGATGGCGATGCCCAGCTTCACGAAAATAGCGGGGATATTATTCATCCTATTTCCCCTCCGTCGCGGCTTTGGGCGGTGTCGGCAGCCATTGCACCATGCCACCCGCACCCCGCGCGTTGGGGTCGACGATCACCTTCGTCATGCCCTTCAGCACGGTTTCCATCGTCTCGAGATACATGCGCTTCTTAGTGACATCCTTGGCCTGCGCATATTGCGCATAGATCTGCGAATAGCGCGAGGCATCGCCCTGCGCATCGGCCACCACCTGCGACTTATAGGCCTCGGCATCCTGAATCATTTTCGCCGCTTCGCCGCGCGCTTTGGGAATGATCTCGTTGGCATAGCCTTCGGCGACCGATTCGGCCGTCTGCTTATCCTGCTCGGCGCGCTTCACATCCTGGAATTCGTCGATCACCGGCTGCGGCACATCCGGCCGGCTCAGGTTCACGGCGATCACTTCCACGCCCGCATCATAGCGGTCGAACGTCTGCTGCATGATGCTCTTTACATCTTCCGCGATCTGCGATTGCGCCGAGGTGAGAATATCGTCCAGCTTGTTGCGGCTGATCACCTCACGCATGGCCGATTCGGCCACCGCTTTCACATTCGCCGCCGGGTCGCGCACATTGAACAGGAACTTCTCCGGCGCCGCCGCATCGATCTTCCACTGCACCTCGAAATCGACATCGACGATATTGCGGTCGCCCGTCAGCATCTGCCCTTCGCGCAGCTGCGGCACCGCGGTGGCGCCAAAAGAACGCGCCGCCCGCACGCGCGGGTTTTCCGCCGCGCTGCCATTACGGCCGATCTCGACCTTATTCACCGTCGTCACTGAGGGGATGATCACTTTTTCAATCGGCGCCGGCAGGCGATAATTCAGCCCCGGCGTGGTCACCCGGTTAAAATGCCCGAAGCGCATCACCACGCCCAGCTCATCCGAATTCACACGGTAAACGCCCGAGGCCACCCACAGGGCCAGCACACCTACCACCGCCATCCACATGGCGCGTTTTTCATGTCCCTGGCCGAAGAACTGGCGCATGCGCTCCTGCTGCTCGCGGATGATGCGCTCATAATCCGGCCCCGGCCGCTTGCTGCCGCCGCTGCCGCCCGGTCCCACGCCGCCACCGCCAGTGCCGCCGGTGTTACCACCGCCGCTGCCACCGCGCGCCCAAGGGCTCTTTTTGTCGGCCATCTATTGCTCGTGATTCGTGATTGGTGGTTCGTGAATAGTGAATCGGGAAGTAAAAATCCACTACTCACTGCGCTTTATTCCTTCTACCAATCACGAATCACCAACCACGAGCCACGATTACACCATGCCGCCCACCCCCACCGATGAAGCCCCGTTACGCCGCGCCGTCTGGCAGCGCGAGCCGCTGCCGCATGTGAAACGCATCATCGCCGTGGCCTCGGGCAAGGGCGGCGTCGGTAAATCCACCGTCACCGTGAACCTGGCGCATGCGCTCACCGATGCCGGCCAGTCCGTCGGCATTCTCGATGCTGATATTTACGGCCCCAGCATTCCCCGCATGCTCGGGCTGGAGACCCGCCTGCGCCCCGAATTCACCGACGGGCAGATGATCCCGCCCGCCGCCTACGGCATCCGCGCCATGTCGATCGCCTTGCTGATGGGCGATCAGGCCGCCGTCATGCGCGCGCCGATGATCACCAAAGCCCTCACCCAGATGCTGCGTCAGACCAGGTGGGGCGATGCCGCGCACCCGCTCGATGTTCTGCTGGTCGACCTGCCGCCGGGCACGGGCGACGTGCATCTCAGCCTCGCCCAGTCGGCCCCCATCGACGCCGCCCTCATCGTCACCACCCCGCAGGATATCGCTGTGATCGACGCTGAAAAATCCGCCGTAATGTTTCAAAAACTACATATCCCGATATGGGGCATCATCGAAAACATGAGCCACTTCACCACGCCCGACGGCACCCGCCACGAACCCTTCGGCCAGGGCGGCGGCCAAAAGCTGGCCCACCAATTCCAAACCCAGCTCCTAGCCCAACTCCCGCTCGACCCCGTAGTGCGCCAAGCCGCCGACAGCGGCGAGAAGCACGTGTCCGAACCCTTCCGCTTGCTCGCCAGTCAACTGACCTGAGCGCGTGTTTGCGTCAAAATGGGTGAGATGCAAAAAGCCCCAGCCGCGCAGGAAGGGAGTGTGGCAGCGCTACATGACCGACCGAGCAGCGTAGGCGACGCCGCAGATCGCCCGTTTTCACGCAAACACTAGTTATTTACGCCGAGCACACCCTGGTTCACGTCTTGAACCCGTTGCTCCGGCTGCTGCTGGGGCTGCACGTAATAATAGCTCCCATCCGCGGCCACCGTTGCCGTATTATACGGGTTGGCCGGCTGCGGCTGTTGTGCCGCCGGCGGCACATACCCCCCCGATTCCCCATAGACATAAGTCTGCATCGGGGTCATCTGCTGAGCCATTGCAGGGTGGCCCAGGCAGATGATGCAGGAAATGAGGAGGAGACGTTTCATCCCCCATCCATACATGTTGCACCGCAAAAAGTCCAGTGAATTGCTGCGATGCAATATTACAAGTGCCGCCCATCCCACTAACCCGCTAAGTTATTTATTTTCTGCGCAGAATAAGCAAAACTCAATTGCCTTATCCCCAACCACCATGCCCAAATAATAAGCATTATAACGGTTCTTAATTGTAGAACTAAGGAAATCACAATCATCCACGTACTACCTTCTGCGCAGCGGAATGCGTCAAAAAGGGCGAGATGTAGGGGCGCCAGTGCGCAGGCAAGGGCGTGTAGCAGCGCTACATGACCGCAGACGCACTGCCGCGACGATGCAGATCGTCCGTTTTGACGCATCTAACTGAGGGTGGTTTGGAGTTCGTCCCATTCACGCTTGGTGAGGCCGCTCGTCTCTTGCGTCACCTGCTCACCGGCAATCAACCGTTTCACCACCGCCATGCCACTGCGCGACAGGCGCGTGCCATGCAGCCGATGCTCGACAAACGCATCGTAAGCGAACGGCACCCATTTCTGCACCACTTCGATCATCGCGTCGGCATAGGCGCGGATTTCATACTGCGCATGCGGGTCGGCGCGCAGCATCAGGAAGTGCATCAGGTTATGCAGATCGATCTTCCAATACCATTGCGTGTAGTAATTCAGGGTCAGATTCATCCGCGCCAGTTCGCGGGCGATACCGCTTTTTTCCTCATCCAGCCTATTGCCGGCGACATCGGCATTCATCAGCTCTTCATAGTGTGAATACACCTGCTCCGAATCCGATTTCAGAATCTCCAGCACGCGCGCTTCTTCGGCCGCCGTCAGGCTGGTGCCTTCGCTGCGCCCCTGATGGTTCTTCTTCGATTGCGGCGACAGGTGCTGCGCCTGCGGAATATAAAACTCCTTATCCATGATCGAATAGCGCGCGCTATATTCATTCACGTTCGCCGTGCGATGGCGGATCCATTGCCGCGCCACGAAGATCGGCAGCTTCACATGGAACTTGATCTCGCACATCTCGAACGGCGTCGAGTGCCAGTGCCGCATCAGGTAATTGATGAGACCCTTGTCCTGGCTCACCTGCTTAGTGCCGCGGCCATAGGAAACCCGCGCCGCCTGCACGATGGCCGAGTCATCCCCCATGTAATCGATCACGCGGATGAACCCATGGTCGAGCACCGGGATCGGATCGTATAAAATCTCCTCCAGCGCCGGCGATACCGCGCGTTTCGTGGGCGCCGTTTCCTTCAGGTCGTTCATTTCGGCTTCTTGAATCTGCTGCACCTTGGCCATCTCGCTCTCCGTTTTTTGCGATGCTACAAGAGTGCGCGCCCGCCGCAACGGGAAATCGATGAAAGATCGGGGGTGTGGGTATTCACGCTAACCGCTTGGCGTGGCGCTAGCCGACGCGCGCCTGGCCGCTCTGGATATAGGCCGACAGCTTATCCGGCGGCAGCGGCGTATTCGCCTGGTCATCTGCCACATAAACACCGGCCGTCTTGCTGCTCAGCACCATCTTTTTCGTCTTCGGGTCAATCAGCGCCGCCGCGATGCCGGGATGCATTTCCACCGAAGCCTGCGCCGGCAGCGGCTCGGCCTGCACGGCCTCTTTCACACGCTGCATGTTGGCGACCACGCTCAGAGCCGAAGCCGGATTCATCATCATATTAGCGGTCGAGCCATTGCCCTTATCAAAGAGATCATTGACGTATTTAACCCCGGTGGTTTCCCCAGCGATATTCATCAGGCTGCGTTCCTGCTCGACAATTTTCAGGCGGCGGTCGCGCTCGTCCTGGTCGGTCGGTGTAGCGATCTGCTCGTTGCGCGCCGGCAGCTTGCCGCCCACAAGGCCGCGAACCCCATCCACCATCGTGCCGGGCAGGTAGCGATACATGCTCTCGATATCGAGCTGTTTCTGCACTTCCGCCGGCAGAAGTTTGTGCAGGGTCTGGCTCTGCAGCGCATCGCGGCCACCTTCCACAATACCCGCCGTCACGAAGCCCCCAAGGCCAGTGACTAAATAGTTATCCTGCAGGCGACGATACACCTCGAACTTCTCGCGCGACACGCGACCGGTGATATAGTCCTTATACAGCTGCTCGCGGTAGCTGAGGGCGCTGCCATCCACCTTGTCGGCATATTCACCCGGCGTGAAATCAACCTCAGCGGCGGCGCCCACAGCACCGACCACCGGAATCCACTTCACGAATTTGATGAGCTTCAGGAACGGCGCAACTTCCGGCAGAAACTGGCTGCCTTTGCCGAACCACTCGGCAACACTGCCGAATTTCGCGAAACGACCGAGCATGGCGAGCTTCGATACCTTGGCCGCCTCCTCCGCCCCTTCTGCCACTTTAGCCACGCCGCCAACACCCTTGGCACTATCCGCCACTACCTGCGCGCCTTTGCCGGTTTGCTCGAGCGCCGTCTCGGCTTCTTTCAGCGCCGGACGGGCGCCTTTGATTTCCTTACCGAACCAGCCCGTCTTCGGTGCACCGTCCAGCGCCGTGTCGATTTTAGCGATCCGGCTCTTGAGATCGCCGACTTTCAATTTCGCCATCTGGCGGTCGAGCCAGCTGCCGGCCGATTCCGCTTTCGTCTCGGCGGCTTTCAGCTCGTTCGTCAGTTCGCCATGCTGCGTTTCCAGCTTGGTCACCGTGGCGCGCGCATCCATCACCGCGCGCTGCTGCGGCGTCATACCCAGGCGGCTCACCACGCTGGCACCTTTATTGATGACTGCCTTGCCCGCATTCCCCACATTCTGCGCGGTACCCTTCACGGCTTTCACCACCAGAGGTCCGCCTTTTTTCAGTACCAAGGCACCGGCCACTACTTCGGCCGCTGCTTCGGCAGTGCTTTGCGGCATGAAGCGCTGGCCGGCAGCCCGCCATTTATCGCCAACGCGCTGCGATTCCGTCAGCGGTTTGCCGGTGTTGGGGTCGTTCAGCACGTCGGTCGTGGGCATGCCCTTGTCGAATTTCAGCGTATACCAGGTGCCGTCATTCTGGCGGATCACGCCGCCGGTGCCACCTTTGGCCGCCTGGGCAATGGGCTTCACATCCACACCTGCTACGGTGCCGGTAGCCGCCAGCTTATCTGCTGCTTCCGGGCGGTTGGTGCTGTCGACCGAATCGGCCAGGTTCTTCACCAGCCGGTCATGCGCCGACATCATGGGCGCAGCGGCGTAAGCTTTCACATCCTGCGTTGCCTTGGCCTTGGCGGCGTTCCAGTCCTTGAAGCCGTCCTGGCAGAAATCGATGGCGGCCTGGATGAAGATATTCACTATCGGGCAGTGCACGGCCAGCCAGTGCCACAGCCCATCGGTCACATGCTCGGTCTGCGCCCAGATATTGTCGTACCATTCCGCCTTACGCGGATGCAGGATTTCCGACTGCGCGTAGGCCATCGCATAGGCCACGCCCACTGCCTTGGCCTGTTCGTCGCTGATGCCGAACCCGAACGATTTCGTGCCTTCGCTGATCGTATAACCGGCGGCATCGAGCGTTGCGCCAGCGCCATCGACCAGGCGCAACGGCCCATGCAGCAGGTCGCCGACGATGGCGGTCATCTGCTGCGTCTGCTGCACATTCCTGTAAGCGTTGGACTGGATGATGTATTTGCCCAGGTCGCTATTGGCCAGCGCCTGTACGGTGGCATCGGTGCCGGCACCCAGCGTGCCGCCGCCGGCTTTCAGCGCGGCCATCAGGTCGGCCACGGCCTTGGTCGGGTCGGTGCCCGGCGGCAGGGCGACGATGGAGTTGAAATTTTTCGCCAGCGCGGCCACCGCATCGGCCATCTGCACGTAGTTGGTGCCGCTGGGGCTCTTCACATGGGCCAGGTCGGCGTAATATTCATCGGTATTCTCGGTGCTGATCGCCGCGATATCCACCGACAGGGTTTTGCCATCATCCATCGGCAGAATCACCTGGGTGGGCAGGTCGGGCGTCTGGTCCGCCGGGGTAGCCGCGGTAACCGGGTTGGTGCCAGCTGCTGCCGTCGTCGTGCTCGTCGTCGCAGCGGCGGGGTCGGTGGCAGTGGGGTTGGCGGCAGTTGGTTCCATCGGGTGCTATCTCCAGCCTCCAACCTACCAAAGAAATGTGACAGCTTGATGACGGCACCTCCCTGTTTATATGACAATTTGGCGAAGCCCGCCCCCAGCCTGGCCGTCATCGGTGCGTAGCGAAGCGGGCCGGAGGCCGTCAGGCCGAACGAGGGGGGAGCGCTAGCTGGGGGAACGTGAGTGCCCACGCGGCCAACGGCCGCCACTTCAGCCATAGCTGCCGAAATAGCATGGCTTTACCTTGCTAACCCCAACATAAAAGCCTATATTAGCCATGCTGTTTCGGCAGCTATGACGATAAACGTTACGTGGAATAGTCGGATTGGACCCGGGGGCAGAGCCCGGCAGGTCCACCAGATTTCAAAGTGGCTGGTGATAACTGGTGAGGGCAGCAGCCCGAGCGAGCCATCAGCCCGCGGAGCGGCGTTCCATGGGGAGGGCAGCAGCCCGAACCGGGAACATCGAAACGAATACTGGGCCTGAATTAGCATCGACAACCGCAGTAAAGACGTCGACTTTCGTTCGGGGTGATCTCCCGTGATCGGATCAACTTTTCAAGTGCCAACGACAACGTTGCACTCGTTGCAGCTAACGACAACCATGTCGTAGCGGCCCGTCTCGCTGCTTAGTGTAGCCTGACGAGTTCTAGCTCGTAAACGCGGTTTTGGGGAATGTACCGGGCAACAGAAACATTCCCCACCTTGATTCGCTGTAAGTCCTTCGCTTCGCTCAGTGTACTTTCAAGCGGCTGGTTGCGATAGGAAATCCCGAAGTGAATTCGGGATTTCCTATCGAATCTTTAGTAAGGAATGATTTTGATAGCTAAAATGGCGGGAAGCGGCTAAAACTGGGGCCTATGACGACTTTTGATACCATCGACTATCCGAAATTGATCGACACCGCTATGCGCAACGTGGTGCGCGAGGCGCTCATTCACGTTCACCAGTTCGGCCTGCCGGGCGATCATCATTTCTTCATCTCGTTCCAGACGGAATATCCCGGTGTCAGCATTTCGCCGCAGCTGAAAGCGCGCTACCCGGAAGAGATCACCATCGTCGTGCAGCACCAGTTCTGGGACCTGAAAATCGCGCGCGATCATTTCAGCATCATGCTCAGCTTCAACAACATTCCCGAAAAACTGGTCGTGCCGTTCGACGCGCTGACGGCGTTCGCCGACCCCAGCATCAAATTCGGCCTGCAATTCCATGGCAAGCCGCCGGCCAACAGCAACCCGGCCTCCAACGCCCCCGTGGCGGAAGAGCCCGTCGCCTGCCCCGCCACTGGCCGCACCGGCACCGAAAAACCGCCGATGGCCGCCTTCGAGGAAGAAGCTCCCTCCGAAGAGACCAAAGCCGCCAACGACGAGAAAGTCATTTCGCTCGAAGCTTTCCGCAAGCGCTAGCCGCTCACCACGGATTTTTGCCCGACCTGCCCGGAAACGGATTCTTTGCCGGCGTCTGCTGCACCGGCAACTGGGCCGAATCGGCCACGCGCGGCTGTTCGTCCTCAATATGAAAGAGGCGCATGGGTGATGTGATGATTTTCCAGGCTTCCGAAAGCACCAGCCCTACTTCCACATCCGGCAGCGGCCGGCTGTAATCATAATGGTCCGGCCCGGCGGGCACTTCGCCATGCTGCGCCTGCGGTGCCGCCGCCAGCACCGTCGGCGACGCATCGGCCACCCGGTTGCGCTCATCCGATCCTGTCGGCAGGCGCGGATCGGGCGGAACGGCTGTTGGCGGCCCCGCGAGTTCACCCGAAAAAGCAACCGGCGGGTTCGGCACCGCGCGCGATGCTTCCAGCGCCGCCCTGTTCACCTGCACCGGCGCCAGCGCCGCGTCGATGGCCGCCAGGTCGGGCCTGGCCGTATTCGCATCTGCCGCCAACTCCATATCCACCATCATCTGGCTGAATACCGCATGGTTGATGTTATCGACATAATTATCCGGGTCGTGCCGGTCGCCGGTGGTGGCTTTGGGGCCGAGCGGCACGCTGTCATGCCCCAGCAGCACCTGCGTGCCGATGGGGCGGCAATCGGCCTGATGCATACCGGCATTCGTCGTGCGGATTTCATCGATCACATCCGGGTCTGTTTCTTTCATCTTGCCGGTATGGGGGTTCTTCACCATCACCCCGTTGATCAGGTAATTCTTCGCCACATCCAGCCGCGGCTGGGCATAGGCGGCCGCGCTGGCATTGAAATAAGCCGGCGCGGCAAAACCGTAATATTCTACCACCGGCTTCGCTTCCGGCGGGAAATCCTGATAGCGGTTGCTCTCACGCACGGCCAAATCTGCCGCCAGTTGCGCCCCTGCCGAATGGCCGGCGAACACGATGCGCGGCGGCAGGCTGGAAACCGCATAGCTGCGCGCGACCATGCGGTCGATCTCGTTCGTCCAGCCGTCCCGCACCAGGTCGAGCGCCGTTTTCATGCCCTCATGGCCCTTGCTGCCGCCATTGTCGGGCCAGTCGTTCATCGGCACCAGTTTGAAGTCGCTGAGCATGTTTTCATCGTTCTGGAACCAGCCGTCCTTGGCGCGCTTATCTTCCGTCGCCCGGGTTTCTCCTTTGTCGCTGGTGCCGCGGAAGGTGACGAGAATCGTCGGCTGGCGCTCGCCCTTCTCGTTATACGTATCGTAATCGATCGCCACCACCCCCTCGAGCGTGCTGTCGCCATGGCCCCGGTGCTTATGCTCGATGTTGAACGGCACCACCACATCGAACCCCGCGCCATAGAAAGCATCGTCCACTTCCTTGCGCGTCGTCAGGTATGCTTTGTCCGACGCCCACATGGCCACCAACGGCGTGGTGTCGCGCCGGCTGAGCAGCGCCGTCAGCTTGCCCGTCGTCGCCAGCTGGTCGACATAGCCGCGCTCCGCCACGATTTGCGGGTCGATTGAGGTAGTGGATGCGTCGGTCGGTTTTTCGGCCATCCCTTCACGCTATCAGGCAAATATTACAAAAATATGAAGGAACAGCCTTTCCCGCCCGCAACCATTGCCTAAACACCCGGCCTGCCCTACACCATCCGCATGAACAGCCCGATGCAAGCCCTCATCGCCCTCGCCCGCACCGCTGCCGACCGCGGCGAAGTGCCCATCGCCGCCGCCATCATCGCCGCCGACGGCACCGTGCTGGCCCAGGCCCATAACGAAGTCGAAACCCGGCGCGATGCCACCGCCCATGCCGAACTGCTGGCCCTGCGCGCCGCGATGAAACTGCGCAGCGAAAAATACCTGGAAGACTGCACCCTCTACGTCACCCTGGAACCCTGCGCCATGTGCGCCCAGGCCGCCAGCCTCGCCAAAATCAAAAAAATCATCTACGGCGCTTACGATCCCAAGGGCGGCGGGGTCGAACAGGGCGCCCGCGTCTTCACCCACCCCACCTGCCACCATACCCCGGAAATCATCGGCGGCGTGCAGGAAGCCGAATGCGGCAAACTGCTGACGGACTTCTTCGCGGCCCGCCGATAATCGTGTTTTTCACTTCTTTTCTTTCTTCTTCCCGCGCAGCGGCGCTTGCCAGTCGCGTATCAGATGCTAGAAGGGTTCTCCTGCCGAAAGCGCAGTGTAGCAGCGCTACATGAGCATTTCGGCAGGAGGTTCCGACGACGCAGATGATAACGAATGGCAAGCGAGGATTTATGGCGCATCAGTATGTTTACGTGATGAAAGGTCTGAGCAAGACCTACCCCGGCGGCAAAACCGTATTGAACAACATCTGGTTGTCCTTCTATCCCGGCGCCAAGATCGGCATTGTCGGCCATAACGGCTCGGGTAAATCGACCCTGCTGCGCATCATGGCCGGACGCGACGATGAATTCAACGGCGAGGCCTGGGCCGCTGAGGGCCTCAAAGTCGGTTTCCTGGAACAGGAACCACATCTCGATGAGAGCAAAACCGTCCTCGAGAACGTCATGGATGGCCTCAAGGAAAAACAAGCCCTGCTCGACCGCTATAACGCCATCATGGCCGACTATTCCGACGACGTGGCCGACGAAGCCGCCAAGCTGCAGGATGCCATCGACGCCGCCGGCGCCTGGGACCTTGAGCGCGAAGCCGAAGTCGCTATGGATGCGCTGCGCTGCCCTCCCGGCGAATCCGCCGTCGCCAAACTCTCCGGCGGTGAAAAACGGCGAGTAGCACTCGCCCGTCTGCTGCTCAGCAAGCCCGACATGCTGCTGCTCGACGAGCCGACCAACCACCTCGATGCCGAATCCGTCGCCTGGCTGGAAAACTTCCTCACCCAATATCCCGGCACCGTGGTGATGGTCACCCACGACCGCTACTTCCTCGACAATATCACCAAGTGGACGCTCGAACTCGACCGCGGCGAAGGCAAGCCCTTCGAAGGCAACTACTCGGCATGGCTCGAACAAAAAGCCAAGTCCATGAAGCACGAGGAAAACGAAGAATCCGCGCGCCAGAAGGCCATGCAGAAAGAATTGGAATGGGTGCGCAGCTCGCCCAAGGCCCGCCAGGCCAAATCCAAAGCCCGCCTGAAGGCCTACGATGAAATGGTCGCCCAACAGGCCGAAAAACGCACCGGCACCGCGCAGATCATCATCCCCGCCCCGCCCCGCCTGGGCAATCAGGTCATCGAAGTGAGCGGCCTGAAGAAAGCCTTCGGCGACCGCCTGCTGATCGACAACCTCACCTTCAGCCTGCCGCCAGGCGGCATCGTCGGCATCATCGGCCCGAACGGCGCCGGTAAAACCACACTGTTCCGCATGATCACCGGTTCGGAAAAACCCGATGCCGGCACCTTCACCGTCGGCGACACCGTGAAGCTCGGCTATGTCGACCAGTCACGCGATGCGCTGGATGACAAGAAAACCGTGTGGGAAGAAATCTCCGGCGGCGCCGACATCATCGAGCTGGGCAAGATCACCATGAAGTCGCGCGCCTATTGCTCGAGCTTCAACTTCAAAGGCTCCGACCAGCAGAAGAAAATGGGCAGCTTATCTGGCGGTGAGCGCAACCGCGTCCACCTCGCCAAGATGCTGAAGACCGGCGCCAACGTGCTGCTGCTCGATGAGCCGACCAACGATCTCGACATCGAAACCCTGCGCGCCCTGGAAGAAGCGCTGGAGGATTTCGCCGGCTGCGCCGTGGTCATCAGCCACGACCGTTTCTTCCTCGACCGCATTGCCACCCACATCCTCGCCTTCGAGGGCGACAGCCACGTCGAATGGTTCGAAGGCAACTTCCAGGACTACGAGGAAGACAAAAAGAAACGTCTGGGTGAAGATTCCCTCCAGCCCAAACGTATCCGCTACAAGAACCTGCTGGCGGCCTGACCCGCAAAAACAAAGGGCTCCTTCTCAGCGCGAGAAGGAGCCCTTTTTATTTTAGTACATCGCCTATGAAGCGCTGCTGCGTTTCTGCAGTGTCTGAATCAGATAATCGAGGCCCTTGCTCTGGGCGATGCTGTTGAACTCCGAGCGTTGCGTGCTCAGCAGGCTCACGCCCTCCACCACGATATCGGAAATGCGGTAGCCGTTCGAACCCTGCGTCACCGTATAGAGCATCGACACGTTCTGGCCCTGCGGGTCGACAATCTCCATCGGCACGACGGTATCGCCGTCGCTGCCGGCATGGGGCGTGCCCAGCGTATAGGTCTGGCCGGAATATTTGGTCAGGCGCGATACATAGTTCTTCTTCAGGAACGGGCGGTAAGCGGCCAGGTAATCCTGCTGTTGCTGCGGGGTGGCATCGCGCCAGTATTTGCCCAGCACGAACTTCGCCACGAAATCGATATCGATATTCTTATCGACGATCGCCAGCAGCTTGGCCTGTTGCTCATCCTTGCTGCCGCCGGCTTTCACCACCTGCAGCACCGAACTGGCCACGCCGTCGACAAACTGCTTGGCGCCGGCATCGTCCGCCATCGCCGGGCTGGCAACGGCTACCCACATCAGCGCGGCACCGGCCGCAGCGATCACACGATTCAACATAGTCACTCCTTACAATACTACTGCGGTGCAGCCGGGGAAGTGGTGGCCGGCGCCGCCGCCGGTGTCACTACATGCTTGTGCGGATGCTTCGGCTTCGCGGCCGGTTTCTCCGGCGCTACCTGGGCCGAGGCAGGCCCCGTCGGCATCGGGCCTTCGCCATGGTTGGCGATCTGGGCCGCACGGTGCTGGCGGTACATGCTGCGGTAGGTGACGTACGGGTCGAGGGAGGTTTCGTTCACATCGCTGATCACGCCGTCGAGACGGTCACGCTCAACCAGGCCCTGGCCGACGCCGATCCAGATTTCGGCGCTGGTATCGTCCACCGCCCAGTTCACGGGGTCGATGAACCAGTCGGTCACGCGACCACCGGTGTCACGTACGTTCGACGGCCCGAGCAGCGGCAGCACGAGATACGGACCATCGCCCACACCCCATACAGCCAGCGTCTGGCCGAAATCCTCATGTTCGTATTTCAAGCCGGCCGAGCCCGCTACATCGTTGATACCACCGATACCGACCGTGGTGTTCAGCACGAAGCGCCAGAAGCTCTTCATGCCGCGCTGAAAGTCGCCCTGCAGGAAGCTGTTCACCATGTTCAGCGGTTCCATCAGGTTGTCCGACACGTTGCCGACGCGGGTGCGGATGCCTTCCGGCGTCACATATTCATAGCCATGCACGACCGGGCCGATGGCGTATTTATCGGTCACCTGGTTGAATTGGAACACCGAACGGTTCATCGATTCCCACGGATCCTGCGGATCGTCGTGCGTCGCATCGGCACAGGCCGAGAGCATAGCGAGAGAGAGAACGGCACATGCAGCACGCAGCGTGCGGCGCATAGTAAAGAGATGGGTCATACAAATCCGATGCAATGGTTGTTATTCTTACACAATATCATCAGCCACCTAATGCAGCCGCTATAGGTAAAGCTAGCAGCAAAATCTGAAGAGAGTATGAACGCCCCTGCGGATAACCGACGCTTGTGCTTGGGAATTGGCCTTTTTCTGCCATGTTTTGCAAGGGATTACGGTGGCTTAACCGCCGGTTGCGCCGCGCCGATTTCCAGCATTTGTGGTTTTTGTGCAACAGGGGTGGCCCCTTTGCCCGCTTTTACATCCATCCCGCGCTGGATCGCCGTCGCGCCTGTTTACATAACCCTACCGATGCGAAATCAAAGTGCGCATGACCAACCCGCTTACATTCCTGCCCCAGCTGCGTGAACTTTACGGCGCGCCGGCGCCGGCCGTGTCGTTCGAGTTCTTCCCGCCCAAATCGCCCGAGGCCGAGGCGCGGCTGTGGGATGTCGTCGGCGTGCTGGCCCCGCTGAAGCCCCGCTTTGTCTCCGTCACCTACGGCGCCGGCGGCAGCACGCGTGAGCGCACCCACGCCACCGTCACCCGCATCAAGCGCGAAACGCCGCTGACGCCGGCGGCGCACCTCACCTGCGTCAACGCCACCCGCGGCGAAATCCAGGCCATCGCCCAGGGTTACTGGGATGCCGGCATCCGCCACATCGTCGCCCTGCGTGGCGATGCGCCTGATGGCACCAGCTACACCCCCACCCCCGGTGGCTACGCCTATGCCGACGATCTGGTGAAGGGCCTCAAGGAGGTCGGCGATTTCGACATCTCGGTGGCCGCTTATCCCGAAACCCATCCGCAGGCCCTCTCGCCGCAGGCCGACCTCGACCACCTTAAGCGTAAATTCGACGCCGGGGCCGACCGCGCTATCACGCAATTTTTCTTCGATGTCGATCTCTACCTCAACTTCCTCGAACGCGTGCGCGCTGCCGGCATCACGGCGGAAATCGTTCCCGGCATCCTTCCCGTTACCAACGTGGCGCAGCTGAAAAAATTCGCTGCCATGGCTGGCGCTTCGGTGCCCGATTGGCTCAGCAAACTCTGCGAAGGGCTCGACGAAAAACCCGAGCTACGCACCCTGGTCGCCGCCATGGTCGCCGCCGAGCAATGCCGCCTGCTCATGCTCGCCGGCATCAGCCATTTCCATTTCTACACCCTTAACCGCGCCGAACTCACCCAAGCCATTTGCCACCTGCTGGGCCTGCGTGTATCATAAGCGCATGAAAAAAGGTTTCAGCTTAGTCGAACTCTCCGTCGTGCTGGTGATCCTTGGTTTGCTGACCGGCGGCATCCTTGCCGGCCAGTCGCTGATTCGCGCGGCGACGTTGCGCAGTGTGACCAGCGACATGAACCGCTGGAAAACCGCCACCCAAAGCTTCCGCGACAAATATAACATGCTGCCCGGCGATATGATCAATGCCGTGAACTACTGGGGCCAGGCCGCCCACTGCCCCGGCACCGCCGCCCAGCCCAGCACCGACACCTCCACCTGCAACGGCGACGGTAACTGGCAGATCACTTCCACCGGCACCTCCTACGAGAACTTCCGTTACTGGCAGCAGCTCGCCAATGCCGGGTTGATCGAGGGCAGTTTCACCGGCGTCACCGGCAGCGCCGGCACCGATAACGCCGTGCCCGGCCAGAACGTGCCGCAAAGCCGCATCAGCAGCGCCGGCTACATGGTGGAATATCTCGGCAATCTCAGCGGCAGCGCCTACTGGGTCGACGGCGCCTACGGCCACCAGATGCGTATGGGCCTGCAGGGTACCGGCTGGACCAACGCGCCCGCCCTCAAGCCCGAGGAAATGTGGAACATCGACACCAAGATGGATGACGGCATGCCGCTCAACGGCGTTATCTACAGTGAAAAAGCCAGCGGCCAGGCCAACTGCGCTACCACCGATCTTCCCGCCACCGCCGTTTACGCGGTGAACACCACTGGCCTCAGCTGCACGCTTTTCTTCAAGACAGGCTTTTAGTGCACCGGGGATTCAGCCTCGTCGAACTCTCCATCGTACTGGTCATCCTTGGCCTGCTTACTGGCGGTATCCTTGCCGGTCAGTCGCTCATCCGTGCCTCCGAACTGCGCGCGGTGACCACTGAATATAACCGCTATACCACCGCCGTTCAGGCGTTCCGCGACAAATATTTCGCCATCCCCGGTGATTTTTCGAACGCCACCGGCATCTGGGGGAAAAGCACCAATTGCAGCGGCACCGTCGCGACCGGCACTTGCGATGGCAATGGCAACGGCATCCTCAGCGCCACCGCCGCGGGCGCCACCAGTGAGATCTTCCAGTTCTGGAACCAGCTGGCCCTGGCCGGGCTGATCGAAGGCAGCTATAGCGGCCTCACCGGCGCGGGCGGCCTGTGGGAAAGCCTTCCCGGCACCAACGTGCCCAACTCCAAACTTTCCGGCGCCAGCTGGAGCGTGATGTATTTTGCCAATTACGTCGGCGATGGTGGCGCCTATGCCTTCAATTACCAGCATTTCTTTTCCTTCGGCGCCTACCGCGCCGGCAACATCAACAACAACCCCATCCTGAAAACCGAGGAAGCCTGGAACATCGACACCAAGCTGGATGACGGCATGCCCGCCTCCGGTAAAATCGTCGCCTATAACTGGACCACCTGCACCACTTCCACCGCCAACAACGACTATACCGGCACCTACAAACTCAACGCTACCGGCGCGCGCTGCGCCCTCTGGGCAGCACACAGTTTCTAGGCCGGCTACGCCTTCGTCAGATGCACCACCACGCGGCGGTTCAAATCCTGGTTACTGGGGATCGGCGTGCCGGTCGCATCGCGGTTGGGCGCTTTGGGGTGGGTATCGGCCAGCCCCACGGCACGCAGCTTGTTCGCCGGGAACCCCTGCGCGATCAGATAGCGCACCACGTTCGCCGCGCGTCCCGCCGAAAGCTCCCAGTTCGAGGGAAACTGCTCGGTATGCACCACCGTATCGTCGGTATAGCCCTCGACCGACACTTCGATATCGCCTTTGCCCAGCGGCACCACCTTGCTGGCGATCAGCTGCAGCATGGGCAGCGCGTCGCGCGTGAATTTCGCCGAGCCGGGCTGGAAGAACGAGCTCGATGCCAACTCCACATCCACCGCATCCGGCGTCTTGGTCACCGCCACGAACTGGTCGTAGCCCGAAGCGCCGAGCGACAGGTCGAGGTTCTTTTTCAGCGTGGCGTACGGGTCTTCATCCGCCGGCTGGTCGGTATAAAACCCCCGCGCCCGCAGCTGCTTGCCGAACTCCTCGATCTTCTTCATATCCGGTGCCGACAGCGCGAACAGGATGACGAAAAAACACAGCAGCAGCGTCACCATGTCGGCATAGGTAATCAGCCATGCATCCTCGTTCTCGTCGTCCTGGCGCGAGCGTTTCATCAGTGCCCCGTGCGCAGCTGCCGGTCGATATCGAAATGGTTCTCCGGCTCGAGGAACGAGTTCAAATGATCCTGCATGTAGCGCGGAGGTTTCTTCTCGGCCAGCATCACCAGCCCTTCCACTACCATCAGGTTGCGGAAGCGCTCGCTGTCTTCCTTCTGCAGCAACTTGTTCGCCGCCGGCAGGAACACCATGCGCGCCAGCAGCACGCCATACAGCGTCGCCACCAGCGCCAGCGCCATGCCCGAGCCCACGCTCTTCACCATGTCGGCCCCCGCGCCCGAGCCCATACGGCTCAGCATCGCCACCATGCCCACCAGCGTACCGATCATGCCGAAGGCCGGCGCTGCCGCGCCCATGCTGCGCAGCACCTGCACCGCTGCCGTCTTATGTTCGAACACCGATTCCACCGCGTTGGTCATCATCGTGCGCAGCTCGGCGGGCGGGTGGTTGCTCACTGCCAGCTCCATGCAATATTTCACCACCGGGTCATTCGCCTGCACGGTTTTGATTTCTTTCTCCAGCGCCGGCAGACCCTTCTGCTGCACCAGGTAGCTCCATTTGATCAGCCGGCCGATCTCGGTGTTCAGCCCTTCGCGCGTCGATTTCGGCTTGCGCAGCATCCAGCCGATGGCGTGAAACCCCGTCAGCACATCGCCCGAATGATAGCCCATGAACGCCGAGGCGATCGGCCCGCCCATCACGATCAGGAAGGCCGGGAAGTTGAGGTAAATAGCCGGGTGGCTGGTAGCCATGAAAATAGCCGCGACGATCAGGAACAACCCGAACACCACACCCATCAGCGAGGAAAACGACATGAAAAACCTGTATCGGTTGAATTTTGTCACTATATAATCCCTAACGCCTGCACGCAACGACTCTTCCGCCTCCTTCCGGTTTCATCAGGATGGATTGGGTGCTAGGAGTTTCTGCGCAGGAAGGGAGTGTGGCAGCGCTACATGACCGACTGAGCACAGCAACAACGACGCAGACGGCCATCCTCATGAAACCCATCATCGGCATCACCCTCGACCACGAAGAAGCCGGCGGCTACTCCAAATACCCGTGGTATGCCCTGCGCGACAATTACTGCAGCTCCATCGCCAAGGCCGGCGGCGTGCCCTACGCCCTGCCACACGAGCCCGAGCTGGCCGGGGAATATCTCGATACCATCCACGGCTTGGTCATCACCGGCGGCAATTTCGACGTGCCGCCCGAGCTGTATGGCGAAACGTCCGTCCACGAGAAAGTCACCATGAAGCGCCGCCGCTCGGCGTTTGAATGGGCCGTCACCAAAGGCGCTCTGGCACGCAACATGCCCATCTTCGGCATCTGCGGCGGCCAGCAGCTGCTCAACGTTATCCTCGGCGGCACGCTGATCCAGCACATCCCCGACAGCGTCAAAGACGCCCTGGCGCATGAACAACCCAACCCCCGCCACGAGCCCGGCCACGAGGTCGCCATCGTTGCCGGCACGTTGCTGCACCACATCGTCGGCAAGCCGACGCTGGCCGTCAACAGCGCCCACCACCAGGCCGTCGCCACCACCGCCCCCGGTGCCATCGTCAATGCCCGAGCACCCGATGGCGTCATCGAAGGCATCGAACATCCCGATTACAGCTTTGTCATCGGCGTGCAGTGGCACCCCGAATTCTCCATCACCCCGGCGGATGATAAAATCACCCAAACCTTCATCCAGGCCGCCGCAGCTTATGCCGGAAAATAAGCCCGAGCGCATCGCCAAGGTCATCGCTGCCGCCGGCATCTGCTCGCGCCGCGATGCCGAACGGCTGATCGAGGAAGGCCGCGTCCGCCTCAATGGCAACACGCTCGACACCCCCGCCACGCTGGTGACGTCGAAAGACGTCATCGAAGTCGACGGTAAAAAAATAAAGCCCGCGGGCGCTGCCCGCCTCCCACGCCTGTGGCTCTATCACAAACCGAAATTCTTCGTCACCACCCACCGCGACGAAGAGGGCCGCCCTACGGTGTTCGAACACCTGCCGAAAACCATGCCGCGCGTCATCAGCATCGGCCGGCTTGATTTGAATTCAGAAGGCCTGCTGCTCCTCACCGACAGCGGCACGTTATCGCGCGCGCTGGAGCTGCCGAAGAACGCCCTCAAACGCACCTACCGCGTGCGCGTCAACGGCACCCCATCCGACAAACACCTGCACATGATGTCGCGCGGCCTCACCATCGACGACGTGAAATACAAGCCCTTCCACATCATCATCGATAACGAAAAATCCGGCCGCAACCAGTGGCTCACTATCATCATCACCGAGGGCAAGAACCGCGAGATTCGCCGCGTGTTCGAATATTTCAAATACCCCGTCAGCCGCCTCATCCGCACCGGCTACGGCCCCTTCGAACTGGGCGATCTGGAAGAAGGCGAAGTGAAAGAAATCCCCAGCCACCAAGTCGAAGCTTTACTAAAGCAACTCTCGCTCTAAAACTACTATCGCATAGCGAAACCACGCTTTCGCGGCGCGATAGACAACATAACTTGCGCTTTTAAGTACACTGAGCGCAGCGAAGGACTTGAGAGCGAATGCGCATCATTGCCGGAAGTTTAAAAGGCCGCCGCCTCGCCGGGTTCGAGGGCGAAGATATCCGCCCCACTTCCGACCGCACGCGTGAATCGATTTTCAATCTGCTGATGCACGGCCAGTTCGCCGGCGACAACATCATCGGCCAGCGCGTCGCCGACCTCTGCTGCGGCACCGGCGCCCTCGGCCTCGAGGCCATTTCACGCGGCGCCCATAGCTGCATCTTCGTCGACCAGAGCAAGAAAGCCCTCGCCCTCGCGAAGGACAACGCCCTGCATTGCAACGTCGTCAACCAGGCGCATTTTCTGCAGGCCGACATCACCCGCCTGCCGCCCACCACCGCCCCCGTCGCGCTGGTGATGCTCGATGCGCCCTATGCCAGCCCCCTGCTGCCCGCCGCCTACGCCGCCCTCAAACAACAAAGCTGGTTCGCACCCGATGCCCTGCTCGTCGTCGAACAACCGCGCGACGCCACTGTGCCCGAACTCGAAGGCGCCGAACTGCTCGTCAGCCGCCAATACGGCAAACCGGTGATTCACATCTGGCGGGTTGCTTAAGTTGAAAGCCAGGCATGCGTAGCGCCGCAGCTGCGCGAGCCGCGGAGGTTCAGCGAAGCAAGGTTCCCTTCAATCATGAACTAATTCCGCCCGCGGCCCTGTCCCTGGCCACTGCGGCTCATCGCGCTTTCGACAAACTTACCCGCCAAGTTCAGCCCCTGCGCCGCCAGCTGCTTTACGATATCTTTTGAATCCTCATACACCGCCAGCTGGCCGGTGCGGTAATTCATGTGCGCCGCGTCGAGCTCCTTCTTCTCCTTATCGAGCCCCTTCTCGATGGTGCCAAGCATGGCCCGCGCCTCCTGCTTCTCGCGCGCGCTCAGACCCTTGTTGGCCAGCATCGCCTGCAGCCGCTCGCGCAGGTCGTCGCGCTCCACGTGCATCAGCTCGTTCATCGCCTGTTGCACATTCATCTGCCCGGAAATCAGCTGGTCCAGCACCTCTTCGATGGTGGCGAGGTCGCTCACCGTCTCATCGATCACATCGCTGCGGCTGAAGAAATTCCGGTCGGCTACCTCGGCGAACAGCGCCGCGTAAAAAACCGTGTACGCACAGTAAAGCGCCCCCAGCTCCATCCGCACGCCCGAGGGCGGCATCCGCGGAATGCTGGCCCCCGCATCCCCCTTCTTCACCAGCGCGCTGGAGGTCGATTTCTCCGTCGCCCGGTTGATGGTGCCGATGGGCTTGTTCTGCACCTGCCGCAGCAAACTGAGGTCATAAGCCAGATGCTCCACCGACAGCCGCGAATGCTTGGCATGGATATCCACCCCCGACGTCAGCGCCCGCACCGCATCATGGAAATGCTCGATGCGCGGCCGCATATCGCCCTCGAACAGGCGGATACCCCATTCCATCTCGATGCCGAGGATCTGCTGGTATTTCCCCGACATCAATTCAATGATCGCCACTTGGCTTTGGTCGCCGATTGCCATAGGTCTCCTCTATGAGTCTAGCTATCTACATCCACTGGCCCTTTTGCAAGAAAAAGTGCCCGTATTGCGACTTTAACTCGCATGTGCGCGAGCAGGTCGACCACGGCCTGTGGCGCCAATCGCTGCTCACCGAACTGCGCTACTGGAAAGAACAGACTGCCGGCGAGCGTGTCGCCAGTATCTTTTTCGGCGGCGGCACGCCTAGCCTGATGGAGCCCGCCACCGCCGGCGCGCTGATCGAAGAAGTGAATAAAATCTACGGCCTCGACGATGGTTGCGAAATCACCCTCGAAGCCAACCCCACCTCGGTCGAAGCCGCCAAATTCATCGAGCTCGCCGCCGCCGGCATCAACCGCGCCTCCCTCGGCGTACAGTCGCTGAAGGACGAATCGCTGAAATTCCTCGGCCGCGAGCACAGCGCACGCGAAGCCCTTGCCGCCGTCGCGCTCGCCGCCCGCCATTTCAAACGCTACAGCTTCGACCTCATCTATGCCCTGCCCGGCCACACGCCCGCCGCGTGGGAGGCGGAATTGAAAGAAGCACTGCGCTACGCCGAGGGCCACCTCTCCCTCTACCAGCTCACCATCGAGGAAAACACCGCCTTCCACCACGCCTACCACACTCGCCACGAGTTCGATCTGCCCGCCGAACCGGTGGCCGCCGACCTCTACCTGCATACGCAACAAATCATGGAAGCCGCCGGCCTTCCTGCCTACGAAATTTCTAACCACGCCCGCCCCGGCGAGGAAAGCCGTCACAACCTCGCCTACTGGCGCGGCACTTCTTACCTCGGCATCGGCCCTGGCGCACACGGGCGCGTTGGCAACCTGGCTACCCGCGCACTCAAATCCCCCGAGCGCTGGCTGGAAGCGGTGAGCCAGCACGGCCACGGGCTGGAAGAACAGGAAGCCCTCACCCCCACCGAACGTATGGAAGAAAAAACCCTGATGGGCCTGCGTCTCACGCAAGAGGGCCTGCGCTACGACCGCTTCACCCCCGACGAGCGCGAAGCCTTTTTAGAACGCACCAGCGACGGCCGTCTCGATCGTTTTTTGCTGCAGCAATTGCTGCAGCAAAAAGACGGGGTGCTGCGTGCCACGCCGCAGGGCCAATTGGTATTAAATACCCTCATCACCCAACTGCTCCGCTAAGCTCCAACGTTCTGCCCACTTGAGCGCAATAAAAAGAGCTCTACGGCCCGAATCCGGCCGGCGCTGCCGAAATCTCCTTAAAGCCCCAGCCCTGCACCTGCAGTACACTCAACCCGCGCTGCACCTGGCCGTTGGCCTTCAGACGGAACAGCCCGTTTGCCGGCCCATCGAACCCGGCATTGCTGGTCAGCGTCGCCTGGTCGAACGGGCGGCCCGAGACAGCCAGCGTCACCGCCAGCGCCACCGCATCATACGACAGGCTGGCAATGCGCGGAGGCACATACTGATAGGTTTCCTGGAAGCGCTTGTCGAACGCCGTCGTATCGTCCGGCGGGCTCGAAGCCAGCCACGCGCCTTCCAGCGGCACGCGCCGCACCAGCACCGCATCGTCCCAGATACCCGTGCCGAGGAACTGCACGTTCGCACTGTTGATGCCGCGCGCGCTCAACGCCCGCAGAATGGTGCCCAGCGGCGCCCCACCTTCAGGCAGCAGCAGCGCATCGAACACCGGCGCCCCGCCACCCTGCGGTGCCAGCTGGTCGGCCACCTTATCGATGCCGGTGCCCTCCGGCGCATAGCGCACTTCCTTCACCAGCTTGATGCCCTTGGTCGCCAGCGTCGTGCGCGCCGCATCCAGCACCATGCTGCCGAACGCTGAATCCGGCACCAGCGCGGCGATGCGCGTCTTGCCCTGGTCGAGCGCATAACCCACCACACGCGAGGTCTGCTCCTGCGGCGAGAAGCCGAACAGATAAACCCCGTCACCGCCCTTCGAACTGTTCGACAGGCTCAACATCGAAATGCCCTTGGCGCGCGACACTTTCGCCGCCGCCTCCGTCGCATCGCCGAACACCGGGCCGATGATGAACTGCGCCCCATCCGCCACCGCCGATTCGGCTGCCGCCGCCGCCTGCTGCGGCGTATCGCCCGTATCTTTCGGCAACAGCTCCAGTTTGGTGCCGGCCTGTTTGCCCGACAGGCGCGCATATTTATCGAACAGCGATAGCGTCGCCGCATCCTGCATGGCCTTACCCAGCTCGGCGCTGCGCCCCGTCAGCGGCAACAACAACGCCACCTTCACCCCATGGCCCGGCGCCAGTTTGGTGCTGTCAGTCGATTCGCCGTTCGGCGACACCGTCACCGGGTCCAGCGCCGCATCGCTATGGGTGGTGGATGAGGGCACATGATACGTCGTCAGCTTCGGCGCCGGCTTGGGCGGCGTCGCTTTCAGATTCTCCATATCGTGGATGAACTGGCAGCCGGAAAGCGCCAGCACGGCAGCCAGCATCAGCAGCGAAATTCGGTAGCGCATCCTGCCCTCTCCTCGTATGGTCCCTATATGGCACCTTCCCTGCATAACAAAAGCGGCGGCAAAAACCAAGTCCAACCAGGAGGCGGCGCGCTCTATCTCGTCGCCACGCCCATCGGCAATCTCGGCGATATCACCCTGCGCGCGCTGGAGGTTCTGAAGGCGGCCGATCGCATCGCCTGCGAAGACACCCGCACCACCCGCAAGCTCACCCAGCATTACGGCATTAAAGCCCCCCTCACTGCCTATCATGAACATAACGAAGCCCGCGCCAGCGCCCAGCTGGTGGAAGCCATGCAGCGCGGCGAGCGCATCGCCCTGGTTTCCGATGCCGGCACCCCGCTGCTTTCCGACCCCGGCGGCCGCCTGGTCGGTGCCGCTATCGCCGCTAATCTGCCCGTCATCCCCCTTCCCGGCGCCAGCGCCCTGCTGGCTGCCCTCACCATCGCCGGCCTGCCTGCCTTACCCTTTTATTTCGCCGGCTTCCTGCCGCCCAAAACCAAGGCCCGCCGCGATGCCTTCGCCGCCCTGCGCGGCATCTCCGCTACTCTGGTGTTTTACGAATCCCCCAACCGCCTGGCCGATAGTTTGCAGGATGCCGCCGCTACCCTGGGCGACCGCCCCGCCGCCGTGGCCCGCGAACTCACCAAGCTCCACGAAGAATGTCAGCGCGGGGCACTCAGTGCCCTTGCTACTTATTATAGTGCGCACCCACCGAAGGGTGAATGCGTCCTCCTCATCGAAGGAGCCGGCGAGGCCCCGCCCCCCAGCGCCGAGGATGCCGATGCGCTGCTCACCCGCCTGCTCGCCACCCACAGCGTGAAGGAAGCCGCCGCTCTCGCCGCGCAGGAAACGGGCATGCGCAAATCCGACCTCTACGCCCGCGCCCTCGCCCTCAAATGAAACGCTCCAACCACAAGCGCGGCCTGCGCGCGGAAAGCGCCGCCGCCTGGCTGCTGCGCGCCAAGGGCTATCGCATCCTCGCTTTGCGTTACAAAACGCCGGTGGGCGAGATCGACATCATCGCCCGGCGCGGCCGCACGCTGGCCATCGTTGAGGTGAAAGCCCGCGCGAAACTCGCCGATGCGGCCGATGCCATCCACCATAAAAACCGCCAACGTGTGGTGCGCGCGGCACAGCATTTCCTGCACGCGCATCCGCATTTCGGCGAACTGACGATAAGGTTCGACGCGCTTCTCATCGCATGGTATCGCTGGCCGAAACATCTCATCGCCGCGTTCGACGCCGCTTAAGGAGCCCTCGCCATGCCACGTTCATTCGCCCTTGTTCTTTTGCTGCCGCTGCTGCTCACCGGCTGCGTTGCCGCAGCGGTCGGCGCCGGCACCGAAACCGGCGTGTCCCTCGCCGAGGAACGCTCGCTCGGCACCAAGGTCGATGATTCCGTCATCTACACCGATGTCACCAATCGCCTCATTAAAGCCGGCGGCAACCTGTTCGTGAATGTCAATGTCCGCGTCCGCGCGCAACGCGTCATGCTCACCGGCATCGTGGCCAGCGAAGACCTCGCCCGCAAAGCCGTCTCCGTCACCTGGCAGGCCAAGGGCGTGAAGGAAGTGATCAACGAACTCGTCATCTCGACGGATGATGGTTTCATGAACAGCGCCAATGATGCGCTGATTCAGAAAAACCTCGAATCGCGCCTGTTCCTCACCAAGAATGTCTGGGTGATTAACTATTCGATTAACGTGGTGAACGGCACCGTCTACCTTCTCGGCCGCACGCACGATCGCGCCGAGCTTGAACGCGTGCTCAGCGTCACCCGCAGCACCAAGGGCGTCAAGCGCGTAGTCAGCCACCTCATCGTGAAAACCGAGATGCCCGGCGTCGAGGATTCCGCACCTTCTACCGGCGCCGATCCCGCCACCGCAGCCCCCTATCAGCCGGCCTCGACAAGCAGCAGCACCAGCAGCGCGCCGGCAACTAACGACAGCATCAACCACTATGCCCCCGGTCAAACCGATGGCACCATCGGCATCGACAGCGTCAGCACGACTGACCTGCCGGCGGCGAAGTAGCCCATGAAAACCGCCTTCCAGATGGACCATCCGTCGCGCCTCAACGCGAAGTCGGACACCACCTTCATGCTGATCGAAGAGGCCATCGCCCGCGGCCATGAATGCTTCTTCTATCACCCCACCGACCTCAGCTACAGCAACGGTCAGCTGCGCGCACCCCTCGCCCGCATCCAGTTCGAAAACGGCAATGTCACGCTCGACACTCCCGTCGGCACCAACCTCAGCGACATGCAAATCATATGGATGCGGCAGGACCCGCCATTTGACATGCATTACCTCACCGCCACCTATCTGCTTGAACACCTGCCGCCCACTACCATGGTTTTCAATGATCCTGCGGGCGTCCGCAACGCCCCGGAAAAGCTCTCGCCGCTGGCCTTCCGCAAATTCATGCCGCCGACGCTGATCAGCCTCGACCTGCCCGAAATCCTCGCCTTCGCCCGCACCCACGGCACCATCGTCGCCAAGCCGCTTTATGGCTTTGGCGGCCGCAGCGTCTACAAACTCTCGGCCGACGACCCCAACATCGAAACCCTCGTCGAACAAACCCGCGAGCGGCGCGACGAGCCGCTGATGTGGCAGCAATTCCTGCCCGCCGTCGCCGAATCCGACAAGCGCATCATCCTGATCGATGGCGAAGTCGCCGCCGTGTTCCAGCGCAAACCGGCCGAACATTCCATCCGCGCCAACATGCGCGTCGGCGGCACGCCCATCGCCGCCGAACTCACGCCGCGTGAAAAAGAAATCTGCGCCGCCATCGGCCCCATGTTGAAGGCCGAAGGCCTGCTGCTGGTGGGTCTCGATGTCATCGGCGACCACCTCACCGAGATCAACGTCACCTCCCCCACCGGCCTGCGCGCCGCCCAGAAACTCTACGGCACCAACCTCGCCGCCAACGTCTGGGAAGTGGCGGAGAAAAAGATGCAGAGCCATGCGTAGCGAGCGGCAGCAAGTACCGCAGGGCCCAGTAACGATGGGCCCACGCCGCGAAGACAGCAGAAAAGAGGCGGAGCGCCCCGCGCGAACGAGGGCTTAAACATGACTAAACGTCATGTTTAAGCGGTAACGCTGGGGGGCTCGCCCCCAGCGCGGCGCCAGCCGCCATATAAATAATAAGCAACGTAAGTTGCACTGCAGCACGCTTTTCTCTTTCCCTTTAACCCGAATTTGCCTATGGGGAGGCGACCTTTCCCCGCCACCGAAAAAGTGACCCTTTTATGGCCCCCAACTATTCCTCGCTCCACCAGCAACTGATCGAAAAAATTCTTACCGCCGGCGGTAAGAAGCCCGGCAAGGAACTGGCGCAGTTTATCGCTAGCTTCTATGCCCTCGCACCGCTGAACGACCTGCAGGAAATGTCGCCCGAACGCGCCGCCGAAATCGCCCTCACGGCGCACACCGCCTTCGCCAAACGCAAAGGCCACACTCCCTTCATCCAGATTCACGAGAAGAAGGTCACCGAAAAAGGCCAGCCGCTGACGCGCACCGAAATCATCGCCATCAACGACGACATGCCCTTCCTGGTCGATTCGCTGAGCGGCCTCTGCACTGCGCTGGGCCTCACCATCTATCGCATTCAGCACCCCATTCTCGCCACCACCCGCGCCGCCGACGGCGCCCTGCGCACCGTGCAGCGCAGCGACGAGGCCCCCGCGACCTGCCGTCGCGAATCGCTCATCTATATCGAGCTGTCGCCGCTGCCCGTGCAACTCACCCCTGCGCTGCTGAAAGAAAAGATGCTGCACACGCTGGAACATGTCACCCAGGCCGTGGCCGACCACAGCCCCATGCTGGCCGCCGTGAAGCACCTCGCCAAACCCTCCGGCTCGAAGAAGAACGATGCCGAGGAAATCAACGACCTCCTGCTCTGGCTCACCGACAACCACTTCGTGTTCCTCGGCTACGCCGATTACAAGCGCGACGGCAAAACCGACCAGCTGAAGCGCGACGCCAAATCCGCCCTCGGCATCTATAAGCTCGATGGCAGCAGGGATGCCGTCGAGCGCGCCACCTTCCCCACCGTGGCCGATAGCAGCATCGCCATTCTCACCGCCTCCGACATTTCCGAAGTCCACCGCCGCAGCTATATGGATTATATCGCCATCCGCCGCAGCGATGCCAAGGGCAACACCACCGGCGAAACGCGCATTCTCGGCCTGTTCACCAGCTCCGTCCACTACCGCGAAACCGACCAGATTCCTTTCCTGCGCCGCAAGGCCACGCGCCTGATGAAACGCGCCGGCTTCGACAAATCCTCGCACTCGGGCAAGGGTATCAAGGCCGCCCTCGAATTCCTCCCGCGCGACGAGCTGTTCCAGATGGACGACGAATCGCTCTTCCAGATGGCCATGGGCATCGTCTCGCTCGAAGCGCGCCCGCAAGTGCGCCTCTTCGCCCGCCGCGACCCGTTCGACCGTTTCATCTCCACCATGGTCTACGTCCCGCGCGAGCGTTTCTCCACCGCCCTGCGCGAGGAAATGGTGCGCGTGCTTGAGCGCGCCTATAATGGCCAGTTCGCCACCTTCCACACCCAGATCACCGAGTCGCCGCTGGCCCGCGTCACCATCCTGGTGCGCACCATTCCCGGCGAAGTGCCGGAGTTCGAGACTGCCAAGCTCGAACATGAAATCTCCTCCCTCGCCAACATCTGGGCCGAAGCATTGCGCGATGCCATCATCGGCCTCGTCGGCGTCACCGGCGGCGAGAAGCTGGCCGCCACCTTCGCCAACGCCTTCCCCATCGCTTACGTCAACTCGCACAGCGCCACCTCCGCCGCGCACGACATCCGCCGCACCATCGAGTGCCTGGAGGGCGACGGCATCGCCCTCGACCTGCACCGCCGCTCGAGCGACCCCGACGATCAGCTGCACCTCAAATGCTTCACGCGCGATTTAAACGCCCAGCTCTCCGCCGTCATCCCGCTGCTCGAAAACATGGGCTTCACGGTGGTCGATGCCACGCCGTTCATCATCAGTCCGCAGGCCCCCTTCGCGCCCGTGCTGCTGCGCGACTTCATCCTGCGCTCGCCGGCCGCCGCCGCGGTCGATCTCGATGCCGCCGGCACGCGCATCGAGGAGGCCATCGGCGCCGCCTGGCGCGGCATCAGCGATAACGACAAGCTGAATGCGCTTGTGGTTGCCGCCGGCATCACCGCGCGTGACGTCACCATCCTGCGCGCCTACAGTCGCTATCTGCAGCAGCTCGATTTCCCCTATTCGCAACCCTTCATCGCCGCCGCCCTCGCGGCGCATGCCGACCTCGCCAGCCAGCTGGCCGCGCTGTTCCATGTACGCTTCAGCCCCAAGCAGGCCAAGCGCGACGAGCGCATGCAAGCCATCAAAACCAACATCGAAGCCGCACTGGAAAACGTTACCAACCTGGCGGAAGACCGCATCATCCGCCGCTTCCTGGCCCTCATCTTCGCCACCCTTCGCACCAATTTCTATCAGCTGGAAAACAACGCACCGAAACCTTACCTGTCGCTGAAAATCCGCTCCAGCCAGGTGCCCGGCATGCCGCTGCCTGTGCCCTATGCCGAGATCTTCGTTACCTCCATGCGTGTCGAAGGCATCCATCTGCGCGGCGGCGCGGTGGCGCGCGGCGGCCTGCGCTGGTCCGACCGGCCGGAGGATTTCCGCACCGAAGTGCTCGGCCTGGTAAAAGCCCAGATGGTGAAGAACGCCGTCATCGTGCCGCAGGGCGCCAAGGGCGGCTTCATCCTGCGCAAACCGCCCACCGAGCGCGACGCGCTGCAACAGGAGGGCATCGCCTGCTACAAAACCTTCCTGCGCGGCCTGCTCGATCTCACCGATAACATCGTCGGCAAAGACATCATACCTCCCGCCGACGTGGTGCGCCACGACCAGGACGACCCCTACCTCGTCGTCGCCGCCGACAAAGGCACCGCCACCTTCTCCGACATCGCCAACGGCGTCGCCCGCGATTACGGCTTCTGGCTCGACGATGCCTTCGCCTCCGGCGGCAGCGCCGGCTACGACCACAAGGACATGGCCATCACCGCCCGCGGTGCCTGGGTCTCCGTCGAACGCCATTTCAGCGAAATGGGCAAAGACATCGCGAAGGAAACCTTCACCACCGCCGGCATCGGCGACATGGCCGGCGATGTGTTCGGCAACGGCATGCTGCTCAGCGAGAACATGCTGCTGCTGGCCGCCTTCAACCACCGCCACATCTTCCTCGACCCCACGCCCGACGCCAAGAAATCCTTCGCCGAGCGCAAGCGCCTCTTCCAGCTGCCCCGCAGCAATTGGACGGATTATAACGCCAAGCTGATCAGCAAAGGCGGCGGCATTTTCGAGCGCACGGCAAAATCCATCAAGCTGTCGCCTGAAATCCGCAAAGCCCTCGCCACCGACCAGATGGAAGCGACGCCGGATGAGCTCATCCGCTTCATCCTCAAAGCCCCGGTTGATCTCTTGTGGAACGGCGGCATCGGCACCTATGTCAAAGCCACCGCCGAAAGTCAGGAACAGGTGGGCGACCGTGCCAACGCATCCCTGCGCATCAACGGCCGCGAGCTGCGCTGCAAAATCGTCGGCGAAGGCGGCAACCTGGGCTTCACCCAGCGCGGCCGCATCGAATATGCCCGCGCCGGCGGCCGCATCAACACCGACGCCATCGACAATAGCGGCGGCGTCGATTGCTCCGACCACGAGGTGAATATCAAAATCGCCTTGGGCGCCGCCGTCGAGAAAAAGCGCCTCACCATTCCCAAGCGCAACGCGCTGCTGAAGAAGATGACGGATGAAGTCGCCGAACTGGTGCTGCTCGACAACCGACTGCAGACCCAGGCCATCTCCATCGCCGAGCAGCAGGGCTACGAGCTGCTCGATGGCGCCGAGCATCTCATCCACCAGCTCGAAGCCGAAAAATTCCTCAACCGCGAGGTCGAGTTCCTGCCCGATGCCAAGCAATTCGCCGAACTGCGCGGCGCCAAGCAGGGTCTCACCCGCCCCGAGATCGCCGTGCTGCTGGCCTATGCCAAAATGTCGCTCTCGCGCGACCTCAAGGAATCGTCGTTGCTCGACGCGCCCTATTTCGAGGCCGACCTGCTGCGTTATTTCCCGCGCGAAATGGTGAAACAGTTCAAGCCCGAAATCGATGGCCACCGCCTGCGTCGCGAGATCGTCGCCACGCTGGTCACCAACTCCATCGTCAACCGCGCCGGCTTCAACTTCGCGCACGGCCTCATGCGCGCCACCGGCCTCGGGGCGCACGACATCGCGCAAGCCTATGTCGCCACGCGCGACGCTTTCAGCCTGCGCGCCCTCTGGGCCGAGATCGAGGCGCTGGAAAGCGCGCCGCTGCAATCGCAGCTCTTCACTACGGTGAATCATTTCATCGAGCATGCCTGCCGCTGGTTCCTCTCGCACGTACCGCAGCCGATGGACCTGGAAGAGGTAATGGGCCGCTATGCCGACGGCATCGCCACCATTGCCCAGCATGCCAACAGCATGATGACCAACACCTTGCGCAAAGCCTACCAGCTGCATATCGAGCAGCTCACCAGCCAGCAGGTGCCCGCCGCGCTGGCCGAGAAAATCGCCAGGCTCGAGCTGCTCGCCTCGGCCTGTGACATTGTCGACATCGCCATCCAGGCCAAGAAACAGGTGAAGGATGTCGGCCCGATTTATTTCGAACTGGGCGCCCGCCTGAAACTCGGCTGGCTGCGCCGCAGCGCCACTGGCGTCGCCGCCGACAGCTACTGGCAACGCCTCGCCGTCAAATCGCTGGTCGCCGAACTCTTTCAGGCCCAGCGCCGCCTGACGACGGATGCCATCAACCGCTTCGGCAAAAAGCCCGATGTTCCCGAGCAATGGGCCGCCCAGCACGAAAACGCCCAGGCCCGTTTCCTCGGTTTCATCGAAGAACTCCGCACCCAGCCCAGCCTGGATTACTCCATGTTGATCGTGGCGCTACGCCAGGTGCAGTGGATCATCAGCCAGTAAAATCTTACTGCCTTATCTTCCTCATCGCGCAGCGAGCGGCGTCAAAAAGGGCGAGATGCTAGGAGTCCCCGCGCGCAGACGAGGCGCGTAGCAGCGCTACGTAACGAGGACGAGCACGGAGACGACGACGCAGATCGTCCGTTTTCACGCCGCCCTAATGCCGGAAATGCCGCGTGCCGGTAAGCAGCATCGCCATGCCATGCTTCTCGGCCGCATCCACCACCTCCTGGTCACGCACCGAACCGCCCGGCTGCACCAGCAGGCCAATACCCGCCGCCGCCGCCAGCTCCACATTATCAGCGAAGGGGAAAAACGCATCGCTGGCCAGCACCGCGCCCTTCGGGTCATGCCCATGCGCGCGCGCCTTCTCGATGGCGATGCGCACCGAATCCACCCGGCTCATCTGCCCGGCGCCGACGCCGATCGTCGCGCCATCCTTCACCAGCACGATGGCATTCGATTTCACGAACTTCACCACATGAAAAGCCAACCGCGCATCGCGCATCTGCGCATCGCTTACGGGTTTGCCGGTCACCTGAGCCCATTCCGCGGCCACGCCGGCATCCTGTTGCTGTACCAGGTAACCACCGCTGATCGCCTGCACCACCCAGCCCGCCAGCGGCGAAGCATGCGTTTCTTTCTGCGCCACCAGCACGCGCAGATTCTTTTTCTTCTCCAACAGCGCCCGCGCCTCTGCTGTCACTTCCGGCGCGATGATCACTTCGAGAAACAGCGAGCCGATGGCCTCCACCAGCGCCGCATCCACCGTCTGGTTGGTGGCGAGGATCCCGCCGAACGCACTCACCGGGTCGCCGGCCAACGCGCGCTTGAATGCTTCCTTATTATCCTTACCCACTGCCGTGCCGCACGGGTTAGCATGCTTGATGATCGTCACTGCCGGCAGGTCGATAGAACTGGCAATCGCCCATGCCGCTTCCGCATCGGCCAGGTTGTTATAGCTTAGCTCTTTACCCTGCAATTGCTGCGCATTCGCCAACCCGCCCTTGCCATCGAGCCGCCGATACAGGGCAGCGCCCTGATGCGGGTTTTCGCCATAGCGAAGACTACCTTTCAACTCGGCATCCAGCAGATAGGTCGGCCACGGGCTGTCACTCACCGCACCGGTCAGCCATGCCGCAATCAGTGTGTCATAGGCCGCCGTGCGGGCGAAGGCTTTCGCCGCAAATTGCCTGCGCGCCGCTTCCGGCACCTCACCTTGCGCCGTCATCAGCTCCTGCACGCGCGTATAATCGGCCACGTCCACAATCACCGTCACGCTCTCGTGGTTCTTCGCCGCGGCGCGAATCATCGCCGGCCCACCGATATCGATATTCTCCACCAGCTCATCGTAGTTCGTGCTGCGGTTCAGCGTCGTCTCGAATGGGTAGAGGTTCACTACCAGCAGATCGATCATCGGAATGCCATGTTCCGCCGCCGATGCCATGTGCTCCGGCTTGCCGCGCCGTGCCAGCAGGCCGCCATGCACCGCCGGGTGCAGCGTTTTCACACGGTGATCCATCATTTCGGGAAATTTCGTAATGTCGCGCACATCGCGCACCGCAATGCCGGCCTCCTGCAGCGCTTTTGAGGTGCCGCCGGTGGAGAGAATTTCAACACCCTTGCTCACTAGAAATTGTGCGAACGGAATGAGCCCCTGTTTATCAGAGACGGAAATTAACGCGCGTTTGATCATGCGGATTCGGCTTTCGTGTCGGGAAGTTGATATTCATCGACCAGCTGCTTGATCAGCAGCGGCAGTTGTTTGATGCGCCCCTCGCGCGCTGCCTCGACCAGCATGTGCAACGCGCCGTTCACCACCGCCGCATCATGCGTCCGCGCCCGCGCCAGGCGGATGCTCTTATGGCGCGTCGGCAGCAGGTTCTCATCATCCAAAAATAATTCCTCGAACAGTTTTTCGCCCGGCCGTAAACCTGTAAACGTAATTTTGATATCCTCATATGGTCGGAAGCCGGCGAGGCGAATCATCTGGCAGGCCAGTTCCTCGATGCGGATGGGCTGGCCCATATCCAGCACGAAAATCGGCGAACGCTCGGGCAGCTCCGCGCCGATCACTGCCGCCTGCAGAATCAACTGCACCGCCTCGGCGATGGTCATGAAATAACGTTGCATCTCCGGGTGCGTCACCGTCACCGGCCCGCCGCGCGCGATCTGCTCCTGAAACAGCGGCACCACCGAGCCCGCCGAATTCAACACATTGCCGAAGCGCACCGTAATCACCCGTGTACCTTCACCGCTCTGCGCCAACGCCTGACCATAGATTTCGGCGACGCGCTTGGTCGCACCCATCACGCTGGTCGGGTTCACCGCCTTGTCGGTGGAAATCTGCAGCATCACCGGCACGCCATGCGCCATGCAGGCATCGGCCACGCGCTTGCTGCCCAGTACATTGGTCAGCACCGCCTGCTCGGGGTTGTTCTCGGCAATCGGCACATGCTTCAGCGCCGCCGCATGCAGCACCAGCTCGGGTTTAAACTCGGCGAAATAGCGCTCCAGCTGCACCGGATCGCGCACATTGCCGATCACCGCGCGGCGCTTGAGGTCCGGAAATTGCTGCGCCAGTTCACGGTCGATCTGGTAAAGCGCGAATTCGGAAATTTCATACAGTAGAATCTCCGCCGGCACATATCCCGCCACCTGCCGCACCAGCTCGCTGCCGATGGAACCGCCCGCCCCCGTCACCAGCACGCGCTTACCGCGCACGAACGCTTCCATTGCCGCACGGTCGAGCACCGCGCTTTTGCGGCCGAGAATATCCTCCACCGCCACCGGCTGCACCTGGTGCACCTGCTGACCGCTTTTCAATTCGCCCAGCGAAGGCAGCCGCGCCAGCGTAATCTGGTGCTCTTCGGCCAGCGCCATCAGCGCCTCATATTCCTCGCGCCCCATCACCGGGTCGGTCAGCAGCAGGCGCTGCGGCGCACGGTCCTTCTTTTCCAGCTTGCCGAGGATATGCCCCAGCTGCGACAGGTTGCCGTAAATACGCACGCCATGAATCTCGCGCCCGCGCCGCCGCGCATCCGCATCGATCAGCCCCACCGCACGATAGGGAAAATCGATGCTGCGGCCCGATTCGCGGATGAACATCTCCGCCTGGTCGTTCGCGCCGATCAGCAGCACCGGCACCTGGTTCACATTACGGCCCAGCAGCCGGTCCAGCGCCGTGCGGTCGCACAGCGCGCGGGTGATGATGCGCGGCGCCATCAGGCACAGCATCAGCGTCATCCAGTGAATGAAAGGCAGCGAGCGCGGCACTGCCGTCAGACGCGTCGCCAGGAAGGCGATGAGGTAGAAGGCGGCAATCGCCATCGTCCCCGCCCGCGCAATGGCCAGCAGGTCGTTCAGCGAGGTATAACGCCACAACCGCCGGTAATGCCGCCCATACAGCAGCAATGCCAGCAACACCAGCGTGAAGCCCAGCGTATAGGGCAGCAGCGCATAGCCCGTATAAGGAAACATCCGCATGCCAAGACGCAGGTAAAGCGCCAGCAGGAAACTGAGGCCGGCCATCAGCGCATCGTGCAGCACGGCGAGCAGGTTCATCGGCGGCAGCTTAACGCGCATGCGCATTGCTCCACTGGTCCTGCTGCAACCACGCCCAGCCGATCGCACCCAGCCACACGGCGAGGCTGGCCAGCGCCACCATCCACGCCCCGCGCCACAGCGCATCAAGCTGCAGGTAGGCCAGCAGCAGCCCCATCGCCATGCGCACAGCGGCATGCACCGGCAGCGCACCTACCCGGCCTGCTGCCCACACGCCGGCAAAAGCGCTGAGCATAATCGCCGCATCATACGTCATCGCAATGGCTGTCGACACCTGTAGCGGCGCGGCAAGAAGAGCAGCAGCAGCCAGCGCCCCGCCGGCACTGAACGTTTCCATTTTTTCCGGCGCGTAGGCCCCGCAGAAAATCAGCGCCCACCAGCCGGCAAGCATCAGCGCCCACAGCGCCGGCAGCGGCAGCACGGTCAGCAGCGGCGCCGGGTCGGTATGCAGCGCGGCGAGCGCGAACAGCGCCCCCACCAGCGCCAGCAGCACCCGCGGCATCAGCAGTTCATCGCGCCCACGCAGGTAGAGCATGCCCAGCGCCATCACGCCCGTGCCCACCAGCACCGTCGGCGGCATGCCGATCACCATCAGGAAACCCATCGCCGGCAGCAGCACGCACCAGCCGGCCCCCGGGGTGGTGTGCAGCACCGGCGCGAACCGCCGCATCGCCCGCAACCCCGCCCAGCCCGCCATCGCGGCCGAGAGGCAGATGATGCCCATGTAGAAAATTTCCATGCGCCGCTTTTAGCCGGTTTGAAGCATCTGGGCAAATGGCATCTGGCTGTAGTTTAGCCGCTCTGAAGGGGGCCTTGCCCCCTATGCTTCGCTGACCCCCGCCGCGAGCGGCTCGCTTGCGCTCGGCCCGCCCAGCCACACACTCAGCGCAATAGAGCGGTGAGTGGGAACGCCGCGTAGCCGCGATCCAGCGGCGAGCCGGAGCGCAGCGAACGTGGGGGGAGCGGTAGCGATGGGGGCGCCTTCGGCCCCCAGCGTGCCGCAGGCACCACTAAATACCAGCTACCGCCGGTGAAAAAGCTTCTCGATATCCGCCCGTTTCAGCGATATATATGTCGGCCGACCGTGGTTGCACTGGCCGCTGAAAGGCGTCGCCTCCATCTGCCGCAACAGGGCGTTCATCTCGGCCAGCCCCAACGAACGCCCGGCCCGCACACTGCCGTGGCAGGCCATGGTGGAGAGCACCTCCTCCAGCCGGTCTTTCAGCGCCAGCCCGTCATCATAGAAGCTGAGGTCATCGGCCAGGTCGCGCACCAGCCCGGCCACATCCGTATCACCCAGGATGCCCGGCACCTCACGCACCAGCACCGTGCGGTCGCCGAACGGCTCGATCACCAGCCCCAGCTCGGCCCATTCCGCCGCGCGCGACAGCACGCGCTGCGCCTGGGCCTCGTTCAGTTCCACCGGCTCGGGAATCAGCAGCGCCTGGCGGGCCACGCCGTCGCGCAGCATCTCGCCCTTGAATTTCTCATAGACCAGCCGCTCATGCGCCGCATGCTGGTCGACCACCACCAGCCCGTCGCGCGTCTGCGCCACGATATAGGTCTCATGCAGCTGCGCCACCGCCGCGCCGAGAGGCGATTCCTGCAGCTGGCTCACCGCCGCCGGCGCCATGACTTCGGCTCGCCGCTGCGGCGGCAGCGGGTTGCCCTGCCACAAGGGCGCCGCCGGCGCATACATGGCGGGTGCGGCACTGCCATAAACCGGCGCGTAATGCGCTGGCGCATAGCCCATCGGCTGCGGCTGGAAAGCGGCCAACGCCTCCTCGCTGATGGTCGTTGTCGCCCTGTGGGCATTCTGGCCAAGTGCCTGTTTCAGTGCATGCAAAATCAGCCCGCGCACCAGTTGCGCATCGGCGAAACGCACCTCGGCCTTGGCGGGGTGCACGTTCACGTCCACCTCGCTCGTCGGCACTTCTAAAAACAGCGCCACAATGGGGTGCCGGTCGCGCGCCAGCACATCCTGGTAAGCGGCACGAATCACCCCCAGCAGCAGCCGGTCGCGTACCGGCCGGCGGTTGACGAACAGATACTGGCAGGCTGAGTTACCCCGGCTGTAAGTCGGCAGACCGGCGAAACCACTGATGCGAATATTCTCGCGTTCGGCATCCACCGTCACCGCATTCGCCGCAAACCCGCTGCCGATTACCTTCTCAAGCCGCTCGGGCGCCGCCGAGAACCAGTCGCGCGTGATGGCCGGAAAATCGCGCAACACCCGCCCCTCATGGCTGAGACGGAAGCGGATATCCGGGTGCGCCATCGCGCAGCGCTCGATGATATCGATCGCGTTATTCAGTTCGGTGCGCGCGCTCTTTAAAAATTTCAGCCGCGCCGGGATCGCATAGAACAAATCGCGCACCTCCACCAGCGTGCCCTGGCCCAGCGCCGCCGGCATCACCGCGCTCATCTCACCGGCCTCGACGCGCAACATGGAAGCTTCCGCCGCGCTCGCCGTGCGCGAAGTGATCGCCAGCCGCGCCACCGAGCCGATGGAAGGCAGCGCCTCGCCACGAAAACCCATAAAGTGAATGGCCAATAAATCATCATCCGGCAGCTTCGAGGTCGCATGCCGTTCCACCGCCAGCGGCAATTCTTCGGCACTCATCCCGCGCCCGTTATCGCGTACGCGGATCAGCGAGATGCCGCCCTGCTCCAACACCACTTCAATGTCGTTGGCGCCGGCATCGATGGCATTCTCCACCAGCTCCTTCACCACCGAGGCAGGGCGCTCCACCACCTCGCCGGCGGCGATCTGGTTCACCAGCGTCGGCGGCAGGCGACGGATGCTCATGCGGCACCGGCCAGCGCTTCGCGCGTCAGCTTCTTGCCGGCTTCCACCGCCGGCTGCGAATAGGGATCGACGCCGATGAAATGCGCCACCAGCAGCGTCTCCAGCATCTGTCGCGCCATCCAGGCGGCCATGGTTTCCGGCGTCAGCGGTCCGCGCAACACGCGCAACGGCACCCCGCGCTTGGCCAGGGTAGTGGCCGTCGCATCCGCCGTCGCCTGCATCACCTCGCCCATACTGCGGTCGTGCAAAAATTCGGCGCCCTTCAGCTGCGATGCCTGCATCCGATGCCCATCCACCGGTTGCGACGGCAGCCACAGTGTCAGCAGCTTATCCGCCGGCCCATCAAGGTAGAGTTGCAGCTGGCTATGCTGGTCGATCGAGCCGATCGCCGTCACCGGTGTGCCGCCGCGCCCTTCCTTGCCCAGGCTCTCGGCCCAGAGCTGCTTGAACCATTGCGTCGCCGGCCGCAGCCGGTCGGCATAGGCCATCAGCAGCTGCATCGGCTTGTCGCCGAGATTTGCCGCCAGCCAGGCCGCATGCGGCAATAATTTCGCATCTTTTTGCTGCAGCCCCTGCTGCAGCATTTCATACGCCGATTTGGCAATCGCAGCCGCATCCAGTCCCGCAAAGGCCGCCGGCAAAAGCCCCACCATCGAGAACACACTGAACCGCCCACCGAGCGTCGGCGGATGCGGCACCGTTTCCCATTGTTGCGCTTTGGCGAGGCGCATCAGCGTGCTGTCCTGCGTCGTCGTCACCACCAGCAGGCGGCTGCGCAGCAAACTTTCATCCCCCGCGTAATGCGCCAGCAGGCTCAGCGCGGCGGCAATCGTCTCCACCGTCTCACCGGATTTGCTGATGATGCACCAGCTCGTCTCTTCCTTCGGCAAGCGCTGAAAAGCTGCCAGTGTTACCGGGTCGCAATTCTCCAGAAACCGCACGCGCGATGGGTCGTCCGACAGCGCGCACAGCGCCTGCCCGCCTAGCGACGCGCCGCCGCTGCCAATCACTACCAGCTGCCTACCCGCCTGCTGCAGGCGCTTCGCTTGCGCCGCAATGGCCGCCAGCGCCGCGTCATCGGCGCCGATATCGGTGAGGGGTTGTTGCGCCGCCAGCGCTTTCAGCCCGGCATAGGCATCGTCGGCGCGGGCGCACCAGTCATCGGCCTTGGCGCGGGCTGCGGCGCTGCAGGCCTGCCAGCATGTGTCATCCTGCCACTGCATTAGAAGGCCTGCTTGATTTCATCGAGAACGGATTTCGGCGAATTATCGATGGTCGGCGTATCGCCTTCCGTTACCGCCTTATTGTCATCCTTATTGCCACGCAGCCGTTCTGATTCCTTGGCCGGGTCAACAATCGTCTCCTGCCTGGTGTTACCCTCGATCTGCTCCAGCAGCGAGCCGGCATCCGGGTTATCATGCGGTGTCGTCAGGTCGGTCTGCAGTTGGCTGCGGATATCCGTGTCAGCGCTCTCGGCGCCCAGGCGTTTGAGGAAACTGGCGCTGGCCGGCGTCGGCGCATCGCCGATCACCACCGGTGTCACCGCTGTTTCCACCTTCGGCGGCGTCGGCGTGCCGTTCATGAATTCATCGAGCGACGGTTTATCCGGGTTGCTGTCCGTGCCAAGCACGATGCCGGTCGGCGTTGTCGCGGCGGTGTTCGCCCCGGCCGCCGTCGTCGCATCCGGCGCGTTCGATTTACCGATCAGCGCATCATGCGCCTGCTGCTCGGTGGTTTTCACATGCGGCGGCTCGGCGCCGGGGCGCGGCGGCTGCAGGTCGAAATCCGGCGGCAGGGCCAGCGGCGGGCGTGATACCACCACGAACTCGTCGGGCCCTTCCTTGTTCAGCCCCAGCGACTCTTTCACATCGCCGCCGCTGCAGGCAGCGAGCGCGCAAAGCATGAGGGCCGGAATGCAGCGGAGGAATTTCATGCGGCCGAGCTTAGCCCAACCCGGCGCAAATTCAAGGCTTCGATGGATGACGCAGCAGCATTATCAACAGGGTAAACACGCCCAGGCAAATGGCGGCATCCGCCACGTTGAACGCCGGCCAGCCGAGATCGCCGCGATGGAAATAGAAAAAATCGGCCACCGCACCATAGCGCAGCCGGTCGAGCGCGTTGGCCAGCGCCCCGCCGATCACCAGCGCATAACCGATGCGTTCCCACTTCAGCGCCGTCTTCACCGCCAGCCGCACCAGCACGGCTGACACCGCCACCGCCATCAGCACCAGCAGCCAGGGCGGCGTCGGGTCGCCATGGTTCAGCATACCGAAGCTGATGCCGTGGTTCCACACCATCACGATGGCGCACCAGGGGGTGAGCACGATGGGCGCGTGGCCGGCCATGCCGACCTGCGCCAGCAGCCACCATTTGCTCAGCTGGTCGAACGCCAGGGTCAGCAGCGCCAGCCCGGCGACAGTCACATATTTCCGTTGCATCATAACGTTCCTTCCAGCGCTGCACGCGCCTGTTCGCAATCCTTCTGCATCGCCGTCTTGAGATCATCAAGCGATGCGAATTTCTCCTCGCCGCGCAACCATTGCACGAACTTCACTTCCAGCTTCCGCCCATAGAGATCGCCGTTGAAATCGAGCAGATGCACCTCCAGCGTCGGCCTCTCCTGGGCTCCGATGGTTGGCCGCACACCCAAGCTAGCCGCGCCTTTCACATATGCCTCGCCCAGCTTCACCCACACCGCATAAATCCCCAGCTTCGGCAGTTTGATGCCCGGCGCCAGCGCGATATTCACTGTCGGCATGCCCAACGCCCGCCCGCGCTTGTCGCCATGCAGCACGCGCCCGCCGAGGCTATAAGCACGCCCCAGCAGATGCTGCGCCCGCGCCATATCGCCCGCCTCCAGCGCCCGCCGCACCGCGCTCGACGAGCACACCGCGCCATCGATCATCAGCGGCGGCACCGTATGCACCGTCACGCCATGTGCGGCGCCCCAATCCTTCAACATTGTCACATCGCCGCCGCGGCCTTTGCCGAAGGCGAAATTCTCGCCCGTGATCACCGCGTGCGCGTTGAGTTGCTTGCCCAGCACCCCATCCAGAAACTGCCGGGCACTGAGCGCTGCGAAAGCAGCATCGAAGCGCGGCATAAAACAATATTGCACGCCGAGATCGCGTAGCCGCGCCAGCTTCACCGCCAGCGGCTCCAGCCGGAAAGCCGGCGCATCCGGCGTGAACAGCCGGCGTGGATGCGGCTCGAACGTCAGCACTGCCGGCGCCAAACCCTCCAGCCGCGCTGCATCCAGCACGGCCCGGTGCCCCTGATGCAGCCCATCGAAATTGCCGATCGCCACCGCCGTCGGCGGTGCGGAGAATTTCTCAGGATAACGGATGAGCTGCATGTTGCTTTGGGATCGAGGCATTGTATGGTGCGCGCAACTTACAAAGGTATTGCCCGCATGTCATTGGTGAAATCCACTTCCACCGTCGCCTTCTTCACGCTGCTTTCGCGCATCAGCGGCTTTTTGCGCGACATCATGATGGCCAACCTCATCGGCGCCAGCTGGTATTCCGATGCGTTTTTCGTCGCCTTCAAGCTGCCCAATTTCTTTCGCCGCCTGTTCGCCGAAGGTGCCTTCAACGTCGCCTTCATCCCCAGCTTCTCCGGCCGCCTGGCCACCGATGGCAAGAACGAAGCCCTTCGCTTTGCCGGCGAGGTGATGAGCGTGCTGCTGCTCGTCCTCCTCATCCTCAACGCCAT
>FTIZ01000356.1_pt1 | contig 103229 bp, 72 predicted proteins | sample 1658381 | NCBI WGS metagenome assembly FTIZ01 (sample SAMEA3914822, study PRJEB12502) | metagenome | biome: forest; material: soil | place: USA | collected 2012-03-12 | depth 0.1 m
CCCCGCCCGCCGATATCGAGCACAAGGTGCGACGGCGTCATTTGGTGTTCGGCCAGCTTAGCGGCGGCCTGCGCCGGAGTGCCGAGAAAGATTTTCGGGTCGGCGGCGCCGCAGGCGGCGGCAACGGAATGCGCCCAGTCCTCGCGGCTGGCGTCGGAAATCACAAGTAGGAGCAAGCGCATGACGACCCTTCTTTTGGCAGGCAATTCTAGTCGGTTTTCGCGCTGTCGACCACCGATTGTTTCACGCTGTACGGCTCGCTGGTGGCCGAGGCCGGTTTGGCCGCATAGGCGCGGTTATAGGCCGCAACAGCACCCGTAGCGCGCGGTTCGGAACTGATCGACGGGTTCACGAAGGTCTGTTTATCCGGCACTTCCTGCACGATATTGGCGCTGATCGAGCAGCCGAAGGAAGGGGGCGAGGCGTTGAAGTCGTCGTTCGGTTTGCTGCTGACATCGTAGTAGCGCTGGTTGCAATCGCGCGCCAGCACGCGCTCATAGACGAGCGCCACGGTGTTATCGCCGGAATTCACCACCATCACCGGCACATGGTGCTGGTCGAGGATTTTGCGGGCGCTGCTGCATTGCGGGTTGCCGCTGGCGCAGTAAAGCTCGGCGCGGGTCGGCCGGTCCTGCGCCACCCAGCCGGAGAGCTGGGTAAGTTCGTTAGGGCCAGCGACGCTGAGGTTCACGACTTCCGACGAGTTATCGACCAGTGCCTCGGGGCCGCCGCGGTTATAGAATGCCGAATCGGCCGGCCGGTGGCAGGCGGCGAGCAGCAGCAGCGAGAGGCATGTCAGCGTGCGTTTCATGTGCATCCTAATCCGTCATGAAGCCCGAGGGCCCCTCTAAGCTGGGGTCTTTCAGGCCGCGGTTCGAGCCCACCGCGCCGAAGAACACCGACTCGGTGAAGCTGGCGGGGCGGAAATCATCCGTCGGCATTTTGATGTCGCCGTCTTTCGCCGGGTCGACAATATACGGTGTCACGGCAATCACCAGTTCCGTCTCGTTGCGCTGGTAGGCGGTGGAGCGGAACAGGGCCGAGAGCACCGGAATCTCGCCGACGCCTGGCAGCTGGTTGATGGTCGACGACATATTGTCGCGCAGCAGGCCGGCGATCATGAAGCTTTCGCCGGGGGCGAGCTCGACAGTGGTCGAGGCGCGGCGGGTGATGAAGCTGGGCGCTACGAAGCCATCCGTCGTGGTGATGGTGTTGGCGTTGCTGACGTCGCTCACCTCCGGCTGCACCTGGATGCGCAGGCGGCTGGGACTGATGACGGTGGGTGTGAATTTCAATGCCACGCCGAAGGGCTTATATTCGATGGTGGTGGTGCCCAGCTGCTGCGGCACGGGGATGGGATATTCGCCGCCGGCCAGGAACTGCGCCTCCTCACCCGAGATAGCGGTGAGGTTCGGCTCGGCCAGCACTTTTACCAGCCCGTTCTGCTCCAGCGCATCGATCATCCCGGCCAGCGAAGTGGCGCCGATCTTGCCATTGGCCCCGAGGCTGGCGAAGGAGGTGCCGGTAGTGGTGCCGAAGAACTTGCCTGAGCTGAAGGCCGGGTTATCGCCCGAATGGTCGCCGAACTGGCCGGTGCCGGTGCCGATCATAAAGCCGGTTTCGCCGCCATTGAAGGCGGTGAGGTTGACCCCCAGGTTCTTCAGCGCGTTGCGTTGAATTTCACCGATACGGATGCGCAGCATCACCTGTTGGCCGGAAGCGATTTTCATCAGGTTGATGACGGGGGAGCTCTCCTCCGCATCGTTGCGTTTCTTGCGAGTTTCGGCCTGCTCGGCCGTCAGCTTGCCATGCACGAATTCCTCGGCGATCTCGACCGCGGTCGAGGCGGATTCGGCGCTGGTCACTTCGCCGGTGAGGGCCATGCGCGTATTCACCATGCTGACGCCGATATGCTCGGCCGGCAGGAACTGCTTCAACGCACGGCGCACGGCGGGCAGGTCGTAAGTTACCATCACATCGGTGCTGCGAATGAGCTTATGGTCGGCATCGAACACGCGCAGGGTGGTCTGGCCGATTTCCTTGCCGATCACCGATACCTTGCGTTTGCCATGCACGTAGACATCGGCCACTTCCGGATCGGTAATGATGACTTCGCCGATATCCTGCGTGGTGCTGATCAGCTCGGCGCGGTTGAGCGGCACATAGAACATGGCCTCCTCAGCCTGCGGCGGTGCGGCATGTAACGGCTGCAGCGGGGCGGCCATGAGCATCAGGGCGAGCAGGGCGAGGATATGTTTTGTTTTTTTCATGTCACCCCTAATGTAGCCGTGCCGGTGGGGTCGGCGCAACAGTGGTGGTGACATTGACAGGCGAGGCCGGCTGGCCGGCGGTGGCCGCCGCCGCGGCGCGCTGCTCTTCTTCCTGCTGTTCGGTTTTGGTGCCACGCACGATAGTGACGCCGTTCGGGCCGGCGCCGGCATTCAGCGCTCCCGCCTGTTCCTGATATTGCGAGATATCCTTGATGCCGGTGATGATCAGCGGATCGGCCGATTCACGATCGGCCAGCGCACGCAGTGACAGGGCCAGCGTGCCCTTGCGTGCACCCAGCAGCAGGCGCTGCGCATCCGGCGGCGATACCATCAGCGACACGGAATGCGGCACAACGAGTTTGCCTTCCTTATCCGTCGCCCCGGCGGAGGTCGAGCGCTGGTCGACTGCCAGCACGGTGACATTGGTCAGCAACGTCTCCGTCACCGAATCCATCGATTCGACAGGCTTATTCTCGCCGGTGGGCGGCGTTTCCCATTTGCGCACATCATGCGTCATCAGGATATCCACCCGGTCGCCGGGGAAGATGAACCCGGCCAGGCCGTTAATTTCGTTCGTCTCGATGGTGACGACGCGCATGCCCTTGGGCAGTGCCCCGGCCAGGAAGTTCGGGTCGTTGGCGTTGCTCACTTTGCTGGCGATGATGGGCTCCTGCGTCTGGAACGGCGCGCGGGCCACCATGCCGACGGGGCTGGCGCCGCCGGTGACTTTCATGAAGCCATCGAGCATCAGGTGTTCAGGCCAGGGCTGGCTGGAGACCATTTCCGGTGTAATGGTGGCGCCGATCGGAATCGCCTGCGCGGCGACGTAGATGGCGACGGATTTCACCTCCGGCGCCGGTGCAGCGCCCGTTTGCGCGGGTGCAGCCGGTTCGCTCGCCGACATGCGCAGCACGATGACCGCAGCAATGGCTGCGAAGACGATCGCGGCGATCAGACCCCCAAAACGCATGAATACAATACCCGGCAAGGAACAAAAATTTGCCGTGATTTACGCATAGGGGGTCTGAGGCGTCAAGCAATTTGGCCGACATATCATCAGTTTCGAACGTCCCAAGAAAATGATTGCAGCCTGCGCCCCGCCGCCATAGGAACAGGCTATCTTCAGGGAGCAGCAGATGAGCGCGCAGGAGCGTATCCTCATTCTCGATTTCGGCAGCCAGGTGACGCAACTCATCGCGCGCCGCGTACGCGAGGCCGGCGTCTATAGCGAAATCCGCCCGTATGTGACGTCGCTGGATGACATCAAGGCCTTCGCGCCGCGTGGGATTATCCTCTCCGGCGGCCCGGCCTCGGTGCATGGCAGTGCCGCGCCGAAAATCAGCCGCGAGATTTTCTCGCTCGGCGTGCCGGTGCTGGGCATCTGCTATGGCGAGCAGCTGATCTGCGATCTGCTGGGCGGCGAAGTCACCCCCGGCGACCACCGCGAGTTCGGCCGCGCCGAAGTGGAAGTGGTCAGCGAGAACGCGCTGTTCGAAGGCGTCTGGAAAACCAAGAACAGCTACCAGGTATGGATGAGCCATGGCGATAAGGTGAACCGCCTGCCGCCCGGCTTCAAGGTGACAGCCAGAAGCGAAGGCGCCCCCTTCGCCGCCATCGCCGATGAGGGCCGCCGCATTTACGGCGTGCAGTTCCACCCCGAAGTGGCGCATACGCCCGAAGGCAGCAAACTGCTGAGCAACTTCGTGCGCGAGATCTGCGGCTGCCGCGGCGACTGGAGCATGAAGGGCTTCCGCCAGAAAGAAATCGAACGCGTACGCAAACAGGTGGGCGACAGCCATGTGATCTGCGGCGTCTCCGGCGGGGTGGATAGCTCGGTGGTGGCCAAGCTGCTGCACGAGGCGCTGGGCGACCGGCTGCATTGTATCTTCGTCGATACCGGCCTGCTGCGCCTGAACGAGGGCGAAGAAGTGAAACAGCGCTTCGAGGACCATTACGGCATCCCGCTCACCTATGTGAATGCCGGGCCGCTGTTCCTATCGAAGCTCAAGGGCGTCAGCGATCCCGAGCGCAAACGCAAGATCATTGGCGAGACCTTCATCGAGGTGTTCGAGCAGGAAGCCAAGCGGTTCGACAATGCCGGCTTCCTGGCCCAGGGCACGCTCTACCCGGATGTGATCGAATCCATCTCCTTCCATGGCGGCCCGAGCCAGACGATTAAATCGCACCATAATGTGGGCGGCCTGCCGGCGCGCATGCGCATGCAGCTGGTCGAGCCGCTGCGCGAGCTGTTCAAGGACGAGGTGCGCAAGCTGGGCCTCGAGCTGGGCCTCACGCACGACTTGGTCTACCGCCATCCGTTCCCGGGCCCGGGCCTGGCCATCCGCATCCCCGGCGATATCACGCCCGAGAAGCTGGAAGTGCTGCGCCGGGCCGATGCCGTCTATATCGACGAGCTGCGCAATGCCGGCCTCTACGGCGAAATCTGGCAGGCCTTCGTGGTGCTGCTGCCGGTGAAAGCCGTCGGCGTGATGGGCGACGGGCGGACCTATGAGAATGTCTGCGCCATCCGCGCCATCACCTCGACCGACGGCATGACGGCTGATGTCTTCCCCTTCCCGCACGAGGTACTGATGCGCATTTCGGCGCGCATCGTGAACGAGGTGAAGGGCATCAATCGCGTGCTGTTCGACGTGACCAGCAAACCCCCCGCCACCATTGAATGGGAATAACCATGGCCGAAGAAGATACCTTATTGCGTGAAGTCGATGAAGCCGTGCGGCACGATGAACTGGTGAAGCTCGTCCGCCGCTACCGCAAGCCGGTGCTGATCGCTGCCACACTGCTGATTCTCGCCACCGCCGGTCATGGCGTCTGGCAAAGCTATGCCGATAAGCGCGGCGCGGAAACCTTTGCGCAGCTGAGCAAAGCGCAGGCACAATACGAGCATGGCGCGTATGATGATGCCGCCAACGGTTTCGCTGCCGTCGCCAGCAACGCGCTGAGCGGTGACGCGAAAGATATGGCGCATCTCTGGCAGGGGCGCGCCCTCGCCAAAGCCGGCAAGGATGATGAAGCCACGCAGGTGTTCGATGCGCTGGCCAGCCACCCGGCGGGGCATGCCGCCATCTGGCGCGACCTGGCCTGTCTGCGTCTGGTCGGGCTCGATGATAAGAAAACCGCCTGTCTGAGCGCTGGCGGCGATTCACCCCTCAAGGCTCAGCGCGACCTGCTGCGCGCCGCTGCCCTCTGGCAGGACGGTAAGACCGACGAGGCCGCCTCCCTCCTCAAGAAGCTGGGCGACGATGCCGAGACACCGCCGCCCACCAAAGCGATGGCGCAACGCCTTGCCACCGCGATGACGAAGGGCTGATGCGCCGCGCGGTCCTCATCCTCACCATTCTGGCGGTGACACTCACCGCCTGCGAACTGCCGAGCTGGGTCGGCGGCGGGCCGAAGAAAATCAAACGCACCCCCGGCGAACGCACCGATGTCATCCTCGATCGCCCGCAGCTGACGCCGGATGTCGAGGTGGCCAGCGAAGTGATCGAAGTGCCCGACCAGGCGCCGCTCACCGACTGGACCAGCCGTAACGACGCCATGCTCACCCCGCATATCGGCATCACGGGCCTGGAGCATGAAGACGACGCCACCATCGGTGCCGGCAACAAATTCTCGCGCAACGAAGTGCCGGCCCCCATCATCGTCGGCGGCACCGTGTTCGCAATGGATGCGGCCGGCCATATCAGCGCGCATGACGCCGCCGATATCGACCACGTGAAATGGCGCAGCAAAGCCGCCGCCACGCCTAATGATGAGGACATGCTCGGCGGTGGCCTCGCCGAAAATGGTGACGTGCTTTACGCCGCCACCGGCTACGGCAAGCTGGCCGCGCTGGATATCGCCACCGGCAAGAAGAAATGGGTAATCAACGTGGGCGCTCCCGTGCGCGGCGCCCCCGCCGTGGCGGCCGACGCCCACCGCGTGCTGGTGCTGACGGCCGATAACCAGACCCTCGCCTTCGACACCGAAAGCGGCGAACCGCGCTGGGAGCATCGCGGTATCCGCGAATCGGCAGGCTATTTCTCGATGACCGGGCCGGTGGTAAGCGAGGGTATTGTCATCTCGGCCTATAGTTCGGGCGAGCTGTTCGCCATCCGCGCCGAAACCGGCAGCGTGCTGTGGACCGACACCGTGTCGAGCCCCGTGAAAACCAGCGCCTCCGCCGTGTTCAGCGGCATCGACGCCGACCCCATCGTGCAGGATGGCGTGGTGGTGGTGACCAGCGCCTCGGGCCAGATGCAGGCCAGCGCCCTGCTCAATGGCCGCCCGCTCTGGCAGGCGAAAATCGGGTCGCATACCACGCCGTGGAGCGCCGGCAACGCCATCTTCGTGCTGTCGGACACGCACGACCTCGCCGCCGTCTTCAAGCGCGACGGCAAGGTGCGCTGGGCCGAAAGCCTGATGGAGCGCGACACCATGATGAAGGATGTCACCCCGCCGCTCTACGGCCCCATCCTGGCCGGCAACGCCGTGGTCATCGCCACCGGCAACGGCAAGATCGATACCTTCCGCCCGCAGGACGGCCAGCGTCTCGGTAGCTTCGAAGTGACCGACGGCATCGCCAGCAACCCGGTAGCCGCCGGCGGCGCGCTGTATTTCATCAGCAAGGATGCGAAGCTGCATAAATATTATTAGATTGAAGGAGATTTTGATCTCCTTCGCTTCGCTGACCTCTGGCCGCGAGCGGCTCGCTCGGCACGCCAGCTTGCAACGCTCTATTAGAGCGGCGAATGGATACGGTGCGTAGCGCGCAACTGCACGCGAGCCGGAGTCCTGCGTAGCTTTAGCGAAGCAGGGCGAACGCGGCCAAAGGCCGCCACTCAAAATAAAGCTGGCTGCCCTGCAGCCAAGCTTGTAGAAGCGCGGCCATGAAACGCCAACCTATCATCGCCATTCTCGGCCGGCCCAACGTCGGCAAATCGACGTTGTTTAACCGCTTCGTCGGCAAGAAGATCGCGCTGGTCGATGACCAGCCGGGGGTAACGCGCGACCGGCGCTATGCCGATGGCAACCTGGGTGACCTGCATTTCCGCATCGTCGATACGGCCGGTATGGAAGAGACCGCACCCGGCAAGCTGGAGGCGCGCATGCTCGCCCAGTCGCGCGCCGCGATGGAGGAGGCGGATATCGTGCTCTTCATCATCGATGCCCGCGCCGGCGTGACGCCGGAGGACGAGCGTTTCGCCCAGCAGATTCGCCAGAGCGGCAAGAAGGTCATCGTCCTCGGCAACAAGGCCGAGGGGCGTGCCGGGCAGGATGTGCTGGGCGATATCTATGCGCTTGGCTTCCCGCAGGTGGCGCTGGTTTCCGCCGAGCATGGCGAAGGGCTGGGCGACCTCTACGACACGCTGATGGCCAGCGCCGACTGGCCCGAACCCGAGCAGAAGAAATCGAAAAAAACCAAACGGCAGGAAGCCGCCCTGCGCGCCGATGAGACGGATGAGGAAGCCCTCGCCCGCCTGGCCGAGCAGGATGGCGAAGCGACCGACGAAGGCCCATTGCGCATCGTGATTCTGGGCCGCCCGAACGCCGGCAAATCCACCCTGGTCAACAGCATGATCGGCGAAGACCGCATGCTCACCGGCCCCGAGGCCGGCATCACGCGCGATGCCATCACCGTGCGTTTCCCTTTCGGCGAACGCGCGGTGGAAATCGTCGACACGGCGGGCATGCGCAAGCGCGCCAACATCACCGGTAAGCTGGAAAAGCTGGCGGTGAGCGACGCCGTGCGCGCCATGACTTATGCCGAAGTGGTGATCATCCTGATGGACGCCACCATGCCGCTGGAGAAGCAGGATGCCTCCATCGCTTCGCTGGTGGAGCGCGAGGGCCGTGCCTGCGTCGTCGGCCTCAACAAGTGGGACCTCATCCCCCAGAACCAGCGCGATGGGGTGATGGAAGAAGTGCGCTACCTGCTGAACAAGCAGCTGGCCCAGCTGGGCGGCGTCACGCTGGTGCCGCTCTCGGCCAGCCGCGGCAAAGGGGTAGAGGAGTTGCTGGGTGCCTGCCTGAATGCGCGCACGGTGTGGAACAAGCGCATCGGCACCTCGGCACTGAACCGCTGGCTGGATACGCTGACCCAGCACCATTCGCCGCCACTGGTGCGCGGTCGCCGCCTGAAAATCAAATATATGACGCAGGTGAAAGCCCGCCCGCCGACCTTCCATTTATTCTGCAACATGGCCGCCGAATTCCCCGATGCCTACCTGAAATACCTGGTGCACGGCCTGCGCGAAAGCTTCGGCATGCCAGGCACGCCCATCCGCCTGGTGCTCAAAGAGAGCAACAACCCGTTCAAGAAAGACAAACGGAAGAGGGGCTAGTGCGAGACGCCGGTGCCCTGGGCCGCGGCTTTCTGCGCCTGCGAGCGCGCATCCGGCACGCGGGTAGGCGAGAAATCACCGATCTGGTTGGCCGCATTCGCGACTTCGCCGACAAAAGCGGTGTCGTATTTCCCATCCACCTTCACGCTGGCATCCTTTTCATGCAGCTTCTGCTGCACCTTGGTGATAATCTCGGCTGAGGGTTTGATGTTGTCGGCTTCAGTGGGGAAGCCCAGCTTGGCGATCATCGCGTTCAGCTGCGCATAACCGCCTTGCGTCTGCGGTTGCGCTTGCTGCTGATGCAGCGGGGCGATGGCGGCATAATCCGCCTGGGTAGCGATATGATACTTCGCACCCGCATCGACATGCTTGTTCGGGTCTACCGGTGTTTCGGCGGCCGGGGCGGTGTTTGCGTGCGTGATCGCATCGACATGCGCGGTTTCCTGCACCGGCGCATGCGTGGCAGCAATCGGTGCGTGTGGAGCGGCAGCAGAGGCAGAAGCCGCATTCTGCTGGGCTGCCGGTGCATGCGTGGCAGGGGTGATATCTTCCTGCACCTGCGGCTTTAATTTGGTATTCGCCGCGCCTGTAGACTGCGTGTCGGGATCGGGCGCCAGCGCCGCCTGCGCCTGTGCGGGCGGCGGCAGATCGCGCGTGGTGATGCCCGCTTCCGGCGACAATACATGCAGATGCGGATTGGCCTCCTTCAAAGCCGTGTTGGACAAGGTGCTGACGACACCCTCGACCTCGTGATTGAGAGGGGCGCCGAGATCGTCCTGCCCGTTGGCGGCTTCGATCAATGCGGAGGCCAGGGGCGCATCGTGCAAATGCGCAACCTGCGTGCCTCTCAGGGGGTTGCTAATGGTAACTTCGCCATCGGCCGAGGCATGGATTTCCAAGGGACCTTGCTCGCTATTCCCCACCGCGATGGCGGCATGGGAAGCATCGGTGCCCTCGGCTTCGATATGCACGCGGGGATTCTGAGCCACCGCAGCGCCCTGCGCATCTCTGCCTTCGCGCACAATCTCGTCCTGCAGGGCATTATGCACCGCAGCGGTCTGCTTATCGAGCCGTTCACCCGTAACGGCGGCCAGCGCATTCGCGTCGATTTGCTGGGCGAGGCTGAGGTTGGGGTCTGCTGCCGCAGCGGGCTTATTGGCGGCATACATGTTGAGATCCAGTGTTTTGGAAGAGGCGGGCGCAGGCGCGACTTTCGGCGCAGTGGCGGGGGCCCCTTTAACGGCGGTGGCGACGGCAGACGCGACGGCCGGGGCAACGCTCTCCGTCACACCTTTGACGGCGGGGGCAAGTGTCGCTTCTGCTATCGGCGGTGCGGTTTCGTTGGTGGCGGCTTGGGCAGTGACTGGTTGCGGGACAGGAATGCCCAGCAGATTGCGCGTGCCGTCGATAGAGGCATTGAGGGCAGCAAAATCGCCGACGGTAGCACCGGGCTGGCTGGCGCGATTGATAGCGAAGCCAAGTTGCTCGGCAACTTTCGAATGATCGATCTCGGCGATCACTTTGCCCTGCGGGTCGGTGATGGTCATGAGCCCGCCGAACTGGACATGAATCGTATCGAGGGTGCCGTCGCCTTTCAGGTCGACATGCAGATAGGTGCCATGCATGCCGCCCTGCAGGAACATCGTGCCGCCAGCAGGCGTCGGCGCGTGCACCACATACTCGTCATCGCGGATAAACCGGCGCTCGACATTGGCGACGGTATGGTCATAGGCGACCGACTCTTCCGCCTTGATAAGCTGGACGGCAGCCAGGTCGCGGCGCTGTAAATCCTGGTCCTGCTCGGTATCGTCTATCTGCTCGTCGGCCATGTTTTTTCCTGAAAGGGAAGTCACTGCTTCATCATCAAAGTAGCATGCAATAGTTAAAGGGCAGTTAATAAATACCCTTTCCCTAGTAATTTGCGTTGGGGCCGCTATATGAGGGCGTATGACCGAACCCGCCATCCGCATCCAGGGCCTTAAGAAAACCTACCGCGACCGCGCCACCAAGGCCGAGAAGGTGGCGTTGCACGGCATCGACCTGGAGATTCCGCGCGGCAGTTTCTTTGGGCTGCTGGGGCCGAATGGGGCGGGTAAATCGACCATTATCAATATCCTCGCGGGCACCGTGCTGAAAAGCGAGGGCGCGGTGGAGATTTGCGGCACCGACCTGACCCAGAACAGAAAACAGGCCAGCCTGAATATTGGCATCGTGCCGCAGGAGCTGGTGCTGGATACGTTCTTCACCGTGCGCCAGGCGCTGGAAATCACCGCTGGCTACTACGGCATCCCCAAGGAAAAACGCCGCACCGATGAGATCATCGACGCGATGGGCCTGCGCGACAAGGCCGACCAGCCGTCGCGCCGCCTGTCGGGCGGTATGCGCCGCCGGTTGCTGATCGGCAAGGCGCTGGTACATACGCCGCCGGTGCTGGTGCTCGATGAGCCCACCGCAGGCGTGGATGTGGAGCTGCGCCGCAGCCTCTGGAAATATGTGCGCGAGTTGAACCAGCGCGGCACCACCATCCTCCTCACCACGCACTACCTCGAAGAAGCCGAGGAGCTGTGCGACGAGATCGCTATCATCAACCACGGCAAAATCATCCGCCACGAGAAGAAGGATGCGCTGATGCGCGGGGTGGACAGCAAGAAGGTCATCTTCACCCTCACCACACCGGCCATTTCCGTTCCCGCCACGCTGGCCGGGCTCGATGCCACGCTGGTGGATGGCAGGCTGGTGGTGAACTACCAGCCCAGCAAGGCGCAAATGGCCGATATCCTGAAAAAAGTCTGCGATGCGGGCCTGAATATCCAGGACCTCAGCACCCAGGAAGTCGACCTGGAAGACCTCTTCGTCAGCCTGACCAGCGCCGCGGCCTAGCGCGCGAACTGCCCCTCGTTCAAAAAATACAGCACCTGACGTGCCACCTGGCCGTCATAGGGCATTAGGCTATGCGCCACGCGCAGCTGCAGGTGATCGCGCATTTCCTTTAGTTTGGTGCTGTCGACACTTACTTTGCCGTCATGCGGGCGGGGCAGGTGCCAGCCGAACAGCGGGTCGAGGCTGAGGTCGCCGGCGATGATGCCTACCTCGGCGCGCAGCGGGGCGGGGCGCTGGGCCTCGCTGGTGCGCAGCTGCTGGCCGGCGGGACCATAGAGGGCATTGAACAGCCACCAGTCGCCGATCGCATCGGCGATCTCGCTACCATGGTTGGGGGTGCCGAGCATCACCACCCGACCCGGATGCGCCGGTGGATAGGCATTGAGATATTCGCGGATCAGCAGCCCGCCCATCGAATGGCCGACGAAATGCAGCTTCGCGCCCGCGTAGGGCGTCAGCCGTTCATGCAGCTTCGCAGCCAGCTCGGCCAGCGTATGGCGCGTCGAGGGATAGGTAAAATTGAGAACCGCATAGCCGTGCCGCGTCAGATACCGCTCCAACTGCCGCATCGAACGGGCGGTGCGGAAGATACCATGCAGCAGGACGACATACTCAGCCATACGCTGATTCTAGCCGATTTGCTTAATGATGGCTATGGCCGCCGCCGGGCGTATTCACCACCACACCCTGCAGGTGAGAGCCATTGTCGTTGCTGCTATTGCCGACATTCCCACTGCCCGCCGAATAGTTGGCCGGGTTGTCGTTGCTATAGCGGCCATCCCACGGGTCGCGCGGGTCGTCGAAGCCTTTGCGGGCGGTATCGAGATCGTTGCGGTTGGCGCCGCCGGTGGAATCATACGGGAAGTTTTTTGCGTTTGGATCGTTCTTCCAGGCATCATGCCGGTTCTGCGCATCGCTGGTCTGGCTGGTAGTGGCCTGGTTATTGCGGGTAGTGCTGCTGGTGGTAGAGGTATTGCCGTTCGCATCCGTCACTGTGTTGGTGACGGTGGTGCTATCATGCGTCGTATAGATCGACGGGTCGGCCGCGAAGGCGGCTTGCAACAGACCGGCAACGAGCAGCACCAGCAGGCCGAGGCCCGGTCGGTTCGAGATATGTAAAATGATAGTGCGGTATGCCATGCTTCCACCATAGCCGCCCGGCACGTCAATTTTCGATTGCCCAGGATAGCGGATAAATAATCATGCCATCGCTTGGAATCGCCGGCGGCCGGCATATATAGCTTCGCACAACCCAGGGAGACCACCATGGAATATCGTCAGCTTGGCCGCTCCGGCCTTACCGTTCCCGTCTTCAGCCTCGGCACCGGCACCTTTGGCGGCCGCAATGAATTCTTCAAGAAATGGGGCGATACCGATGTGAAGGAGGCCACCCGGCTGGTCGATCTCTGCCTGGAGCACGGCCTCAACTTCTTCGACACCGCCGATGTCTATTCCCAAGGCATGGCGGAGGAGATTCTCGGCCAGGCCATCAAAGGCCGACGCGACGAGGTGCTCGTCTCCACCAAGGCCACCTTCCCCATGGGCGATAGCGCGCTGGACCGCGGCTCGTCGCGCTATCACCTGACGCGGGCGCTGGATGCCAGCCTGAAGCGCCTGGGCACCGACCATATCGATGTCTATTTCATGCATGGTTTCGATGCGCTGACGCCGGTGGAGGAAACCCTCGCCACGCTCGACGGTTTCGTGAAGGCCGGCAAGGTGGGCTATATCGGCTGCTCGAACTTCTCGGGCTGGCATGCCATGAAATCGCTCGCTGCGTCGGATAAGGCGCATCTGGCGCGCTATACTGCCTATCAGGGCTATTACTCCCTCGTCGGTCGTGATTATGAATGGGAGCTGATGCCCTTCGCGCTCGACCAGGGCCTCGGCACCATGGTCTGGAGCCCGCTGGGCTGGGGCCGCCTCACCGGCAAGATCCGCCGCGGCCAGAAGCTGACGGAAGGCCGTTTGGCCCAGGGCGGCGCCCAAGGCGGCCCGCAGGTAGATGATGAACATCTCTACCAGGTCGTCGATGCGCTGGATGCGGTGGCCAGGGAAACCGGCAAAACCGTGCCGCAGATCGCCCTCAACTGGCTGCTCAGTCGCCCCAGCATCAGCAACCTGGTGATCGGTGCGCGCAATGAAGAGCAACTGAAACAAAACCTGGGCGCCCTCGGCTGGAAATTGACGCCCGAGCAAATCAAAACCCTCGATGACGCCAGCCGCCGCCCGCCCGCCTATCCCTACTGGCACCAGATGGGTTTCGACGAGATCAACCCCAAGCCGGTGGCCTGGTAGAAGCCATTAAACGACCGTGTGCTGACTGCCTGTTTCGGCACGGCGCGTCATTTCAGCCTGGGCGCGCTCGCTTGGCCCTTTATGCCCCAAACTTGCCAGCGCGAAGCCGGTGATGGCGGTAATCCCCGCGAGGCCGACGGCCTTGCCAGGGTGGATCTTTTCGAAGAGCGAAAGTTCTTCCTTACCGCTTTTGACCAGGCGCTCGGCAAGGGCCTCATCGTTACGCATGAGCAGACTGCTGAATTTGAATCCATGCGCCTCGGGCTTCGGCTCGGAAGCAGGGAAGGTTTCTCCGCTGGATGAGAAAGCGACACCATGCCGTAATTCCTCGGGGGTGAAGCTGCGTACGCCGGGCGCTTTGAGCTGCGCGGTGACGGTTTGATGTCGGCCCGCGATTTTGCTGATTTTACCAAAAATGCTTGGCCCCGCTGTCTGGCCCCGCTAGAACCACCCGCACGCGCACCCGTAGCTCAACTGGATAGAGTGTTGCCCTCCGAAGGCAAAGGTTACTGGTTCGACTCCAGTCGGGTGCGCCATTCTTTCCGCCCAAGAGGCACAATGCCCGCAGTGATTCAACAGGTTAGAGAGCATCTGGAACAGCTTGCCGATGCGTTTCAGCGTCAGCTGATCGATTGGCGCGACAACCCTGATTTACTCCGCCGCCTGCTGCGCAATAGCTCGCCGGGCCATTTGGTCGCCTGCGGGCTCATCGGCATGCTGGTGGGCAGCGTGGCGGCCTTCCTGCATATGGCGCTGCAATGGGCGCATGGCCTGACCTTCCACCTGCCGCTCGATGCCCATATCAGCGCCGTGCGTAACATTCCGCCGATGCGGGTGCTGGCGATGCCGGTACTGGGCGGCGCGCTGCTCGGCCTGCTGGCCCTGATGGAGCGCCGTGCCCATGCCGAGGATATCATCGACCCCATCGAGGCCAACGCCGTGCATGGCGGCCGCATGCCGCTGGTTCCCAGCATCCGGCTGGTGCTGGCCACCTGCCTGTCGAATGCCGTCGGCGCTTCGATCGGCATGGAGGCGGCCTATACGCAAATCGGCTCGACGCTGTTTTCGGTGGGTGGCAAATGGCTGCACCTGCGCCGCGAGGATATGCGGATTTTCGTTGCCGCTGGTGCGGCAGCCGCCATTGCCGCTGCTTTTCACGCCCCGCTGGCCGGCGCTTTCTATGGGTTCGAAGTGATTCTGGGCGCCTATATGGTGGCGGCCATTTCGCAGGTGGCGGTGGCGGCGCTCTGCGGCACGCTGGCGGCTGCCGTGCTCACCGGTTCCGACCCGCTTTTCGCCTTGCCGCTGCCGGCGCTGGCCATTCCCAACTGGTATTACCTGCTATTTCTCGCCCAGGGCATCGGCGCCACACTGATCGGCACCTTCACCATGCGTGCCGTCACCCGCTGCGAGGGGCTGAACCGCCGCCTGAACGTGCCCGACTGGTCGCGTCCGATTTTCGGCGGGCTGGTGGTGGGCGCCGTGGCGGTGACGTTCCCGCAGGTGCTGGGCAGTGGGCAAGGGGCCATCAACCTGCACCTTCATCAGGCATGGCCGCTGATTCCGCTGCTGGTACTGCTACTGGCGAAAATCCTGGCCTCGGCCATTTCCATCGGCTCGGGCTTCCGCGGCGGCCTGTTCTCGGCCTCGCTGTTCATCGGCTGCCTGTTCGGGCAGATTTTCGCCATCATCGTCGGCCATTTCCTGCCGCTGGGGCAGGAATTCCCTGAGATTTTCATGCTGGTCGGCATGGGCTCGGTGGCGGCCTCCATCATCGGCGCGCCGGTCACCATGGTGCTCCTGATCCTCGAGATGACCGGCAGCTTCACCGCCACCACCAGCGTGCTGATGGGCGTGCTGATCGCCTCGGCGATGACGCGTTATTACTTCGGCTACAGCTTCTCGACCTGGCGCTTCCACCTGCGCGGCCTGCGCATCAGTGGCGCGCATGACATTGGCTGGGTGGAGGAAATCACGGTGGCCGCCCTTATGCGTGTCGATGGCCATATGGTGCCCGCCGGCGCTTCGCTGGAGGAAGTGCGCGCCATGGCCGCCCCGCGCAGCGCCAAGCGCCTGTTCGTGACGGATGATGCCGGGCTTTACGTCGGCGCCATCGATGCCACGCGCCTGCCCGAACCCGATGCCGACCAGGCCATCAACGCCGCCAGTCTGGCCCAGCGCCCCGAGCAATTCCTGCTGCCGACGCAGCATATCCAGCAGGCTCTGCACGCCTTCGCCGAAGCCGAGGTGGAGGAGCTGCCCGTGCTCGACCCGGCAACGCGAACACTGCTGGGCTATCTCAGCGAATCCTACACCCTGCGCCGCTATACGCAGGAGCTGGAGACCCGCAACGCCGCCCAGTTCGGCGCCGCCAGCCCGGCAGCCGACACCTAGCCGGCTTGGCAAGCAGGCCGGTTCGTGCCATAGCTTGCCCCATGCCGCGCGCCACCACCCGCCAGCCGATTCTGCCCGTGATTCTTGCCGGGGGCATGGGCACGCGCCTCGCCCCCATTTCAACACCCGAACGGCCAAAACCCTTCCTGCCGCTGGCCGACGGCCAGAGCCTGCTCACCCGCACCCTGGCGCGGGTGGCGGATGCCGGACAGTTCGCTGCGCCCATCCTGGTCGGCCACGTCAGTCACCGCTTTGCCCTGCTGAACCATGCCCGTGCCGCGCAGGTGATGCCACAGGCCATCCTGCTGGAACCGGAAGCGAAAAACACCGCGATGGCCATCGCCCTCGCTACCGCCTGGGCGATGCGACAACAGCCCGATGCGCTGCTCGCCATCCTCCCTGCCGACCACTATATCGCGCCGGTAGAAGCCTGGCATAGCGCGCTGCAACAGGCGGTGACGCTGGCCGTAGAAGCGCAGCAACTCTGCCTGCTCGGCGTCATGCCGACGCGGCCCGATTCCAACTTCGGCTACCTGCAGATGGGCGAAAATCACCGGGTCGTCCGTTTCATCGAAAAACCTGCCGACCCTGCGCCGCTGCTGGCCGCCGGGGCGCTGTGGAACGCCGGCCAGTTCATTGCCCCCGCCGGCGTTCTGGCCGCGCTTCTGGCCCAACATACGCCTGCCATCTGGCAGGCCGCGCAGGCGGCCATCACCGGCGCCAGGCACGAATGGGAATATACGCTGCCCGACCCGGTGTCCTATGCCGGCATCCCCGCACTTTCCTTCGATCGCAACGTTGTCGAGCATGCGTCGGCGCTGGTCGTGCGGCTGGAAGCGGCATGGAGCGACCTGGGCACACTGGAAGCCTGGCAGGCCCATGGCGGCGACACGCCCGAGCAATGGCAGCAGCGCTCGCCGCGCACCGACCGCCCTTGGGGCTATTACGAATTACTGGCTGAAACCGCCGACCGGTTGGAAAAACGCCTCACCATTTTTCCCGGCTGCCGCCTGTCGCTACAGCGCCACCACCACCGGGAGGAGGAGTGGCATATCCTTGCCGGAGCCGCCGTCATCCAGCAGGGAGACATTCACTATCGTTTACATGAAGGGGGAATCACCGAAATTCTTTCCGGTGAATGGCATCGGCTGGAGAATGACGGCCAGAGAAACTTAATAATTTATGAAATACAATCGGGTAATCCCGATGAAGCGGATATCGAACGTTTGGCTGACGACTATGGCCGTTTATAAAATTTCAGAAAATATTGAATATTTGTATAACTACGCACGATAAAAAAGATTTTTTGGTTTTATTTTATAGAGGCAAAAATTGCCGTCATTTGTTATTAAACAAATAAAAATTTAAAAAACTCTCCGATCTGATCGAATATTTTACCAGTCACGACAGTTGCGGGCCCACCTTTATAGATGCTTTTAAATGAAACTAATGATCTGTGATGCGGAGGTTAAAGCATCGGGTATCGATACGCCATATGACGCATTCGGCAGACTATTAGGCGATGCACCGGACCAATCCACTCCTGACTACCCATCAAAAGCCCTGCACCCCTGTGCGTAAAGGTGGGGATGGGGTGTGAATGGTGTATAAATCATTTCAAGCTATTGATTTGTAATAATTAAATTTTTCTGTGAATCCCCAGCATTTCCACAGTGCAACCATTCGTGAAGGCGCTAACTTTGGGTCGCTGATGCTTGGATTTCGGCCGTTTCTGCCCTATATAAACGGGATGGCCGCCAGTATGCGCCAACCTCCCGGTAGCGGCGGGATCGTGCGGTACCACCCATACTAGATATTGTGGGGGCGTTGAGAGGGAGAAAATCCCCGAATGGTGCGGGTTGCGAAGAACGAACATTTATTATTCTATTGAATTAAAGGAATAAATTATGTTGCAACAGAAAAATATGTCGCCGGTGGATATTTTCTGGCTGGACAGGGGTAACACAAGATGTAGTATCCCCCTTCTGCATTGCGGGAACCGGGGAAATCACGGGTTTTCGGGTGCGGTACGGGAGAAACAACAACAAAATCGGATGGGGTGAACCATGGCGACCACTGCAATTACCGTCGATCATTCGCGCGACAAATATCTGACCGACTTCGGGAAGGCGACGCTCGACGACCGCTATCTCCTGCCGGATGAAAAATACCAGGACCTGTTCGCCCGCGTGGCCAGTTTCTATGGTGATGATGCCGACCATGCCGGCCGCATCTATGACTATATGTCCAAAATGTGGTTCATGCCCGCGACGCCGATCCTGTCCAACGGCGGTACCGGCAAAGACACCGGCAAATCGCGCGGCCTGCCGATCAGCTGCTTCCTCAACGAAACCGAAGATTCGCTGACCGGCATCGTTGACCTGTGGAACGAAAATGTGTGGCTGGCCTCGTTGGGCGGCGGCATCGGTTCCTACTGGGGCAACCTGCGTGCGCTGGGTGAAAAAGTCGGCCGTAATGGCAAAACTTCGGGCGTTGTTCCCTTCGTGCGCGTTCAGGATTCGCTGACCCTGGCCATTTCGCAAGGCTCGCTGCGCCGCGGTTCGTCGGCCGTGTATCTCGACATCTCGCACCCCGAGATCGAGGAATTCATCGACATCCGCCGCCCCACCGGCGGCGATCCGAACCGCAAGGCGCTGAACCTCCACCACGGCGTGGCCGTGACCGATGCGTTCATGCAGGCCGTCGAGAAAGACGAGAAGTGGGATCTGCTGTCGCCGAAAGACAAGCATGTGGTGGAAACCGTGAAGGCGCGCGACCTGTGGGCCAAGCTGCTCACCACCCGCATCGAGACGGGCGAGCCCTACATCATCTTCATCGACACCGTGAACCGCGCGGTGCCCGAGCATCACAAGCAGGCCGGCCTCTATGTGAAAATGAGCAACCTCTGCTCCGAGATCACCCTGCCTACCGGTTATGACCACCATGGCAAAAGCCGCACCGCGGTCTGCTGCCTGTCGTCGCTGAACCTGGAATATTATGAAGAGTGGAAGGGCAACCCGCAATTCATCGAGGATGTGATGCGCTTCCTCGACAACGTGCTGCAGGATTTCATCGACACCGCGCCCGATTCGATGGTCCGCGCCAAATATTCCGCCATGCGCGAGCGCTCGGTGGGTCTGGGCGTCATGGGCTTCCACAGCTACCTGCAACGCAAGATGATTCCGTTCGAATCGGTGATGGCGAAGGTGTGGAACAAGAAGATGTTCGAGCATATCCGCAAGGGCGCGGATGCCGCTTCGATCAAACTGGGCGAAGAGCGTGGCGCTTGCCCCGACGCCGCCGAGTTCGGCTCGAAAGAGCGTTTCTCGAACAAAATCGCCATCGCGCCGACGGCCAGCATCTCGATCATCACCGGCAATGCCTCGCCGGGCATCGAGCCCTACGCCGCCAACGTGTTCACGCAAAAAACCCTCTCGGGCTCCTTCCCCGTGCGCAACAAATACCTCAAGGCGCTGCTCGCCGAGAAGGGTCAGGACAATGCTGACATCTGGTCGAGCATCACCACGCATGAGGGCTCGGTGCAGCATCTCGATTTCCTCGATGAGAACGAGAAGCTGACCTTCAAAACGGCCTACGAGATGGACCAGCGCTGGGTGGTGGAGCATGCCGCCGACCGCGCGCCGTTCATCTGCCAGGCGCAATCGCTCAACGTCTTCCTGCCGGCCAACGTGCATAAGCGCGACCTGCATATGCTGCATTACATGGCATGGAAGAAGGGCGTGAAGTCGCTTTACTACTGCCGTTCCGCGTCGCTGCAACGCTCCGACAAGGTCTCGAACAAGAACCCCGAGATCCAGCTCGAAATGTCGCTGAAGGCGAAACAGGAAACGACATATGAGGAATGCCTGGCCTGCCAGTAGGCCGGGGGGTGCAGCCGGGGGGCAGGCATTGCCTGCCCCTCAACTGTCTAAAAGAAAAAAATCAGGAGAAGATGATGTCACTGCTCGATGCGAAACCGATCTATAAACCCTTCAGCTATCCCTGGGCCTACGAGGCCTGGCACATGCAGCAGCGCATCCACTGGCTGCCCGAGGAAATTCCCCTGGCCGACGACGTGCGCGACTGGAAAAAGAACCTGACGCCCAGCGAAAAAAACCTGCTGACGCAGATTTTCCGCTTCTTCACTCAGGCCGATATCGAGGTGAACAACTGCTACATGAAGCATTACAGCCAGGTGTTCAAACCCACCGAAGTGCAGATGATGCTCAGCGCGTTCTCCAACATGGAGACGATCCATATCGCCGCTTACTCGCACCTGCTCGACACGATCGGCATGCCGGAGAGCGAATACACCGCCTTCATGAAATACAAGGAAATGAAGGATAAATACGATTACATGCAGCAATTCGGCGTCAGCTCGAAGCTGGATATTGCCACCACGCTGGCCGTGTTCGGCGCCTTCACCGAGGGCCTGCAATTGTTCGCATCGTTCGCCATCCTGCTGAATTTCCCGCGCTGGGGAAAAATGAAGGGCATGGGCCAGGTGGTGACCTGGAGCGCGCGTGACGAGACGCTGCATACCAACAGCATCATCCGCCTGTTCAAGACCTTCTGCGACGAGAACCCGGAGGTCTGGACCGACGAGCTGCGCAGCCGCCTCTATGTCGCATGCAACACCATCGTCACGCATGAAGATGCCTTCATCGACCTGGCCTTCGGCCTGGGTGAAGTGCAGGGCCTGACGCCGAACGAAGTGAAAAGCTACATCCGCTTCATTGCCGACCGTCGCCTCAGCCAGCTGGGCCTGCAGCCGATGTATCAGATCGAGAAGAACCCGCTGCCCTGGCTGGATGACATGTTGAATGGCGTCGAGCACACCAACTTCTTCGAGAACCGCGTCACGGAATATGCCAAGGCAGCCACCCAGGGTAACTGGGAAGATGCCTTCGTCATGCATGACGTGCCCGAAGTGGTGGCCTAGCGGCCTCGCTTTCACGCAGGCGTGAAAGCGCTGAAATCGGCAAAGCCCAGGTGGGAGTGAATCCCACCTGGGCTTTGCAGTTTAGAGTTTAGTCAGGTTAGTGAACCGTAGGGCTCTCATCTTCCGGGCCATACTTGAACACGGGGACTTGCCGGGGCAGCAGGGCAGGGGCGAATAACCACCCCTGCGCTTGCTGGCCACGGTTTGCTCTGCCGAGAGCAGTGGGTGCATCGAAAGCGGACGATGCAGCTTGGAGTAATTCGGGTTGATGCGGTTGGAAAGGGGGGCGCTGTGCCATGGGAGAACCTCGAGTTGTGGTTGCTTTCGGTCAGTATCCAATGCAATGGTTAACAGAACATTACCTATCCACAGGCAAGCTTAAAAATGAATGATGAAGTGACATCGGATGGCTTCGTCGTCGCTGCCGGCGCCCGCGCATTCGGCGATGGAAACCACCCGACAACGGCCGGTATGCTGGCCGCCATCGAAGCGGTCGACCCGCATCAGTTTTCACCGCGGATCGCCTGTGACATGGGCTGCGGCTCGGGCATTCTCACGCTCGCCATCGTTCGCCATTTCGGCTGCCCCGTCATCGCGGCCGACCTGGAACGGCGCGCGGTAGAAACCACCTGGCATAATGTCACCGAGAACGGGATGCAGGCGCAGGTGCGCGCCATCCATTCCGATGGGTTTCGGCATGAAGACATCACCGCCCATGCGCCTTATGACCTCATCGTGATGAACATCCTTGCCGAGCCGCTACTGGGGCTGGCGGCTGATGCAGCGGCGGCGCTGGCCCCCGGCGGCGTGTTGCTGCTTTCCGGCATCCTGGCCTGGCAGGAGCCGCAAATCACTGCGGCTTATCAAGGGCTTGGCCTCGAGCTGGCCTCGCGCCTGACGCTGAAAGACTGGGTGACCCTCTGCTGGCAGAAACCTTGAATTGTCATCGAAGCTTCACACACATCCAGCCGCGCGATTCTATAATATCATCATTATGGCAAGTGATAACGCAACAGAGGGGCTCGACCCCGTGGCCAACGAGGCCTATAAAAACCAATCCGTGGGGCTGAAATTCAGCGCCCAGCTGGCCAGTGCGCTTTCCGGCGCCACCTTTTTTGCGGTATTGAGCGTTATCGGCAATGCATTGATCACGACGCATTCGGCGGTGAGTGCCGGCGCCGCCGCCGCTGGCGGGCATGCAGGCGCCGCTGCCGTCGCCACGGCTGCAGCCGGCCATACCGCCGCAACCGCTGCGGCAACTACCGTCGCGGGCCATTCCCTGTTTGCCGGGCTTGCAACGGCATTCGCCGGCATTAACCTGCCGGTAGCGCTGGGGCTGATGGTCATCGGCATCGGCTGCATCTATCTGGCGACGCATTTCTACCAGAAGGCGCAGATTCTCGATTGCGATTTTAATGCCAAGAAATACGCCGCCGCCAACCATAAATGCAAAGCGCAGGCGCAGGAAAAGCAGATCGCCTGCGACAGTGAAAAAACGCGTGAGAACAACACGCCGCACCCCTACGCACCCATCATCAACACCGAAGAAGCGGCGCGGGCTGAAGCCGGCAGCGAGAAGAATTTCGCCGCAAAAGTCGCCCCGCGCGACCAGGCGGCCGACTGGGCCGACCGTATCCAGGCCAGACCGGCCGCCGAAGTCTCGGTTCCGGCCCTTTAAGGCCGCTGTTTTTCACTAAACTGTCACACATATCGGCCCGCAACTGGGGTAGATTATATAGTGAAAACGACTCTCGAAGAGGGCTATGGTAACGGCATTAGCAGATGGTTTAGCGGCCAAACGTGAGAACGCAGCAGAGAGCGGCGCGCCTGTGCACGTGCCGTTAACGCCGACCATCACGCCCAACCCCGCGCCGCTGCCGCCCATTCCGCAGGCCGTCGCCGGCGATGGCAACGACCCGCAGGATTTCCAGCGCGCCAACCGCATCCATGTGAAAGACGGCTCGCTGTTCATCGATTCCTACCTGGTGATTCACCCGCGTGAGCTGGCGCCGACCAACGAGGCGCAGCTGCGCAAGAAACTACTGCTCACCTACGCCATCACCAACCCATCCTTCTTCGAAGCGCCCGAGCGCATGGCGGTGGCGATGAACCTGGGCCAGCTGGTGCCGGTGTCGCTGGCCGCCAAACGGGCGCAGCTGGTGGGGCAGGTGAACCAGTTCAACGCGCAGGTGAAGCACCATGGCATCGACCCGGCACTGACGCGCGAAGCGACGGATAAACGCCACCCGATGACCGCCATCGCGCGCGACACGGTGGAAAGCCAGCCGACCGACCCTGCCGGGCTGGAGCTGCTGAAAAACGGCCTCGCCCTCTATATGCTGATGCGCGAGAAGCTGACGCTGAACGGCTATACCGGCCGTCTGTCCGATTACGTCACCCGCACCGCCAACAGCGAGCAGGTGCTGGGCGACCTGGCACCCCATATCGGCGTCGATGGCCGCGCCGTGCGCGAGGCGGCGCTGCAGGGCGGCATCGATGGCGTAGGCAAACTGCTCGGCCTCGACCCACGCTATGTCGCCGATGTGAAGGAACTGGCCGATTATGCCGCCACCCAGGAGTTCGGCTATAACCTGGTGGAACACTGGCATCTCGGCCGCCAGCTGCTGGGGGTGAATGCCTCACTGCAGGATAAGATCGTCGCCGGCATCGACGCCCGCATCGACAGCAAAATCGCCGAATACCGCGCCCGCGTGCATTACCATTACGATGTCGCCGCACCTGTGAAGGCCGAGGAAGTGCGCATCGCCGATGCGTTGAAGCTGGTCGAGCCCATCCAGCGCAAGCTGGCCTATGCGCTGGGCTATGAAATCTGCTTTTCGCCGGAGATGACGGCGGATGACATCGCCTTCCACAAGGGCGTCTACGGCCTGCACCGCAAATCGGCGAACGACCTGCGCGACATCCGCGGCACTTACCGCGTCTATTTCAGCGGCAAGGGCGATCTCGAAGGCTCGATGCGCACGCTGGTGCATGAGCTGGCGCACAACCTGTGGCCCGAGCAGTTCACCCCGCAGCAGACCGCGCAGATCGATATGTTCGCTGCCAGCGACCAGCAGCGCTTCGCTATGCTGAATCACCTGCTGCTCGACCCGCAGCTGTTCGGCCAGTTCGCTACGCTGGTGAATGCCTACAAAGCCGGTAACCCGCAGGAAAAAGCGGCTGTCGTTGCCGCCGCTGACCAGCTCTTTGCGCCGCTGCACCTGCAGGTAGGCGCGCTGCTGCCGCACCTGAGCGACCCTTACCAGTTGCGCCATCTGGTCAATTACGCGAACGATGTGCTGCAGGTGGAGGGCGACCGTTACAACAAGTCGGGCTACGAGTCGCCGCAGGAACGTTTCCGCGAAGTGATCTCGCGCTTCGCCGAATTGAAACAGGTGCGCCTGCGCGGCGAGCCGGAGCTGCTGAATTTCATCGCCCCCGGCCTCAATCGCGTGTGGGAGCAATATTACATCCCGCACCTCGAGACGATGTATCAGCATGTGCTGGTGAATAACGACGTGCCACAACGCGTCCGTTCCGTCGGCAAATCTGCGCGCGATGAAGTCCCCGCCGCCGAGCCGAAAACGGAAGCCCAGGCTGCCCCGCAGCAGCAACAGCCCGGCATCTCGGCCTGTAACGCCGACCTCGGCCTGCCCAGCAACAAGGTGGACGTTGCCAGCATGCAGTTCAACAGCCGCACCCTCTGCGCCCGCGAAACGCTGGATGCCATGGGCGTGCAGCACGCGTTTTAACCTGGTTGACGGAAGTTGACGTTCTGCTTTAGGGGAGCAAGCCCTCTTTCAAGCGCGGTAGCGCCCAATCAGATCTTCATCGGCATGATGATCAGGTTCTGGCCTTTGCTATGCAGTTTTTTCTGCAGCATGTAGCTGAGCTGGTTATGCAGCCACTGATGCATGATCGTCTCGTTATCGAAGATGAGCTTTGTTGAGAAGAAGACGGAACGCGGGAAATCCGCCGAGATGCGCTCGGTGAGGCGGTTGATGGTCTCGACCACATCGGTGCCGTAATCATGGTAATAGGTGGCCGGCAGGCCGCGGTTGGTGCAGAAATCGACGTAGTTTTTCAGCATCGACTTGGTGTCGCGGCGCAGCTTGTGCCAACGCGATTCGTCGGTGAATTCCTCGGTATCGATCTCGCCCACTGAGGCGAACACGAAGTTCTTGAACACGCCCGGAAACAGCCGCTGCACCCACAGGAACGTATGCATGCCGGTGGCCGCATCGTCGCCCACCAGGAACACGGCGGTGGATTCGCGCGGGTCCATCCGCGGTTTTTCGGTGACGGATTTCTTGGGAGAGGTCAGCATGGCGCTGCCCAGGTCCTGCTCGATCTCCTTCAGGCGGTGATGCACCATATCGTAATGCTTGCGGCATTGCATGCAGGCCATGATGATAAGGCCGGTGATGAGCACCGTTTTCCAGGCGCCGTCGGTGAATTTCTCGATCAGCGTAGTAACCAGAATGGTGGCGCAGACCAGGCAGGCCAGCAGCGCGATGATGAACTTATGCCAGATGCGCGGGTTTTTTCGCTCGCCCCAGCGATAGCGCACCACCGAGGCCAGCGACAGGGTGAAGGTGAGAAACACGTTGATGGAATAGAGAATGACCAGCACATGCACCACGCCGCCCGTCATCAGCAGGGCGCCGAGGGCAGCGCCGCCCATCAGCAGCACGCCGTTCTTGGTGACCAGGCGGTTGGAGAGGGCCGAGAACATATGCGGCATCCAGCGGTCGACTGCCATCACGGCCAGCACGTTGGGGCCGGCGATGAAGCCGGTATTGGCGGCCGTCACCAGCAGCCCGGCGGCAAAAATGAGCGCCAGCCCGGTGAACGGGCCCGAGAAGTTGAAGCTGCCTACATGCCAGTTGGCGGTGATGAGCTTGAAGGCGGTGGCGTTCAGCGTTTCCCCATCCACCTTCTGCACGCCCCAGAGCAGATAGAGCAGGATGATGCCGCCGGCCGTGAACGCCAGCGAGAAGGCGATGGCCCACAAGGTGGCTTTGCCCGTTTTCACCCGCGGCTCGGCCATGTTGCGCAGGCTGCTGCTGACGGATTCCAGCCCGGTATACGTACCGCCGCCCAGCGAGAAGGCGCGGAAGAACAGCGACAGCACCGAGAACCAGCCGACGGTGGCGGCCAGCTCGTTGGTGTCCTCGATCGCTGAGGGCATGATGTCGTGCAGCCCCTCGGCATGATAAGCCACGCCGGTAATAATTAGCAGCGCATGGGTGAGGATGAAGCCAATGAAAATCGGCATCAGCACGCGGATGGATTCCTTCATGCCCCGCAGGTTCATATAGCTCAGCAGCCCTACCACCAAGCAGGAGACGAAGAGCTTATAGTCCTGGTATTGAATGGGAATCATCGAAAACAACGCATCGACGCCCGCGGCGATCGAGATGGCGATGGTGAGGATGTAATCGACCAGCAGCGCGCCGCCGGAAACCAGCCCCACCTTCTCGCCCAGCAACGTGCTGGAGACGCGGTAGCCGCCGCCGCCATTGGGGAACAGGTCGATCACCTGCGTGTAGGCGCTGGCGATGAGGAAGACGGTGATGGCCGTGGCGAAGGCCAGGAAAATGGCGAGATGCGTGTGGATGCCCAGGGCAAGGAAGGCCTCTTCGGGACCGTAATTGGCCGATGAAATCGCGTCCGCCCCGATGCCGACCCAGGCGAAGAAGGTTGCCAGCGCCAGGTGATGCCGCGTCTCCGACCGGAAGGGGTCGAGCGGCTTGCCCATAAGCATATGTTTGATGGCGGAAAGCTTCATGGCATGAACGTTAGCAAATTGGCCCTCATCCGGCGATAATAACGCCGCTGCGCCGCCGCAATAGCCCCGTTACCTACCTGTTGCAACAAAAAAACCACAGCTGGCACTGCCCGGCCACACCCGCTAAGGAAAACGCATGAACAAACACTTAACCGCCCATCTGCCCCTGCCGGCGCTCGCCATCGAAGGCGAGGGGCGGGTGAGCTCGCCCACCTTCGGCGATATTTACTTCAGCCGCCATGACGGCGCCGCCGAAACCCGCCATGTGTTCCTCCAGGGCAACGGCCTGCCCGAACGCTGGCAGGGCCGCGCCCATTTTACTATTGGCGAACTGGGGTTCGGCACGGGGTTGAATTTCATGGTGACGTGGGAGGAGTTCCTGCGCAGTAACGAAGGCGGCCACCTGCATTATATCAGCGTCGAGAAATTCCCACTCAGCCTTGAACAGTTGCGTGCGTTGCACGGCGAGCGGGCGTGGATATCAGCCTATCCGCTGCGCCTGCCGGGCTGGCACCGCATCCATCTCGAACGTTGTACGCTGACACTGGGCTTCGGCGATGCCGAGGCGCTACTCACCGGCGCTGAGGCGCAGGTCGATGCCTGGTTCCTCGACGGCTTTGCCCCCGCCAAGAATGAGGCCATGTGGCGCGAAAGCCTGCTGGCGCAAGTCGCCCGCCTCACCGCACCGGGCGGCAGCTTCGCCACTTTCACCGCTGCAGGCGCTGTGAAGCGGGCACTCAGCGCGTTGGGGTTCGCGGTGCAGAAAGTGGGAGGCTTTGCGCATAAGCGTGAGATGTTAGTGGGGTGCGTTGCACCGACGCTGACCCCTGCCGCGTCTTCCTTCGCTATAGCTTCGGAAGACAAGCCGCGGGTCGCCGGGCAGCTCCCTGAAGAAGTGATCATTATCGGCGCAGGCATTGCCGGGGCCACCGTCGCGCGTGCGCTGGCCGAGCGTGGCATGCGCGTCACCGTGCTGGAGGCCGGCGAGGTGGCGAATGGCGCAAGCGGCAATCCGGCGGCGGTGCTCTATCCGCAATTTACCAAATATTACATCCCCGCCACCGCCTGGCACGCCACCGGCTATGGGCTGATGCTGCGGCAGCTGGCACGCTGGCGGGCGGCAGGCTTGGCCTTCACCTGGCAGCAGCCTGGCATGCTACGTCTCCCTCCGCGCGACGGCGATGCGCAGGCGCTGCTGCAATCGTTGCAGCCGGACGAGGAAATCGCCCGCTATGTCACCCGGCAGGAAGCCAGTGACATCGCCGGCATGGCGCTGTGTGGCGACGGCATCTACCTGCCGCAGGGCAGCTGGCTCGTGCCCGGCGAATTATGCCGCGCCTTGCTGCGGCATCCGAATATTATGCTGCGCACCGGCTGCAGCATGGAACGGCTCACGCGCCATGGCGATGGTTGGCAATTGCACACGTCGCAAGGCGTGCTGAAAGCGGCGCAGGTCGTGCTCTGCAACGCGCAGAACGCCGCCGAGTTCGCCGACGTGACGATGCCGATGGGCCGCTCGGCCGGGCAGGTGACGCAGGCCGCGGCGGTCGGCGCACCGCACTGTATCATCAGCCACCAGGGGTATGTGATTCCCACCGCCAGCAGCTGCCTCATCGGCGCGACTTATGACCATGACGATCTCTCCGGCGCGGTGACGCAGGCCAACCACGACACCAACCTGCAGCACGCGCGCGGCGCGCTCGGGGCATGGGCCGACGGGCTGACGGTGAAGAGCGGCCGCACCAGCCTGCGCGCCACCACGCCCGATCGGCTGCCGTATGTCGGCGAACTGGAGCAGGGGTTATATGTCAGCGCCGGCCACGGCTCGCGCGGGATGATTTCGGCGCCGCTGGCGGCGGAGGTAATTGCTGCACAAATGACGGGCGAGATGGTGCCGCTTACGCCTGAACTGCGGCAGGCAATCGACCCGAAACGCCGAGTGCGCTGACTTCGCCAAATCCTTCGCGATGGAAGATCGCCTCGTAACGCACCACATCGGTTGCGGCGGTGACGAAGGCCTGCGCCGGCACGGATGCATGCGGCAAGGCCAGCGCGCGGCGGGCGATGGCATCCGACGCATCGATCCAGGTCACCGGCCAGGGCGCGGCCTGCTCCAGCTGCGCCAGCACCAGCGGGTAATGGGTGCAGCCGAGAATCACCGCTTCCGTCTTCCCGCGCGCATCGTCGAAGAAGGCGGGTGCCAGTTCACTGCGCCATGCGGCAGCATCGACGGTTTCGCCGAGCAGCTGCGCCTCGGCATAACGTGCCAGGTTCGGTGCGCCGTACGCATCGACCACGCAATGCGCGGCGAACGCACTGATGAGCTGTTTGCTATATTCACTTTGCGCCGTGTTGGGCGTGGCGAGCAACGTGAAGCGCTGTGCCTGCGCCGCCGCCACCTTGATGGCGGGCACCGCGCCGACAAAATGGTAATGTGGAAATTGGGTGCGTAGCGCAGCGAGCGCCAGCGTGGAAAGCGTGTTGCAGGCGAGCACGATGGTGGAAAGTTCCACCCGCCCCGCCAGCGCTTCGACGATGGCAACGGCGCGCGCCATAATTTCCCCGGCGCTGCGGCTGCCGTAAGGAAAACCGGCCGTATCGGCGAGATAGGCGAAGCTGAGGCCCGGCGCCTGCCTGCGCAAGGCCCGCGCCACGGCGATGCCGCCCAACCCCGAATCGATTACGATCATTTAACTCAAATCCTCACTGATTGTGGATTGGATTAGAACCAATCTATGCTATAGTCCACTGCCCACTTGATATGAGGAACGCGTTGTCCGACGAGCGCACATTTTTCTCGCCCTACACCCGCAACGCTCCCTACTGGATCATCCTCGAAGGCAGCCAGGCTGCGGCTTTTCCTGGGGCGCAATCGCTGCACCGGCACCCCGAGCTTTTCGGCAAGCCTGTCGGCGTTAGCTGGGCAACGGAATGGAACAGGCTGGCCGCCGAATTTTTCCCCACCCCCACCGACCGTTCATTGCGCGCCGCTATTATCGCTTCCGAGACGCTGCCGGAATGGCAGGAGATCGAACTGTCGCTGCGCCCGGCCACCGAGATTGATGCGGTGGCGCGCAACCTGTGGCTGGCGCAATATCTCGATGAAAGTCGCCTGCTCTGTTTCATGCAGCGGGTGATCGACCGTCGCGGCAAGCAGGTAGGGCACGAGGCCTTCGCCCGTATGGAAGCGCCGGACGGCAGCGTGGTCGGCGGCGGCGCCATCATGCAGGCGGCGCAGGTGTTGCATATGGAATACCAGGTCGATCGGCTGATGCATAAGCAGGCCATCCAATGTTTTGTCGAAGGCGACCTTGAGGGGCACCTGTTCATCAATTTTCTCACCGGCTTCATTCACCGTCCCGAGGTCTATCTCGATGGGCTGAGCCAGGCGGTGGAGCGGCTGCATGTGCTGCCGCGCTCGGTGGCGCTCGACGTGCCGCTGGTCGATTATGTGAAGGATATCGCCAAACTCAAATCCATCGCCGATTATTGCCGTAAGCGCGGCTTTGCCCTGGCGCTCGACGATGTGATGAGCACCGACGGCCTCGCCGGCTTGCTGCACGACATCCGCCCCGCCTTCGTCAAGCTCGACGCCCGGCTTTCCACCGCGATGGAAGACCCGCGGCGCCAGGGCATGGTGCTCGAAATCATCCGCCTCGCCCATGCGGCGGGGGCCACGGTGCTGGCCGAAGGGGTGGAGAGTGAGGCGTTGCACAAGGCCTATCTCGCCGCCGAGGTGGATATGTTCCAGGGCTACCTGTTCGGTGCCCCCGAACGTTGCCCGCCTCCCAAAAAAGATCAAAAGGCAAGTTAACAATTTTTCTCGCTGCACTGCCGAGAAAATTGGTTTTGTGCGCTGCCGCAGCGCGGCATGAAAACTGCAAAGCTCAATTGCTTATGAAACGCGCGGGTACAAATAACAGAACCACAACTCGCATTAAATTTACCTAAAATTTTCTATATATTTCTCTTAATTAAATCAAAAATTCAATACGATAGATGCTGCAATCCACCGCGTGTTGTGCTACATGTTTTCTCGGTCATGATGCAAAAACGTTCACTCATTGTGCTGGTGGTCGGCCTGGTGATTGCGCTGCTTACAGCGACATCGCTCAGCCACCGCATGGCGAAGTCCGGCGGCCCTGCGCCTACGCAGGTCATGGTCGCCGCTGCTGATATTCCGGCGGGCGCTTTCGTGCGTTCGGGCAGCGACCTCACCTTCGCCGACTGGCCGAAAGACAATATCAGCGACACGATGATTACCAACCAGCAGGGTAAGACCACCGATTTCGAGGGCGCCGTCGCCCGCCGCGCCATCAGCAAGGGGGAACCCATCACCAGGAACCTGCTGGTGCGCAGCAACGAGGGCGGCTTCATGTCGGCCGTGCTCGACCCCGGCAAGCGCGCCGTGTCGATCGCGGTGGATTCCACCACCGGCAATGCCGGCTTCATCTTCCCCGGCGACCATGTGGATTTGATCCTCACCCATTCGGTGACCAATGGCAACGAGCCCGCCGTGCGCGCTTCGGAGACGTTCATCGAGGATGCGCGCGTGCTGGCGGTGGACCAGATGCTGAACAACCCCGACAATAAAGCCGTACTGGCCAAAACCGTGACGCTGGAAGTAACGCCCAAGCAGGCCGAGGAAATCAACGTCGCCAAGGACCTGGGCAAGATCAGCCTCAGCCTGCGCTCGCTGGCAGTGCATACGCAGCCGGTGACCGCCACGCCCGGCGGCCCGCAGACGCTGGATGACGTGCTGCGCGACACCGAACATATGCAGCCCAACGACCATATCAGCGTCACCCGCGACACCGATGTCAGCAAGATCATCGCCCCCGGCAGCCTGGGGCCGATGAAGGTGCGCGTGCTGCGCGGCAACAAGGAAGACACCATCGATTTCAGCGGTGCCGGCCAGACCAGCAGTAACAGTAGCAGCCAGCCGGAGGTAAAGCGTGTTCAATAGATTCCTCGCCCTGCTGCTGTTTTGCATTGCCATGCCCGCCATGGCGGCCGACACCAACACACCCTTCTACCAGGCGCTGCGCAATGGCGGCGACAGCAGCCCCACCATTCATGTGGAAGTGAACAAGGGCCAGGCCGTGCATCTCAGCGCGCCGGCGGCCAGTGTCGCCGTCGCCAACCCGGCCATCGCCGATGTGCAGGTGGTGTCGCCGCGCCTGCTGTTCGTCAATGGCGTGGCACCCGGCGAGACCAGCATCATCGCGGTGGATGCGAATGATAACGTAGTGCTGCAGGGTTCGGTGCAGGTATCGCACAACCTCAGTGGCTTCGCGGCGGCGGTGAAGCAGGTGTCGCCCGATGCGGATGTGACGGCCAGCAGCGCCGATAACGCCATCATTCTCAACGGCAAGGTGGACTCGCCGGTAGTGTCCGAGAAGGTGCAGAAATTGGCCGCCGGCTTCCTGCAGGGCGACAAGCAGCAGGTGGTGAACCTGATCGATACGTCCGGCGGCGACCAGGTGATGCTGAAGGTGCGCATCGTCGAACTGGCGCGCAGCGAGCTGAAGCGCTTCGGCATCAACTGGGAAAGCCTGATCAACACCGGCGCCTTCGCCTTCGGCGTCGGCCAGGGGCGCGATTTCATCGGCAATACGCTGAATGCCGCCGGCCAGCCCAACGCCTATGACCGCGACAGCACCAACGGCACCAACAGCCTGTTCGCCAGCTATCACGGCGGTGGCCAGAACATCAATGCCGCTATCGACGCGCTGGAGGATGACGGGCTGGTCAGCATCCTCGCCGAGCCCAACCTGACGACGCGCTCGGGCCAGCAGGCCAGCTTCCTGGCCGGCGGCGAAATTCCCATCCCCGTGCCGGGGCAGGACGGCACCGTCACCATCCAGTACCGCCAGTTTGGCGTCAGCCTGCAATTCACCCCCATCGTACTCAGCAAGGATAAGATCAGCCTCAGCGTGCTGCCGGAAGTGAGCGCGCTGTCGGATGCGAACGCCATTACCGGCGGCAGCTTCGGCACCATTCCCTCCATCACCACCCGCCGCGCCAACACCACGGTGGACCTGGGCTCGGGCCAGACCTTCGCTATCGCCGGCCTGCTGCGCAACGACCAGAATAACAGTATCGACAAGTTCCCCTTCCTAGGCGATTTGCCGATCCTCGGCCCGCTCTTCCGCTCCAGCAGCTACCAGAATAACCAGACGGAACTGGTCATCCTGGTGACGCCTTATATCGCCAAGCCGGTCGACAACCCCGATGCCCTCGCCACCCCGCTCGACGGCTTCAAGCCCGCGACGGATTATGAGCGCATCGTGCTCGGCCAGCTGCATGGCGAGAGCGAGAAGTATGATGATTCCGAAGCCAGACCCGCCAAGACGCCCGCTTCTGTGTTCCAGGGCATCGGCGGCCAGGCCGGCTTCCTGATGCGATAGGAGAGGGCGATGCGCAACATCTGGTTTATCCTTCCCATGCTGGCCCTCGCCGCCTGCAGCGACGACTATACGCCGACGCCGAAAACCATCACCTACGAACCGACGACCGGCGAGCTGAACTACCCGCACCCCTGCCCGGATTGGAGCAAGGATAGCGAAACCAATGACACCAACGCCAACCACAGCAATTTCGGCTGCGCGGTAAACAATAACTTCGGCCTGCAGCTCGACAACCCGCGCGACCTGATGCAGGGCCATGGCGACAACCGTCCCGACACCGGCATCAGCGAACATGTGATCGAGCAATACCGCGCCGGTACCCTGCCCAAGCCGCTCGCCCCGCTGGGCACCGATGCGGGCGCCAGCGAAAGCGGCACCGGCGGCAGCAGTTCCGGCGGTAGCGCGCAATGACGGGCGCCCATCTCAGCAACACGCGTCTGCTGGCTTTCCTGACGGACAAGGCCAGTGGCGATGCCGTGCACGAGGTGATGAAAAAACGCGGCGGCGATTACCGCGTCGAGGCAGGCGATGCCGGCGCGGCCAGCGCCTTTCTCAGCGGCAACCCTTCGCCGCAGGTGCTGCTGGTGGAAGTGCCCTCGGCCGAGGCGGCGCCTGCCTTGCTCGATGCGCTGGCCGATAAAGTGAACCCGCATTGCAAGGTCATCGTCACCGGAAAAACCGATACGCTGCGCTTCTATCAATGGCTGATGGGCCTCGGCATCCACGATTATCTGCTGCAGCCCTTCACCGCCGAGCAGCTGACGGCGGCGCTCGATAAAGGCGTCACCCACAATGCCGCCAGCGGCGCGCCGCAATTGAAAAAACTCGTCGCCGTGATCGGCGCGCGGGGCGGGGTGGGCACCACCACCATCGCCACCAACCTGGCCGCTATTTTCGCCGAGGAACATCATATCCCCACCGCCCTCATCGACCTCGACCCGCATTTCGGCAGCACCGCCCTTAGCCTCGATCTCGAGCCCAGCCGCGGCATGCGCGACGCGCTGGAAAAGCCCGACCGCGTCGATGGCCTGTTCCTCGACCGCGTGATGATCTCGCCCTTCGCCGGCCTCAGCATTTTCGCCGCCGAGGAGCCGCTGGTGGAAATCCTCAAACCCCAGGACAATGCCGGCCCGCTGCTCTTCACGGCGCTGGCCGAAAAAGCCAGCCTGGTGGTGGCCGACCTGCCGCGCCAGATGAATCCGCTGACGCGCTACGCCCTGGCGCATGCCGATGCGGTGGTCATCGTCGCCGAGCCGCAGCTGGTCGACCTGCGCGACGTACTGCGCATCCGCGATTATGTGGTCGAGCAGCTGAAACGCCCCATCCCTTACCTGCTGCTCAACCGCGAGGGTGAGGGCCAGCAGCTGAACCTGGGCGATATCACCAAGCATTATGGCGTGCCCCCCACCGCCCGCCTGCCGCTGCTGGAAAGCGCCGCCGAAGCCACCGCCCAGGGCGAACTGCTGATGCAGGATAAGAAGCTGAAATCGGTCCTCAAGCCACTGCGCGCGCTGGCTGCCAGCATCAGCGGTGTCGATGTCGAAGAGGTGGCAGAAGAGGCCGGCGGCGGCTTCCTCGGCAAACTGAAACGGAAGGGTAAATAATGTTCGGGCGCAGGCAGGAAGAGCAAACCGCTCCTGCCGCCGCAACCATCGCGGCGGCGGAGCCGAAGGCCGATGCGCTCGACCGCCTGGCCGAAAAGGCGATGCCGGAAAATACGCCCGCCGCCGAAAGTCCGCTGAACAAAACCAAGGAACAGATATACAGCAAGCTGATGGAGCAGATCGATCTGCAGACCGCGGCGCGCCTGCCCGAGCCCGAGCTGAAACGCCAGATCATCGAGATGATCGGTGAGATTGTGATGGAGAGCAAGCTGGTCATCAACCAGCTGGAACAGCAGCTGCTGGCTAGCCAGATCGTCGATGACATGATCGGCCTCGGGCCGCTCGAGCCGCTGCTCTCCGACGAAGCCATCACCGACATCATGGTCAACGGCCCTGAGCAGGTCTATATCGAACGCAAGGGCAAGCTGGAGCTTACCGGCATCCATTTTCGCGATAACGAACATGTGATGAACATCGCCCAGCGCATCGTCACCGCCGTCGGCCGGCGGGTGGATGAAACCAGCCCCATCTGCGATGCGCGCCTGAAGGATGGCTCGCGCGTCAACGTCATTGCCACGCCGCTGTCGCTGAAGGGCTGCAGCATTTCCATCCGTAAATTCGCCAAGAAGAAGATCACGCTCGACGTGATGGCCGCGCAAAACAACATCAGCGAACCACTCTGTAAATTGTTGAAGATCGCAGGCGCCTGCCGTCTCAACATCATCATCTCAGGCGGTACGGGGTCGGGCAAGACGACTCTACTCAATGCTTTGAGCCGCATGATCGACCACGGTGAACGCATCGTGACCATCGAAGACGCCGCCGAGCTGCAATTGCAGCAGCCCCATGTGGTGCCGCTTGAGACCCGCCCTGCCAACCTGGAGGGCGAAGGCGAAATCAACATGCGCGACCTGGTGAAGAACGCCCTGCGCATGCGGCCCGACCGTATCATCCTCGGCGAGGTGCGCGGCGGCGAGGCGATCGATCTGCTGCAAGCCATGAATACCGGGCATGACGGCTCGCTCGGCACCCTGCACGCCAACAACCCGCGCGAGGCGCTGACCCGCCTGGAGAACATGGTGAACATGAGCGGCATGAAGCTGCCCAGCCACGCCATCCGCCATCAGATCGCCAGCGCGGTGCAGATGATCATCCAGATCCAGCGCATGCGCGACGGCATCCGCCGCGTAACGCACGTTTCCGAGGTGGTGGGCATGGAGGGCGATGTCATCATCACCCAGGACCTCTACACCTATGTGTTCCAGGGCGAGGACGAGAACGGCCGCCTGATAGGCGAGTTCAAATCCTCCGGCCTGCGCCCCAATTTCACCAAGCAGGCCGCCTATTTCGGGCTGGATAAAGCGCTGCTGGAGCTCATCTGATGTTGCAGGTTCTCCTCGCACTCCTCAGCTTCGGCCTGATCGCCTATTTTCTGCTGAGCGGTGACCCGAAGCGCAAAAAATTGAAAAGCCGGCTGGCCCGCGTCACCCATCGCGGGCCGCGGGTAGTGCTGGCGGGCAACCAGTCGCTGCGCCGCAGGGACCCCAACGAGGGCAGCCGCTTCGGCCAGCGCATCGCCAGTTTCAACTCCATCGGAAAACTGCGCGCCCGGCTGGAGATGGCCGGCATGCAGACCACGCCGCAGAAACTGATTTTCATCGCCGTCGGCATTGGCCTGTTTACCGTTGTTTTCATTGTGCTGTTCATGGGAAAATCGCCGCTGATCGGCCTGCTGCTGGGGCTGATGCTGGGCCTCGGCCTGCCGCATCTGGCCGTACGCCGCAAGCTGCGCAGACGGCAGCTGCAATTCCTGAAACTCTTCCCTGAAGCGATCGACCTTATGGTGCGCGGGCTGCGCGCCGGCCTGCCTATCGGCGAATCCTTCCAGGTAGTGTCGCGCGAGGTGCCGCCGCCGATGGGCGATACCTTCGCCACCATCAGCCAGCAGGTGGCGCTGGGTGTGCCGATGGAAAAGGCGCTGGCCGATGCCGCCGCGAAAATCGACCTCACCGAGTTCAATTTTTTCGTCACCACCATCATCCTTCAGCGCGAGACGGGCGGTAACCTGGGCGAAATTCTCAGCAACCTGTCGGACATGCTGCGCCAGCGCCATATGATGAAGCTGAAGATCGGCGCGCTCTCCTCCGAGGCGCGGGCCTCGGCCTATATCGTCGGCGCGCTGCCCTTCGTGGTGTGGCTTCTGCTCACCCTCGTTTCGCCCAAATATCTCGAGCCGCTTTACAACGACTTCCGCGGCAACATGTCGCTGGCGGTGGCCGGCGGCATGATGGCCTTCGGCGCCTTCATCATGAAACGCATGACCATGTTGGAAATATGACCCCCGGCCAGCCCTTGCAGTTAGCGGATTTGCTGCCCTTCGGCCTGCGGATGGACGATGTGATCGTCCTCGCCGCCGCGGTGGCTATGTTTATGATCGTCTGGTCCATCGGCCAGATTTTTTTCCAGCGCGACCGGCTGGCCCCGCGCCTGAAAGCCATCGCCGCCCGCCGCGCCGAGCTGAAAGGCGAGATGACAGCCGCCCGCCGCCGCAAGAAAATGGGCAAGGCCGACACCATGACCGTGGTGCGCCAGATCGTCCGCCAGCTGAAATTGCTGCAGCAGCACCAGACCGACCAGCTGCAGCAAAAACTCACCCAGGCCGGCTATCGCAGCAAGGATGCCATCATCATTTTTGCTTTCGCCAAGCTGGTGATGCCCTTTGTCGGCCTGGCGCTGGGCATCTTCCTTTCCGGTATCGACTGGCACGACCCCTTCACCACCAAGCAGGCGACCGGCTGGCTGATTCTGCTGGGCCTCGGTTATTTCTGCGCGCGGCTGCCCGAGATTCTGGTGGCCAACAGCAAATCGAAACGCCACCACTCCATCCGCAAGGCGCTGCCCGATGCGCTTGACCTGATGATGATCTGCGCTGAGGCCGGCCTGTCGCTGGCGGCGGCGCTCGACCGCGTGGCGCGCGAGCTGGGCCGCATGAGCCCCGAACTGGCCGAGGAATTCAGCCTCACCTCGGTGGAGCTGGGCTTCCTGCCCGACCGCGGCACCGCGCTGAAACATCTCGGCGAGCGGGTGGACACCAAGGAGATGCGCGGCCTGGTGAATGTGATCGCGCAAACGGAAAAATATGGCACGCCCATCGCCCAGGCCCTGCGCACGCTATCGAAGGAATACCGCACCGAGCGCATGCTCCGCGCCGAGCAAAAGGCAGCGCGCCTGCCTGCGATGATGACCGTGCCAATGATCGTGTTCATTCTGCCGACGCTGTTCATCATCGTGATGGCGCCGGCGATTATTCAGGTGATCGATACGATGAAGTAGCGCTTCGCTTCACTTTCACGCAGGCGTGAAAGTGCGATCGTTGTGTCTGTCATGCTCGGCAAAGCCTGCGCGCGGCAGACAATTTTTAGGTTATTTCAAGTAGGCTTTCAGCCGCGCCAATGCTTCCTGGCGCTCGTCTTCAGTCATCTCGTTATGGGCGGCGGCCTTGGCATCGGCGGTGCGGCCGAGCAGGCCGTAGGCGAGGGCGAGGTCTTGTTTGGTGACGGGTGAGGCGTTGGGTTTCTTCGCTTCTACCTTCAGAATATCCACCGCGCGTTTCGCATCGCCGCCAAGCAGGTACGACATGCCGAGATTGGTATTGAGCATGTTCTTGTCATCCGGCTTCGCATTGTTCAGCGCCTGATGGTAATAGCCCTGCGCGGCGCTGTGGTCGCCCAGCATGTCGCTGGCGATACCGGCGCCGTTCAGCAGTTCGCTGTTATTCGGCGCGTTCTGCAGGCCGGCGGCAAAATGCTTCGCTGCCTCACGCGGCTGGTTCTCATCGATCAGGATTTTGCCGAGCAGGTAATTGGCCTGCGGGTGGTTGGGCTGCAGCGCCACCGCGCGCTCCAGCACTGTCTTGGCATCGCCCGCGTTCTGCTGGCTGAGATAGAGCTGCGCCAGCGCCAGGTGTGCCTCCACATGGCCGTTACTGGCCGCGATGGCGGTTTCGTAATCACTGATGGCGCTCTCGCGGTCGCCGGTGCGCAGGGCGCCGTCGGCGGCGACCATCAGCGCTTGTTCCTTGCCGCTCAACGGCCCGAGATGGGCGGTGTCGACGGGTTTACCGGAAGTAGAATCGCCGCAGGCGGCGAGGCTGAGCAGGGGCAGCAGGAAAAGCAGGCGACGCATCGGTTCCTCCAATATCTTTCGTTGATAGCGCAGCGGCGCGTAAAAAGCGAGTTGAATTGCAAGGGATTTAGCCAACATTGTATTAAAATTGCATAAAAGATTCAGATGGTTGTGGGGTGATTTTTCTGCTATAAAGGGGGCATTAAAACAAGGAACGCGCTATGCGTCGGCAGGCAAGCATTCTCGGCAGGTTTTCGACATGCGCCCGTGGCGTTACGGCGATGGAATTCGCCATCATCGCGCCGGTGATGATCCTGATGTTGTTCGGCATTATCGAGTTTGCGATGATCATGCTGGTGAACAATGTGCTGGAATCGGCCACGGCCATTTCCTCGCGCCTCGGTTCGACAGGTTATGCCGCCGCCGGCACCAGCCGGGAGGACACGATCAAACAGTCGATCAGCGACCATGCGGGCATGCTGATCGATGTCAGCAAGGTGAGCATCACCTCGAAATACTATTCGCAGTTCGACCAGATCGGCGACCCAGAACCATGGAACGACCTCAACCATAACGGCCAGGTGGACCCCGGCGAATGGACCGATGTGAATGGCAACGGCGTCTACGATACCGACATGGGCACGGCCGGTTACGGCGGCGCCAACGATATCGTCGTTTACACGGTGAGCTACCCCTGGAGCATCGCCACGCCGCTGATGAGCGCGCTGATCGGCACTAACGGCATCTTCACCATCACCACGCATGCGGTCGTGAAAAATGAACCCTATTAGGACGACAACGGTGATAAAAATGCTGCGCTGGATGTTGCAGCATGAGCGCGGCGTGGCGGTGGCGGAATTCGCCATCATGCTGCCGGTGCTGATGACCACTTTTTATGGGTGTATTGAAGCGACGCGTTTCATTCTCGTCACCCAGAAAACCGAGAAGCTGGCGCACACGGTGGCCAACGTCACCGCGCAATCGACAACGGTCACCAAGGCCAGCCTCGACCAGCTGATGCAGGCGACCAACGACATCATGGACCCGTTCGATTTCACCAGCACCGGCACGGTGATTATCACCTCGCTCTACCGCGCGCCGGGGGCGGCGGCGGGTGCGGTGAACTGGCACTATCAGGGCGGCGGCAACCTGACGGCCACCAGCGGTTTCGGCGCGGTGGGGGCATCGCCTACCCTGCCGACCAACTTCACCTTCGACGAGCGCGAAAATGTGCTCGCCGCCGAGGTTTTTTACCAGTATTCGCCGCTGATCTCGTCGCAGTTCTTTGGCACCACGACCATTTACCGCCGCGCTTATTACAAGCCGCGCTTCGGGCTGCTCACCACCGCGCCCGCATGAGGATGTTATGTTGAAACGGCTACTGAAAGCAGAACGCGGAAGCGTGTTCGTCGTGGCGGCCATCACCATTATGGGCGTGGTGGGGTCGGTCGGCCTGGCGGTAGATGTCGGGCGCAGTCAGATGGCGCAGAACAAACTGCAGAACTCGCTGGATGCCGCCAGCCTGGCCGCCGGGGCCAGCCTGGATTCCGAGGATTTGAAGAGCGTGGTGACCAAATACCTGCAGCTGAATTTCGCCGATGGCAATTTAGGTGCGACGCTGACGGATGTGGAAGTATCGCTCAGCAGCGATCAGCAGATTATCACCGCCAGCGCCACAGCGACGCTGCCAACGACCTTCATGAAAATCTTCAACTACAATAGCGTCACCCTGCATGCCAATAGCGAAATAACCCGCACCAATAAAGGCATGGAGCTGGCGCTGGTGCTCGATACCACTGGCTCGATGGCCGGCAGCAAACTCACTGCGTTGCAAAGTTCGGCGCATGATTTGCTCGATATTTTATTCGGCAGTGGCGCTCCTACAAACAATCTCTGGGTCGGCGTGGTGCCTTTCACCCAGGCGGTGAATATCACCTCTGCGCGCACCAGTTGGATCAACCAGACCGATTTCGCTAAGGATAACTGGGGACCCACCAGCTGGGCCGGCTGCGTGATGGCACGCTACAGTACCGGCAACGATGTGACTGACGCCACGCCCAGTACCGAACTTTTGAAGGCTTATTACTGGGCCGATAACGATTCTTATAACAACTGGATCCAGACGACGACCAGCAACAAAACCATCTGTTCGGGCAAGAGCAGCTGCAGCTGCGGCAGCACGCCGAACTGCACCTGTACCGGCAGTAACAGCAACAGGAAATGCGTGCAGACGACGACGGCGACCAGCTACAGCATCACCAGCACCCAGGGGCCGAATACCTATTGCCCTTCGGCCATCACGCCGCTGACCAATGTGAAGGCCGATGTCGGCGCCGGCATCGATGCGCTGGTGGCCAATGGCGGCACGCATATCAACCTTGGCGCGGTGTGGGGCTGGCGGCTGCTTAGCCCGAAATGGCGCGGTCTGTGGGGCGGCGTGATGGATGCGAACGGCCTGCCGCTCGATTACAACGCACCGCTGATGACCAAGGTCGCCATCATCATGACCGACGGCGAGAACACCATGTATGATTACGACTACACCGCCTACGGCTACCTCACCGACGGCAATCTCGGCACGACCAACGACACCACGGCCGACGCCAAGCTCGACAGCAAGCTCGCCACCGTCTGTAGCGCCATGAAGGCCAACGGCATTCTGATTTATACCATCCTGTTCGAAGAGGACGACCCGGCCGCCGCTGCCCGCATGCAGGCCTGCGCCTCGGGCCCGGATTATTTCTTCAACTCGCCCGATGAAGCCACGCTGGAAAGCGCCTTCCACCAGATCGGCGACAGCCTGGCCAACCTACGCATCAGTAAATAGCGCTTTTATCTCTCTGGGCGAACTTCTCATTAGCCTTTACAAAACACTTGGTTATGATGCGCCAGCGGCCCTGTCCGCATCATAGGAGTGTTATTTTGCGGATGAGGCTTCATCGCGCACCATTGCTGTTGGCCTTGATCCTGCTTCTCGGAGCGGGCCCCTCGCTTGCGGCCGGCGTCACCGGCCCGGCCGATGCGGGACGGATCGACGAACGCATGCCCAACCTGCCCGAGCCGACCGTAGCCGCCCCCACGCCCGAGCAGCATGTGCTGCCACCGATCAACGCGCCGCAAGGCAGCAAGGCGCTCACCTTCACCCTGCATTCGGTGACGGTGGACGGCATGCATGCATTGAGCGAAGCGGATGTGCAGAAAATTTACATGCCCTATGTCGGCCGCGTCATCACGCTCGACACCGTGTGGCTGATCGCCCAGCAGATCACCGATCTCTATCACGACCGGGGTTACTTCCTGTCGCAGGTGACGGTACCGGCGCAGGAGCTGGGCGAGGGCAACGTGCAACTGCATGCGGTGGAGGGTTATATCGGTGAAGTGGTGTTCGACGACCCGCTGAAAGACCAGCCTGTCGTGCGCGACTGGATCGCGCGGCTGCAATCCTACCACCCCATCACCCAGCAGCAGATCGAAAGCATATTGCTGCAGCTGAACGACCTGCCGGGCCTTGAGCTGCACAGCGTGCTGGAGCCGATGCCCAACCAGACCGACGGCGCGGTGCGCGTGACGCTGGTGCGCGAAAAAACCCACGGCACCGGGCAGGTCGGTATCGACGATAACGGCTCGCGCTACCTCGGCCCCTATGAAATGTCGGCGCAGTATGACGCCTCGTTCCTGCCGCTGGAGGATACGTCGCTCGGCGTCATGGGCGCCCTGCCGCTGAAGAAGATGCGCTATGGCAGCATCCACCAGGAAATTCCGCTCTACCCGGCGCTGAACCTCGAGCTTTACGGCAGCAATACCGTGGCGAAGCCCGGCTATACGCTGTCGACAGAGGATATTGACAGCAATTCGCTGCTGGTCGGCATGGCCTTTAACTACAAATGGATCCGCCAGCGGCAGGAAAATTTGTCCACCCGTGTGGCGTTTGAGTCACGCGATACCACGGCCGACATTCTCGGCACCCCCCTGACCCGCGACCATATCCGGGTGCTGCGCGCCGGCTTAACCTATGAGAAATATGACAATTGGGCCGGCAATAACCTCGCCACTTTTACCTTTACCGAGGGGTTGGACGGGCTGGGGGCCAGCGCTGCGGGCTCGCAGGACCTGTCGCGCGCCCAGGCAACGCCGGATTTCCAGAAGGCCGAGCTCCTGCTCACCCGCGTTCAGGGCCTCGGCCCGGACTGGAACGCCGTCGCCTCAGCCTCCGGCCAGTGGGCGTCTGGCCCGCTTTTCTCCTCGGAGGAGTTCGGTTATGGCGGCCAGGCGTTTGGCCGCGCCTATGACGATTCGGAGATTACCGGCGACGAGGGCATCGCCGGCACGCTGGAGCTGCGCTACATGAGCCTGCCTCAGATCGGCGAGGTTTCACTCACCCCCTATGGGTTCTACGACATCGGTAAAATATGGAACGATGATGTCGGCCAGGTGCCTTCGGCTGCCGGAAGCTCGGCCGGTGCAGGGGTTCGTTTTGTGTCAAGCCACGGAATTACCGCCAATTTAGGGCTCGCTTTCCCCCTGACCAGACCCATCGATACGCCCCTTTATGGCAACGGCAAGAACCCGCGCTATCTGGTCCAGGTGATGTACGGGTTTTAAACCTGCAATTCTGCGCTTTTATGGACGCGTTTTAATTAGTACGCATGTGCTAGAAATGCTATAAATAAACCATAAAGAGTCGATGCCACCCATCGATAAAAACCAAGCCATTAAGAGCGCCGTATCGCACTGATAAATAACAGGTGGTCTCCATCATTTTTCGCGTTGCTGATGACGAGTGTTGCAAGCGTTGCGTTTGCAAACCCGATCGGCGGGACAGTCGCGGCCGGTTCGGCGAATATTTCCAGCAGCGGTGTCACCACCACCATCAACCAGTCGAGCGATAAGGCGATCATCGACTGGCGCGGCTTCGATATCGGCACCGGCGAAACCACACAGTTCATCCAGCCCGACAAAAACTCGCTGACCCTCAACCGCGTCAACAGCACCAGCCCCTCGCATATCGACGGCAAGCTGACAGCCAACGGCAACATCGTCATCGTCAACCAGAACGGCGTGCTGTTCGGGCGCGGCAGCACGGTGGATGTGAACAGCCTCGTTGTCACCACGTCGGATATCGACAACAACAACTTCATGTCGGGCAACCTGAAGTTCGACAAGCCGGGCAACCCGAACGCCGTCATCAGCAACGAAGGCCAGATCACCGCGCGTGATGCCGGGCTGGTCGGCCTCGTCGCGCCGAACGTGCTAAACTCCGGCATCATCACCGCGCGCCTGGGCAAGGTGCACATGGCCTCCGGCGACAGCTTCACCCTCGACCTCTACGGCGACCAGCTGATGGAGGTGAAGGTCAGCGATGCCGTGATGTCGCAACTGGTGAGCAACACCGGCACCATCAACGCTGAAGGCGGCGAAATCCGCCTGACCGCGGCGGCCGGCGCCAAGCTGGTCAACAGCTTGATCGATGTCGGCGGCACGCTGAACGCACGCGGCATCGGCACGCAGGCCGGCAAGATCGTTATCTACGCGGAAGGCAGCCAGCCGGCGCTCGGCACCAGTCATGTGGTGGTGCGCGGCAAGCTCGATGTCAGCAACCCCACCGGCAAGGGCGGCACCATCCAGATCCTGGCCGATGACGTGAAAATCAAAGCCGGCGCCACGCTCGACGCCAGCGGCGCCACCGGCGGCGGCACCGTCAATATCGGCGGCGATTTCCATGGCGCCGATACGCTGCCCACCGCCACGACCACCACCATCGAACAGGGCGCCACCATTACCGCGAACTCGACCGTCTCGGGCAATGCAGGCGAGGTGAGTGTCTGGTCCGACGACCGCACCGATGTCGGCGGTTTCATCTCGGCCGATGCGACCGGCAATACCGGCGATGGCGGCCTGATCGAAACCTCCAGCCGCGTTGCCCTGCTGATCGAAGACAGCGCCAGCGTTACCGCGACCAGCCGTCGCGGCCGCAAAGGCACCTGGCTGCTCGACCCGGCCGACATCACCATCACCGGTGCCGATGCCAACAGCGTGAACAACAGCGGCACCTTCACGGCGACCAACACCGGCTCGACCATCAACGCGGCGACCATCAAGGCCGTGCTCGACGGCAACACCAACGTGACGATCCAGACCAGCAACGATGGGTATTCGGGCAATGGTGACATCACCGTCTCGAGCGCTATCAGCACCACCGGCACCGGCTCGCTGACATTGAGCGCGAATCGCGACATCAACGTGAATGCGACAATTACCCTCGCGGGCGGCTCGCTGACATTGCGTTCCAATAACAGCGGTGCTGCGGATGGCACTACCGGCACGGGGTCAATCACCGTCAACGCTGCGATCAATACGTTCGGTGGTGCGATTACCATGGGTGGTGGTAACGGCGGTTCCATCACCGGCACCATCCTGAATGCCGATGGCAGTGTGAATACGGCAGCGTCGGGTTTCGCCTTGGGTGATGGCAGCGGTGGCTATGCCGTGAGCATCTATGCCAATGTCAGCTCCGGCGGCGGCAACATCGTCATCAACGGTCGCGGCAATGCAACCAACGGCATCGGCGTTTATGTCTCCGGTTCCACTGTCAACGCGGGTGCAGGTAATTTGACGGTGACAGGACGTGGTGGCGGTGATGGCATATTGGCGAGCCAATCCGTAGGTGTGTTCCTGAAAAACTCTGCCGCGCTGACGACCAGCGGCACAGGCAATATTATCGTTTATGGCACCACAGGTGCATCTACTGGTGGCAATAGCTCCGGTATCGGCCTCTCGGGGACAGGCAGCAACAGTATCAGCGCCACCGGCACAGGTAACGTAACCGTCGTCGGCACCAGCCTCAGCACTGGCGGGGGCACGGGCCAGAATCCTAATAACGTTGGGATTCTGATCAACGGCAATACGGATACCATCAGCTCTGCCGGCGGCAATATCCTGATGATCGGAACCAGCAACGCGGGTGCGGCCGGCACCAATTATAATATCGGGGTGGACAATGGCGGCGGCGGAATTATTTCCACCACCGGCAGCGGCACCATCACCATTACCGGCACCGGCGGCGGCACCGGCTCGGGTGACAGCAGCTACGATTACGGTGTCTATAACGTAGGCGTCATCCAGACGGCCGACGGGGCATTGAATGTCACCGGCACCGCCGGCGGTTCGGGCGCCGGCTTGAACAATAATGGTGTGTATGTCACGGGCGCGCTGAAGACCACCGGCGCGGGTACCATTACGGTGACCGGGGCAGGCGGCGCCGGTAGCGGCGGTGGCGACCATGGCATTTATGCGACGGGTGCGGGTGGCCGTATCATCACCACCGGCACGGGGAATATTATATTAAAATCCACCGCCGTTAGCGGCCAGATCGCCAGCTATAACGACTGGACCAACGCGATCGAGACAACGGGCACCGGCAATATTACCGTCTATACCGATACCATCGCCTTCTATTCGTTGGCCGTCAAATCGGCCGGTGTGCTGACCATCGCTTCCTATAGCAATATCGGCGTAAGTGTGGGTGCCAGCGTGTCGAATACGCTGAATATCAGCAGTACGACGCTGAGTGATATCAGCGCTGCGTCTTACGTTTTCGGCAGCACCACCACCGGCACCGGCACCGTGAATACGGGTGACCTGACGATCAACACCACCAACGATTTCGGTAATGCGAATCTCACCTTCCTCTCGGGCGGTAATATCAGCCTGGCCGGTACATTGACCAAAGCCACCGGCACCGGCACGGCGAACTATATCTTCGATGCCTATGGTCATATCACCAACGCCAACAGCGCCGGGCTGACCACCACCACGGGTAAGGTAAACCTGCTGCTGCAGGCGAATTACGACGGGCTCAATGGCGGCAACATCCACCTCACCAGCGGCACGTTCGCGACCGGCGGCGGCAACATCACCCTGGGGGGCGGCACCGGCACGATTACCGCTACCGCCGGGTTCGCCACCGGCGATGCCACCGATAATAACGGGGTGAACCTCAGCGGTACGTTCGACGCCGGCGGCGGTAATATTATCATGAACGGCACCGGCATCGGCACCAGCGCGGGTATCTATGATGGCGCGGTCGTAAAAACCATCGGCACTGGCACCATTATGATGAATGGCACGGCGGCGGATGGCATAGGCGTCTATGCCATCGGCGCCATTAATTCAGTTGACGGCAACATTACTTTGATTGGCGTTGGCGGCAGCGGTACCACCGCATCGGGCCATGGCATTCTTGCCGCTAACACCAATGCGATTACCACCTCGGGCCTGGGTTCGATCTACCTCACTGGTACGTCAAATAACGGCAGCTCCAGCAACGGGGTGATGGCGCACCATGCCAATGCCATTAATACCAGCGGTTCCGGTTCGATTTATATCTATGGCCAAAAAGGCACCGGCAGCGGTGAGAATGCTTTTTGCGTGGATGCGCTGTATGGCGTTCAGACCACCGGCACCGGCAACATCACGATCAGGGCCGATTCGCAATATTACAACCAGGCGAACAATGTCGTCAGCGCCGGCGCACTGACGATCGCGGCCTATAGCAATATCGGCATGAGTATTGGCGCCAGCGTTGGCGGTACACTTAATATCAGCGACACTTATTTGATCGGTACCGGCAGCGGCGCTTATCTCACTGGCGGGTCCTACATCTTCGGCAGTATCCTGCTGGCCGACGGGGTGACCGCCAATAGCAGCGATATCACTATTAATACGGCGACCGATTTCGGCGCCAGGAACGTCACCTTCATCTCCGGCAATGACATCAACCTGGCGGGCACGCTGACGAAGGCGAGCGGCACCGCCGCCGTGAACTATCTGTTCGAGGCCAATAACAATATCTATACCTCCGCCGGCATCACGGCAGCGGGCACCGGCGGGCACGGCACTATCAACCTCACCATGCAGTCGGATTTCGATGGCAGCGGGAGTGGCGCCATCAGCATCGGTGGCGGCACCATTAACACCAATGGCGGCTCGATCACCATGGGTGGCGGCACCGGCACGATCAGCGCCAATAACGGTTTTGCGGCGGGGAACAGCACCTATATTAACGGTATCATTCTCAACAATAGCACGGTCAATGCCGCTGGCGGCGCCATCATCATGAACGGTATCGGCTATGCCAGCAACACCACCGCTTCCAATGCGGGTGTCCTGGTGAAAGCTTCTGGTACGTTGCAAACCTCAGGCAGCGGCACCATCACGATTTACGGAACGAACGCCTCCGCCTATGCCAGCGGTTACGATGCCGGCGTCGAGATCGACGGCACGCTGACGGCGGCGGCCAATGTCGATATTACGGGCATCTTCAACAATGCCGGCGCTGCGGCCTCTAACAATAATGGCGTGACGATTGCGGGTACTTTCACCAGCACCGGCGGCCACCTCAACATTACCGGCACCAGTAATGCCAGTGGCAGCAACGGGCTGCGGCTGCAAAGCGGTGTGAACATTGCCGCTTCCGGCGGCAATGTAACGCTGACCGGTAATGAAACCGCGGCTGCCGGGGCTTTCTCGTCGGGCCTCAGCTTTACCTACACCAATACGATTACGCTGACCGGCACCGCCAGCCTCTACGTAAACGGTAACAGCAATTACTATGATATCGCCCGCGCCGGCGGCTTCACCGGCACGACGGCAATTACTGGGGCGACCACTTCTAATAACGTTTACTTCATCGGCAACAGCATGAGGTTTGATACGACGGAATACCTGTCGATCAACACGCCCGGCACGGTGACCTATGCCAACCGCACTGCCGGCACCACCATCGGCGTCGGCCCCACTTCCGGCAGCGGCACCCTGGCCATCGACAGTACGGCCCTTTCGCATGTCGTCGCCGCCAATTATGTATTCGGCTCCAGCACCGTGGCCAGTGGCGATATCACCATCAACACCACCAATGATTTCGGCGATGCGAACGTCACTTTCATCTCGGGCAACGACATCAATATCGCCGGCAACCTGACGAAAAACTCCGGCACCAACACGGCGACCTACACCTTCCAGGCCGGTCGCGATATTTATAACAGCCTCATCTCCGGCACCACTTATGCGGGCGTAACGGTGGGCAACGGCGCCGACGCCACCTTCGGCACGGCCGACGACCCCGGCAAAATTGCCATGGTGTTCGATGCGGATTACGCCGGTGCGGGTGGTCGCATCAACCTCTACAACGGCACATTCCAGAGCGATGGCGGCAATATCACCCTCGGCGGCGGCACCAACATCGCCACTGGCTATGCCTACGGCCGCAGCGGCGCGGTGGAGGGGATTCTCATCACCACCTGTGTCATCAACTCCGGCGCCGGCACGATCACCATGCGCGGCCATGGCTATGACGGCGGTGCCGATTCCCTCGGGGTTTATATTCAGGGCAGCAGCACCAATATCCAAAGCGCCGGCGCGCTGACGATCTACGGTGTCGCGGGTAACGGGTCGACGGCATCTAGCGAAGGGCCGATTGGCGTTTACATGACCGCCGGCACCTTGAAAACGACAGGCAGCAGCGACCTGACGATTACCGGCCTGGCCGGCAACACTTCGGCGGGTAACAGCAAGGGAATGTACCTTACCAGCACGAGCGTGGTATCGGCGACGGGCAGCGGTAATATCGTGCTGAATGGCACGGGCGGCAGCAACGGCGGCATCTATGCGATTGGCGTGCAGATCGGCGATAGCATTACCCAAAGCGGTTCGGGCAGTATCAGCATTACCGGCACGGGCGCTGGCAGCGCCGGCGGGTCGAATAACATAGGCGTGCTGATTCAAAGCACCGGCGTTAAAACAACGGGCGTGGGCTCGATCACTATTACCGGCATTGGTGGGAATGGCTCCGGCGGCAGCAATCATGGCATTCAGCTGGGCGCGGCAAGTGCAGTAAAAACCACCGGGTCAGGTTCCATTACCCTGAACGGCAAGGCGGGTAATGGCGGCGCGGGCGTTTATATCAATACCGCCAACGGCGTAACTACCACCGGCACCGGCAATATCACCGTCTATGCCGATTCGCTTTCACTGGCGCAGGCGAATGACATCAACTCGATCGGCGTGCTGACGATCGCACCCTACACCAATATCGGCATGAGCGTCGGCACGGCGGTGGGCAGCACGCTGAATGTGAGCGATACCATGCTCACCTATGTCAACGGCGCATCCTATGTATTCGGCGCAGTGACCAACGGCAATGGCACGGCCAGCACGCAAGACCTCACCATCAGCACCGCCAACGATTTCGCTGACAAGAACGTCACCTTCATCTCGGGCAACGATATCAACCTGGCGGGCAATCTGACGAAAGCTTCGGGCACCGGCACGGCGGCGTACCTGTTCGAAGCGAACCGCAATATTTATAACTCAAACAGCGCCGGTATTTCGGCAGGCACCAACGGCAAGATCAACCTCACCCTGCAGTCGGATTACGATGGCAACAGCGCCGGTTCGATCAAGCTGACCTCCGGCACTTTCGCGACCGATGGCGGATATATTTATATTGGCGGCGGTTCCGGCAGCATCACCGCCACCGGCGGTTTTGCGGTGGGGGATTCTGTAAGCGGCTTTGATACCGGGGCATATATCAATGCAACGCTGACGGCCGCAGGTGGCGATATTATCATCAACGGGACCAGCTATAACAACCTGGCCGGCAATATGACCGGGGTGGATATCAGCGGCCATGTGGTATCGACGACCGGCACCGGTAAAATCACCATCAACGGTATTTCGCAGAATACGGACAGCACTGCCACCAATAGCAATATCGGCGTGTGGATTGTGAACGGCGCCAATGTGACCACGCAAAGCGGCGATATCAACATCACCGGCCGCGCTGAATACGGTAGCGGCGCGCGTTATGCGGTGTATGTCAGCCCCAGCGGCAGCAGCACCGTGAATACGACTGTTGCCGGCAATATTTATGTGACCGGCTATTCAGGCTACGGCGCCGCCGGCGGTAATAATGCTATTGCGGTGACCGCTGCCAATGGCATCCAGGCGCTGGGCACCGGAAACATCACGCTTAAAGGCATCAATTCGTCGGGCGCATCAAATTTCAGCGGCGTCTATGTGAACGGCGTTGCGAATGGCATCACTACTGCCAGCGGCAATATCACCGCCTATTCGGATGGTTATTTCGCGAACACGGCGAACGCGATTGTGGCGGGCGGCGTGCTGACTTTGGCGACCTACAGTAATATCGGCCTGAGCGTCGGCAGCAGCGTGTCGAGTACGGTGAACGTGCCGACGAGCTATCTGAGCTCGGGATATCTTGTTGGCAGCAGTTATGTATTCGGCTCGACGACCACCGGCAGCGGCGCGGCCAATACCAGCGATCTCACCGTCAACACCACCAACGATTTCGGCAATAAGAACGTCACCTTCATCTCGGGCAACGATATCAACCTTGCCGGCACGCTGACCAAGGGCACCGGCACCGGTACGGCCAGCTACCTGTTCGAGGCCAATAACAATATCTACAATACCAACAGCGCCGGGCTGACGACGACGACCGGGGCGGTGAACCTCACCCTGCAGTCGGACTTCGATGCCAGCGGCAGCGGCGCGATCAACCTCAGCGGCGGCACGATCGGCACGGGCGGCGGTACGGTGACGATGGGTGGCGGCAGCGGTGCCATTACGGCGGGCACAGGTTATGCGGTGGGGAATGCGACATATGCTGCGGGGGTCACCATCAGCGATGTGGTGAACTCGGCGGGCGGCAACATCGTTATCAGTGGTAAGGGCTATAGCCAGGCTGCTTCTGCAGCGCATGGTGTAACCATCCCGGGAACCGTGACGACCGGCACCACCAGCGGCACCGGCACCATCACCATCAACGGCATCGGCGGCGGTACATGGACCGGCGGGACCAGCGTTAATGATATAGGGATCTATGTCAGTGGAACGGTATCCACCTATAACGGCCTGATTTCCCTGACGGGACAGGGCGGCGGTTATGGCAACGTCGCCGCGGCCACCAGCGGCAGTGATTTTGGTATTGGCGGTATCGGCAATATCAACAATGCAGGCACGCTGGGCGGCATTACGTTGGTGGGCACGGGTGGTGCCGGCTCAGGCGGCGCCACGCCGAATGGCGACAATAAAGGCATCAGTTATACCGGCGGGTTAACCGCGCACGGCGGCACCATGAGCCTTACCGGTACCGGTGGCAGCGGCAGTATCAGCAACTATGGGGTGGCGATTGGCAGCGCTTCCAACACGACGGGCGATATCACGATTAACGGCATCGGCGGCAGTGGCGGCACGAATGGTTACGGATTCCGCTTCAGCTCCGGCACGATTAATTCCGGCAGCGGCACGCTTACCATTACGGGTACGGGCATGTCGAACGGCGCGGTTGCTCCGAGCAACTCCTACTGGATCACCGGCGGTACGTTGGGCGGCGCTGGTCAGACCGGCAATATCAACCTGATTGCCGACGGGCTGAACTGGACAGTGGGCACCGCCAGCACCACCGGCACGCTCACCTTTGCCAACCGCACAGCCAATACCACGGTGGGCGTCGGCCCCACTTCGGGCAGCGGCACGCTGGCGGTATCCGATGCGATCCTCGCGCTGACGAGTGCGGGTTCCTATGTGTTCGGCAGCACCACGGCGGGCAATCTCAGCGTTAATACCGCGTATGATTTCGGTAACAGCAACGTCACCTTCATCTCGGGCGGCAATGTTAGCATGGCCGGTGCATTGACCAAAGCCACCGGCACCGGCACGGCCAATTATCTCTTCCAGGCAAATGGCAATGTGACGACCGGCGGTTTCAACATCACCGCCAATAGCGGCGCTATCAACCTGACGATGGATGCGGACAACGATGCCACCGGCGGCGGCAATATCAGCGTGTCGAGCGGCTCGGTTATTACCACCAACGGCGGTTCTATCATCCTCGGTGGCGGCAGCAATGCGCTGACCGGCTATGCGAACGGCCTCGGCAGCGGCAACGGCGTTAACCTCGCCGGCGCGCTGAATAGCGGCGCGGGTGATATCACGATCCACGGCCAGAATTCGGGTACGGGCGGCGCTGTCGGGGTTGCGGTCACTGCAGGGATTACGACGACTTCGGGCAAGGTCAAAATTTATGGCGCTTCGACCGATAGCGGAGTGACTGGACGCGGCATTGTATTCAGTGGCGCCGGCGTTACCACCGGTTCAGGCGACATCACCCTCACCGGTTCCGAGACATCGGGCAACAGCGGCACCTATGCAGTGCTGCTTTATACAGCGGGCACGACGGGTGGTTCGCTCGTTTCCACCTCGGGTAATATTACTATCGATGCCACCACCAGTAGCGGCGCACTGGAAAATGCGTTCGGCATCAACCGTGCCAGCGCTACCACGACGGCAATGTCCACCAGTGGCAATATCACCATCCTTGGCGACCACGATTATTTCACCGGTAACGATACGACGAGCGCCGGCGGCACGCTGACCATCGCCAGCAAGACGGGCGTGACCATCGGTGTCGGCCCGAGCAGCGGCTATACGCTGAATATCGCCGATAGCTTCCTCGCCACCACTTCGGCGGCCAATTATGTGTTCGGTTCTACCGCCAGCGGCAACGTCACCGTCAATACGGCGCATGATTTCGGCAACAGCAACGTGACGGTGATCTCGGGCAATAATATCAGCCTGACAAGTACGCTGACCAAAGCGACCGGCACCGGTACGGCGAACTATCTATTCGACGCAAATAACGCCATCAGTGCGACCGGTGTGGGCATTACGGCCAGCACCGGGGCGACCAACATTACGCTGCAGGCGGATTTCGATGGCAGCGGGGTTGGTTATATCAGTCTGAGCAACAGCGCGATCACCACGAATGGCGGCTCGGTGACCATCGGCGGGGGCGCCGGCACTATTACGGCGGGCTCGGGCTATGCCTGGGGAAATGCGACCAATAGTGGCGTCAGCATTTATAACGGCTCGTCGATCACCACGGCGGGCGGCAATGTCATCGTCAACGGTCAGTCCAATGTCACGAGCGGCACGACCGCGTATGAAGGTATTTTCTTCTCGGCAACGATCAATGCCGGCGCGGGTAACATCAGCATGAACGGGATTGCCAATGGCACGGTGGCGCAGAGCCAGGGCATAGTGTTGGGAGGGCTGGGCGCCGCGACGCCATTGCTGCAAACCACCTCCGGTAACATCTCGCTGACCGGCTCCAGCACGGTGACGACGAATGGCGGTTCCTACGGTGTGTTCATCGATGGTTCGAGTGCCGAGGCAAAGATCGTCAGCGGTAGCGGCGCGATTACGATCAATGGCACGGGCAGCACGAATGCGACGACAACGGGCGATCATGGCATCCGCCTGAAAACCGATGTGCAGGTGCTCTCCACCTCCGGCGCCATCACCTTCGTGGGTGAAGCGCCGAGCCCTGCCATTGGCGACCCCATCAATGCCAGCGGCACTATCGGGGTGAATGCGGGTTCGGGCGCGATCAATATCTACGTTGATCAGTGGAGCGCATCGATGAATGCGATGACCTTCACCACTACCGGCCAGTTGACGGTGGCAGCGAAGAACACTGGCAAGAGCATGGGGGTTGGCACCGGCTCAAGCACGCTGCAGATCACCGATGCATATCTGCCGTACCTCGTTGGCGGTTCGTATGTGTTCGGCTCGGCGACAAACTGGAACGGTATGGCCACCAACGCCAGCGACCTCACCATCAACACCGCGAATGATTTTGGCAATAAGAACGTCACTTTCATTTCAGGCCAGGACATCAACCTCGCTGGCACACTGACGAAAAACTCGGGTACCGGCACGGCCATCTACACCTTCCAGGCCAACCGCGATATCTATAACAGTCTGATCAGCGGTACCACCTATGCCGGCGTGACGGTGGGCAATGGCGCCGACGCTACTTTCGGCACCGCCGACGATCCCGGCAAAATCACAATGGTGTTCGATGCGGATTACGCCGGTGCGGGTGGCCGCATCAACTTCACCAACGGCGCATTCCAGAGCGATGGCGGCGCCATGACCCTCGGCGGCGGCAGCAACATCGTCACCGGCTATGCCTACGGCTATTCAGGTTCGCCGGAAGGGATCAAGCTGACGGGAACTACTATTAATAGTGGCGCTGGCCTGCTGACCATGCGCGGCCATGGTTATGATAATAATAACGGCATCGGCATTCTGATCAGCGGGGCAACGATCAGCAGCAGTTCAGGCAATATCAGCCTCACTGGCGTTGGCGGCAGCGCTGCCTTCAGCATCGGCAATGCTTATGGCGTACAGCTTATCTCCACCACGGCGCTCAGCAGCAGTTCAGGGCAAATTACTATTAACGGTACCGGCGGCGGCACAGGTGGTGGAACCAGCAATTCAGATTTCGGTGTCTATATTGTTTCGTCCGGCGTCACCGACGCCACTGGCGATATCGTCATTACAGCGCTTGGCGGTGGTACCGCATCGGGCAGCGGTAATTCTGGGTTTGTCGGCAGTGGCGCCGGCGCAACCGTGAGCACTTCGGGCAGCGGCAATATCCGTTTCTACGCCGCTGGCGGCAATGGCGGTACCAGCTATGCTTTCACCGCTAACATGAATAACAATTATACCACCGGCACCGGCGGCAATATCGCGATCTATGCCGATAGCTGGAACATTACCGGCACGGCGCGCACCTTCATCAATAGCGCGGGCACGTTGACGATTGCGAATTACGGCAATGTCGGCATGAGCCTCGGTACAGCGGTGGGCAGCACGTTTAATCTCAGCGATACCAACCTAGCGAATGTGACCGGCGCATCCTACGTCTTCGGTGCGTTCACCAATGGCAACGGCACCACCAGCACCGGCGACCTCACCGTCAACACTGCGCATGATTTCGGCGATAAGAACGTCACCTTCATCTCGGGCAACGACATCAACCTCGCCAGCACGCTGACCAAGGCGAGCGGTACCGGCACGGCGAATTATATCTTCGAAGCGACCCGCGATATTTACAACACCAACTCGGCCGGCATCACGGCGGGCACCAACGGCAAGATCGCGCTAAGAATGATCTCAAGCTTTAGTGGCGGCACCGGCTCGCCGGGCGCGATTTACCTGACTAACGGTACCTTCAATACCGATGGCGGAAACATCACCATCGGCGGCAGCGGCACCATCACCGCAGCTGTGCTGAATGCGGATGGCACCATCAACACTGCCGCCGGCGGCTATGCGAAGGGCGATGCGCAATCGGCTAGCGGCGTTTCGCTGACGGGCACCACCATTAACGCCGCGGGCGGCAATATCATCATCAACGGCAAAGGTTACGCGAGCGGCACTGCCGACGGTAATGATGGTGTAGTTATCAGCGGTGGCAGCGTCAGCACCAGCGGCACCGGCACCATCGCCATAAGCGGCATCGGCGGCGGAGCTTCCAATAGCGGTTCAGATGTGGGAGTCATGGTCGCTGCGGGCGGGCAGGTGACTGCCGCCGCCAATGTAACGGTAGTGGGCCAAGGCGGTGGTGCAGGTAGTGGTAATTATAATGTCGGCGTGGTTGTCACGAGCACGGGGACGGCGAGCCTTATTAATACGTCGGGTAACGGCACCTTGGCAGTGAATGGTGCCGGTGGGGTGACTAGCAGCGGCACATGGAATAACGGCATTGGCACTGCTAACTGGAACAATGGCGGCGGCAATAGTGGCAGCTTCACAACGACGGGCAGCGGCAATCTAACGCTTTACGGTACGAGTGGAAGTGGCACAAACGGCGTCAACCGTGGTATCAGGCTGGCGGCGAATGTGACGGCAAATGGTGGCGCAATGCTGATCACTGGCGTGAGCAGCAACACATCGGGAAGCAATAACGATGGCCTTGTAATTGCCGGCGGTGCGCAAGTGAGCAATGGCGGTACTGGAACCATTACGTTGAACGGCACGGCCGGCGCATCAATCGGCGGTGGCAATAACGGTGTTTATGTAACGCAAAGCGCTGCCGTCTATACCGCCGATGGCAATTTGACCGTCAATGGCACAGGCGGCGGCGCGAGCGCGAGCGCTAACAACTATGGGGTTTATGTAACGACCGCCGGGTCTACCTTGAAAACGACCGGCACCGGCAATCTCATCATCAACGGCACGGGCGGTAATGGTACGGGCGGCGTCAACCACGGGATTTATGCGGATGCCTCTAACGCCATTCAAACGACCGGCAGCGGTTCAATTACGCTGAAAGGCATCAAAGGTGCGCAGAGTAGCAGTTACGGTGTAGATATCGATATGGCCAGCGGCGTGGCCACTAACGGCGCTTCCGGCACACGGGCGATTAATGTCTATACGGATACGATTGGACTCACTCAGGCAGCCGATATCATCGCTGCCGGCGTGCTGACCATCGCGCCCTATACCAATATCGGCATGAGCGTCGGCGCAAGTGTGGCCAGTACCTTAAACGTCAGCGATACCTACCTCACGAATGCCTATCTGTTGGGTGGTTCCTACGTCTTCGGCTCGACCACGCAGGCCGATGGCGTGACCGCCAACACCAGCGATCTCACTATCAATACGGCGAAAGATTTCGCTGATAAGAGCGTCACCTTCATCTCCGGCCGCGATATCAACCTTGCCGGGACGCTGACCAAGAACTCCGGCACCGCGACGGCGACCTATCTGTTCGCGGCCAACCGCAATATTTATAATACCAACTCGGCGGGCATCACCGCCATCCCCGGCGGCGTAGCGCATGGGGCGATCAACCTCACCTTGCAGTCGGATTTCAATGGCGATGGCGGCACGGTCGATGGCGGTACAGTATCGCTGGTCAGCGGCACAGTGGCAACGAATGGCGGCAATATCACCATCGGCGGCGGCTCAGGCACGATCAGTGCCGGTTCGGGCTATGCGGTGGGCAATGGCATTTCGCAAACCATGGGTTCCAGCACCAGTTATGGCGTGGCCATCAGCGCCAACATGGATGCCGGCGGCGGTAATATCATCATCAACGGGAAGGGCGCGGCGGTTTCGTTACAATATGCGGTGGGTGTGTTCACCAATTCCAACACCATCACCACCAGCGGCGCCGGCACGATTTATATTAACGGCATTGGCGGTACTTATACGGGCAGCAACTCCAGCGCCTGGGGTGCGGCTATCGGCGGCAACATTACCGGTGGCGGCGGCACGGTTACCATTATCGGCCAGGGCGGCGGCTCTGGTTCGGGCACGGCCAACTACGGTGTATATGTCGGCACCGGTGCGGTTTCCAACAGTGGCGACATTCTGATCACCGGCTTTGGCGGCGCGGGTTCGGCGGGCGCTAACCACGGTATCTACCTCAACACGGCAAACCACCTGACCACCACCGGCGGCGGTTCGATCGTGCTGAAGGGTGTCGCTGGCAGTAACGCGAGCAACAGCTATGGCATCGATATCATCACGGGCAGTGCAGTAACCACCACCGGCACCGGCAATGTCACCGTCTATACCGATACGCTGACGTTGACGCAGGCGAACGATATCGTTGCCGCTGGCGTGCTCACCCTGGCGCCCTACAGCAATATTGGCATGAGCGTGGGCACTTCGGTGAGCAGCACGTTGAATATCAGCGATACAAGCCTGGGCTATGTCACCGCCGGTTCGTATGTGTTCGGCGCGACGACGGTGGGTAACGGCACCGCCAGCACCAGTGACCTCACCATCAACACCGCGCATGACTTCGCCGATAAGAACGTCACCTTCATCTCCGGGCGCGACATCAACCTGGCGGGGACGCTGACGAAAAATTCAGGCACCGGCACCGCCAATTACACCTTCGAGGCCTACCGCGATATTTCTAACAGCAACAGCGCCGGCATCACCGCAATTCCCTCGGGCGTAGCGCACGGGGCGGCGAACATCACCTTCCAGTCGGATTACGATGCGTCGGGCGACGGGGCCATTAAACTGTCGGGCGGCACCATCAATAGTAATGGCGGCTTCATCAAAATGGGTGGCGGTTCGGGCGCGATCACGGCGGCCACTTTCAATGCCGACGGCACCGTCAACACCGCTGCCACCGGCTATGCGGTAGGCGATGCGCAGGCCGGCGCCGGCGTCTACCTGCTCTCCGGCGAGACGCTGAGCGCCGGTGGCGGCGCCATCATCATCAACGGCCAGGGCTATGCCGCCGGCACCGGCAACGGCACCTCCGGCGTTACCCTCAACGATGCGTTCATCACCAATAGCGGCGGCGGCAGCATCGGCATCAGCGGTATCGGCGGCGGCACCACGGGCGCGGGCAATAACAGCGGCGGCGATGCTGGCGTTGGCATCAACTCAGGCGCGCAGGTATCGACGGACGGGATGCTGGGCATTGTCGGCCAGGGCGGCGGTTCGGGCACCGGCGGCAACAATAACGGCGTGTATGTCACCGGCACCGGCAGCTATGTGAAAACCACCGGCGCGGGTAATCTGTACGTGGTCGGCACCGGCGGTTTCGACACCATCGCGGCCGGTAACACCAGCAGCGAAAATGGGGTGGTTGCCGGCGTGCTCAACAGCATCCAGAGCAACGGCGCCGGCGCAATCTTCGTGACGGGGTATGGCGGCGGCGGTGCCGGCAATTATAATGGCGGCGTCTCGGTTGGCGGTATTGGCGGAATTACCGCCAATGGCACCGGTGCCATCAATGTCGCCGGCTTCAGCAGTGCCGGCAGCGGCAATAATTCGTATGCGCTCAGCATCGGCAGCGGAGCATCGCTCATCGGCAATGGCGGCACGATCACCATCAAGGGCAATGTAGGCGGCGGCACCAGCGGTACCGGCAGCACCGCTTACGGCCTGGCGGTTAGCGCCGGTGGTGCCATCACCAACAGCGGTGACATCAATATCACCGCCAACGGCGGCGGCTCCGGCGGCTCCGGCATCGGGCTTTCCGTCTATACTGGCGGCCAGATCGTTGCCAGCGGTGCGGGTAACATCAATATCACCGCCAGCGGCAGCAATGGCACCGGCGCCAATAACCGCGGTGTTTATCTGAATAACGGCACCGGCGCCAACCTGATTGAAACCACCGGCACCGGCAATATCACCATCACCGGCATCGGCGGCACCGGTACGGGCGGCACGAATGACGGCATCGCCGTGGGGCTGGGCAGCATTGCCACGACCGGTAGCGGTTCGATCATCCTCAAGGGCCTGAGCGGTGGCGGCAGCAGCAGCTATGGGGTGGATGTCGCCGTGGCGAATGGCGTTACCACCACCGGCAGCACCGGCCCGCGCGCGATTACGATTTACGCCGATTCGGTTTACTTCGCCTCGGCCGGCGATGTGAATGCCGCCGGCGTGCTGACCGTGGCGCCCTATAACAATACCGGTATGAGCATTGGCAGCTCGGTCGGCGGTACGCTCTATCTCAGCAATGCGTTGCTGGGCGGCATGACCGGCGCGTCCTATGTATTCGGCTCGACCACCACGGCCAATGGGGCGGCGAACACCGGCGATCTTACCCTCAACACCACCTATGATTTCGCCGATAAGAATGTCACCTTCGTCTCGGGCGACGATATCAACCTCGCCGGCACACTGACGAAAAACTCGGGCACCGGCACGGCGGCCTACACCTTCCAGGCCAACCGCGATATCTACAATACCAACGCGGCGGGCATCACCGCGATCCCGAGCGGTACGGCGCATGGCGCGATCAACGCCACCCTGCTGGCCGATGCCGATGGTATCAATGGCGGGCAGGTGAAACTCACCGGCGGCACCATCGCCACCAATGGCGGCGACATTAAAATCGGCGGCGGCACCGGCGTCACCGGTTCGACGCTGAATGCCGATGGCAGCCTGAACACGGCCGCCACCGGCTACGCCACGGGCGATGCGCAATCCCCTGCCGGTGTCACTATCGGCAACACGCTCGATGCCACCGGCGCTTCCGCGGGCGGCAATATCATCATCAACGGTAAGGGCTACAGCACCACCACCGACGGCAACGACGGCGTGGATATCACCGGCACCGTGAAAACCGACCATGCCGGCACCATCAATATCAACGGGGTAGGCCAGAGCGCCGCGGGCAGCGGCAGCAAAAACGACTACGGTGTCTATGTGAATGGCGGCAATGTCACCAATAACGGCACCGGCAGCACCGTCATTACCGGGATTGGCACCAGCACGAGCACCAGCACCGGCGGCAATAAGGGCGTGTACGTCACGGGTGCCGGCGCCACTGTTTATACCAGCAGCACGGGCGCGATCGGTATCTATGGTAAGGGCGGCGTCGGGAACTCCGGTACCGGCAGTGCGGGTATTCAGGTGGCTGTCGCCAATGGCATTCAGGCAGCCGGCACCGGCACGATTACCCTCTATGGTATCGGTAATGGAACATCCACCAGTGCGCATGGCATTGTGGTGGCTGGCAGCATCGCCGGCAATGGCGGGCTGATGACACTGAATGGTTACGGCAGCACCAACGGCACTTCATTCGATTACGGGATTTATATTCCTTCGGGCGGCACCATCACCAACGCCAATGCGGGTGGCATCACCGTCACCGGCACCGGCGGCGGTAATAGCGGCGGCGCCAGCAATTACGGTGTCAGCATCGAGCATGGCGCTTCGGATGCCCGTGCCATTCAGACCACCGGCAGCGGCTCGATTATCGTGAATGGCATCGGCGGCCTGGGCAACAGTTACGGCATCGCCGCCAACGTGACGAACGGCATCAGCACCACCGGCACGGGGAATATCTCGATCTATACCGACCTGCTGGGTATCGGCGCGACGAATGCCATCAACAGCATCGGCGTGCTGACCATCGCGCCCTACAGCAATATCGGCATGAGCATCGGCACGGCGGTAAGCAGTACGATGAATATGAGCGACACCATGCTAGGCCAGGTGAGCGGCGCTTCCTATGTGTTCGGTAGCACGACCACCGGCACCGGCGCTGCCAGCACCGGCGACCTCACCTACGGCAGCACCCATAACTTTGCCGATAAGAGCGTGACGCTGATTTCGGGCGGCAACATCATCTTCGCCAGCGGCGCCGCGCTCACCAAATCCGGCGGCACGGCGACCGTCAACTACCTGCTGCAGGCCAATGGCAATATCGATTTCACCAGCGGCGCGGGCGTCAATGTCACCTCCGGCAAAGCCAACCTCACCATGACGGCGGATTATGACGGCAACGGCGTCGGCAGTAACCTGTGGGGCGCCAGCACCTTCGCCACCGATGGCGGCAGTATCGCCGTCAATGGCAAAACGGTGCTGAGCGGCGACGCCACGCTGAACTCGGCCAACGGCAATGTCACCATCAACAAAGCGCTCGACGGCGATGCCGACGGCACCCGCAGCCTGACCGTCACCGCCGGCACCGGCACCTTCACCACCGGGGCCAGCGCGGTGATCGGCGGCACGCATAAGCTGAAAAACCTATCCGTCACAGCGGATGATGTAGCGTTGGGCGCCAATGTCGGCGGCACCGGCACCCTGACGCTGCAGCCCACTACCGCCGCGCAAACGGTGCGCATCGGTGGAGCCTATACGGGCTCGACGGCAGGATACTTCACGTTGAGCGCTGCCGAAATCGGCGATCTGGTCGATGGCTGGGGCCAGATCAACATCGGTCGTACCGACGGCAACGTGTCGATGATTATCGGCGCCAGCAACTGGGTCGACCCGGTCACCTTCCGCAACAACGCCGCCAAATATATTTACGGCAACCTCACCGGCACCGATAACGCCTCGTTCACCTTCACGCAGGGCTGGGTCACATTCGGCAGCACATCGACGGTCAGCACGCAAGGCGGCAAGTTCGATGCCACCGGTTTAGGCGTGGCAGATGGCTCAGGCAGCACGATCACCACCAATGGCGGCGATATCGACATGGGTGGCCTCACCCTGCGCCCCGATGCTGCCGCTACCACGACATTGAACAGCGCCGGCGGTAATATCAATATAGGCACGAGCGGTGTGCTTGAGGACTCGGGCACCACGGCGGGCCAGACACTGGTGTTGAATGCAGGCACCGGCATGCTGGCTATGGGCGGCACGGTGAATGTCGGGGCGAATGTAACGGCTTCCGGCGGCGCCATTACCTTCAACGGCGCCTGGGGCGGCACCAAGACACTGGGTAACGTATCGATCACTTCGGCCAGCACGCTGGCGCTGCCGGGCATCACGGCCAACAGCATCACCGTCGCTGCCAACGGCACCAGCTCGGATATCAGCTTGGCCTCCGGCAACACACTGACGGAAAGCGCCACCAGCGGCACCGGTATTTCGCTGACGGCAGGGCGCAATAATATCATCAACAGTGCCACGCCGTTCAGCATGGCCGGCGGTTCGTTGCTGTTATCGGCCGGTGGCCAGAACCAGTTGAATACGGCCGCAAGCTACAGCACCGGCGGCGGTGCATTGACCCTGGCGGGCGCTACGGTGCTGGGCGCCGATGTGACATTGAACTCGGCCAACGGCAACACCACCGTCGGCGTGCTGGATGGCGATGCGGATGGTACGCGCAGCCTGACAGTCACCGCCGGCAGCGGCACCTTCACCACCACCGGCGCCATCGGCGGGACGCATAAGCTGAAGAACCTGTCGGTAGATGCCGATGATGTGGTGCTGGGCGCAAACCTGTTCGGTTCGGGTACATTGACGCTGGAGCCCACCAGCACATCGCGCATGCTGGAAGTCAATTACGGCACGGCGGATGGCACTAACTTCAACCTCAGCACCGCTGAAATCGGCCGCATCCAGGATGGCTGGAGCCAGATTAATATTGGCCGCACCGATACGGTGGCTGCTTTCCCGAACGGCTATACTTACTTGGGGGCCTCGACCTGGCTCGATCCGGTGAATTTCCGTGGTGCCGATGCAATTGTTTCCGGCGCCGTTGCCGGGCAGGGGAATGCCAGCCTGACCTTCAGCACCAGCCTCACTGAATTCAACACCAGCGGCAGCCTTACCACTCAGAACACCGCCATCAACGCGCAGTCAGTCTGGCTGGATGCGGCGGGCGCAACCATTAACAGCAATGGCGGCAATATCAGTCTCGGCCGCATCAAGGAAGCCGCGACCAACATCGGCGCCTTCACGGTGAATAGCGGTGGCGGCAGCATGAGCATTGGTAACGGTGCCATTGCCATTCAGCCCACCGCCGCCACCAGCGGCAGCTTCACATTTGATGCCGGCAGCGGCGCGCTGACCTTCAGCGGCAGCATCAATACGGCGCTGGCAGTAACGGGGAATGGCGGCAGCATCGGCTTCAACGGCGCCTGGGGCGGCACGACGCCGCTGGGCAATGTCACCCTCACCAGTGCCAACTCGCTGACCCTGCCTGCCATCACCACCGCAGCCGGTAAAACAGTGAACGTGACGGTGACCGGTGCCGGCAACAGCATCACCGAGAACAACGCGATTGCCACTGGCGCGGCGGGCAACATCACCCTGACGGCGGATGACCTGGCGCTGGGCGGAAGCCTTTCCGGCACCGGCACGGTCACCCTGCAGCAAGAAACGGCGACCCAGGGTTTCAAAGTCGGCGGCAGCTATAGCGGCACAAGCCCAGGGTTCCTGGTCCTGAGCACCGCCGAAATCGCCGAGCTCGCCAACGGCTGGAGCCAGATCAATATCGGTAGCACGACGAGCACGGCTAACAGTAAAATTGGCACCAGTAGCTGGGTCGATCCGGTCACCTTCCGCTTAACGGGCCAGATCGATATGGATACAGGCGCGAACCTGGCTGGCACCGACAATGCCTCGCTTTCGATCGCTGGCACGGTGACGAATTTTAACATGAGCGGCTCGATCACCACGCAAGGCCAGTTGATCTCGCTCGCTGCTGGCCAATCCTCGACCAATAACGGCGGCGGCACCGATATCGTGATCGCCACCAACGGCGGCGATTTCTTCTCCAACGCCTTCACGATCAACGGTAACGGCGGGCTCAACCTCACGACCAGCGGCGGCAATATGTCCATTCGCGGCATCGGCGCTTCGACCAGCATTCCGCCCACGGGCAAAAACGTCGTCGTCGATGCCGGCGCCGGTGCGATTACCATGGTCGCGAACGCTTCCAATGGTGCCTATAACCTCACGATGAACGCGGGCAGCATCAACTTCGCGGGCCTTTCCCTCGGCGCCACCACCGCGCTTGGCAATGTGAACATCACCAGCGCGAGCAGCGTCACCCTGCCCTCGATCACCACCGCCGCCGGTAAAACCGTGAACGTGACGGTGACCGGTGCCGGCAATGGCATCACTACCGGTGCGATTGCGACCGGCACCGGCGGTAATATCACGCTCACGGCGGATGATCTGGCGGTGAATGGTAACCTGAGCGGTACCGGCACCGTGACGCTGCAGCCCTATAGCAACAGCCGTGCAGTGGATATTGCGACGGGAACTGCCGACGGCACCAATCTGAACCTCAGCACCGCTGAAGTAGCGCGTCTTTCGGATGGTTGGACGCAAATCCTGCTCGGCTCCGCAGCCGATACCGCTACGATGAAAATCGGCACCAGCAGCTGGAACGATCCGGTAACGTTCTTGAGCGCCAACGGCAAACAAAATAATGGTGCCACCACCTTGACCGGCCTGGGCAATGCATCCTTCACATTTAGCGGCACCGCGCTTAGCTACATGAGCGGTGCCTTTGATATCACCACCGCTGGCGGCGACATCACCTTTAACGATACGGCAGCGCTTTCCGGCAATACCTTCACCACCAATGGCGGCAACGTTACCTTCAGCTATTTGCGTGGCGGCCTTAACTCGAACCCCATTACGGTAAATACCAGCGGCGGTAATATCACCGTTACGAAGTTTGATGCCCAAGGTGCAGTGACGGGAGAGAACGTCAACTTGAATGCAGGCAGTGGTACTTTGGCGTTCCAAAACACGGTGAATGGCCCTTATGACCTCACCGGCACTGCCAACAGCATCACCTTCAACGGTGCCTGGGGCGGCACGACGCCGCTGGGTAACGTCACCCTCACCAGCGCGAATTCGCTGACCCTGCCTGCCATCACCACTGCGGCGGGTAAAACGGTGAACGTAACGGTAACGGGTGCGGGCAATACCATCACCACCAGCACGATCGCCACCGGCACGGCCGGCAATATCAGCCTTACATCGGACGATATGACCATCGGCGGCGATCTCTCCGGCACCGGCACGATCACCCTGCGGCCGAACAGCACCAGCCGCGCTATCGAGATCAATACCACGCATAACAGCCCGGACAATGGCACCGACCTCTATCTCGATAGCGGCGAGATTGCGCATCTGGTGAATGGCTGGGGCCAGATCAATATCGGCCGTGACGACACGACGGTCTGGACCTATATCGGCGCCATCACCTTCCAAGATAACCTCAAACTGCTCGGCACCGGTGCAGGTCGCCAGCTATGGGGAACGCTGGCGATGACCGACGGCGCCTCGCTTTCGACCACCGGCAACCTCGACCTTACCAATAATATCACGACCAACGGCGGATCGGTGACGATCGGTAACGAGCTGTACGGCTACGGTACGACCGTGACCACCAATGGCGGCAGCTTCACTGCAGCGGGCTTGGCGACGAGCAATAGCGGTGCCGGAGCCACCATCAATACCAGCGGCGGCAATATCAATATCACCGGCGGGATTATTGAAACCGGCACGCCGAGCGGTACGCGCAGCTTTACGCTGAATGCCGGCACTGGTACCCTGGCGTTCGGCGGTACTGATAACAGTGGTGCCGACATTACCGGCACGGCGAACAGCATCACCTTCAATGGGGCCTGGGGTGGCACGACGCCGGTCGGCAATGTGACGCTGACCAGCGTGAACTCGCTGACGCTGCCAGCCATTACCACCGCTGCGGGCAAAACGGTGAACGTGACGGTAACGGGTGCGGGCAATACGATTACCACCAGCACCATCGCTACCGGCACGGGCGGCAATATCAGCCTCACTTCCGATAACCTGACCATCGGCGGCGACCTCACCGGTACCGGCACCATCACGCTGCAGCCCAATAGCACCAGCCGTGGCGTGGAGGTCAACACCACCTATGCGGGTGCGGATGACGGATCGATCTTCTACCTCGATACTGGCGAGATAAACCATGTGAAAAATGGTTGGAGCCAGATCAATATCGGTCGCTCGGGCGGCACCGGCTATATCGATATCGGCACCAGCACCTGGAACGACCCGACCACCTTCCGCCAGTTCGCCGACCGTCTGGATGGTAATATCAGTGGCCTGGGAGATGCCAGCTTCACCTTCACGCCGGTGAGCGGCGCCACGGAATTCCATGCGCATGATGCGACCTTGTCGACGCAAGGCGGTGCCATCAACATCGGTAGCGGCCTCGCCTATTATAGTTACAATGACACGGTCAGCAGCAATGGCGGCACCATCACCATTGGCAAGGTGGGCGAGCATGTGGCGGCGCTGGGCACCCAGAGCATCACCAGCGGCGGCGGCTCGCTGACGGTTGGCAACGGCACCGTCGCCATCGGCTCGGGGGGCTTGGCCACCAGCGGTTCTTATAATTTCGATGCCGGCACTGGCGCCCTCAGCATCAACGGCACGGTCGATACAGTGGCCAACGTCACCGCCAACGGCAACAGCATTGCCTTCAACGGCGCCTGGGGCGCCACCAATGCGCTGGGCGCGGTATCGCTCACCAGCACGGGCGGTATCACGTTGCCTTCCATTAAGGCAGCATCGATTCTGGCGCGCACCACCGGCGCGACGAGCGACATCACCCTGGCCTCCGGCACGGCGCTGCAGACCTCGGGCACCGGCAGCGCGCTGGTGCTGGCCGCCGGGCAGAATTTCATTAATAATTCAGGCACGGCGACGCCATTCACGCTGACGGGCGCCGGCAGCCGCTGGCTGGTCTACAGCACCGATCCGACCGCCAACACCCGCGGCGGCCTGCTGCCGGGCGCCTCGGATTTCGGCGAGACCTATGCCGCCAATGCACCGGCCACCATCGGCACGGGCAACCGCTTTATCTACTCCACCACCACGCATCCGGTCATCAGCTACACCACCGATAACAAGGGCGTCACCTATGGCAACGCCATCGGCGCCGGCGACCTCACCTTCACCTATAACAGCGGCCTGATCACAGGCGATACGTTGAGCAATATCGGCCTCACCGGCAGCGCCGGCATCAGCACCACCTACGTGCAGGGCACCACTGGCTATTCGGCCAGCGCCTATACCGGCATGATCAACGGCACCACCGGCACGCTGGCCTCGGTGCTGGGCTACCAGTTCGCCTTCAGTGCCGGCGACCTGACGGTGGGCAAACGCACCATCGTAGCATCGCTCACCGGCGCGGTGGACAAGGTGTATGATGGCACCGACACGGCGACGCTGGTCGGCAGCAACTACAGCATCAGCAATATCTATGGCAGCGACGATGTCAGCATCGGCACCACCGGCGGCACCTATAGCGACAAGAATGCCGGCACCGGCAAGACGGTGACGGTGGTGAGCATGGGCCTTACCGGCAGCAGCGCTAATAACTACCAGCTCGGCAGCACCACGGCGTCTGGCAATGTCGGCGATATCAGCCAGAAGGATATGACGGTAAGCGGTCTGGTAGTGACCGCCAAGACCTATGACGGCAACCGCACCGCCACGCTGGACCAGAGCGGCATCGGCCTCGACGGCTATGTCAGCGGCGATGATATCACCCTGAACGGCACTTCGGCGGCCGGGCAATATGTTTCGGCCAATGCCGGCAGCGGCATCGGGGTGACGGTTACCGGCTACACCGCCACGGGTACGGATATTGGTAACTATAATTTCACCCAGCCCACCACGGTGACCGGCACCATCAACAAGAAAGACCTCACCGTAACCGCCGATGCCAAAACGGTGACCTACGGCACCAGCGTGCCGACCGGCAGCATCACCTATAACGGCTTCATTACCGGTGAATCGGCCGCGGTGCTCGATAGCGCACCAACGGTGAGCTCGACGAATACGGGTATTGTCAATGCCGGCACCTACACCGGCAACTACACCGTAAGCGGCGGCAGCGATAATAACTACAGCCTGCATTATGTGAGCGGCGACCTGGTGGTGAGCAAGAAACAGCTGGATGTGACTGCCGATTCGAAAACCATTACCTATGGCGCCAGCGTGCCGACCGGCACCTATACCTATAACGGCTTTGTGAATGGCGAGGATGCTTCCGCGCTCGCCAGCGCCCCGGTCATCAGTTCGACGCAGACGGGCGTGGCCGATGCGGGCACCTATAACGGCAACTACACCATCACCGGCGGCACGGCGGCCAACTACAGCTTCAACTACATCTCGGGCAACCTGGTGGTGAACAAGAAAGGCCTCAACGTCACCGCCAATAACCAGACCATCACCTACGGCGATGCCATCCCCACCACTACCATCAGCTATAGCGGCTTCGTGAATGGCGATGACGCCACTGACCTGACAACGCTGGCCAGCGTCACCTCGAACCATAGCGGGCTGGTGGATGCTGGCACCTATACCGGCAATTATGTCGCTTCGGGTGCGGCCAGCGCCAACTACACCTTCAATTACATCGCCGGCAACCTGGTGGTCAGCAAGAAGCAGCTGAATGTCACCGCCGGCAACCGCAGCATTACCTATGGCGACACGATCCCGGCCGATACGCTCACCTATAGCGGCTTCATCACCGGCCAGGACCAGTCGGTGCTCAACGCGCTGCCGACGGTGACTTCCAGCCGCAGCGGCCTGACGGCGGTCGGTACCTATGCCGGCAACTATGTCGTCAGCGGCGGCAGCGATAACAATTACAGCTTCAACTTCGTCAACGGCACGCTGACGGTGGTGAAGAAAGACCTCTATGCCACGGCCAACAACCAGACCATCACCTATGGCAATGCCATCAGCGGCGGCACCATCAGCTATAGCGGCTTTGTCGGCAGTCAGAACGCCAGCGTGCTCGCCGTGCTGCCGACGGTGAGCTCAACCCATACCGGTCTGCTCGATGCGGGCACCTATACGGGCAATTATGTTGTCACCGGCGGCAGCGCCACCAACTATAATATCATCGATGTGAACGGGAACCTGACCGTCGCCCGCCGCGCCCTTACCGTCACCACCGACGACCAGGCCATCTACCCGGGCGACCCGAGCCCGACCTTCACCGGCAGCAACAACCTGCTGGCCGGCGATGCCGCGCTCATCACCTGGGTCTATGCGCCGGTGGGCTATTCGGGCGGCGTTGGTAACTACGTCATCAGTGCCACTGCGACCGATGTTTACAATCGTCTGGCCAACTACATCCGCAGCAACAATTATGGCACCTTTGCCGTCAGCACCACCGGCGTTGCACCGCCGCCATCGTTGCCCGATTCGGTGCAGAAAACTTCGCAGGTGATTATTCCCGCCTCGGTCACTTCGGTGAATATCCTGCCGCCCACGGCAACGACGCCGATCATCCTGATTTCGCAGCAGCCGGTACCGGCTACTACCGCCAGCACAACTTCGGGCGGCAGCACGAACAACGGCCCCATCCCCACAGCCACCTGCGGCTACCTGGACCCGAACTGCCATATTCAGTTCTAGGCGTGCTATACGAATAAGTGGAGAAATGGTGCCGCTTGCAGGATTTGAACCCGCGACCTTCGGTTTACAAAACCGCTGCTCTACCCCTGAGCTAAAGCGGCACGCCCGGCATCAGTAGCGGATGTGGGGGCGCGGCGCAAGGCGTGCCGGTTATCGGTTGCTGTATTCGCCTTCTTTAAGCCACGGGCGGTAATTGAGGGGCTTGGCGAAGTAATAGCCCTGAAGCATATCGACGCCCAGTTCCATTAGCATCTTGGCGATCTCGCCGTTTTCGACGAACTCGGCCACCGAGTGCAGGCCGAAGCCGCGGGTGAAATCGAGCAGGGTTTTCACGAAGAAGCGGCTGTCGGCATTGTCCGTCAGGTCGCGGATGAAGGCGCCGTCGATTTTCACCATGTCGACCGACAGGGTTTTCAACTGGCGGAAACTGGTATAGCCGGCGCCGAAATCATCCAGCGCCACCTGACAGCCCAGCGCCTGTACCTCGGCGCAGAAGCGCGAGAGATGGCGCAGGTCGTTATGGATAGCGGTCTCCGTCAGCTCGACAATCAGGCGCGGTCCGATATCGGGGGTTTCCTCCACCGCCTTCGACAGCTCGGTGAAATAGCCGTGGTCCTGCGTGGTGAGGCTGGAGACGTTGAGCGCCAGCACCACCTCTTTATCATGGCGCAGCTCGGCGACGATTTTCTGCAGCACCAGCTTGTCGATCATCGGCATGAAACCCATGCGCTCGGCGATGGGAATCAACGTACCGGCCGAACTGATCTTGCCGTCTTCCGAGAACAGGCGCAGCAGGGCCTCGTAATGCACCACCTTGCCGGTCTTGCTGTCGATCACGGGCTGGTAGGCCAGCTTGATGCGCCCTTCCTGCACCGCCTGGCCGAGGAAATTGGCCATGCCCATTTCCTCGCGCGACTCGGCGCCGGAAATATCGGATTTCAGTTCAGCATCCATCTCGCCCTCGGTGAGAGAGATAATGGTACGGCCGAGAATTTCATCGGCACTCGACAGCTTATCGGGCACCAGCTGGTAGGCGGTGGTGGTGATGCAATGCAGGTCGCCATAGCGCGACTCATAGGAATAGGAGCGGATGGCCGCTTCGATCTCCTCGCACCAACTGGCCACCTGCGTTTCGCCCATTGCCGGCAGCAGCACACCGAACTGGTCGCGCTGCACCCGGGCGGTGCCACCATGCGGGTTATGGGTGGCGATAACGGCGAACAGTTCATCCATCACCGCCTCGGCGACAGCCATGGAATAACCGGACATGATCATCGAGAGATTGTCGATCGACACGATCACCAGCGCGCCGGGCTGGGATTTCTGGCGGGCTTCGGCGTCAAGCCGCGCAATCGCGTCGATAAACGATTGCGGATAGCCGCACGCCCCGAGGGGGTTGGCAGAGGCAGGCGCGTGTGTCTTACCAAACATAAGTCGCTACTTTGCCATCAGAATCGGGCACTCGCAAGGGGAACCGGGCCTATAAGCGGTTGCAAATACTATAATCCGATCGCCCGATCGAGATAGAGAGCGACGAACAAACTCAGCCCCAGCCATTGATTGCTGCGGAAAATATCCCCCGCCATGTGCAGGGCTTTCGCGTGCGGCACCTGGCCCATCTGCCAGCGCAGCTGTAGCGCCGCCGCCACAACCCCAAGGATAAAGAACAGGCTGCCACCCGCCATCAGCCCGGCAAACATCAGGCAGAGCAGGAACAGCGCATAGCAGCTGCCGACGAAGGGCAGGATGCGTGTCTTCAGCCGCCGGGCGGTGGAGCGTATGCCCATCAGCATATCATCGTCCATATCCTGCAGGGCGTAGATGGTGTCGTAACCCAGCGTCCAGCACACGCAGCCGAGATAGAGCAGCACCGTGGCCAGGCTGAAAGGCGTACCGGTAGCCGCCCAGCCCATCCACACGCCGAGGTTGAAGGTGATGCCGAGAAATGCCTGCGGCCACCAGGTGATGCGCTTCATCCACGGATAGCTGATGATCAGTGGCGTCGCCAGCAGCGCCAGCCAGATGACAGTGCGCTGTAGTTCCAGCGCCACGCCCAGCGCGGCCAGTCCCAGCGCTGCCAGCAGCACGAACGCATGATTGACCGGAATGGCACCCGAGGCCAACGGCCGGTTCTTGGTGCGCTCCACCCCTGCATCCAGCTTGCGGTCGGTGAGGTCGTTGATGATGCAGCCAGCCGCACGGGCCAAAGTGGCGCCGGCAAACAGCAGGAAAAGCAGGGTGATATCGGGTCGGCCGGGTTTAGCCAGACAGACGGCCCAAGCCGTGGGGAAGAATACCAGCCAGATGCCGACAGGCTTATCCAGCCGCGTCAAACGCAAGTAATTGCGCAATGTCGTCATCATCGCATAGGTCAATCTTTTTGCGGTTCCCAGGGGGGAATCGGGAGGATAAGTAAAAGTAGCCATCTCGTAACCTTACGCTCGGATTGGAATCAAGATTCAATGCGCCATCAAGTTAAATGCCGCCTATCGGTCACCGAGTCCCTGACCTTGTGCAGTGCCGTGCAGCTTTCCGGCAACGCCGCGCATTATATCGGCAACGTGCTGCGGCTGAAGGAGGGCGATGCCGTCGCCCTGTTCAACCGCACCGACGGCGCTGTCACCGCCCGCATCACTCAACTGGCCAAAAAGACCGTGACACTGCAGGTGGAAACGCGGTTGCAGCCGCCCGAGCAACCGATTGGATTAACAGTCTGTTTTGCCCCAATCCGCGGCGGGCGGCTGGAGACCATCATCGAAAAAGCCACCGAGTTGGGGGCCGATGTGCTGCAGCCCGTACTGACCCAACGCAGCGTGGTCGATAAGGTAAACCTCGAACGTGCCGAAGCCATCGCCCGCGAGGCCGCCGAGCAATGCGAACGCACTGGCTGGCCCGACATCCGCCCGCCCGTGAAGCTGCTGACGCTGCTGGGCAGCTGGCCAGATTCCTTACCGCTGCTTTACGGCGACGAGACGGGTGGGGGCGTGCCCATTACCGAGGCGGTGAAGCAAAAATCGCCCACCCAATGGGCCGTGCTCACCGGCCCCGAAGGCGGCTTCACGCCTGAAGAACTGGCAGCATTGAAGCGTGTTCCAGGCGCTATTGGCGTCGGATTAGGGCCGCGCATCTTGCGCGCCGACACTTCGGTCATTACATTGTGCACCGCAACGTTGATGGCATGGGGTGATTGGCACCTCGCGCCCCGCTTTAAGGATGACGCATGACCGCCCTCGCGCCCGCCGCTGCCACGCCTGCCAGCCTCCCCCCCGTGCTCGACCAGTTCCGCGACCTGTTCCAGGTGCGCGGCGAGGAGATTTTCGAGTGGGTGGCCAACAAGCGCGCCACGCTGGGTGCGCCGTTCTATTCCTCCATCGACATCCGCCATGCCGGCTTCAAGCTGGCGCCGGTCGACACCAATCTCTTCCCCGCCGGCTTCAACAACCTGTCGCAGAAAGCGCGGGAGCGGGCGGCCAGCCGCGTCGCCAAACGGCTGAAGGAATATGACCGCGATACCGCCCGCGTGCTGATCATCCCCGAGAACCATACGCGCAATCTGGGCTATCTCAGCAACCTCGCCGCGCTCAAATCCGTCCTCGAACTGGCGGGGTGCGAGGTGGAAATCGGCAGCCTCACCGCCACGCCGGAAGCGCCGCTCGACCTCGTCGGCGCGCATGGCGAGCCGGTGCAGGAACTTGCCCTGACGCGCGATGGCACACTGCTCAAAACCGCCAGCGGCTTCACGCCGCAGCTGATCCTGCTGAATAACGACCTCACCGCCGGCCTACCTGATCTTTTGCGTGGCCTCACCCAGCCGGTAGTACCGCGTCCGGCGCAAGGCTGGCACCGCCGCCGCAAGTCGATCTATTTCGATGCGTATGAGGCGCTGGCGCGCGAATTCGCCAGCCAGTTCGCCTTCGACCCCTGGCTGATCAATGCCGAGTTCCACAAATGCGGCCGTGTCAATTTCGGCGAGAAACAGGGGCTCGATTGCGTGGCCCTGGGCGTCGAAAAAGTGCTGCATAAAATTCGCACTCACTATGCGCGCTATGGCATCAGCCACGAACCCTACGTGTATGTGAAATCCGACTCCGGCACCTATGGCATGGGCATCATGACCGTGAAATCCGGCGATGAGGTGCTCGAGATCAACAAAAAAATCCGTAACAAAATGAACGTCATCAAGGAAGGCGTGCAATCAACCGAGGTGATCATCCAGGAAGGCGTCCCCACCTTCGATGTGATCGAGGGCGCTCCCGCCGAGCCGATGGTTTACGCGGTCGATGGTTTCGCCGTGGGCGGTGCCTACCGCGTGAACGCCGAGCGCGATACCGAGGGCAACCTCAACGCCGCCGGCATGCGTTTCGTCGGCATGTGCGACGAAACGGAAAAAAATGCCGACTCGGTGTCGGTGCTGGATTGCAATTTCGGTGCGTTGGGGTTGATCGCTTCTCTCGCCAGCCTGGCCGCCCGCCGCGAAGAATACGGCGAACAGTATTCGATTTAGAGACCGCCCCCCGAGCTGGTATAAAACTTGCATTTCTTCTGTAACCACAGGAGGAAGACATGTACGTCAATGCCGCCAGCGCCAGCCTTTCGACGGCCAGCGCCCAGCCCAGCGCATCGCTGATTCAAAGCACCGACAGCGCCTTCGCCGCCCTGCTCAATAACAGCAGCGAAAGCGCTGAGAGCATGCTGTCCGACATCACCAAGGATGGCCTCAACAGCTACATGAAATGGCAGATCCAGCAAATGCAGAAGCAGATCACCGACCAGGTGATGGCCAGCAAAAACCTGACAGCCGACAAAATTGCCGCCATGCCCGCCAAGCAACGCGTCGCGCTCGAACAGCAGATCATCCAGGAAGTGGCGCAGAAGCTGAAGCAGGCCATGTCGCAGGAAATGAAGAAAAACGCCCCCAACCAACTGGGCTTCGATATGATGGATTCATCCGGCGATGCCATGCAGATGGCCAATAGCGTGAATATCGTCGCCTAGCCGGCATCCAGCCATTTGCCGACGGGCTGCGAGCGGTAGCTGAGCGCTTCGGCCAGGTGCAAGCGGCTGACATCTTCATTATCCGCCAGATCGGCGATGGTGCGTGCCACGCGCATCACCCGCGTCAGTCCGCGCATGGAAAGTTTCAGGCGCACATTGGCTTCCTCCAGCAACGCGCGGCCGGCGGCGTCGAGCGGCACCAACTGCTGCAGCGCATCGCCGCTCACCTCGGCATTGGTGCGGGCGCGGATGTTAAGCTGGCTGAAACGCGCCTGTTGCCGTTCGCGCGCGGCGGCGACACGGGCGGCGACCAGCGCGCTGCGCTCACCCTCGGCAGGGGCCAGCATCGAAAACGTATCCACCGCCGGCACATCGACATGCAGATCGATGCGGTCGAGCAGCGGGCCGGAAATGCGCGACTGGTAATCGGCGGCGCATTTGGGTGCCTTGCTGCAGGCGCGCGAGGCGTCGTCGAGGTAACCGCATTTGCACGGGTTCATCGCCGCGATCAGCTGGAAGCGGGCAGGGTAGGTGACATGCGCTTCAACCCGTGCCACCGAGATGCTCCCGCTCTCCAGCGGCTGGCGCAGCGATTCGAGCAGCCCGCGCGGATATTCGGCCAGCTCGTCGAGAAACAGCACGCCGTGATGCGCCAGCGAAATCTCGCCCGGCACCGCACGGCGGCCGCCGCCGACCATGCTTGGCATCGAGCTGGAATGGTGCGGGTCGCGGAACGGGCGGCTGGCCTGGAACCCATCCTTCACCAGCTTGCCGGCGACGGAGGCGATCAGGTTGCTCTCCAGCATCTCCTCGGCCGACATGGCAGGCAGGATGGCCGGCAAACACGCCGCCAGCATCGATTTACCCGAACCGGGCGGCCCCAGCATCAGCAGGTTATGTCCGCCCGCCGCGGCAATCTCCAGCGCCCGTTTGGCCATCGCCTGCCCCCGCACCTCGGCGAGATCGGGGCCTTTTTTGTGCGCGGCGTATATCTTGGCCTCGGGCGAAGTCAGCACTTGCTGGCCTTTCATATGGTTGACCAATGCCAGCAGCGAGGCAGGTGCCATGACCTCCAATTCGGATCCGGCAAAGGCGGCTTCGGGCCCGTTGGCCTCGGGGCAGATGAGTGCCTTGCCGGCACCCAGCGCCGCCAGCGCGGCAGGCAGTACACCAGCCACCGCCTGCAGCTGCCCGTCGAGCGCCAATTCGCCCAGCGCCAGGCAGCGGTCGATGGCATCCTCGGGGATGAAACCGAGGGCGACCAGCAGGCCCAGCGCGATCGGCACATCGAAATGCGAACCTTCCTTGGCCACATCGGCCGGGGCAAGGTTGACCAGGATTTTCTTCGGCGGCAGCAGGATACCCATCGATTGCAGGGCCGCCCGCACCCGCTCGCGCGACTCGCGCACGGTATTATCGGGCAGGCCGACAATGGTGAACGCCGGCAGTCCAGCGCCCAAATGCACTTGCACTTCAACAGGTAACGTCTCAATGCCCTGAAAGGCAACGGTATGGATGCGTGTGGCCATGCATGGGAAATTAGCCAGTTAAGCGAAAAAGACTACCAAATATGTAAGATGCCATCAGATGCTATCTGATACCGCCGCATCTTCACGTGACCAGCCTATGGAAATCGGGTAAATATGCCCATCGTCCATTGGGAAAGGTCTTGCCTGCTCATGCCGCATCTTCACGTTCGACGCGCTGCCCGCGCGCCGCTTGCTTTCAGCCTGGTAGAATTATCCATCGTACTGGTAATACTGGGTTTACTGGTAGGTGGCATTCTGGCCGGCAAGTCGCTGATCCGCGCCAGCGAACTGCGCAGCGTGATGACGGACGCACAACGCTTTGTCACCGGCATTGCCGCCTTCCGCGACAAATATTTCGGGCTGCCGGGCGACATCACCAATGCCACCAGCATATGGGGTACGGCCGGCGGCACGGGCAACGGCCCCAGTTGCTTTAACACGGTCAGCACCGATGCCAGCACCTGTAACGGCAATGGCGATGGCGTCATTAGCGCCGGTAATGAATCGTTTCGTATCTGGCAGCAACTGGCCAATGCCGGGCTGATCCCCGGCCAGTTTACCGGCACCAGCAGCGATGCGAACTATGCCGATTATGGTGCTGTGAGCCTGCAGAACGTACCCACCTCACGGTTGGCATCGGGTTATTGGTATGTAATGAGCAATGGAACATATGTGAGCGGTAACGGCGCGTTTTATGATGGGCAGTATGGTAACATTCTGCAATTAGGTGCCTATACCACGCTAACTACCAGCCCCTACGCCTCCATCCTGAAAGCCGAAGAGATGTGGAATATCGACACGAAAATGGACGATGGCGCCCCGGCGACTGGGCGCATTAAGGCCCGGATCAATGCCACTTCCTGCACCAATACCATCACCACCACCGATATGACGGCGACCTATAACGTGAGCAGCACAGGCATCTACTGCACCCCCGTTTTCCTGACGGGTTTCTAAATAGCATCGCCAACGCGCGCCTTTTGTGAATAAAACCGCTAAGCTAACGGTTCTATAAGCATTTCTTAGCATTTCCTTAACCCTCTTGCGCCAAGGTGGCGAGACTGGAAAAGCAAAAGGACTATGAACGAACTCGCCACAGAAACGCCGACACCGGTCACGCCGGTCGGCCGTAGCCGCAGCCCGAAGGCCAAGACGCTGATCGCGTTTTCGGCCCTGATCATGCTGCTGTTCTGCGTATTCGTCGCCTACCAGGCATCCAAGGCCTACGAACATGCGGTGGAGGATGGCAAGGCCAACGCCACCCGCCTCACGCAAATTCTCTCCGACCAGGTGGAGCTGACCTTCCTGGCGGTCGATCTCACCCTGCGCCGGGCGGTAGAGCGGCAATATTTCAACATGCTGTTCGGCGGCAACCTGCCGCGCGACATCGAAAACAACTTCAAACTCTGGGTGGAAGAAACCCCGCAGATCGCCGCGATGATGCTGGTGAACGACCGCGGCGTCATCGAAGTGGCCGCCAACAAACCCGGCTACGACCAATGGTACAACTACGCTGATAGTTTGCGCGAAGACCCTGCCTTCACCGCGATGAAAGAAGAAAACGACCGCAACTATTACATCGGCCAGAAGCGCACCAACGTGCCCGGCCACCCGCAGCTGATCGTGATGAGCCGCCGCCTGAACAAGCTCGATGGTTCCTTCGGCGGCGTGGTGATTGCCGCGCTCGATCCCAAATTCTTCAGCGACTTCTTCAAATCCGTCGATGCCGGCAGCGCGCGTTTCATGTCGCTGATGCTCGATAGCGGCGAAGTGCTCTATGCCGGGCCGGATAAGGACAACAAGCACGACGTGGTGCTCGATTTCATCGGCGACCAGGCCAACGAACATAAGAGCGATTACAATGTCATCACCAACACGCAGAGCTTCAATAACAGCATCAAGATCTATTCCTACATCCGCCTGCGCAACCTGCCGGTTATCACCGCCATCGTCATCGACGAGCAGGATTTCCTGGCCGGCTGGCGCAGTGCGCGGCTGAAGGATATCTCGTTCCTCGCCATTTTCACCATCTTCGGCTCGGTGCTCAGCTTCTTCGCGCTCACCATGGCCAAGCAGATCAACCGGGTGGAAGAATCCGAATCCGCCGCCATCCTGGCCAGCCAGGCCAAGTCGGAATTCCTCGCCAATATGAGCCATGAATTGCGCACGCCGCTTAATGCCGTCATCGGCTTTTCCGAGATGCTGGGCGCCGGTTATTTCGGCCCGCTCAACGAGAAGCAGAAAGAGCGGGTGCAGGACATCAACCTCTGCGGCACGCATTTGCTGCAGCTGATTTCCGACATCCTCGAATTCAGCAAAGGCGAGGCTGGTAAGCTGGAGCTGCAGGAAGAAGAGATCGATGTCAAACGCACCATCGACGAATGCGTGCGCATTGTGAACGAGCGCGCCAAGACCAAGCACATTACCCTGCATGTCGATGCGGTCGACGGCCTGCCGCTGCTGATGGCCGACAAGCGCAAGGTGCGGCAGATCCTGCTGAACCTGCTGAGCAACGCCATCAAGTTCACGCCGGCGCATGGCACCGTCAGCATCGCCGCACGCCTCGACCACCACCGCCAGATGCATATGGTAGTAACCGACACCGGCATCGGCATCGCCGAGCAGGATATCCCGACGGCGCTCGCCGTGTTCGGCCAGGTGCATCGCAACCAGTCGCACGAAGGCACCGGCCTGGGCCTGCCGCTGTGCAAAATGTTCACCGAACTGCATGGCGGTAAATTGCAGTTGACCTCCGTAGTGGGCGAGGGCACCACGGTGCGGATTATTTTCCCCGAAAGCCGCGTCCACTAGCCGAAAATCGCTTGCGATGCCCCACTATATGTAGTAATGACACCCCCTATAACACTACTAATGGTGGTTATGGCGGCCTTCTCTTACACAACATCCCAACGCTACTCCTCGCCCCTGGAAGAACGCGCCGCCCGCCAGCAGGACATGTATTGGCGCGTCCGCATCAAGAAGACGCTCGAGCGTCTCGAACGTGAAGCCCGCCGCATGCTGCATCTCGAATCCGAACTCGCCGAATTCGCCGAGCGCTATTACCAGCATGTCGGCCGCTATGCCGAACGGCTCACCGAGCTGGAAAGCCAGCTGCTGGCCACCACGCCGCAAGAAGTCTCGAGCAGCACGCTGACCGATGTCATCGCCCGCCGCGACACCAAACCGCTGCGCCAGAACGAACTGAAAACCCGCTACCGCCAGCTGGCCAAGGAAATCCACCCCGATAAGGCGATGGTGGTCGATGGCGTGGGCGACCGCGCCAGCCAGATGCAGGCGCTGAATTCCGCCTACCAGCATAACGACCTCGCCGCCCTGCTTAAGATCGAAGCGCAGATGCTGCTCACCTATGCCGACGAACATCTCCCTAGCGTCGAAGAACGCCTGCGCCTGGTCGAGCGCGCTGCCGATACTTACGCGAACGGCTACCGCGAGCTGCTGAACTCGCCCTTGAACGAACTCATGCTGCGCAGCATTTCCGCCCGCCAGGCCGGGTGGGATTGGATGGATGCGGTGGTAAAACGCTGCCAGCGTGCCATCGACGAAAGCGAGCAGGCCCTGGCCGCCGCGCAACTGGCGGCGCTTGAGTGGCAGAGCCAGATCAGCGTCGCCTGATCTAATTTCCGACGAATTGCCGAAAATGCAGTGCGCACTGGAGCGTGCTATCCGACAGGCGGTAACTGGCCACTAGATTGGTAGCAGCCGCAGTCCCGGTATCGGGCGCAGCGCATAGATTGTTCCAAAAGCGTGCGACAATCTTGCCTGAAGCCGGTTTCCCATCATCCAACTTTGTATCGATGTTCCACGCTTCTTCCGGTTTTAAGATGGGGTCGGACGTGCCCGAGTTAGTGGCAAACGCGCCGAAACTCAGGAAATTCCCATAATAAACCGCATAGCGGCTTCCATTGCCCGCAGTGGTGCCGTCATAGTCAATACTCCAGCCGCCGCCGTTCAATTTGGACATCGGACAGTTCGTGCCCGGCATGCAATGCTGCGTGCCGCCGCTACCGCTGATACCTGAATAGTTGCCTTCGATCAGTCCGGCCAATGCTAGATGCCGCCACATCTGCATGGTTTCACCCGTAGAACTGACAGCACCGGCCTGATTCATGATACCATCGCCGTTGCCGTTGCAAGCGCCAGTGGCATTGACTGTCGTTACCGTGCCGGAGCAGTTGGTCCCCTGCGCTCCCCAAAATGCCTGCGCATTGTTAAAGTCGCCCGGAATAGTAAAATATTTATCTTTAAACGCGCTGGCCGCCGTCAGGTAGCGTTGGTATTCGGTGCCTACCGCCCGCAACTCCGCCGCACGGATGAGCGATTGCCCCGCCAGAATCCCACCCGTCAGCAAGCCAAGAATGACCAGCACGATGGAAAGTTCGACCAAACTGAAACCTTTACGCATGGCGACAGTATACCATCCGGACAGCAGCGTGAAACCAGTATTTAAATCCGCCAAAGCCTCAGAAAGCCCGCCGCGAAACCATGCCGCAAACAAGACTGTTATTGCTCAGGTTATAACCGGTGACATCGGTCGGCATCGGTCCGGCGCTGCTGCTGCAGGCCGTCATGGTGCCCGTCACGCAGGCGGCGCTGGCGTTCTGCAGCACCACGACCATCGCGCCATAAGCCGGGCTGCCATCATCCACTTTCTGGTCGATATTCCAGGCTTCCGCCGGCCGCAGCACGGGGGTCATCGCCCAGTAGCCGCTGCGCACCGCGCCGAAGCCGAGCGCATTGCCATAATCCATCATCAGCATTTCACAGTGGCCGGGATAGCTGACATCGAACGGCATCGAAGCCGCCCAGGCCGACCAGCCCGCCGATGCCAGTTTACTGGCAGGGATATTCAACCCCGGCGTCAGCCCGCTATTGCTGTCGAGCGCGCCGGTGTAACTCCCCTCGATCAGCCCCGCCAGCGCAAGCTGCTGCCAGAAGCCGGGCATTTCCAGCTTCTGCGTATTGGTGCCGTAGCCAAGACGGCCGTCGCCGTTGCCGTTGGTGGCGCTGGCCCATACTGAACTGGCACTGGCGAAATCGCCGGGGATAGCGAGGTACTTATCACGAAAAGCCTGAGCCGCGGTGATGTAGCGGCTGCGCTCCACCGTCACCGCCCGCAGTTCACTGGCGCGGATGAGCGATTGCCCCGCGAGAATGCCCCCCACCAGCAGGCCGAGAATGACCAGCACGATCGAGAGTTCAACTAAGCTGAAACCTTTACGCATGGCCTGACTATACCACGCCGTAAATGTGTTGCACTGATTAAGCCGCCGTGGGTGCAGGCAGGGCCGGTTTGCTGGCGGCATCCATCACGTGCGCGGTCATTTTCTCCAGCGCGCGCGCTTCGATCTGGCGGACGCGTTCGCGGCTGATGCCGTAGCGCTGCGACAGTTCCTCCAGCGTCACCTGGTCTTCCTTTAGGCGGCGATGCAGGATGATGTCGCGCTCGCGCGGCGACAGGGCTTCCATCGCATCCATCAGCATCTCGTGTTTCTGCTGGAATTCCTCATGGTTGCCGATGGTGGTTTCGTGGCTCTCGCGCGGGTCGGCCAGCAAATCCATCCACTGGCCGGATTCGCCGTCGCGGCTGATCGGCGCGTCGAGGCGCTGGTCGTTGGCGCCCATGCGCTGGTCCATATCCACCACATCCTGCTCACTGACATTGAGGTCGCGTGCGATGTTGCGGATTTCGTCCGGCGTCAGCTGGGCGGTATCGTCGATGCGTGCCAGGTTCTTTTTCATTTTCTTCAGGTTGAAGAACAGGCGCTTCTGCGCCGCGCTGGTGCCCATTTTCACGAGCGACCACGAGCGCAGCACGAATTCCTGGATGCTGGCGCGGATCCACCACATAGCGTAGGTGCTGAGGCGGAAACCCTTATCCGGCTCGAACTTTTTCACCGCCTGCATCAGGCCGATATTGCCCTCCGAAATCAGCTCCGCCATCGGCAGACCATAGCCACGATAACCCGAGGCGATTTTCGCCACCAGCCGCAGGTGCGAGGTGACGAGCTTGTGCGCGGCGTCGTAATCCGCATCCTCCGTCCAGCGCTTGGCGAGGCAATATTCTTCGTCGGCGCCGAGGATAGGAAACTTCTGAATTTCCTGCAGGTAACGGCGCATGCCGCCATCAGGCGAAATAGCCGGAATCGACAACGCTTTTTGCGTGGCCATAAGATTACTCCCTTTGTCTTGCGCTTTGCTTCGCGCCGGTTCGCCCATGTGACAGGTGGCGAATATCTTGCCGTGGTTTTTTACGGTGTTCTTGTGCCTAGCACTACGCCCAAACCCCTATTTTGTCAAGGTAGCCAGGCTGGCTTCCAGCGCCTGCATATCGGCCGGTAGCTCGCAGGTAAATAGCATTTCTTCGTTATTTTCCGGGTGGATAAGGGCCAGCTCCGCCGCGTGCAATGCCTGCCGCTGGAAAGAAAGTAACGTAGATTTAACATCCTCCGGCAGCGTCATACCCTGGGCGCGTAGCCGGTTGAGGCGGGTGGCAGTGCTGGGCCCATAAAGCGCATCGCCCACCAGCGGGCATTTCACATGCGCCAGGTGCACGCGGATCTGGTGCGTGCGCCCCGTTTCCAGTTCGCAATGGATTTTGCTGGCGACCGGGATGATGAAGCCGGGGGCGTTGTAGCCTTTCTCGGTTTCGTAATAGGTGAGGGCGTCGCGCCCGCCTTCCACTACGGCCATCTGCTTGCGCTGGCGCGGGTGGCGGGCGATGGGGCCCTCGATCTCGCCCTCGCGCGGCTGCGGCCCGCCCCAGCAGAACGCGATGTAGTGGCGCTTGAGCGTGCGCGTTTTCAGCTGCTCGGAGAGATGCTGATGCGCCGCATCCGTCTTCGCCACCACCAGCAGGCCGGACGTGTCCTTATCGATGCGATGCACGATGCCCGGCCGCGCCACACCGCCGATGCCCGACAGCGTATCGCCGCAATGGGCCAGCAGCGCATGCACCAGCGTGCCGGTCTCGGCGCCGGGGGCGGGGTGCACCGTCATGCCCACCGGCTTGTTGATGACGATCAGCTGGTCGTCCTCATAAATAATATCCAGGGCGATGGCCTCCGGCGTCAGTTCCAGCTTCTTGGCGGCCGGCTCGATGAGGGTGAAGACATCGCCCTCCTTCACCTTGCTTGCCGGGTTGGTGACGGGGATGCCGCGACGCGTCACCGCCCCTTCTTCCACCAGCCGCTGCACATGCGAGCGGGTGAGGTGCGGAATCAGGATACTGAGAAACTTATCCAGCCGGATACCGGCCTGAATCGCATCGACCGTGACGGTATGTTCCATTACGCCGCCAGCTTTTCGGCAAGGCGCGCATCGAGTACGCTGCCTTCCGGCCCCAGCGCCGCGATGGTGGGCTTGGCGGCGAAGCAGGCGCTGGCGGCGCGCTGCATTTCCTCCACCGTCACCGCATCCAGCTTGCCGACGATTTCCTCCGCCGTTTTATAGCGGCCGTAGACCAGCACATGGCGCGCCAGCCATTCGGCCACGGCGCCGCAATTCTCGCGGCTCATCACCACGCCGGCTTTCAACTGGTTCTTGGCGCGCGTCACCTCCGCCGCATTCAATTGGCCGAGCGATTGCTGCACCACTTCCTTCAGCGCCCCCGTCAGCTCGGCGAGATGCTCGGCCGTGGTGCCGGCATACATGCCCAGCACGCCCGCATCGCTATAGCCCGTCGCAAAGGCCGACACCGAATAGGCCAGCCCGCGCTTCTCCCGGATTTCCTGAAACAGGCGCGACGACATGCCGCCGCCCAGCAGTGTGGCGAACACCTGCAGCGGAAAATAATCCGCATGGTGAATCGACGGGGCGGGGTAGCCCACCACCAGCTGCACCTGCTCCAGCTCTTTCTCCAGCAGCTTCTCGCCGCCCGTGTAGCGCGCCGCTTCCGGCTTGGCCGCCGCACTATCGCCCGGCATGACGCCGAAATATTCCTGCGCGATGCGCTCGATTTCCTGATGCTGCACATGCCCGGCGGCGGCCACCACCATGCGCGATGGCACATAATGCTTGGCAGTGTAGCTCACCAGATTATCGCGCGAATATTTCGCCACATGCCTGGGGTTGCCCAGAATGCTGCGGCCCAGCGGCTGGCCGCCGAACGCTGCTTCCTGGAAATAATCGGTCACCAGCTCATCCGGCGTATCCTGCACCATGGCGATTTCCTGCAGGATCACCTGCCGCTCGCGCTCCAGCTCCTGCTGGTCGAAGGCGAAGTCGGTGGCGATTTCGCAGAGCAGGCGGGCCGCCTCGCTGGCATATTCCTTAAGCACCTTGGCGTAATAGACCGTGTGCTCATGGCTGGTATAGGCGTTCACATTGCCGCCCATCAGATCGAACGCCTCGGCGATCTCGCGCGCGTTGCGCTTGCTGGAGCCCTTGAACGCCATATGTTCGAGCAAATGCGACATGCCCCCTTCTTTGGCGCCCTCGTGCCGCGCCCCCACATCCACCGCGATGGCGATGGCAGCGCTGTAGCTGTCGGCCATCGTTTCAGTAGCGATGCGCAGGCCGTTATTCAGTTGTGTCAGCGTGTAAGTCATCGGGTAAGAATCCATGCTTTGAGAATGTCGGCGTTGGCCGCCATGGCGGTGTGGCGTTCTGTTCGTGTGAAGAGATCGGCCAGGTGCGGCGGCAGGGCGGGGGTCACGCCGGTGGCCTGCATTACCGCATCCGGGAATTTCGCCGGGTGGGCGGTGGCCAGTGTCACCATCATCCCATCAGCGCGCAATGCTTCAGCCGCGGCGACGCCCACGGCCGTATGCGGATCGAGCAGATATTCGCTGGCGGCATAGGTTTTTTTGATGGTGGCGAGCGTGCCCGCATCATCCGTCGCATGCGCGGCGAAGATGGATTTCAGGTCGGCATGCGCCGCCGGCGAAAGTGTCAGCGACCGGGTAGCGCGGAACTCCGCCATGCGCTGGGCCAGCTGCGACCCATCGCGCCCATAGAGGTCGAACAGCAGCCGCTCGAAGTTGCTGGAAATCTCGATATCCATACTGGGGCTGAGCGAAGGCGTGACGCCTGCCATTTTATATTCGCCCGTCTCCACGCAGCGCGCCAGAATGTCGTTGCGGTTGCTGGCGATCACCAGCTTATCGATCGGCAGGCCCATGGCGCGGGCGATGTAGCCGGCATAGATATCGCCGAAATTCCCCGTCGGCACGGTGAAGCTGAGGCGGCGGCCCGGGGCGCCAAGCGCCAGCGCGGCATAGAAATAATAGACCACCTGTGCCAGCACCCGCGCGAAGTTGATGGAATTCACCGCCAGCAGGTTCACCTGCTTGCGCAAATCCGCATCGGAGAACAGCGCTTTCACCATGTCCTGGCAATCGTCGAACGTACCGTCGATGGCGATGGCATGCACATTGGCATCCGCCACCGTCGTCATCTGCCGCCGCTGCACTTCCGAAGTGCGACCGGCGGGATAGAGAATTGCGATGTCGATGCCCTGCCGCCCGCGCAGGCCGGCGATGGCCGCCGAGCCGGTGTCGCCCGAGGTGGCACCCAGCACCAGCGATTGCTTGCCGCTGTCCTTCAGCGCCGCTTCCATCAGCTGGCCCAGCAGCTGCAGCGCGAAATCCTTGAAGGCGAGGGTAGGGCCGTGGAACAGCTCCAGCAAAAAATGCTGCGGTTCGAGTTGCACCAGCGGCGCAATGGCGGCATGGCGGAAACCTGCATAGGCCGCATTAATCATGCGCTTCAGCTCGCTTTCGGAAAAATCATCGCCGACAAACGGCGTCATGATCTTCAGCGCCAGCTCCTGGTACGATAGGTTGGCAAAGCCGGCGATCTCCCGCGTCGAAAGCTGCGGGATGGTTTCAGACACATACAGCCCGCCATCACTGGCTAGGCCGGCCAGCATGGCATCGCGGAAGGACAGGGTGGGCGCAGCGCCGCGGGTGGAAATGTAACGCATTCGCCCTGATTAGCGCATTATGGGGTTAAGGCGCAAGCAGTCAGGCAAGATAGCGCGATTTCAAATGCGCCTGATAAATCGAGGGATTCAGGGGCTGGCCGGTGGCTTTCTCGATCAGCGCCGGGGTGGAAAGCTGGCTGGCATGCTGGTGTACGTTCTCGCGCAGCCAGCCAATCAGCGGCGCGAACTCGCCGCGCATCACCTGTGTCTCGAGGTCAGGCAGGGCTTTGCGGGCGCTGGCCATTAGCTGCGCGGCGGTCATCGCGCCCAGCGTGTAGGTGGGGAAATAGCCGAACATCCCTTCCGGCCAGTGGATGTCCTGCAGGCAGCCTTCCGCCACATTGGCCGGGGTGATGCCGAGATAGGCGTGCATTTTCTCGGCCCACGCACCGGGCAGGTCGGCGGCATCGAGGGCGCCGCTCAGCAGGGCCTGCTCCAGCTCCCAGCGCAAAATCACATGCAGCGGATAGGTCACCTCATCGGCATTGACGCGGATGAAGCTGCGCTCGACGCGGGTGAGGGCGCGCTGCACGTTGGGCAGTTGCCATGCCTCGCCGGAAACGCCGAACTGCGCCTGCAATTGCGGCAGCAGGAAGGCCAGGAAAGCCGGCGAGCGGCAGAGCTGCATCTCGACGAACAGCGACTGGCTTTCATGCACCGTCATCCCGCGCGCATCGCCGATAGGCAGACCTCGCCAGTCGGCCGGTAAGCCCTGCTCGTAGAGCGCATGACCGGTCTCGTGCAGCACGCCGTAGAGCGCATCGGTGAAGCGGTCCTCGCGGTAGCGGGTGGTAATGCGACAATCGCCCGGCGCACCGCCGCAGAACGGGTGGGCGGAAACATCGATGCGGCCGCGCGTGGTGTCGAAGCCCAACGCCTTCATCATGGCGCGGCCCAGCTGCTCCTGCTGTGCAATGGGTACGTTGGCGGTGAGAGGCAACACGTCGTGCCGTTTTTGTTTTTCAATCGCCTCGCCGACAAAATCGGGCAGCCAGGATTTCAGGTCGGTGAAAAGCGGCGCGATGAAGGCGTTGCGCAGGCCGGGATCGTAGCTGTCGAGCAGCGCATCGTATGGGCTGAGCTTGAGGGCAGCGGCCTTGGCCTCCGCCACCTCGCGTGACAGGGCGATGATCTCACGGAAGGTGGGCAGGAACATGGCGTAATCTGCCTTCGCTTTCGCCTCGCGCCACAGATGCTCGGCGCGGATGCGCAGCTTGGTGAGCCTGGAAATCAGCGCCTGCGGCACGGCGGTGGCATGCGCATAGCGATGCTGCATCTCGCGCAGGTTATCGCGCCGCCAGCTGGCGGCGGGTTTTTCTTTTTTGGCGTCGGCGAACCATTCGGCCAACTGCGGGTCGGTAAGTTTTTCGTGCGCGACTTCGGCCAGCGCTGCCAGCTGCTCGCCGCGCGCCTCGCCGGAATTTTCCGGCAGCATGGTGGCGGCATCCCAATGCAGGATGCCGCTGGCGCTATCCAGCGCAGCGATCTGGCGGAAACGGTTTTCAAGCGCGGTGAGGGCGGGTGTTTTCATCCCTCAAGCTTTCTTGCGATGGGATAAAATGAAAATAAGGAGAATGCCCGCCGCGATGCCATACCAGGTGATGATATAGCTTAAGTGATCGTTGCGTAGGCGGATGGCGCCGTCGCTCGGCACCGGCAGCTGGTTGATATCCTGCGTGCCTACTACATCCACCATCGCGGGGACGGGGTTGGGCAGCTTGCCGAATTCGGCCATCGCATCGATATCGCGCCCGAACCAGACATTGCGTTCGGGGCTGTTTTTCGGCGTGAACCAGCTGCGCTCGTTGCCATAGCGGATCATGCCATGCACGGTGGCGCGGCCCTGCACGCCGGTGCCCGGGCGGGTGGCGGGGTCTTTCTGCTTGGTCGGCACCCAGCCGCGGTTGACCAGCAGGGTGCGCCCATCATCCAGCATCAGCGGGGTAATGATGAAATAGCCCAGTGTGCTGTTGAAAAAGCGCGGGGTGATGTCGAACTCCTGCCCCTTCACCCAATGGCCGCTGATGGCGACAGGGTAGAAATTCTTTGCCTGCAGTTCGGCTTCCGTTTCCGGCATGGTAGTGAGCGGCGCCTCATGCTTGGCCGCCTCGATACGGGCGATCAGCCCTTCCTTCCAGGCCAGCCGCTCCACCTGCCAAGTGCCGAGGCCGATGGTGGTGACCATGGCGCCGATGAAGAAGAACCAGGCAATGAGGCTGGGGCGGTTGAAGTTGGACATGCGCGAACCTGAGCGTTGAAGTTTATACGTGCGTAGCGCCGAAGCTGCGCGAGCCGCGAAGCGGCCAGGGGTCAGCGAAGCGAAGGGGATCAAGATCCCCTTCCATCAATAAACTACGAAGTCAGCCAGTAAATGCCGACAAAGAGGAACAGCCACACCACATCCACGAAATGCCAGTACCAGGCAGCGAACTCGAAGCCGAGATGCTGCTTGGAATCCAGCGTGCCGTTGATGGCGCGCACCAGGTTCACCGCCAGGAAGATGGTGCCGATGATGACATGCAGGCCATGGAAGCCGGTGGCGAGATAGAAAGTCGAGGCATACTTGCCCTGCGTCAGCCCGAAGGCGGCGTGGCTGTATTCATAGGCCTGGCCGCAGGTGAACAGCATGCCCAGCACCACGGTGCAGGCCAGACCGCGGATGACATCGCGGCGGTTGCCCTCCAGCAGCGCGGCATGCGCCCAGGTGACGGTGGTGCCCGACAGCAGCAGGATCAGCGTGTTGATGAAGGGCATGTCGAACGGGTTGAAGGGCTTGATGTCCTTCGGCGGCCAGACGCCGGCATGAATATCCCACGTATCGGTCAGCGGGGCGTGCGGGAACAGGGCGGCGCCGAAATAGGCCCAGAAAAAGGCGAAGAAGAACATCACTTCCGAAGTGATGAACAGCGCCATGCCGATGCGCAGCCCATGCTGCACGGCGGGGGTGTGCGAATGGTCGAAGCGCCCTTCGCGAATCACGTCGCGCCACCAGAAGAAGCAGCACGAGGCGGTGGCGACAATGCCGGCCAGCAGCACCAGCGGGCCCACCGACAGCTTATGCAGCGCCAGCGCGGCGCCGATCACCAGCGTCAGCATCGAGAAGGCGGTGACGAGGGGCCATGGGCTCGGGTTCACGAGGTGATAAGGATGGGTCTGTTTGCCGCTCATGATCTATTCTCCAGATGGCCGGTTCCTGCTGTCATAGCTAAAAAACGTGTAAGATAAAGTGATATTTGTTAGTCCCTTGAGTTCCGGATCGTCGAGGATGGCCGGGTCGATGAAAAATGACACAGGCATGGTCACTTCCTCGTTGGGCTTTAGGCGCTGTTCCGTAAAGCAGAAACACTGAATTTTGTTGAAATACTTGCCCGCCAGATTGGGGGTGACGTTGTAGGTGGCCGAGCCCCGCGTCGGCGCGGCCGACTGGCTGATGACTTTAAATGCCACCAGCCGGTTCTCGCCCAGATGCACGGTGACATTCTTCTCCAGCGGCGTGAATTTCCACGGCAGCGCCGGGTCGGTATCGGCATTGAAGCTGACAGTCATGGTATGCGACGAAACGCCGGAAGAAAAATTCGTTTCTGCCCGCCGTGTCGTTCCGCCGAAGCCGGTGACCTGGCAGAACAGGCGGTAAAGCGGCACCGAGGCGTAGGCCAGCATCAGCATGCCCAGCGCGATGGCGACGAGCGAGATGGCAAGCTGCCGGTTGGCCTTATGCGGGGTTTCACGCACCGCTGATTTTCACGATGGAGAGATAGAAAAACGTCCCCACAATGGCCAGCAGAATGCCGAGCAGGAACAGGTTCTTGGCGCGTTGGCGCTTATGGACGGGGCCAATGGGCATGGTTATTTCTGGTGCCGGCGCATGAACTCGAGCAGCAGCAGCACGAGGATGGTGAACAGGCTGCCCAGTACGAAGCTGAGGCCCATCAGGTAAATGACGTTCTGGCTGAGATCGGCCAGCGTCTGCGCGTGGTCGGCAGCGGTGACGGCGGCAACGTTAGTGGTATGATGCATAGCGTCCTCCTTCAGATGGTCGGCGCGCGGGCAGCTTAATCCAACGCTAGAAATTTGCAATCAGATGGTCGGCCAGCAGCGCAGCGAACAGGGCGAAGAGATAAAGAATCGAAAAACCGAACAGCTGCATGGCATCGCGCGGCACGTCGCTGCGCGCCACGCGAATGGCCAGGCGCAGGAAATTGCCGCCCAGCAGCGCGGCCACGATGCCATAAGCCATGCCGCTGCCGAAAGCGAGCGGGGCGAGGGAAACGGCGATCAACAGCACGGTGTAAAGCAGGATCTGTGCCTTGGTGGCGCGGGGGCCGGCGGTGACGGGCAGCATCGGCACGTTGGCGCGGCGGTAATCGTCGTGGCGATAGAGCGCCAGTGCCCAGAAATGCGGCGGCGTCCACAGGAACACGATGGCGAACATTACCCAGGGCATCCAGGCCGGTGCGGCACTCACCGCCACCCAGCCGATGACGGCAGGAAAAGCCCCGGCGGCGCCGCCGATGACGATGTTCTGCGGCGTGCTGCGTTTCAGCAGCATGGTATAGATGACGGCATAGAAGAAGATGGCGAAAGCCAGCCAGCCGGCGGCCTGCAGATTCACCGACAGTGCCAGCAGCCCGACCGATAGCACGCTGAGCGACAGGCCAAGGAACAGCGCATCATCCGCCGCGATGCGGCCAGCGGGGATGGGCCGGTTGGCGGTGCGTTTCATGATGGCGTCGATATCGCGGTCGTACCACATGTTGATGGCGGCGCCGGCGCCCGAACCCAGCGCGATCGATAAAATGGTGAGCAGCTGCAGGAACGGGTGCAGATGCCCCGGCGCCATCCACATTCCCACCGCGCCGGTGAAGACGACCAGCGCCATCACGCCGGGCTTCAACAGCGTGAAATAATCACGCAGGCTGGCAGCCTGGGGCATCTGATCGACAAGTGCGGTCTGTGCAGTCATGCTTTCCTCAATACGTCATGGCGAGCGTAGCGGCAATCTATCTTCCCTTGCGGCGGCGAGATGGATTGCTTCGTCGGCGATGCCTCCTCGCAATGACGGCAATTAATGGCCTGAATGATCGGTCGGGTAGGCTTCCGTGACCTTCGAATAATCCGGCTGGGTTTCCCAGGTGTGGAAGGGCGGCGGCGAAGGAAGTGTCCATTCCAGCGTGGTGGCGCCTTCGCCCCAGGGGTTGGCAGCGGCCGGGCGCTTCTTGATGAACATCTCCGCCACCGTGATCAGGAACCACAGGGCCGAGGCACCGCCGATGAACGCACCGATCGACGACCAGTAGTTCCAGCCGGCGTAGGCATCCGGATAATCCGGAATGCGGCGCGGCATGCCCGAGAGACCCAGGAAATGCTGCGGGAAGAAAGTGAGGTTGGTGCCGATGAAGAAGGTCCAGAAATGGATCTTCGCCATGGTGTTGTTATACTGGTAACCCGACATCTTGCCGATCCAGTAATAGAAGGCGGTGAAGATGCCGAACAGCGCGCCCAGCGACATCACATAGTGGAAGTGCGCCACCACGTAATAGGTGTCCTGGAACGAGATATCGATCACGGCATTGGCCAGCATCACGCCCGTAACGCCGCCGACGGTGAAAAGGAAAATGAAGCCCACGGCGAACAGCATCGGCACCTCGAACTTGATCGAGCCGCCCCACATCGTCGCGATCCACGAGAAGATCTTGATGCCGGTGGGCACCGCGATCACCATGGTGGCGATGGTATAGTAGGCCTGCGTATCGGGGTCCAAACCGACGGTGAACATATGGTGCGCCCAGACCACGAAGCCCAGCACGCCGATGGCCGTCATCGCGCCTACCATGCCGAGGTAGCCGAATACCGGCTTCTTCGAGAAGGTGGCGACCACTTCCGAAATCACGCCGAAGGCCGGCACGATCAGGATGTACACTTCCGGATGGCCGAAGAACCAGAACAGGTGCTGGAACAGCAGCGGATCGCCGCCGCCGGCCGGGTTGAAGAAGTTAGTGCCGAGGTTGCGGTCCGTCAGCAGCATCGTAATCGCGCCGCCAAGCACCGGCAAAGCCAGCAGCAGCAGAAACGCCGTGATCAGAATCGCCCAGGCGAACAGCGGCATTTTGAACAGGGTCATCCCCGGTGCGCGCATGTTGAGGATGGTGACGATGAAGTTAATCGCGCCGAGAATCGACGAGATGCCGGCCAAGTGCAGCGAGAAAATCGCCAGGTCGACCGACATGCCGCGATGCAGCCCATCGATCACGGAAAGCGGCGGATAGAGCGTCCACCCCGTGCCGACGCCGCGCGCTTCACCGGTGCCCACCACCGAGCTCAGCAGCAGCAGGATCATGCTGGGAACCAGCAGCCAGAAGGAGATGTTGTTCATGCGCGGGAAGGCCATGTCCGGCGCGCCGATCATCAGCGGTACGAAGAAGTTGCCGAAGCCGCCGATGAGGGCGGGCATGATGAGGAAGAACACCATCAGCAGCGCATGCGCGGTGAGCACTACGTTATAGAGCTGGAAGTTGCCATGGAACAGGTGGTCGCCCGGATACATCAGCTCGGCGCGCAGCACCAGCGACGCGGCAGCGCCCAGCAGGCCCGCGAAGCAGGCATAGAACAGGTAGAGGACCCCGATATCCTTATGGTTGGTCGAGTAGAGCCAGCGGCGCCAGCCATGCGGGTGATCATCGTGGGCGTGTGCTTCAGTATGGGCCATATTCCGTGTCCTTAGATTCTTATTGGTTCAGCGCGAACTGCATATTGTCGTTCGCCGCGAATTTCAGTTTGGCGCCTTCGGTCCAGGCTTTGAAATCCTCGTCCGAAACTACCTTGATCATGATCGGCATGAAGCCGTGATATTTGCCGCACAGCTCCGAGCACTGGCCGAAATAGATGCCGGGCTCCTCCGCCTTGAACCAGGTTTCGCTCAGCTTGCCGGGCACCGCATCCTGCTTCACGCCGAAGGCGGGCATCGCCCAGCTGTGAATCACATCGGCCGAGGTGATCTGTACGCGCACTACCTTGTTCACCGGCACCACGATGGGGTTGTCCACCATCAGCAGGCGCGGCTCGCCGGGCTTCAGCTTGTCGGTCTTGGTGATGTTGCTGTCATAGCCGAAGCCGAAATCCGAGTAGTCGTAATGCCAATACCACTGGTTGCCGGTGACTTTCAGCGTCAGGTCCGGGTTGTCGATGATGTTGGCGTTCTTGGCATATTCATAATGCACGCGGATCGACGGGATGCCGATGAGGATGAGAATGAGGATCGGAATCACCGTCCACACCACTTCCACCACGGTGTTATGCGCGAAGCGGCGCGCCGTGGGGTTAGCCTTGGCGCGGAAGCGGATGCAGATGAACACCAGCAGCGCCAGCACGAAGATAGTGATGATGGTGATGATGACCATCACCATGTCGTGCAGGCCCTCGAGCTTCTCCATCACGGGACTTTCGGCCTTCTGGTAATAAATCTGCCAGGGTTTTGCCATGCCCACCACCTGGGCCGGGTCGAACGCACCGATGCTGAGTGCTTTGGCAATGGCGGCATCTTTGTCGGCGCCGGTGAGTTCTTTCGGCGCAGGGGCAGCGGTGGCTTCACCGGTTTTCTGTCCGACTGCAGCGGCATCGCCGGGGGCTTTGGCCTGGTTGGCCTTGGCGCTGGCCTTGGCCATGTCCTCGCGGCTCACCGCCGGCATGGTTTGCGATTCCGGTCCCGCATGCGCATGCAGCGGCAGGGCAATGGCCATCAGGCAGGTGAGGATGAGGGGGCGGAGCAAGCGCTGTGTCATAGGATCATGTTCTTGTGAGTGAAGAGTTTAGAGCGGGGTAGCCGAATGCGCCGCGCGATGCAAGTCGATTTGGTAATAACCGTGCATGGTTAACCCTTTACCGTTTGCAACTGGCGCGATGGCGCACCATATTAAGAGGATGCAGCACGAATCCGACCGTTTCTTTGCCTCCGGCGCGCTTGACCGCGCCACCGCCCGCCGCACGCTGGAGGATGCCATCGGCACCGCCGATGACGGTGAGCTTTATTTGGAATACCGCGCCGGTGAGGCCTATATGTTCGATGATGGCCGCCTCAAGGCCGCCACCGGCGACACCGCTCAGGGCTTCGGCCTGCGCTCGGTAAAAGGCGAAGCCGCCGCCTATGCCCATAGCGCCGATATTTCCGATGCCGCCTTGAAGCGCGCCGGCGAAACAGTGAAAACCGTCGATCACGGCCAGACGGCAGTGACCACGAAATTCGAGCCCGCCTTCGGCGCCAATCACGCTTTATATAGTGATGATAACCCGCTGGCCCTGGTGCCCTTCGAAACCAAGCTGAAGCTGCTGCAGGAAATCGACAGCTACCTGCGCAAGAAAGACCCCAGGGTGAAGCAGGTGAGCGCTACCCTGGCCGGCAGCTGGCAACTCATCCATATCATGAAGGCCGATGGCCGCGCCGCCACCGATGTGCGCCCGCTGGTGCGCCTGAGCATCAGCGTTATCGTCGAGAAGGACGGGCGGATGGAGAATGGCGCCAGTGGCGCCGGCGGCCGCTATATGTATGACGGGCTGTTGGATAATTGGAAACCCATCGCCGATGAGGCCCTGCGCCAGGCGCTGGTGAACCTCGATTCCCGCCCTGCCCCGGCCGGTGAACTGCCGGTGGTGCTGGCTGGCGGCTGGTGCGGCGTGCTGCTGCACGAGGCCGTGGGCCATGGGCTGGAAGGCGATTTCAACCGCAAGGGCAGCAGCACCTTCAGCGGCCGCATCGGCGAGCAGGTGGCCGCCAAGGGCGTCACCGTGGTGGATGACGGCACCTTCAACGACCGCCGCGGTTCGCTCACCATCGACGATGAAGGCACCCCCACCCAGCGCAACGTGCTGATCGAAGACGGCATCCTCAAAGGCTACATCCAGGACCGCATGAACGCGCGCCTCATGGGCGTCGGCGCCACCGGCAACGGCCGCCGCGAAAGCTACCAGCACACCCCCATGCCGCGCATGACCAACACCTTCATGCTGGGCGGCAATAGCACCAAGGACGAAATGATCAGCAGCGTGAAGCGCGGTATCTACGCGGCTTATCTCGGCGGCGGGCAGGTGGATATCACCTCCGGTAAATTCGTCTTCAACGCTACCGAGGCCTACATGATCGAGGACGGCAAGCTCACCCACCCGGTGAAAGGCACCACCCTCATCGGCTCCGGCCCCGAGATCATGGGCCGTATCACCGCCATCGGCAACGACATGGCGCTCGATCCCGGCATCGGCACCTGCGGCAAAGCCGGGCAGAGCGTGCCCGTCGGCGTCGGCCAGCCATCGTTGCTCATCAGCGGCATGACGGTAGGCGGCACGCAACTCTAAAATGCGTTGCGGAAAACGGCGGTGCAGCCCTGGCTGGTGCTGGTCAGGCTATAGGTCGCGGCATAATCGCTGACGCCGGCCGCATTGGTGCAGGTGTTGAAACGCCGTGTCACCAGTTTACCGCTGGCGGGCGCGCCATCATCCATTTTAGTGTCGATATTCCACATCTCTTCCGGTTTCACGAAACCGACATTGGGTGTAGCGGCGGTGCTCGCATATTTCCCCAGCTGCAGCACATTGCCGTAATTCAGCGCGAACACATCGTTCGCCACGCCATTCGCATAGCTGCTGAAATTGCTAGTATACCACAGCGCATTGGTTTTGGATAAGGGGCAGTCGGTGGTATCACCGCCCGCGCCGCCGTTATCCGCAGCATCAACGCCGCTGTAAGTGCCCTCGATCAGCCCGGCATTCGCCAGGTGCTGCCAGAGGCGATACGATTCGTTCGAGTTGGTGCCGGTGCTGTTAATCAGCCCATCGCCATTGCCGTTGCAGGTCTGGGTGCCAGTGCCGATAGCAGTGTAGCAGTTGCTCGCCGCCGCCAGTCCCCAGACAGCCGATGCATTGGCATAATCACCGGGCAGGGCGAGGTATTTATCGCGAAATGCCTGCACGGCGGTGACATAGCGGTTATATTCCACACTCACCGCGCGCAATTCCGAAGCGCGGATCAGCGACTGGCCTGCAAGAATGCCGCCCACCAGCAAGCCAAGAATGACCAGGACAATAGAGAGTTCGACCAGACTGAATGCTTGGCGGCGCATGTGCATAGCATAATGCAGCGCCGCCAAAAAGAAAGGGCCGCATGCGCGGCCCTTTCCGACTTTATTCGCCGCGTGGACTACTTCTTCTTCGCGGGGGCCACCGGCGCGGCTTTCGCTACGACATGGTGGTGATGGTGGTGATGATGCACCGGCGCCGGGGCAACAGGTGCCGGGGCAACGACAACATCATGATGGCAATAGCCGGCTTCATGTTCGAAGAAGGCGTTGCCGACGATGTAGCGGAAGCTGTTGTTATGCAGGCGGGTCGAACCGTTGGCGCCCGACCAGGTATAGTCGAGCGGCAGCGGCGCATCCTGCGGCACAGCGGCAGCAGCAGCGGGGGTGGTGGGCATCATGTGTTTGTGGTGGTGTTTGCCCATGTTGTCATGAGCAGAAGCACTGAAAGCCACAGTGGTAGTGAGCAGCGCGGCAGCAATGCCGGTGATCGAACGACGCATTGAGAACTCCTGGTTGGTGGTAACTGAATGATACAGGTCGCCCCGTATTCTCTACGGCCTTTATTCTTTCACGCTGGCGCTGTCACCTTTTTCGATGCGATCATGGGCCAGATTATGGTGTTTATGGTTCTTGGCACGGTTAGTGTGTGTCTTATCGGTCATGGTTTTCTGGCTGTTGGGGTGGTCGGACGTGGTATTGGTCGTATCCTGGGCCAGGGCTGCTTCGGCCGAGAGGGCCAGTGCGGAAACCGCGATAATCGTCGTGAAACGCATGGGATTCTCCTAAAGTAAGGGGGATGAGACGGAACGCGCCCACCCTGCCGCCCCACCCATAAGAATGCGATGCGCCTGCCTGCCGGTGATATAAGCTTCCACTAAAATCCAACAAAATGAGGCGCTAAGGCCATATTTCATCAGGGCAGCCATACAATGAGAGCGGAACGGATGGTTTCAGCATTAACGCATTAAGACTTATTGTTACAAAACCGTCACAAAACTCGTTAATATCTTAACGCTTTGTTAGGGAAGATTCGGTAATCTGGCTTTAAGTGGGCATCAGTCCCCGAATATGGAGCAGAATATGGGTCTTGCGATCGTAAAATATGGTAGCGGCGAAAATCACGCCTTCTCGATGTCGCCGATCGAATTGGTAGGCGCCACCAGTAGCTCTGCCATGGGTGTCGCCCAGACCATGATCGACCATCCTGATCTGGACTTGAATGCTTCCATTGCCCTTTACAAAGTGCAGTCCAGCCAGGCGCAGAACCTGGGTGGCACCAGAGCCGACCAGGCGCCGCAATCCGCCAATATCAGCATCAAGGATGCGGTAGCGCAGGTCGTCGGTGGCCGTTCCTAGGCCACGCTCGCCCAGAATCGGCCAAAAACCCTTCCTAAAAAACGAATTCAGCTTTATAATCCGCGCGCAGTTTTGTTAAGGTCGGCGGATGAACACGACGTGGAAAACCAGTGCTTTCAGCAAGAACTCAACCCCGGTTGAGATCGATGAGCAGCTGCTCAACGAAAAAGTCGTGATCCTGCTGCAGGGCAAAAACATCTACGGCGACCAGATTTACACCTATCTCGAGCTCACCCTCAAAAGCCTGCAGCAATTGCGCGACAAGATGCGCAAGCAGGAAGACTTCATGCCCGCCGAATACGGCACCGTGCTGGCGGCCGGCAAAGGCGAGCCAAGTGCCGAACTTCGCTCGGAAATGGCAGTGACGCATAACATGATCGACGTGCCCAAACCCCGCCCCTCGGCCCCGCCCACCTATGCCGTACCGCAGCCCAAATTGTGGGACGATTAGGAATTTGCTTACAGGTTAACGCTTTTTTTACCGATATGGGCGTACTCTCCGTTTCATAAGGGAGAGATTCTATGACCAGAATCGATGATATGAACGGCATCCACACCATGGTCGACGGCCAGGTGTTCGGCGCACGTAACGAGTGGGAAAAGCATGAGGCGGGCAATGGCGACGCCGTCTATGTGAAGCCCATCCACACCCGCGATGTCGAGCTGAAAGCCCGCATTGCCAGCCGTTTCGACGAACTGGGCTTTATTCCCAAATTCTTCCGCGAATCCGGCCGCGAGTTCGTCGCCCTCGAAGGCGTGAAACAAAGCCGGTATAAGACGGTGGAAGAAGCGTTCGTCAGCCAAATCCTCGGCAAGCTTTAGAAAGCAACCACATCCCGCATCGTATAGAATCCGGGAGCCTTCTTGGCGGCCCATTCAGCTGCAACCAATGCGCCACGGGCGAAAATATCGCGTGAGCTGGCCTTGTGGCTGAGCTCCAGCCGCTCGCCGGCGCCGGCGAACAGCACCGTGTGGTCGCCCACCACATCGCCGCCGCGCAGGGTGGCGAAACCGATGGTGCCGGGCTTGCGGGCGCCGGTATGGCCATCGCGCGATTTCACCCAGACATCATGCAGGTCCACCTTGCGGCCGCGTGCCGCAGCTTCGCCAAGGGCGAGGGCAGTGCCGGAGGGTGCATCGACTTTGTGTTTGTGGTGCATCTCGAGAATCTCGATATCGGTTTCATTGCCGAACTTGGCGGCCGTATGTTCCACCAGCGCCATCAGCATATTCACCCCCACCGACATATTGGCCGACCACACGACTTTCGTCTGCTCGCCGGCGCGGATGAGGGCTTCTTTCTGCGCCGAGTTCAGCCCCGTGGTGCCGGAAACGAGAATGGTTTTCGTGCTGGCGGCCAGCCCGGCGAGGCCAACGGTATGTTCCGGTGCCGTAAAATCGATCACCGCATCGGCGCGTTCGAACATGGCGGCGGTCTGTTCGACTGTCAGCTCGGCGGCAAAACCCACTCCCGCATGCTCGAACTGGCTTTTGGCCAGCGCCTGCGAGCCGGGACGAATGCCGGCGGCCACCAGCTCGAGCGTCGGATGCGCCGCAAGCGCGCGGATCAGCGCGATGCCCATGCGGCCCGCAGCTCCGGAAATAGCGACTTTCAATGATTCAGACATAGGCTACTGCTAGGGGCAGGCGGCGGATGAGTAAAGGCTAATCCTTCAAATCATCCCAGAATTCCTTCACGCGGTTGAAGAAATTTTCATAGGCTGGGCTGGTGTCTTTGCCGCCGCTGGCGCCGTCGAAATCCTTCAGCAGGTCTTTCTGTTTTTTGTTGAGGTTCACCGGCGTTTCCACGGCCACCTCGATATACATGTCGCCCTTGGCCTGACTGCGCAGCACGCTCATGCCCTTGCCCTTGAGGCGGAACTGGTGGCCGGATTGGGTGCCCTCCGGAATCGTTACCTTCACGCGCCCGCCATCGATGGTCGGCACTTCGATATGGCCACCCAGCGCTGCGGTCGAGAATTTCAGCGGTACCTGGCAATAGATATTCGCCCCGTCGCGTCGGAAGATTTTGTGCGGCTTGATGCTGATGAAGATGTAGAGATCGCCCGCCTGCCCGCCGCGGAACCCGGCCTCGCCCTCGCCGGCAAGGCGGATACGCGTGCCTTCTTCCACCCCGGCGGGGATAGTGACGTTGAGCGCCTTTTCCTTGCGCACACGCCCCGAACCCGCGCAGTTCTTGCACGGGTTTTTGATGACCTTGCCGGTGCCCTGGCAGTTTGAACAGGTGCGTTCCACCGTGAAAAAGCCCTGTTGCGCCCGCACCGTGCCGCGGCCGTTACAGACGCTGCAGGTCTCGGGCTTGGTGCCTTTTTCGGCGCCCGAACCGTCGCACACATCGCAGGCGCCGGAAGTGGTGACTTTGATGGTCTGCTGCTTGCCGCGGAAGGCGTCTTCCAGATTAATATCGAGGTTATAGCGCAGGTCCGACCCGCGCGCGGCGGAGGCCTGCGCCGCCTCCTGGCCACCGCGACGGCCGGTGAATTCGGAGAACAGATCTTCGAAAATATCCGAGAAGCTGCCGGCGCCGAAGCCGCTGAAGCCGGGGCCCGCGCCGCCGCCGGCATTGCCGCCGCCGCCCTGGGTGAAAGCATCATGGCCGAACCGGTCGTAGGCCGCTTTTTTCTGCGGGTCTTTCAGCACATCATAGGCTTCATTGATGGCCTTGAATTTCTTCTCCGCCTCGGCGTTGCCGGCATTGCGGTCGGGGTGATATTGCATGGCGAGCTTGCGATACGCTTTCTTCAGCTCGTCTTCATTCGCGCCCTTGGCGACGCCCAGCACATTGTAATAGTCTTCAGCCATGACGAACCTTTAGCGGCGCCCCGCGAAACTGCAATGAATAAGTGGATTACTGCGCCGGATGGCTGGCCTGCCATTGCTTCATGAGGCGGATTTCCTTTTCCTGCGCCGCCACGATGCCGGTAGCCAGCTTGCGCAGCGCGGGGTCCTTGCCATATTGCAGCTCGGTTTTCGCCATATCGACGGCGCCCTGGTGATGCGGGATCATGCCGGCCACGAAATCGGCATCGGCATTGCCGGTATAGTCGATATCCATCTGCCGGTGCATGGTGTGCATCGCCTTTTGATAGGCGGCGGTAGAAGGCGCATCGCCCGCCGAATGGCCCATATCCATGTCCGCCATATCATCTGCCGCGTAGGCAGCGGTGGTGACGAGCAGGGCGAGGGCGAATCCGGCGAGGCGACGCATCTCTTCCTCGCGGCTAGTGGTTTTTGTCGTCCGAGATATCCTCGAACGTCGCATCCACAACTTCGCCTTCAGCCGGCGCTTCCGAGCCGGTCGATGCACTGGCGCTGGCGCCCGCCTCAGCCGCGGGCCCTGCCGATTGCTGGGCTTTATAGACGGCTTCGCCGAGCTTCATCATGGCCTGTGTCAGGCTTTCCGCTTTCGCGTCGATATCCGCCTTGTTGGTGGATTCGAGCGTGGCGCGAACATCGGCAATGCCCGATTCGATGGCCGATTTCTCGGCATCGCTGACTTTATCGCCATGCTCTTTCAGGTTCTTCTCGGCCTCATGCGCCAGGGCTTCCGCCTTGTTGCGCGATTCGATGAGGGCGCGTTTCTCTTTATCCGCGCTCGCATTCGCCTCGGCGTCCTTCACCATCTTGTCGATGTCGGCATCGCTCAGGCCACCAGACGCTTGAATGCGGATCTGCTGTTCCTTGTTGGTCGCCTTGTCTTTCGCCGACACATTCACGATGCCGTTAGCATCGATGTCGAAGGTCACTTCCACCTGCGGCATGCCGCGCGGGGCGGGGGGAATGCCGACGAGGTCGAACTGGCCGAGCATCTTGTTGTCGGCCGCCATCTCGCGCTCGCCCTGGAACACGCGGATGGTCACGGCGGTCTGGTTATCATCCGCCGTCGAGAAGGTCTGCGACTTCTTGGTGGGGATGGTGGTGTTGCGGTCGATCAGGCGTGTGAAAACACCGCCCAGCGTTTCGATACCCAGCGACAGCGGGGTGACATCGAGCAGCAGCACGTCTTTCACTTCGCCCTTCAGCACGCCGCCCTGAATGGCGGCGCCGATGGCCACCACCTCATCCGGGTTAACGCCGCGATGCGGCTCTTTGCCGAAGAAGCTTTTCACCAGCTCGATCACCTTCGGCATGCGGGTCATACCGCCTACCAGTATCACTTCGTCGATGTTCGATGCATCCACGCCCGCATCCTTCAGCGCCTTTTTGCAGGGCTCCAGCGTGCGCTGGATCAGGTCGTCCACCAGCGATTCCAGCTTGGCGCGGGTCAGCTTGATGTTGAGGTGCTTCGGCCCGTTCTGATCCGCCGTGATGAACGGCAGGTTGATGTCGGTCTGCTGGGTCGAAGAAAGCTCGATTTTCGCCTTCTCCGCCGCCTCTTTCAGGCGCTGCAGCGCCAGCTTGTCCTTACGCAGGTCGATGCCGTCCGACTTTTTGAACTCGTCGGCCAGGTAGTCGAGGATGCGCATGTCGAAATCCTCCCCGCCGAGGAACGTATCCCCGTTGGTTGATTTCACTTCAAACACGCCGTCGCCGATTTCCAGCACCGATACGTCGAACGTGCCGCCGCCAAGGTCATAGACCGCGATGGTCTGGCCGTCTTTTTTCTCGAAGCCGTAAGCCAGTGCCGCCGCCGTCGGCTCGTTGATGATGCGCAGCACGTTGAGGCCGGCGATCTTGCCGGCATCCTTGGTGGCCTGACGCTGGGCGTCGTTGAAGTAGGCCGGCACGGT
>FTIZ01751916.1_pt1 | contig 97299 bp, 86 predicted proteins | sample 1658381 | NCBI WGS metagenome assembly FTIZ01 (sample SAMEA3914822, study PRJEB12502) | metagenome | biome: forest; material: soil | place: USA | collected 2012-03-12 | depth 0.1 m
ATAAGATGGCTGGTGAGCAAATTCAAAGCATCAAATCCAATCTCGACAGTACCTATTTGGCATTCACAGTTCAATCTCACCTCGATGCGTTAGCAAAGATTACCGGAAAAATTGTGCCGCAGGTACTTTGAGTACCGCTCGATCGTTAATCACTTGGAGAGCAACACGGTTCCGTCGTCACCATGCGAAACGTGGATGTCAAAACTGCTAGTGAGCGCTGCCAGGAAGTCTTTTGGGTCGTGGGTTGCGAAACGGCCGCCGAGGCGAATGCCGCTGAGCTGAGGATCCACGATGACGATCTTATGTGGCAAATAGCGATTGTACTCATCAATCGCGACATCGAGCGTTTGGCCGTTCAAGACCACTTCGTCCTGGCGCCATCCTGAAATGAAGCCTATGTCTTCAGTGGCGACCGGCCGTATACGCAGGTCGTCAGATCGGACGAGTACCGCCTCCCCTTCTTTGACGATGACAGGAGCGCGCGTAGATTTTTGGAATACGCCAGCAACGGTATTGGCAGAGCAAGCGCCGGCCAGAACCGTTATGTCCATCGTCCGATCGCGAAGGCGCGCATTGACCGTGCCCGATGCCAGTCGCACCACACTGCGCCCACCAAGCAGTTCGCACGGCGGCGAACCAGCCGGAAGCGTCAAGGCGAGCTCGCCGCGCTCGAGCCAGACCGTGTGCGCCTGGTCCGTGAATCGCCAGGATGCTTCGGAATTCGTGTTGAGGTCGAGCCGCCCACCTTGGGGCAAGTCTATCATCTTCCTCTGCCCTACGGCCGTGGACGCGCTCGCGCGAGCGGTGAAGATACTAAACGCCGCCGCTCCAGCGGCTGCGGCGGCCAGGCCCGAGATGATGAAGAGGTGACGCCGGCGCAGCGATCGGGTCTTGGCCTCGGCGCGAGGCATGAGAGGCTTCAACTGATCAAGCTTGTAAGTGACGCCGGCGATACGCGCAAAGGCGGCTGCATTGCGCGGATCGGCCGAGCGCCAAGCCTCGAATTCCGCCATGTCGGCGCTGCCGGAATCCAGTCTCGCCAGCCATAACGCGGCTGTTTCCATAAGCTCCTGGCGAGGTGTCGGGGCGGCTGAAGTCACAATCTTGTCTGTCCTTGACCCGCGAAGCTACGGTCAACTCGCGCGAGAATATAAGTGCAAATGGACGAAGGGTCTATTCCTGCCGGCTCTTCGTCGAAACCTGAACCGCGCTCGGGATTTCGTCTTCGCCCTCGTCCAGCATATCCGCCAGCAGACTTAGCCCTTTCGCCAAATGCTTTTCGACCGTCGACAAGCTGATGCCCAGCTCCTGAGCGATGTCACGGGGGGGCATCTCATGGATCCGGCGCAGAACGACAACCCGCCGACACTGCGGTGGCAAAGCCTCAAGGGCGCTGAGAAGCTTATGAAAGGCCTGGCGGCCTGCGACAGTCTGGAATGCGTCGGGCGCAGAGTCCGCATGCAGCAGGGTTTCCATTGCAGCCAGTTGCTGCATCGGCACCACGCGTGCATCGCGAAGCCGATTGAGCCCCAAATTGTAGATGACCCGTAGGACGTAGGCGCGCGGATGCGAGATCGAGCGCCAGGTGTCTCCTGTCAGCAGCTTCGCGTAGGCATCGTGGACTAAGTCGCGCGCCGTCTCCCCGTCACCCATGATGCGCCGGGCCCGAGAGAGAAACACGGTCTCATGTGGCGATACCTGCGAGCAGAACCAACGGTCGACATCGCGGAGCCAAGTCATGCAGCTCCTCCCCAACGTTCACGCTTTCGGCAGTCCGACAGGAAAACTCGAACCGAACAATGGTCTGAGGACCAAGATCGTTGAACGCGAAAATCTTCGGGGACTTTCTGCACTGCCTTGCTCGATAAAGGAAAATCCCGATCTGGGATATCACTTTACGCGGCATACCTTGTCCGGCTCGCAACCTCAATAGCCGTGAGCAATGGACAACAGTATCAACTCTCCCCGACAGCGCTTACTACGGAGCATGCTGAAAAGGGTGAGAAAAGACGCTGCTCTAACTCAAGCTCAACTTGGGAAGTTGCTTGAGAAGCCTCAATCTTACGTCTCCAAATACGAAACTGGAGAGCGTAGAATCGAAGCTATGGAGTTAGGAATAATTTTGTCTGCGGTGGGAATTGAGCAGAGCGAATTTCTAGAAGAGCTAAACTCTAGACTATAAATTTCTGATAATCCTGAAATGGGATTATCCCGATACAGGATGACCGTTCGCCAAATGCTCTTGTCGTTGGCGATTGATGAAAAAAGTACTCAGGTCAGAAGCACAACTCAAGCTCCAATCGATGCTTCGAACCGCGCGACAGGAAGCCGGTTTCACGCAAGAAAGTTTGGCGGCTGTGCTTGGGAAGCCACAATCCTTTGTTGCGAAATATGAGACCGGGGAGCGAATGCTAAATCTGGTCGAACTAATATACATTTTGCGTGCGATGGGCGTCGACGTCCGAGCCTTCGTGGGTGAACTGAGCGATACGATTTAAGCCGAGGATATTGGCCGATTATGAGGGCAGACTGCTTGAAGTTGACGGCATTTCATCTCTGGCCTACCAAATGGCGTCCACGAACGGGAGCCTGAAATGAAGCGGCTGATGGTGGGAGTAGCGTTGCTTTCGTCTCTGGCCTTGCACGCCGTGGCGCAGGCCGAACCGGAGTGCCGCGGCGCTACGCCGGTCGAGACCGCAGTCGTAGCCAAGGCAGGCGCTGTCATCAAGGCCGAGCTGGTCGACGTTTGGTCCGCCGATCCTTGGCAGGGCAATGTCGATTCTTCGATCATCAACGGTGGCGTGCTCAATGTCGCCACCCATCCCGGTCCTTATCGCCCGCTAATGCTGTGCTCGGACCTTGTGCGGTTGACGCTCGACTACGCTACACATGATGACTACGCGAACGGCCTTAGGCAGAAGCAATCAGACCTGATTACCCAGGCGGGCGACATGGCGGCGCAGATGACCACGCCAGACGCCGCGGCCCAGGCGAAAATGCAGGCGATGATGGGCGAAGCCGCCGATGCGGTAGCGCCGTTGCATGCCGAGGTGACGATCCTGGAAAACGATCCCTACCTCAGCGAGGCCGCGCCGGGCCAGGCGTGCGCTGTGATCGCCGTCACGGGCGCCGACTTCGCCTATCGCTGTACCGGCCACGACGACAATGGCGCCCCCTTGACCGAATCCTATATTAAGATCGGTCGTTGGGCGGGTGCCAAGGCGGGCGGCGGCTATGTTCCCTATCCGTTTGCTCACAAGACCGCAGGCCCATGGATCGAGACGATCAGCGTCCGTATTGCCGCGCCTGCCGGGCTGGCCGACAGCATGATTGCGAAGGTCGACTGGCAGAAGCTTCATGAAGGGCTGACGCCATAGGCGTCGGGCGAATTCCAGCGCCTGCTCGACCAATTGCGCCTCGCCCGGCAGAGAACGCCTTGCCGACCGCGTGGAATCCGCTTTTCATCTCGCTCCAAGTCTTTAGTATATTCAAAAGCTTTTTATACGGTGCGAAATGGAAGAAGATAACAACACGCTGACTGGGATGACGGTCGATATCGTTGCTGCCTATGTAGCCCGTAACTCCGTCCCGGCGGCCGAACTTGGTGCCCTGATCGGGAGCGTTCACAAGGCTCTTCACGGTCTGACGGCTGTGAGCGAGCCGAAGGCGCCAGACGTTTCCCAGCCGGCGGTCTCCATCAAGAAGTCCGTATCGCAAGACTTCATCACCTGTCTCGAAGACGGGCGGAAATTCAAATCATTGAAGCGCCACCTTCGCACCAAGTACGGCATGACGCCGGAAGATTACCGCGCCAAGTGGGGGCTGCCCAAGGATTATCCCATGGTCGCGCCGGCCTATGCGCAGGCGCGCTCGGCGATGGCCAAGACCATGGGCCTAGGGGTCGGCGGGCGGGTCGCGGCCAAGGCTAAGCCAGCCAGTACGCCTTCTGCGCGCAAGAAGGCCAAGGCTTAGCGCTTTTTCTGGCTAGGCCCAAAGGTCAGCATAGGCGGGTACGGACCTGAGCAGGTCTTCGTGTTTGCCACGGGCGACCAGGCGACCGGCTTTCATAAACAGCACCTGATCAGCAATGCTGGCGAGCCGCGGTCGGTGCGTGATGATGATGATGCTGGTTTCACCCGCATATCGATTCATCAGGGCGCCGATGATTCTCGCCTCGCTGTTGGGATCGAGCGACGATGTGCTTTCATCGAGAATGATTGCCGGGACCTTGACGCCCGCAAGCCTGGCCAATTCGAGCTTTTGTATCTGGCCGCCGGAGAGGCGTTCGCCCTGCTCGCCGACCATGACGCCGAAATCGATCTGCCGCCCGCTCTCGTAAAAGCTCCGGTCCGTCAGGAGCTCCTGGAGCGACGCCTCGGTTTGAAGGGTGGGCGGATAGAGCGCGTTGTCGGACAATGAGCGATGAAACAGGCCGATGAACTGCGGCACGTACATGATGTGCCGGTATCGAATGCCGCGCGGAATGCGTTCGAAATCATAGCCGTTCAAACGGATCGCTCCGCCCGATGGTTCGAGGACGCCGGCGATCAATTGAGCCAGGGTTGACTTGCCCGATCCGTTTGGCCCTACGATCACGGTCACGTCGCCGGGCCGGATCTTAGCGGAGACATCGCAGACGCCCGGTAAGCCAGGTCCGTAAGTGAAACCGACCTTGTCGAGCTCGATCGCTGCCGGGCCGGCCGAAGGAACGTCCTCCCCGCCCCTTTTGTGTTCGTTGCCGGCTAGGTCGAGAACATCGGACAGATTGGCGATCGATACACCGGCCTGTGAGAGCGTATAGCCAAAGCCGGACAAGGGGAGGGTCAGACGCGCCGCATAGGCTTGCAACAAGACAAAGTCCCCGACCGTAATCCGGCCGGCGGCTACATCCGAACTGGCGAAAACCAAAAGCACCAACAGGCCGAGGCCGACCGTGCCGTACTGCAGGCACGACAGGATGACGAGCGACCACCACATCCTCTCATTCGATTTGCGCTTGTCGCCAAGCCGGTCACAAATCGTGCCGATTTCCATATCGAGCGCGCCATTGAGCACGACACGTCGGGCGTTACGAAGCATATCGCCCAGGGTTTCTGAGACTTTCCCCGCAGCCGCGTTGGCGGCATTTGAAAAAGCCTGCTGGCGCCTGGAACCGTACCAGGTCGCCAAGACGAAGCTTACAAGCATCAAGGCCATGATCGCGACGTAACGTAACGGGATTAGGCCCATAATAACGGCCAGGCACGCGGCAACCTGAATGAACATGGGCAGGGTTCGCCAGATCAGGCCTTCGCACACGACCTGCAAACTGAAGGGCAGACGCTCCAGAAGCCCAAGGGTGCGGCTGCTGTCGCCGTCGCGCGACGTCGCGGATTCCGGCAGTCGATCGTAGAGCGCGTCGGTGACGAGCGACTTTCCCATCGCGTCGATAACCCGGGCGGTGAACACCATGCGCTGTGTCGCCACGACCGAGCCGCCTAGCCAGGTAATGACAAAGACGGCGATCAAGCCGCACACCGTCAGCGGGTGCACGTCTTTGCGGCCCAAGACATCGACGAGAAGCTTCAGCATATAGGGGCCGGCAACGCCGAATCCGATGCCAATCACTTCCAAGGAAGCGCTGACGGCGAGATCGGTTCTGACCGCAAGCCTGCGGCTCGCCATCAGCGCAGCCAGCTTCAACAGCACTTCCGTTGTCCTGATTGTCACGGTGACCTCCCCTATTAACCTATCTTAAAAGGGGAAAATGATCAACTTATAAGGGAGCATCGGGGTTGTGCTATCGGCTCGTGCCCAAGATCATCGCCTTGTTCTTCGGCTCGTAATCGTCCGGCAGATCAATGATCAGAGCATCACCCAAGATCGATGCCGAGCATTTTCGGATGCACTTCTTGATCACTGCGAGCTGACGGACGTTCACTTCGAGGCCCTTCGCCTTTTTGTCGGCAACATCCCAGCCGGTGCCGGTCGAGGTGACGAGACGCAGGCGTTTCAAGCCCGGCGTCAGGCTGATCTGGACCTTGACACGCTTCTCCTTCCACTTCAGGCGCTCGAATATCTTCGGATCGATCTGGATCGCCAACGCTGAGGATCGCGCCATGATCTTCACACTCAGGTCGAGATCCTCGTTCGGCACCAAGTCGGCAAATTCCGCCATTTCTCTTTCCTTCTGATAGTCGCGCAAGTCGGCAACAAGTTACTGATTCTACTATTCGTTTTGTCGAATACACGGGCGCCCGGCCTTGCAACGGATGCAGCGCTGCGGTATAGAACAAAGGGAGACCAATGACGGGGAGCACATCATGCGCCAGGAAAGTCAAAATGGTGGATCGAGCGCCAAAAAGACCGATGAGCATCTGCTCGCCGGAGCTATTCCGCTAAAGCCCGAGGCACAAGCCATCCTAACCCGGCAGGTCAATCGCCGCATTATCGTGGGATACAAGGTGACCAAACTGGTCTTCCAATGTCTAGCCTGCTCCCCCCTTCTCATTTCGGCCTACTTCGTATACGTCGCGATCATCGCCGGCCCTTTCACCTTGGCTTCGCTAATTCCGGCGGCACTTTTCATTGGTCTCCCAGCTCTCGTGGCGTTCGGCCTTTTTCATTTGGCGAGGAAAATTTGACGCCTGCCCTAGGGCTCATCCTTTTCTCCCATGCCTGTTACTTTTCGCCATCCATTCACCGTTGCCGCACCCACCTTGTCGAAGGTTTGCCCTGTTTGATCGGTGATGTTGATGTGCTCGCGGACCTTTTGATGGACGAGGTCTGAAGCACCTGTCTGAACTCCTGATTCGACGTCTTGTGCTGTCGTCTTCGCGTCCGCTTCGCGCTTTGCGAAGGCTGCTCCCTGCGGGCTATCCGTGAGTGCGGTGGGTGAACTGAGCGGCCACACCGGTTGCGCGGAGGACGCGGCGTCGGGCGCGGTCTGCCGGCGCGTGGCGCGCCGTTTTCGTGTGGGCTTCGCGACTATTGGCGCGGTCTGTTCGCCGGGCCTCAAGCCGCTGTCCTCAGAGACGGCATCCGTAACGGCCACGGCCGGCAGAAGGTCGGGGTCCTTGGGTGCCGCGGCTGAGTCTGGAATGGTTGTTTGGGCATATCGCTGCGCCAGGCTGTCGGTCTGGATCGCGTTGTACTCTTCCGCCAGCGCCATGCCCCTTTGGAGGACCTGCGGCGTCGCGCCGACCCACAGCGCTTTCGCGTCCTGCACCGTCAGGCCCTTCTCCTGCAGCATCCAGTTGAAGAAGGCCGTGCCCTCATTGCCGGAGACCGTCTCATTGCCGTTACGGACATGGCTCGCATCCTCGGAAAGCCTCGTGCCCGTTGCGTGCAGGCGTGTCGCCGTGTCGGTGATGGATTGTAGCGAGCTGAACGTGCTCGAATCGATATGGCGCGCACCGTTTTCCGTTGAGCGCGATCGGTCATAAGCGGTTCTGGCCGCATCGGAGCTCACCCGGTTATGCGTGTCGCTGATGTCGGTCGACAGCGTGTCGACCAGCGAATATCCACGATCATTGGATTTCGACTGGGTGGCGGTCGTGCTGGCCTCTTTCGACGCCTCGCCGTGGACGCCCGCCTTCACGTCCGCGCCCGCCTTGACGACGTCGAGATCGAGCCCCACGCCGGCATTGGCCGACAGGTCCGAATAGATGCTGGCAGCCGCGCGTGTGGCCTCCGCGTCGGCCTCCGACTGGCTGAGGTGATGGCTCGTCTGGTAATACCGCGACAGCTGCTGCAGGTCGCTGATCACGCGGCCCGTCGACGCCTGCTCCTCGCTCGACATGCCCGTCGTGTTGACGCTGTTGTTGCTCCAGCCACGAAAGACCTCGTCCATGAGGGTCTTCGAGCGCGTCTTGCCGACACTGACCGCGTCGGTCAGAGCCCGGCTGTCATCGAGGTAGGTCTGGGACGATTTCGACAGGGTTTCGCTGTAGCCGCGCTGCCGCGCCACATCGAGCGCGCCCGAGCTCAGGGCCGCATTGGCGACATCGAGCCCCTGCGCATAGCGTGTCATCGTCACGCCATCGCCGCCGACGACGGTACTGCGCGCCCGGTCTTCGTATCGGCTCGTCACCGCCTGGTTGGCGTTTTCATTGTCCCAGCTGGCATTGCCGACGGCAGTATTTCCCAAGGACCAGTTGCCGGAGGTCATCGACGACGATGCGCTCTCGGCGCCCGACCGGAAATTGCCCAGCAGCGCTTCGCCTTGCGCACCCACCGCCATGGCGCCCTTGGTCAGGAGCCCGGCCAGGACCGGGATCATCAGCATCATCGATCCCGCAAGCGTGCAGACATCCTGGTTGGCCCGAGCCGAGGCATCGAGCGTCAGCGCGTTGAAGACGTGGCTATTGCCGGCGCCAAAGGTCGCCGCGGCCGTTTGCGCATAGGCATTGGCCATCATGACCTTGTGCAGGATGACGTACATCGGACCCCAGAGCTGCAGGTAGAAGAAGCCGGCGAGATATCCCTTGGCCATGGCCGGACCGAGCTTTGGCAGGAGGAACAGCGGGAAGATCACCGGAAAGATGCCGATAAACAAAAGCTCGATCACGATCTTCAGGTTGACGATGGCCTTCTCCGCGATGACGCCGAGAAGCTTCTGCGTGTTCTGGGTCTGCAGCTCCGCCATGGTGGCGCCCAGTACGCCGCCCGCATTGCCCATATAGCCCTTCAGGCTGTCGTTGAGCATGTTGCGCACGACCGCCTGCTTGATGACCGTGGTCGCCGTCTGGCTGGAGCCGATCGCCGTGATGACCACGTTCGATACATTGGCCTCTTCGGTGTTCATGGTGCTCTCCGCCGCGTCCGGATCGACAGCCGCGATGAGGTATTTCTGGACGTTGGGAAGATCGGTGCCGAGATCCGTTCCGACCTGGCTGGCAAAATCCCGGCAAGTCTTGAGCGCCGTTGAGCCGTCCGCATTGGTGTAGGATCCCATGCGGGCGGGGTTCGGGTTGCTCGTCAGAGTCTGCCACATGTCCGCCGACTTGCTCAAGCTGTCGATCGGGACCGTGTTGTCCTCGATGTCGTAGAGGGCGCAGTCCTGCATATAGGCGCGCAAGTTCAGGGCGGTCCTTTGGTCGGAGGGCCGAAGCGCGTTGATTTTGGCGAACATCTTGGCGCCGAAGATCATGCCGTGCGTCGAGAATTCCGCATCGGCCGGATCGCCGAAAGCGGTTTCGGTCAACTTGATGATCCGGTCGCCGACCTGGCTCACCAGCGCCGATGACACGCCCACACCCAGGGGAACATTGGCGACCAGCGGATAGACCTTCGATGGATTGAGCCGGTCTTCGACCTGGATGCTGACCTTCGGGACCCACATAACGCCATAGATGACGCCCGCGAAGATATACCATCTAAGAATGGTGCCGACGTTGAAGTCGGTGACCGCCTTCACGAGGCCCATGACGAGACCGAGCACGAGGACGAGCCGGATGAGCGAATCCATCGCGCCGGCGCCCGACATCAGGGCGACCGCATTGAAGATGTCATGGTAAAGGCTGCCGGAGCCGTAGGCCCTGAATTCCCACATCGCCCTACCCCGCCGACTTGGTCGTGGTGTAGATGATCGACTGCGCAAGCCGTGACGTCGTGTCGGCGGCGATATCGTCTTCGAAGGCGCGCGTGCGTTCGATCAGTTGCTGCACCGCCGTGATCCGGGTTTCGATCAGCTGCTGACGCTCGTCCAATCGCGTGATGATGCCGGTCAGCGACGCCCGCCAGGCCGTCGTCGTCTCCTGGTCGGTGCCGAGCACATTGTCGGACGCTGATGCCACCTCGTGCAGATTCTGCTCAAGCCAGCCGATCAGGATATCGGTGGCGATGGCGTCGGCATATTTCTCCATCTCGGGCGCCGCCAGCTCCCGGTTAGCCGCCACCTGGACGCTGGCGATCTTATAGAGCGGAATGGTCGCAAGCCCGAGAAAATCGATCTCCTGGGTGCTGAGCGGCTGTTTCGCGATGATCTTGGCGACGATGGAATCGATGATCGCCGTCACCCGGGACTTCAGGCCCGTGACGCTCACCGTTTCGCCGTAGGCGACCAGGTTAAGGCAGGCATCATCGGCACAGTGATGGATCTTGATCGTTCCGCCATCGAGCAATGCCGAAATCATGCCGTCGCTATCGGCATCGGCGCCGAAGGTCTGCATGTCGGTCTTGCCGCCATCGTCGACATGGATCACCGTCGTGCCCGTGAGCGTCATCAGGGTTTCGGCCAGCTGGCGGTCGCCACCCAACAGGGGATGCTTCATGATCGCATCCCACGCCAGGTTGCGGTTGTAGGCCTGCTCCTGGCGCTGGTCGTCACTGGCCGCGTCGATGGTTGTTTCCGCCTCGCCACCAAAACCGCAGGCCGCCCGCGCCGCCGCCTCATCGACATATTTGCCGTTCGCCAGGCCGATCTCCATGCACGATTTCAGCGCGCCGGCCGGCAGGGCATTGACCGCACCGCTGACGATGGACTGCGCGGCTTCGCAGGAATTGATGGCACCGAGATTGGCTTTCTGGACAATGCCGAACATCTCCTCGATCTCGTTGCCCAGGAGCTCCGACAAGGACTTGACCGCCATCTCGAAGAGGAGGCCGACCGCATTTTGCGCGACCGCCTTGAAGGTTGCGACGATCTGGTCCGTGTTGATGAAAGAGAACGATCCGCCATAGACGTCGATGCCGCCGCACCCCCCTTTGACCGACGGCAGGGCCACCGCGGAGATCTGCGTCGTCATCTGGGGCGAGCGGTAGGAATAGTTGCCGAGTGTGTAATACCCCGACTCCTGGCCCTGGTAGGCGGACGGCCCCGCGCCGTTCGAGCTCGACAGACTGTCGCGCCAGTAGCTGTCCATGGAGTTGTCGACGCCGGCAAGGGCCGGGACGACGGCGAGCCACAGATAAGACAGCAGCACGAGAACGAACGCGAACCTTTTCATCTTGGCCTCCCCTCAGAAATCCTTGCCGGGCTCGGTGCCCAGGATGACGAACAGCCGGTCGGCCAGCTCGTCGACGCTCAACACCCCGGCACCGAGATAGGTCAGGCAGCCCTTGGGATTTTCGCATGTGCGAAGCGCGATCTGCTTGCCGTCCGAGACCGTGATCGACACGGGCTTCACCCTCCCCTGCGTGTCGAGCGACGGCTTTTGATAGATCAGATAGGCCGGCGTCACCGGGGAGGTGATGCCCCAGGCCTTGAGCTGGCCGCGGTCAGTCGCGTAGTCGGCAAACTCCGGATTAGGCGCGCCATCCGTCGAAATCGGCTTGATGACGATGCCATAGCGCTGCCCGAACTCGCGGACGATCGGCGAGGCCGCGCGACAGGGCGCGCAGTCGCCGCGGTAGACGTAGAAAAGGCCGATCTGGTCGTAGGCGCCCCGGAAGAAGAGGTCGCGGTCGGTCGTCCGCCCGTCCTCCCAGGCCGTCTTCGCGGCATCGCTGATCGGCCGTTCGAGCGTGTAGTCCAGGCTCGGGTCGGACCAGACCAGCCGGCGGACGGTGTCGGCGAACAGGCCCGACTTGCTCATGGTCTCCTGCTGGAAATGATAGAAACGCCGGATATTGGCCTCGGTCGGGTTCCAGACCGCGATCAGCCTCGCCCGTTCCATGCCCGCCTTGAATTTATCGGCGGCGGCCGCGTCGGCATCGTCGGCCGTGGGCGCGGGCTTCGTTTGCGGCGTTTGGGAGGGGTCGGTCGGTGGCGGCGTCTGACAGTAGAACCAGGTGCCTAGCCGCCGGCTGCAATAGCTATCGCCATGGCCATCATCGTTGACCGAAAGCGTGGGTGCGCTCGCCGGGTGTGCCGGCGCCGAATGGGCGGTCAACACCATGACAACCAAGGCGCAGGTTATGGCGAATATCCTGGCGGTCATCGACTGGCTGCCCCTGAACCCTGGAGCGTCCGGATCGAGGCCGAGATAGCCGCAACGGTCGAGTTGGGATCGTTGTTGGAAAGCTGGGCCAGTTTGTCGTCGTAGAAATCCGAGAAATCGACGTGGGTCAAGTCGATCTGCTGGAACTGTGCCACCGTGAAGCCGCCGCAGGATGGGCCCTTAGCGTCGCCCCAGTCGAGCCCCAGTTGCGCATGACCGGCCTCCTCAACGATCCGCGCCAGCACCGACCCGTAGCAGCAATAGGACATCTTCTTCATCAGGCAGCCGAAGAGGCTCTTGTTCGAGCAGTAGGTCCCGACATAGTGGCAGGCCTTCGCCTTCTGCTCGCTCATGAGCTTCTGTTCGTCGGCGTTGCAGCTCGCCAGGTTGTTATCGAGCAGAAGGCCGGAATCCTTGCAGCAATTGGAAAGTCCGCCGACCGTCTTGCCGCATTTGAGGTTCTGGCCGGCAAATATGGTCAGGGCGCCGCTTGAGCCATAGCTCGCCGATGCTTCCTTCAGGGCGTTGATCGCACTCAGCGCCTCCGGCAGGTCATTTTCCGGATCATCGCCGGTCTCGATAACCTGCGTGCCGTTGACCCAGCTGGCGTCGCAAACGGCGCCTTGCGTCGCTGTCTGCGGTACGACCGCGGTCTGGCAGGCATAGACGTTGTCGAAGGTCTGACAGGCCTGCGTGCCGTCATAGTTCGGATCGATGCAGTTGCGCGCCTTGAGGGTGCATCCGGACGGTACCTCGCAGTCATCACCGATGCTGGCGACATGGTCGCATGTGTAGCTGACACTGGTCTTGAGGCAGGTGTCGGGCGCGAGCGAAAGCGTCGCCATGATGTCGGGCACGTCGCTGGCGTGCTCCAGACAGGTCGAGGCGCCGGCAGTACAGGCCCAGTTGCCGGCATAGGCGGCGCAGGCGTCGGTGTTGAGGCCGCGGTCGACATAGCTGGCATTGCCGCAGGTATAGGTGACGGTCTCGTCCCCGCAAAGTCCGGACGCTTCGTCGAGCCAGCTGTTGCAAACCGACCCTGTTCTCGTGCAGGCGCTGTCCACGCGTTCGCTTGAGCATCCATCGTTGCGCTTGCCGAGATAGGCAATACCCTGGACGCTCGTGAACGGCACCTTGCAATATTCGACATAGATCTGCGCCTGGCTTGTGGCGCGCGGCGGCGCGCATTCGCCCGTGCCGATCTTGTTGATCATCACGCCGCACCCCATGCTGCCATTGAGCCCGGCCGGGCCGGCATAGAGTTCGCAGCGATGCGCTTCGGTATAGGCGCCGATATCGTTGAAGGCCGCTTCGTTGTCGTAATAGCCGTCCGTCCGGCAAGTCCGGGTGCCCGGTTGCGAAACGATGTCCTCGAACGTGTCGCAAGCCTCGCTTTCGCTCGTGATCTCGTTGCCGGCCTCGCAGGTGTAGAGGGTTGTTTGCGCGTTGGTCGTGACCGCTGCGCTGCACGACGAAGACGCGGTCCCGGCGGTGCCGCTGGCCTCGGTGGGATCGTTGGCGACGCCGAGTGCGCCTATGACCCATGCCGCATTGGCGTCGACCGGATGGGCCGCCACGTAGGCGCTGCTGCCGGCGATGGCCGGCCTTATGGGACTTGACGCGGCGGCTTCGCCTCCGGCGGACTGAAGGGTGGACACATCCTCGCCCGCCCGGCCTTGAAGATCGTTGGCCGGACCCGAATATCCCGGAACGCTCGCCGCGATATTGCTGCTCACCGTCGCCTGATTGGCCCGGTCGAGCGCAGTCTGGAATTCGGCCAGGTTCGGCGCAGAGTAGGTCTGCGCGCCGACGGGACCGGCGAGGACGAAAAGCAGCAGGACAAAACGGCGCATCTAGCTCCCCATCCGCGCCAGGGCGTTCGCCGCGACGCCGGGCGCATCGGTACCCTTGTCGGCCAAAATCCTAAGCGCTGCCTGAAGCGTAATATTGCCGCGTACTACGTCGTAGGGAACGTCGGGACGTGCGCAGTCGAGACCCGCCTCGCAGGGCTCGACCGGCGAGGGTGCGGCGATGAACGACGGCACGCGCTCGACATGGTATTGCTCGAACACTCGGGGATCGATGACGAGGCCCGCGGGTTCACCTTCAACGAAGACCGCCTTCAAGCCGGCTTGCGTTTTGGCGAAACTGCCATCGACGAGGCCGCGAAGGACAAGGACGGCGTGAGCACGTTGGGCGTCACGGGCCAACTGCCGCAACGACGCCTTTGGCATCGACAAGCTCACGGCGACGTAGACGATGCCGTCCTCAGTTTCGGGCGGCTGATAGGGATCGGACTGATAGGCCGGCGCAAGATAGGCCAGGCCGTGCCTCAAACGGTCGTGGTTGGCGTCGCTCAGGGCTTTCGCCTCGCGGCCGTAATCGCGCGACCGGTCGGCGGCCGAGGGGCTGACAATTCCCGCCACGACCGCCGTCATTCCGTCAGCCTTCGCCTGGGCCTGGCGCACAAGCTCCTCGATACTGACGCCAGCCGCGCCTTGCGCGAGCACGACGCCCACGCAGGCGCCAATGGCGCAGGCGGCCGATGCGATCGGGGTCAAAGGCTTACAGCGCACAGCAGTTCCTCTTCCGCCAAACGAGAAACCCGATGTCTTCGCCCTTGACCGGATAGATCTTGCCGGCCTCGTAGGGGACCGTGCTTCGGCCGATTGCGTTACACGCCAGCGGTCCCTTGTGGGCGACCGGATAGACCTCCTGGTAGCGGTACTGCAGCTTGTCCATGGTCGGTTCGGGCAAAGGCGCGCACAGGCTGGCCGATCCGCGCGTGCCCAGGGCCAGCAGTTCGCGATGCATCTTCGCGGTGAAGCGTTCCGCCACCTGCAGGGCGCCCGGTAGAGGGCCATATTCGCCCGTCACCTGACCGGTCATCGGATAGAGCGAGCCCTGACATCCGGCGCACCAGAAGAGGCTCTGGACCGGCAGGCCCGTCGATGTCGCCGCCACGCAGTCGGCCGTACAGGCGAGAACAGCGGCCGGGTTCGAAAAGAGGAAGACTTCGGGATTGATGATCGCCGCCAGCTCGTCCGAATTCCACAGCGGATCGAACTCGGTGATGTAGGCGACGTCGAACGACCCCTGCTCCATGCAGGTGAAGTCGGTCAGGATTTCGAGCCAGGCCAGCAGCGGATAGACGTAGTCGTGGACATGGTAGGCCGTCCGGTCGCCGCGGCCGTCGCTGTTCTGCACCAGGGTCTTCTGTCCGGCGCCGATGCCCGCCGATATCGAAAGGCCACCCAGATTGACGAAACAGAAGGGCGTCTGCGTCACATCCATCAGCCGGTAGGGTTCCCAATAGCCGACCTCGAGGCCGATGCGAGGCACGGGCGTGCCGCAAAGGCAGATCGGCGAGCCGGGGTTGGGTGCGTCGGGCCGGGAACCCCTGAAGACCGGAATCCCGCCCACTGACATCGGGAACATGCAGTCCCAACATGGCCCGCTGATCGGATTGAGAAAACGGCCCGTGCAATGGCGGGTCGCATCGATCGACGATGCGTCCGCCGGCCCGGACGACAGAAGAATGCCTGCAAGCGACAGAACGAGCGCCAACCTTGCAAGCCATGTCGTCAAGATCGTTCGCGTCATGGCCGTACCTCGCTGACACGCAAGCCGTTGCCTTCGCGGGTGACGACGGCGGGCACCTGTTCGATGCCGAACCTGCCGGCAAGCTGGCCGCCCTGGTCGAAGTAGATCTGGACATTGTGCGTGCGCATGAGGCGCACCGGCGCACCCGCCGTCAGGATGATAATGGCCCGCTCGGCGCCGACTCTTTTGCGGGTGGCCAAGGCGAATCTCACCTCGTCCGCATCGCCGCCGTCGATGAAGATCAGGGTCTTGTTGTAAGCCGGCAGCCGCTCCAGCGGATTGATGACGTCACCGCGATGGGCGAATACCCGTCCGTTCTGGTCGGCATAGTCTTGCGGCACGACAAGGGACGGATCGTAAAGCCAGTTTCGCGGCCGCACGGTGTGCGAAATCCACGAAACCGGCGCCGGCTCTTCGATGTGGCGCTCGGCTGCCGCCGCGAACTGCCGGTCGAGCTCCCCGATCCTGCCCGTAGCTTCGGCGCGTCGAAGCTTGGCGTCCAGCAACTTCAGAAGATCGATCTCGGCGATGTCGAAGGTCTCGCCGTAGCCGCCAAGATCGTGCGCCCGTGCCGGCGCAGTGACCGCGGTGGCAACGAAGAACGAGAGCGTGAGGAAGAAGGCAGGTTTCATCACATCACCGGATAGGCGCGACCGACAAGCCGGGACGCCTCGATCAGGCCGATGACCGCGTAACGGGAATCGAGTGAATCCCGGCTGGGCGTCATCATGAAATACCGGCGCGGCGGAATGATACCGCCGTCGGCCATGATGGCGACGCGGCCTTCCTTGTCCTCCCGTTTGGCCTCGCCCACCGACTGGCCGTTGATGAAAAACTCGCGGCCCTTGATGCTGACGATATCGCCGGGGACGCCCGCCACCCGCTTAGTAAAGCGGAATCCCGCCGGGTAGTAGGGGTTCGGGGGTGCTATGAATTCGAAGAACTGGCCTCTGTCAGGTAACGTCTGCGACTTGTCGATGAAGAACGCCCAGTTCGGCAGGCTGTCGGTTTCATTGAGCGCGAACTGGTAGCGGCGGGCGACCGCCGGGCCGATGCCGGCCAGAGCCAAGGCCGCGACGACGGACCAGAGGAGGCACGCGGCCTTGCGCCGCGTCAGCGTCTTTGGCGGCTCAAGGTTTGAGGCTGATGACAGCATTCCCACCTCCTTGTGAATTCAGCGATCCGGACTTCAGCGCCTCATCGACGCTTGAGACGACCTGCGGCGTCAAATCGACGGTGTCGCCCGTCAGCACGCACTCCCGCGCGAAGACGACCATGCCCTTCTTCTGAACCGCTTGAGCGAGGAGCTTTTCCGTCGTTGCCATGAAAAGGTCGGTCTTCAGCTTGACCATTTCGGGCGTATTGCCGGGGTTGGCCGCAAACTGCTGCCCGTACATCCGGCTGAGCTGCGACACCGCGACCGTCGCGATGACCGGCGGCCGCGTCGTCTCGACCTTCCAGCCAAGGCCCGCCATGACGAACAGGTTGAGGACCAAGAGGCAGATGGCGAGCTCCGTTTTCGAAACAGGAATGCGCAGGCGCTTGGAGAGGCCCTGGAGATCAGGCATGGTCAGACGCCTCCTTGATCCGCCGGGCGATCACGACGACAACGAGGTTGAGACCAAAGAAAATCGCCGCGACGACGTTGACCGGCATGCGCGCGCCAGCCGAGGCACGCGCGTAATGCTCCAGAAAATTCGCCGTTTCGTGCATCCAGGAATCGATGCGAAGCCCGAACAGCAGAAGCGACTGCAGAGCACAGACCGTGAAGGCTACCGCCAGGCTCTCCAGATGATGTCCATAGTCGATGGCCGCGAAGGCGGCGAAGGGACGGCGTGGCCGCGTTTCAACGGGCATCGGCATGTTTCAACCCCATAGTCTCGTATTGCCGCCGGATGAAAAGGCGCCGGTCGCGGTCGGACATGGCGAGATAGTCCTCGACCAGCGTCTTGATGGGTTCGAAGCCCAGCAGCATCCTGGCGTATTCGATATCCTTGTCGCTGAAGGCGGCGGGCTCGGCCTCCCCGAACGCCATGGTCCTGACCGCATCGGCAACCGCGAGCCCGCGCCGCACGAGACCTTGAACGGCCGCCAGCGTGTCCGGCTTGGTCGAGTAGAGCGTCAGCGAGAAGCGGTCGAGGACGAGCCGGCCGAGCGCCTTGAACGCCGGGCCCCGGATGAAGGCTTCCGAGAACTCACCCTGCGACGTCCGCAAGGACCGGATGACCGCCAGGTCGGCCGGTGAAGCCTGGAGAATGCCTTCCTTCTCGAAGGCCGCGATCGCCTCCTCCTTCAGCCGAAGGATGACGTTCCAGTCGGAATTGTTGATGCAGGCGCGGCCGCCCGCCGTCTGCTGGTAGTCGGCGAGGGATTGCGTGCCGGTGATCAGGGCGCCGCCTTCCTTGCGGCAGCGCCGTGCGAAGCCCTCGATATAGGGTCCCGCCGCCCCGTCGCCGAGCAGCTGCCAGGCCTCATCGATAAAGAGCGCCTTCTTGAGGGACCGGCCGCCATGGCGCATGCGCTGCCGGACGAGCATAAGAAGGCCCAGGATCACGGCCGCGCGCAGTTCCTTCTTGCCCTCGATCGGCGACAGTTCGAAGACCGTGAAAGGATTTTCGATGCTGAGCGTGCACGGTCCGTTGTAGAGTGCATCGTACGAGCCGCCCTCGATGTATTCAGACATCGCCAGTTTCATGCCGCGGCCCATCTCGCCTTGGGTTCGTTCCAGTTCCCGGGCGACCGCGTCGATCCCGCCCTCGGCGCCTTGTCGGTCCCAGACGGCGTTGACGGCCTGGGCGATCGCGCCGATCTCCTCCTTGCTGGTATCCAGCGCGCTGCCTCGGGCCATCTGCAGGACGAGCGCGCGGATCGCCTCGCGGCATTCATCGCGATATTCCTCGTCGCGGCCGGCCAGGGCATGGTCGAACATCGAAAACGGATTGAGACAGAGCCCGCTGTTGAGCGTGAACTCAATGAACTGGCCGTCCTGGATACGGCATGTGTTCTCGAAGGAGCGGCCGTCGTCGAGGACCATGATATGAGCGCCGGCGCCCCTGAGACCCCCAGCCATGTCCTGCATGAAGACGGACTTGCCCGAGCCCGAGCTGCCGATGACCGAAACGTTGTGATTGCCGCCGCCCGATCCCTCCATCTCGTTGGCAAACGGCGACCAGAAGAAAGGCTGGCCTTTGCGGCCCAGCAACAGCATGTGCGGCAGATCGCAGCCGGTCGTTTCGCCCTGCAACGGCGCCAGCAGAGCCATGCAGCTTGTTGGCATCAGGCGCAATCGCTTCAGGGTGCCGAAATCCTGGGCAAGCCCCTGCCCCATGGTCAACGGCAGGCAGGCCAGGAAGGTCTGGAGATGCAGGACATCGTTGCGCCCGAGCGAAAACCCCGCATTGGCCCAGATCGATTTGAGGTAGCGCTCGGCTTTTTCACCCTCGCCCAGCGGCGTCGTGGATGCAACGAAAAGCGACATGTCGCTGAGCCTGGCACCCTTCGAGACCTCGACATTGGCCTGGTCCCAGTCGGCCGCGGCCAGGGCGACATTGGGAAAGAATTTTCCCGTAGGCCCGCTGGCCTGCTGGCTTGCCCGCATGGCTTTCAGCTCGGTGTGCGATTTCGTGCGGTCATAGCTCCACGGCGAAAAATAGAGTACCGTCAGGTTCGACCCCATCGGCTGGAGCTGGGCGTTGTAGAAATCGCCGATCAGGGCGGCGACCACGCCCTGATGGCAGGTCTCCGGGTAGCGCTCCGCCGAAAAGGTCCGGATCTCGAAGCGTTCGGTCGTAGCATCGGTGTCGGCGCGTCCGTCCTCGAGGTCCCCGGAAAGCCAGGCCGACGTCGTCAGCCGCTCGCGGTAGTGCGTGAAGCTGGTGTCACGCGCGATGACCTGATCGCGAATGGCCGCTTCCGCATCATAGGGCCTGATATCCAGCGAGAGACGAGACGTCGGATTGAGGACCGCCCGCAGGAAGCCCAGAAGCTGGTCCGGCTTCACGACGCAGACCGCCCCCCCAAGAGATCGTATCGTACCGTCGATGGTCTGGCGAAGGTCGTCGAGCGCTTGGCCGGCTTCGCCGGCTGGGTTACCCTTCATTTCGAACGCGAGAAAAATGCGGTAGTCACGTACGAACATCGGTGCGCTTTTCGACATCGAGGTCCAGACGCCGGCCTTGAAATGGGCTCGCCGGTGGCGGGCGAGTTCGACATAGATGCCGCCGCCGGCCGCGCGCGCATTCGCCCAGCCGTCGAGAAGCCATCCGACCTTCGGTGACGACCAGTTGATGATCTGAACATGGATGCCGTCGGGCAGGCTGTCATTGAAGATCTGCGCCACGATCTCATGCCTGGCCTCACTGAGCGCGCCCAGCGGGGTCATTTCGAGGATCAGGCCGGTCGTATCCTCCTGGACATAGAGCTGGTGGACCGCGTCCCATGAAACATACGGCAGTTTGGCGGCAAGAGACGGCGGCAGGTCTCTCTCGAGCGCCGCCGTAGGCTCGGGCAGATCGTCCCATACGAGCTTGCGCGCCGCGCGTTGCGCATGGCTGCGAAGACCATCCATGATGTCGCTGAAAGCCTGTGTGCGCATGGAGTTACGGTGTCCCCGCCGCAGCGGCAGGTTGAAGCTCGGTTCCAGGCTCCGGAGCGGCCGAGATGCTGACGGGCGGTGCGATCCACCATTGGCCCTTGCGCATGACCGCGAAAACGGTCGAGCGGTCATGATAGTCGCCGGCCGCATCGAGATAGGGGGCCAGCACGACGCGCATGGTCTGATCGCCCTCGCGCCTTGGCCCGTCTTCCCGGGTTGTTGCACCGGGCGCCGGCGCGCGCCACCAGTCGGCGGGGCGCGCACCGAAGACGAGCTTCTGAGGAGTCTGCGGGGGCGACGAGCCGTTCGCGTCGATATCGTGGATGGGCGCGCACGTCTGGTTGCCGGCGGGACGGCATGACCAGCTCTGCGCCGTGGGGCTCGCCGTCGCGCAAGCCGCCAGCACCAGGGGTAGAAGCAAGGCAAGACATGGCTTGGTCAAGACGTTCCTCCTGCAAAGGCTTTCAGGGCTTCGGGTGCCAGATAGCCCTGGTTCAATGTTCCGTCGGCGCGAATGAAGGTCGGCGTGGCGGCAATGCCGTGCGCCCTGGCGAATTGCGTGTTGGCCGCGACGGCGGCGGAGGCCGACGCGCAGTCGCCTCTGGTGGTAAGGCGTCCCGAACCGTAGGCGGCCAGGGATGCAGCCACACGGTCGCTTGAACACAGAACCATCCTGGCCTTGTCCGCGCTGTCCGCGCCCAGAATGGCGATCGGGTACTCGGTGATCTCGACCGTTTTCAGATGGTCGAGCCCGCCGAACAACATGCGGCAGTAGCCGCAGTTGAAGTCGGAAAAGACCTTCAGCTTGATCGGCGCGCCGGCATTATGGACGATCGCATTGGCGGCCGGCAGGGCGACGTCGAGCCTGGCCGGCGGTCCCGCTGGGCCGTCCGTGGGATGAGAGGCAGCTGAGGTAGCAAGTCCACCCGTTGCAGCGCCGACGGCGGCCAGTTGCTTCAGCCGCTCATCGGTTAGGTCGACCTTTTTTCGCAGATCGAGGATCGATCCGACGACCAGAAACCGGCCGTCATGCGTGGCATAGAAAAGGTTTTGCCCAGCCGTCACTTCGCAAAGGCCCGGCATTGCCGTCTTGCAATCGACCGACGATATCTGGGTTGCCGGCAGGTCGGAGCGAAGACGGGCCTTCAGGACGCCCGCATCGTGAGGCCAAAGGCAGATTCCAGTGCCGACGGCCAACGCCGCGGCCACGCCCAGACCAAGGGCTGGAGCCGCAAATCGTGGAGGTCGCTGCGGAAAGCGTTCGATCATGGCTTGGCTCCATCCATGGTGAAACGGAATGCGTTTAGGAAGACGAGCTCGACCTCGAGACCGGTCGGCATTTCGATGACCGGCTGGTACTGTTCGGCGCGCTTGATGTAGTAGTCGGCGAGCATGGACGACGCGTTGGCGACGCCCGTTCCGGCCGCGTCTTGTGCCACCTGAGACCCGGACAGCGGAAGGCTCGACAGGCTACCGCCCTCGCCCGTTGTCACAAGGGCCGACTGGCTGCGCTGCACATTCGTGCTCATGGCCTGCCCCAAGCCCTGGAGCGTGCCCGCGATCAGGGCCTTGGAGGCGAAATTGCCTTCGCGGGAGACGACGCGGCCCCGGACGCCGGACTTGCCCATATAGGTGACGTAGCCGTCGACGTTTTGAACGAGGGTCCTGTCGCCATCGATGGGGCAGCTGATCTTCTGCAGCTTGATGTAGACCTTCTCCGATGAGAGTTCGGCGAAGGCCGCGCCGTTCACCAGGCAGCCATCGAGATTGCTCGTCTGGTATGTTCCGCCTTCGGCGACACCGACGGCCCTGCCCTCCACGCGAAACAGAACAGGCTTGGGGTCGGCTGACGCCGCCATCCCCGTCTGCATATCGACACCGACAAGCACCTTGGCCGATACGTAGGCATTGGCGGGAACATATTGGCGGCTGTCATAGACACCTGGCTTGTCGGGGTCTGACGCCCCTGCGGGGCCTTCCTGAGCCCCTGGAGGCACTTCGGCCGCATTGGCGACGCTGACGAGGCTGATGGTGCGCCTGGGCGCCTTAGCGCCCTCCCCTGCGCCTTGGCTCGCCTCGCTGAAGAGTGGTGACGCTGCGCTCTGGACAGGGGAGATGGAGGCAGCGTCACCTGGCGCCGAACTCTGCGGGGGGGTGGCATGGGCAGAGGCCGGACGCGTTCTGGGACTATAGGGTTCAAACGGCGGTGGACTGGAGGCTTGCAGCGGTACTTGCAGTGCCGCGTTTTGGCTGGTCAGCTGGGCGTTCTGCTGCAGCGTCGTCTGAAGTTGCTGTTGCAGATCCGCCATCTGGCCGCGCAGGCGCGTATTTTCAGCTTCCGGGCTGATCGCGGCGGGCGCGGCCACGTTCGCGGTCGCGACATTGCGCGCTTCCAGAGCCTTTTGTTGCGCCTGTGCAGCACCCGCCGGCGGCTTGAAGTTCATCATGTAGAAGACAAGCCCGCCGATGATGGCAGCAATCCCGACAAGCAGAAGCCAACGCAGGTTCTGACCGCGCCTCGCCTCCTGGTTCGGATGCGCGACGATATCGTCGACGGATTCAGGCACCGGGTCAGGGATGCTCACGGCGCCTCCTCCGCGACGTAGACCTGGGCGGTCTCGCCTGGCTGGAGCAGTTCATCACTCACGCCGACCGCCATGACCTGCTTGACCATGAACTGCTCAGCCTTGAGCGCTTGCGGTACCGTATCGCGATTGGTGACGGCCAGGACGAAGCCATGCATGCCGTCAGCCGAATAGTAGCCCACCGTGCGAAGAAGAAACTTTCCGCTCACCTTGCCTTTGTCGTCGGCGGGCATGTAGGTCACCCCGTCGCTGGCCTGGCCGTTGAACATAAGCTTCAGGAACGCGACAACCGTTTCGGCATAGCCGCTGGTCGCGATGGGCGAAGCCGCCGAAGCGACTTTGCGCTCGGGGACGAGTTCCACCGTCTTGGCCGCTCCATCGCCCGGATGAAGCAGCACCTGGATGGTTTCGCCGGCATCCGTGGTCAGGAAGAGGCTGAACGTCCGGCCCGCCGTGGCGCCGTCGAAACCGACGAAAACGTCGCCGCTTGCCGCATCGTTTTGCACGAGGAGCCGCGGACCGGAAGGATCGTCCATGGTGCGCACGGCGGTGATCTTCTCGCCCTGCACGACGAGACGCGACATGTCCTGGGCCGAGATCTCGGCGGTAACCGTGCCCCCTTTTACGGAAAGGGTCTCCGCGAAGGCGGTCGATCCGGCAAGCGCGACACCCATCATCGAAAACGCGAAGATTCGGAACAGCATCAGGACCCCTCCCCTGCCTGGATGGCCGTCACATGTGTGCCGCGGGCGTCCTTCGGATCGATTTCGGCGATCGACTTGAGACGAACGAGCGTCCCCGTCTTCGACCAGTGCATGGCATAGAGTTTCGCCTGATCATCGAGCACCTGCGTGCCCTGGACGATGACGAGGCGTCCCCGGACCTCGGAGTAGAGCCCAACCGGATCTTCAAAGAAGTCGTCGGGGAAGAAGGCCTGGGACGTATGCGTCTCCTCGGCCCGCTCGCTGTCTTTCTCGAGGTCGTGTTTGACCCCTTCGAAACTGGCCGGATCCATGATGCGCGCGGCCCTGCGTTCGAAATAGGCGGCAGTTTCGGGCGTCTTGTTCAAAAAAAGCCAGGCGGCGTCGCGCGACAGGTCCTCCAGGTAATCGGCGTCGACGTGACCATTGGCATCGAGGCTTGCATCCCCTGGCAAGGTCGGAACAAGAACGATCCGGCCGGAGTTCATCAGGCATAGGGAAAGGACGGTCGTGGACACCAGGCTCAGAGCCAGGAGGGCGCCGAGCACAACCGATCTTTGGGCGAAAAGCGTTCGCTCTTTTTGGGCCTTATGGAAGTCCATGGCCTCATCCCACCAAGAGGCGTTCATGCGACGGTGGGGTCCTTTTCAAGCCGAATGTGCTCGACGGCAGAAGCCAGTAGGCGTTCCACAACAGCCTGTTCAGATTGCCGCCCCGCTTGAGGCGCCGCAAAGCCCAGAAGCAGATCGCGGCCGCGACGAGTCCAATGACGAAGTTGCACACAAGGGTCAGCACGATCAGCGGCACCACCACGACGATCAGTTCGTCGGGCGTGAAGATGAAGTAGCGCTCGGGCTCGTCGAGATGTTGCGGTATGCGAGTGTTCATGGTGGCCACCAAGGGGTGGGGCGCCTGGTCACGATCGGCGAAGCGCCCCTAAGGACTCCGGGAGAATTTCGTGGGAAGGCCTGGCCTCCCCTGCTGGACGGCCTAGAACGTCGCTGTCGCCAGGGCGGAGACGATGGCTGGCCCCGTCGCGGCGGTGAGCCCGATGCCGGCGGCGCCGGCAATCAGGCGCCAGTCGAACTTCATGACGAGGCCGACCAGGGCCGAGCCGATTCCGGCCACCGCCGTCAGCTTGCCGAGCGAACCGGTCGACCAGTTGGTGATCGTCGTCGTCGCGGCATTGAAGGTGGTATCGGTGCCTGCGACCGCCACACCGAACAAGGCGATGCCCGCGACGACGGCGCCGGCGATGATCATGTCGTCAACGACGGTCGTATGGTTGAGAAGATGGGTGCGCAGGCCGGCGGCCCTGGCGATCAGCTTTTTCATAGGTATGCCCCGATTGGAAAAAATGTGACGTACCGGCGAGGTACGCCGGAGCGATCCCATGTCCGTAACGCACTGTCAAAAAAGGAATTTCCGGGTTTTTTCGCCATTGGCCGGATAAAGAATGCGACGAGCGACATTAGCCGGACGGCATCCTGATGAACCCGCCCGTCGCCGGAAAAAGCCGGACACGAGCGAAGAAAAACCGGCCATAAGCCATATTGGCGGGCGACCGGTTCGATGTATGGTTCTTCGACGCGGGCTCGGGGCATTACATGCGCATTACATGGCGAAAAAACACATTTATTCTGTCGGAAGGCCGCATCCCGCCATGTGGGATTCGCGCAACGCAGGTTGCTAAAATTTTCGCCATGAAACGATAGGTTGCGCGTACGGCGGATTTCATCTATCCGACCGAATTTTACGGAAAGACCGATCTTTGGGGGCTATGGGTGGACGATTATAGTAGCAGTTTCAATTTGTTTCATATGTTTTCATCTGCCTCGTTTTCGACGCTCCGTCGAAATCGCCAGTAGATTTCGGCGAGGGGATTTCGATCGTGGTCGACCTGTGGAATGTGCCCGATGCGCTCTATTCGCCCGACGTCGTGACAGCGCGCGTGGCGGAGGCATTGCAATATGCGTTTGTGCTTCTTCAGCAACCACGGACCGGGCGTGGCTTCGCACGGAAGAATTTAATTCGCGACCTGGATATAAACAAGGACACTCTGAAATTATACGTCTCGCCTGTACTTGATGATAACTACAGGCTGGTTAGCGGGCCTACGAAGATCGCGGTGTTTCACGGTATTATGCATGAGTTGGGCGTCAGACCTTCGCAGCTTTATGAAGCGGCCGAGACGAGTCAGAGCTATCGCGAATTCATTCAGCGGATTACGCGGATCGTTCTTGGTGAGGCAACGCATCCCGGGGCGGCCAATGACGATGTGGGCACGGCTCTTCCCGGGTCGAAGCCGTGATGCGTGGTTTCCTGGCGACCGTCTTTTTGCTCACTTCCGGTCTCCTGCCGACGGCAACGGGCTCGCCCCCGCAGGAAGTAGATCGAAACCTCTTCGTCGACGGATATTTGGCAGGCTGGCTGAACGATCTGTCCGTTGATCCCGATATCCGGATCGAGCTTGCCAGTGACGTTTTGGCCCTCTCCAAGACTAGCGCCCTGCCCGTACGCCCGGGTCCGCAGGCCGGTGCCGTCGTGCCGGCGATCATCACCCGCGAGGCTTTGGCGGCAGGGATGGATCCCGTCTACCTGGTTAAGGTCGCGCGCAGGGAGAGCGGCCTCAATCCCGTGGCGACGGCGCAGACCTCGAGCGCCGCGGGCCTCTTTCAATTTATCGATAATACCTGGCTTTGCGCCCTGCGCAGATACGGTAGGCCTCATTCGGCCGACGCCGCCATATCCGAAGATCGGAGCGGTCGATGCCACGTCGACGACCAGGTGCAACGCGGACGCCTGCTCGACCTCCGGTTTGATGTGGCGATGAGCGCCCGCATGGCCGCGGTATTATCCCGCGAAAACTATCAAAGGTTTCAAGAGGTTTTTGGGCGAGGCCCTTCGGCGGACGAGCTTTACGTCATGCATGTCCTCGGTGCCGACAAGGGCCTCGCTTTTCTGGAGGCCGCTCGTCAAACACCTTCGGTTTCGGGGACAATGATCGACGAGGCGGCTGCCCGCGCGAATCCTCAACTGTTCTACGCTTTGGGACGGCCTCTTTCGGCGGCTCAGGTGATCGACCGCCTGAGGCTGGCACCCGGTCCGGCACACGATTAACGACGATTTAACCTTATGGGCGGATTGAACGAATAATGGTACCCAAAAGGCCAGAATCATTCAAACCGATTTCAGGAGTGAACAATGGATGCAAATCATCGGAATGGGTCGGTCTTTGATGAATCGCACCAGGCCGAGGCCCAGCGCATCGGCCAGCTCGCCGACGCCGGCGAGAAGATGGTTGAGCGTCTGCGCAGAACGGCTTTCTTGCCCGGCCAGACGAAGGCCCTTTCGATACGTTTTGGCATCGCCGAGGCCGCGGAACTCCTAGGGTGTTCGACCAACCGGATTCGGATGGCCGAACAGGATGGCCGTCTCCCCTCCCCGCCCGAATCGGACAGTGGACGTCGCATCGGCTATGACATGCCGGCCTTGCTGAACATGCGCAAGGTGCTGGGCGCGTCCCCTTCCCGTTCTCCGGAGGATCCTCCAGCCATCATCACCGTTCAGAATTTCAAGGGCGGCGTCGGCAAATCCACAGTTACCACCCATCTCGCTCACTATCTTGCGGTCGCCGGATACCGCGTTCTCGTCGTCGACTGCGACAGCCAGGCGACCACCACCACCCTCTTCGGCTTCAATCCTCACTTCGCCATCCGGCGCGAAGAAACCTTGTATCCCTATCTTTCGATTGAACCCACGGAAGACGATCTGACCTACGCGGTCAAAAAAACTTGCTGGCCCAATGTCGACCTCATTCCCTCGAACCTGCAGATGTTCGACGTCGAATATGAGCTCGCCGCAGCCGGCTCCCGTGGCGGCGGCAATCTTGCCTCTCGTTTTCGCAAACTGAAGGCGGGATTGAACGACCTCGCCCGCAACTATGACGTCGTCTTGCTTGATCCGCCACCGGCGCTCGGCACGATCTCACTGGCCGTCATGCAGGCGGCCAACGCCTTGCTTGTCCCATTGGCAGCCACAACGCCTGATTTCTGCTCCACGGTGCAGTTCCTGTCCATGATGAGCCAGGTGATCAGCCAGCTCCAGGACGCTGGCATCGCCGTCGAATACGACTTTTGCCGCCTGATCTGTTCGAAGTTCGCGACGAACGATCCGAGCCACACCATGGTGCGGGAGGTGATGGAAAAAGCATTCGGTGCCGTCGTCCTGCCCGTCCCTATCCTCGAATCGGCCGAAATCAGCCATGCCGCCATGCGCATGATGACGATCTATGAGCTGGAAAAGCCGGTCGGCACGCCGAAAACCCACAAACGTTGCCGCACCAATATCGATCAGGCCATGGCCCAGGTCGAGCACCTCATTCGCCGGAGATGGGGCCGGGCCGATGCGAACGCCGGTGCCGCGCTCGCCGTAGCCTGAAAGGAAAAGACCGATGTCGAGACGCCAGAACGACTACCTGTCCAACCTACTGGGCGATACTGATCCCGCTGAAACCCCTTCCCCCGCCGCAGAGCCGCCCGCGCCGCGCGGAGCCATGACGCTCCTTGAGCGCGGGTCTGCACTCTCCCGTATTGCCAGTGGCGAGGTGACCCAAGTCACCCAGCTGCTCCTCGATCCCAAGCGCGTACGTATCTGGACGGGCAATCCGCGCCACCAGGATTCACTAACGGAGGAGAACTGCCGCGACCTGATCGACGCCATCTTGGCCGAGAACGGTCAGAAAGTGCCCGCGATCGTGCGTAAAGTGACCGGCGACGCGGACCATGATTATGAAGTTATCGCAGGTACAAGGCGCCATTGGGCGATCTCCTGGCTTCGCGCCAACAGCTACCCGGAGATGCAATTCCTGGCGCAGGTCCATGTGTTGGACGATGAAGCCGCATTCCGCATTTCGGATATAGAAAACCGGGCGCGCAAGGACGTTTCGGATTTTGAACGCGCCCGCACCTATCTGCACGCGCTAGATCTTCATTATGGCGGCAAACAGGCCCGTATGGCCGAGCGGCTTCGTCTGTCAAAAGGCTGGCTTTCCAAGCTCATGACGGTCGCCGCCCTCCCCGATTGGACCGTCGCCGCCTTCTCGTCGCCGAGCGACATCGCTCTAACCGTTTGCTACCCGCTGGCCCAACGTATGGCGACGCTGCTTAGCGAGCGCGATAGAGAGACGATCGCGAAGTTTCAGGCTGTGGCCAAGACGCTGTCAGCTGAACAGGCCGCCAGGAAACTCGCGGGCACCGCGCCGATCCAAGCAACAGACGTTGTCTCAAGGCTGCTGGCTTCAGACGCCGAGGCCGGCTCCGACGAGGCCTTGATCAAGTTTGAAACCGCGGCGGGCCGGACCGCACTCAGCGTTCTTTCGTCAAATCGGAACGGCGTCTCCATTCGTCTTCACGCAGGCTCCGGGGCGTCCGAGGCTGATCTGGGCAAGATGTTGAAGCAGGCGCTCGAGGCGCTCGACAGGCAGGGAAAAGGCTTACGCTTATGAATGTTTCCGACCGGAAACCTCTTAATGGAAAGTAAATCGAAGACGTTCGGCGGTTAACACGTCAACTCTTGTTAAGCTTTTGTTAATACGTTTCCTGCCGGAAACATTCGAGCGCCCTCTTCTTCCAGGCCTTATGCGACAACACGGTGCCCCCAAGTAGTGCCGCGGTACTACCGGCCGAGAATCGGTCTACATAGACGATGTTTCCGTCCGGAAACTGATTAACGCCGTGACCACCATAGTCACGACCCCGGAAAAAGAGCGATGGACGATACCAAGGCCGAGCAGATCGATCTCTTCCTGCCCTATCTCGCAGACCTCAGTCTGCGCGACCAGCGGGAGGTGATGGAAAGGCCCTTTTTCAGCCTCGCCAAGTCGAAGCGGTTGAAACCGATCGACTACACTTCACCCGATGGAAAGACCTGGGTTCACGTCTCCGCAAATCCCGATTATGGCATGGCCACCATCTGGGATGCCGACATCCTCATCTATTGCGCCAGCATTCTGAACGAGCTCAAGCAGCGCCGGGCCAACGACATCCCGCGTACCTTGAAGATTATGCCCTATGATCTCCTGCGATCGATCGGCCGGCCGATTTCTGGACGGTCCTACGAACTCCTTGGCCAGGCGCTCGACCGTCTGCAATCGACAACGGTCAAGACCAATATCCGCGCCGAACAGCGCCGTGAGGCGACCTTCTCCTGGCTCGATAACTGGAGCCAGCTCGTCGACACCAAGACCGAGCGCTCGCGCGGGCTCAGCATTTCCCTTTCGAGCTGGTTCTATGACGGCGTCCTCATGACCGGCGGCGTGCTGTCGATCGACAGGGCCTATTTCGATATTACCGGTGGCCGCGAACGCTGGCTATGGAAGGTCGCGCGCAAGCACGCCGGCGGGGCAGGGGAGGACGGCTTCGCCATCGCCATGCCGACCCTGTTCGAAAAGTCGGGCGCCGAGGGACAGTACCGCCGCTTCAAATTCGAGATTGCTGCCATCGTCAAACGGAACGATCTGCCCGGCTTCGACCTCAAACTCGTGGATGCTGCAACCAGCCGGGAACCTCTCGTCCAAATGACGAGGCGGGCCTTGGAGTCGGCAAAGCCGGCCTCCAATATCGTCAAGGTCCCCGAGACCAAGGCGCCCGTCACGAAGACGCCCGACCCAAAAGGGCAGGCCGAGCCGCGCAACTATCTCACCGATGAAACCCTCGACCTCGTCCGGAAGCAGTTCCGCGGCTGGGACGTCCACGCCCTCCACGCCGAATTCAAAGCCTGGCTGAGCGATAACCCGGATCGCGAGCCTGAGCGCTACCAAAGCGCCTTCATCGGCTTCGTGCGCCGTTACCACGAAAAGAACCGACACCAGTTACGTGCAGGCTGACGGCCGTCCGTTCCCGATGTGACAGGCCACCGGCGCGAGCTGAACGCTACGCGGTCGTAAAGAGTCGCCAACCGAATCATTTTGAAGGAGTTTTCATGGATGTTCTCGAAAATTGATTCAATTTCGCCTCTTGGTTACCCGACCTTCGACACATCAGGAACGTTCATCGACATATCAGGGACTATCCACTGACATATCAGGAACGCGCGCCTCGACATTTCAGGAACAATTACCTGACATATCAAGAACGTCATCCCGAATTAATATGCTGTATTTAAAGCCTTTTTCCTCATTTTTGCCCGCTTAACTCTTCTAAGACTCTTTCAAACACCTCTAACCAGGTTTTGATGGTTATGGATTGAATTTAAAGGGAAAAGGGGAGGGGTTCCGCTGTCCGAGTTGGTTCTCGGAGAGAAGACCATGACCCTCAAGCCCATTACCGCCGCCCGTGGTGGCGACCTCTATGCCGCTGGCCGCCGCGCTTCCATTCCGGCGCCTGGCCACAGCCGCCATGACCGATCAGCATCGCTCGCCATCGGGCGCTCGGGCAAGGTGATCGCCCACAGCTTCGGTTCTTCGACCGCCTTCGAAATCCTCGATGACCTCAGAGCCGCCGGCTTGATCGACTCGCATGGCTTTCCCACCGACCTTGCCGTTCCGCACCCCCGTCCCTACGGACTGAGCGACCACGCCAAAAGGCGCCGGGCGGTGATGTTATGGGGAGAGGCCCAGGCCATATCCGGCACCCTCAGCGAGCGCCATCTTCGCATCATCCGTGCCATAGGTCGTCCGCTGGATCAGGTCACGGCCTTGCGGCACCATCCTGCCTGCCCGCTCTCTATTTACTCAGACGGTTGGTCGCGCCGCTGCCCCGCTCTTCTGGCCTTGGTAACGACACCCGACGGTTCCGCCACGGCCATCGAAATCACCTATCTCGATGGCCAGGGGAGACGTAACGACGCCATCCGCCTGTCACGCAAGACGGTCGGTGTCCTGCCACCGGGCGCAGCCGTCCGCCTCGATCCAATCCAAGCTACCCTCGTGGTAGGGGAGGGCGTCGTGACGGCCTTGTCGGCGAGCGAGCTGCTTGGTCATCACGCCGCAGCACTTCTCAGCGCAGGCAATCTGTCCCGGTGGCTGCCACCGAAAGGCGTCACGCGCCTCATCATCGCAGCCGACCGTGGGCGGGCGGGCGAGGCCGCGGCCCTGGGGCTCTCGGCCCTGGCTTCAAAACCCGGGATTGCGACGGAAACGATCTTGCCGCCGACCCCGCACGGCGATTTCAACGACTGGCTCCGCGCGCTCAAGGCGCGGAAAGAAAAAGGGGAGGGCAGGGGAGGGTGACCGGATGTCGAGGATGGGCCTCGCGCGGTCAGGAGAAACCCACATGCCCGATACGGTAAACGTCAATCTCACCTCCGCCGCGCCGACCTCGGCGACCGTCCTCAAGTCCATCACGGTGCGCCTGAAGGATATCGACGTCGCTCCGGAAAACCCGCGCTTTCTCGAAGGCCCGGATGAACAAATTCCCGATCTGGCGTCCAGTCTGGCGCCCGACGCGGCGGGATTGCTCGTGCCCTTGCTGGTTCGACCGGGCCGCAAGAAGGAGAAGCCCTTCATGGTACTCGACGGCCGCCGGCGCCTCTTCGCCTTCCGGCATCTTCTGGCGGCCGGCCTTATCGGCGATGACATCGAACTGGCGGCTTACCTCTGCGAAACCGAGGACGCTGTCGCCGCGGCCGCCATTACCGCCAACCAGGCCCGTCTTCCCCTCAAACCGGCCGAGGTCATCTTGGCCATCCGGGCGCTCTCGGCCAAGAAAATCACGGTCGAAGCCATGGCGCGCGCCCTCTGCGTCGATCTGGCCGAAGCGCGCAAGTTCCGCGCTGTGTCCCAGGTCCACATGGACGTCCTGATGGCGTTCAAGGACAAGCTCTTCGACTTTTCGGTCCTCAAGCTGATTGCGAGAGTCCTTTCGCAGGCGGACCAGAAGAAGCTCGCCAAAGCCGCACGCGACAACGGGCGACTTTGGGCAGGACACGTCCAGCACTATCTCGACGCCGATGGGATGTCGGCAAACTCGGCCACGATTTCGTTTGTCGGACTAAATGCCTATCTGGCCGCCGGAGGGAAGACGACGTCGGATCTGCTGGGTGAGCTCCCCGATGTCTGCATCAATCCGGAACTAGCCTACGGCCTTTGGGCAGAAAAGGTGCAACCGCTAAAGGACTTCGCCGAAGCGGAAGGGTTAGCCGTATTCGTCACGACGGACGACGATGCTGACCTGCCGGAGGAATTCTGCAGCCCCCCTTACCGCTATCATCGGCTGGCGGACGAACAGGCTCACATGGCCGCACTCAAGGCAGATCACGACGCCATCGCCGAGCGCAACGAAGATGCCTTGGCAACCGGCGACATCTCCGCCTGGCAAGACATCCTGAGGGCCAAGCTGGCGCACGCCAAAGCATCTGCCGCGCCCATGACGATCAGGGCTATCCTGATCCAGCCCGACGAGCGGGAGGCCGTGTCCATCACGAGCTTCACCACAGAAGCGGATGTGGCCGCGTGGCAGGCCGAAAAGGCGCCCGACTTGACGCCCAGCTACACCCCGGAACCATCGCGCAATCCGGACCCGTTGCCGGAGCGCAAGGTGATCGTCGATACGTCCGACCACGGCCACGCTTTCCACCGTTGCGCAACCGACGCGCTCGTCCGAGGCTTCCGTCGCTGCCTCTCGGAGAGCTTCATCGCGGCCCTGAAGTTGCAGGTCGCCTCGCAATTCCAGCAGGTGGTTCTGATCCAGACCTGGGGTATCGGCGATGACAAGGCGCTGCAGATATCCTGCGCCAAGAACGTGCAATCGCGCGGTTATGGCGCGGTTGACGGCTTGGACCAGGATCTGGTCGACAGGCTGCTCGTCTACCGCGAAGCCTATGTGGCTTCGGGCCTGAGGCCTTACGCCTGGGTGTCGACCCTCGGCTTCGCGCACGTTCAGGACCTGCTGGCCCTTCTGACCGCAGCCAACGTCTGGATCGAGGAGGACAGGACGGACCGCATCAAAAGCCGGGCCCGCGGCCAGATCCAGGACATCGCGGAAGAACTCGATTTCGATCTGCGGACGTACTGGTATCCGGACGGCCCGTTCTACGCCAAGGGCTCGAAAAAGCAGTTGCTGGGCTATGCCCTCCAGATGGGATGCGATCTGGACGAGATCGCCAACCTGAAGAAAGCGGCACTGGCCGATTTCGTCGCCGAGCAAGGGGTTGCACGCCAGTGGATGCCTCCGTCACTCTCCTTCGACAACGCTATCGTCGAGGCGGAGGTTGAGGGACCCGGTGACGCCGAGATCGATGGCAAGGGCGGTGCAACCGGCGGGGACGCGAGCCCGGCGTCCCAAGCGATCGCTGCCGAGTGAGAGAGTGGCCCCTGCCGACAGCGGGGGCCATTCGTCTGTTGGCGAGGAAAAGGAAAAGGGGAGGGCGGGGAAGCGGGACTGGTTGTTGAGGATGGGCCTCGCGCCAGATCGGGAGCTTCCAACATGTCCGCTAACCTATCTCTGTTCGCCCAGTCCGCCGTCAGCCGGTCAGCGGGCATCATCGGCGCCGCACGCGCGCTTTTGCCGTTTCTCGCCAGGGGAAAGACCGTCGATCGCGGAAGTGTTCGAGACGCCCTGAGCTTCGCCTTCATGGGTAGCGACACGGATGGGGTTTGGACCTGGAAAGACGCCTACGACGCGCTGGAAGTTGCCCAGGTCCTTCACGTTCGCAAGATCGCGTACCAGGTCTCGCGACTGGAGGATGCCCCCCTGGAAACGCTTGAAGCGCTCCGAGCCCTGAACCACCTCGGACTCACCCACACGCGGCGCAGCGAAGAGCAGGTGGCCTTGGATCAGTTCTCCTCGCCGCCGGAGTTGGCCGCCCTGGCGGTTCTGGCCGCGCAGGTGCGTGACGGCGACAGGGTGCTCGAACCCTCAGCCGGGACCGGCATACTGGCCATCATGGCCGAACTGGCAGGTGGGTCGCTACATCTCAACGAACTGGCGCCGACCCGAGCCGACCTGCTCGACCAACTGTTCGCCTCGACCGATCGCACACGCCTCGACGCGGCAAGCCTTCACGACCGGCTGCCGTCGTCGGGAAGTTTCGACGCCGTCGTTTTGAATCCGCCGTTTCAGCAGCTGGAAGCGCACCTCCTCAGCGCCGGCAAATGCCTTGCCGACGGCGGCCGTGCGAGTGCCATCGTCCCGGCGTCATTTTTCCAGTCCCCTGAAGCGCAGCGCCTTGGCCGGCTGTTCACCGTTCGCGCCATGATCCTCCTGCCCGACGACAGCTTCGGCAAGCATGGGACGTCCGTCGAAACGGGTCTCCTGGTGTTCGATCGTGCGGCAGGTGGGGATGGCTTGCCCTCGATTGCCGTCATGGAGACCCTGGCGCAGGCCCTGGAGGCCGTCCTAGCCATCCCGCCTCGCATGACCGCCCGTGCGCGCATATTCCGCTCTGCCGGCCTTAAATCGGCCTTTTCGCCTCAAAACACACCTCGGACAGCGATTTCGACACGGCTGGCTTTCCTCCATACGACCGCGCTCGTCCAGTTCGAGCTCAAGCCATGGGCAGGTTCAGGCGCCGATGTCGGGCTCTACAGCGGCTACACAGTCGCGAGAATGACCTTTCCTCGGGGGATCTCACACCCGTCGAGCCTGGTCGAGTCCGCCGCCATGGGAACCGTGCCGCCGCCCGTCCCAAGCTACCGACCCTTGCTACCGCCGGCGGTGATCGATGGTGGGTTGTCCGACGCCCAGATGGAAACCGTGGTCTATGCCGGCCAGGCACATGCCGATATCTTGCCCGGTTGGTGGGCGCTGGGGGAAAACCAGACGTCCTATGGCTCAGTCAAGGAAGGGGTGCCCGGTGCCTTCCAACTCCGCAAGGGCTATTTCCTCGGTGACGGTACGGGGGTCGGCAAGGGGCGGCAAATCTCGGCGATCATCGCCGATAATATCGCGCGCGGCCGTTGCAAGGCATTGTGGGTCTCCAAGAACGACGAACTTCTCGAAGACGCGCGGCGCGACTGGTCGGCGATCGGAGGTGCGGCGTCGGATCTTATCAGCCAGAACACCTACAAGCTCGGCCAGTCGATCCGCGCCGACAAGGGCATCCTCTTCACGACCTACGCCACCTTGCGGGTCTCGGGCCGGCAGGACAAGAAATCGCGGCTTGACCAGTTGGTCGACTGGCTCGGTCAGGATTTCGACGGCGCCCTGATCTTCGACGAAGCCCATGAAATGGCCAACGCCGCCGGCGGCAAATCGAACCGCGGCGCGAAAAAGCCGTCGCAACAAGGCCTGGCGGGACTGATGCTGCAGTACCGCCTGCCGAATGCGCGGGTCGTCTACGTTTCCGCTACTGGCGCCACCACGCCGGAAAACCTCGGCTACGCCTGCCGTCTCGGTCTTTGGGGCTCGGCCGAGGCGCCTTTCATGACGCGGGAGGAGTTCCTGAAGGCGGCCGACGAGGGCGGGGTCGCGGTGATGGAATTGATCGCACGCGAACTGAAGGCGCAAGGCCTGTACACCGCGCGCATGCTGTCGTTCGACGGCCTGACCATCGATCCCCTGATGCACGAGCTGACGCCTTCGAACATCGAAATCTGGGACGCCTGGGCCGACGCCTTCGAAATCGTCCACCGCAACCTCGACAAGGCCCTGGAAGCGATCGGGGTGGTCACGGATGGCAAATGCAATTCCGGCCAGGCGAAATCGGCCGCCAAGTCGGCCTTCGCATCGACGGCCCAGCGCTTCTTCAATGCGCTGCTGTGCGGTTTCAAGGCGCCGACCTTGATACGGGCGATCGAAAACGATGTCGACAGCGGGCATGCCTGTGTCGTCCAGCTTGTCAGCACCAACCAGGCCGTCATGGACCGCCGGCTTGATGCGGTTTCGCCGTCGGAGTGGAACGACCTGCATATCGACCTGACGCCACGCGACACCGTCACCGAATACCTGGAGCACGCGTTTCCGACCACCTGCATGGTCATGGAAACCGACGACAACGGCAACGAGGTCGCCGTGCCGCTGAAGGACGAAAACGGTAGCGCGGTCCATAGCCAGGAGGCGTTGGCCCTGCGTGACGAGCTCATCCTCGATCTCGCGACCCTGCCGGGCGTGCCCGGCGTGCTCGACAGCCTCGTCCACCATTTTGGATCGGAGCGCATCAGCGAGATCACGGGACGCAACCGCCGTGTCGTCCTGAAAGACGGCAAGATGGTGCTCGAGCGCCGTTCGGCATCGTCCGCCAAGACCGAAACCGACGACTTCATGGGCGGGCGTAAGGATATCCTCGTCTTCAGCCAGGCGGGCGGCACCGGCAGAAGCTACCATGCCGACCGGGCGTGTGGAAACCACAAGCCGAGGCGCCACTATCTCGTCGAAGCCGGCTGGCGCGCCGACAACGCCATCCAGGGGATAGGCCGTACCCACCGCTCCAACCAGGTCTCCGCGCCGACCTTCAGACCCGTCACGACCAACATCAAGGGAGAAAAACGCTTCCTGTCGACCATCGCGCGGCGTCTGGACAGTCTGGGCGCCCTGACCAAGGGTGAGCGCCGCAGCGCCGGCAACGGCCTCTTCAAGGCGGAGGACAACCTCGAGAACGAATATGCGCGCCGTGCCTTGCAGGCCTTCTATGCCTCGATGCATCAGGGCAAGATCGCCGCGATGACCATCGAAGAGTTCGAGCGCAAGACGGCGTTGAAACTGCGGGACGGGGAGGGAGGGCTGGCCTCGGCCGAGAACCTGCCGCCCCTGCATACCTTCCTGAACCGCATGCTGGCCCTGCGCATTGCCGACCAGAACGCCCTGTTCGATGAATTCGAGACCAGGCTGCGAGCGATCCTGGAGCGTGCCGAAGCCTCCGGCCAACTGGACAAGGGTGTCGAAGACGTCGTTCCCGACGAGGTCGAGCTGATCAGCGACACCGTGATACGCACCGACAAAACTGGTGCAGAGACGAGGCTCTTGAAGTTTTCCGTTCGCGAGCGGCGTCACATCAAGCAGCTTGAAGACCTGCAGTACATTTTCGACAACTGGCCGAAAACGGCCTACGCCTTCATCTACAACCCCAAGAGCCAACGATCGGCGCTTCTTGAACGGGGAGTGACGACGACCGGAGATGACGACGGTCTCGTCAAGGCGGTACGGCTGCACCGGCCGGTCAAAACCGACCTGATGATTGAGAGCCAATACGAAGAAAGCAACTGGGGCGAAGTCCCTGAAGCCGACTGGCGCCGGCTCTGGGCGGCAGAGGCGGCGGCTCTCGATCCCTTTGTCCATTCGGAACTGAACCTGGTGTCGGGTCTCCTTCTGCCGATCTGGAAGAGCCTGCCTGACCGCGCCTGCCGCGTGAAGCGGCTGCGCGCCCCCGATGGCCGGACCTGGCTCGGCCGGGCGCTGTCCGAGGCGGAAGCGCTGCGGCTGCTCCAGCAACTGGAGGTATCGGATGTCGCCCGGGATTTCGCCGACCCCGCCCGTGCCCAGGACCTCGTCATGAAGAACGTCGGCGTTCTGCGTCTCGCCCAAGGCCTTCGGATGACGCGGTCGAAGGTGATGGACCGTTACCGCCTTGAGGTCGGCGGGGCGGGTTCTGAGACGCGGCGCCTGCGCGATCTCGGCTGTTTTGTCGAGATCATCAACCACTCCGCCCGTGTGTTTCTGCCGGTTGGCGATGTCGGCGTGATTGGCGCTGTGTTATCGGCCTATCCGGCTCAGGAGTTGGTCCTGCATTGATCGGACTTCCGGCGGGCGGGATTGGAGAAAAGGGGAGGGACGGGTCCGGTGAGCCTCGAATGGTCGAGGTGAACTCAGGAGATTTCCATGTCACCCCTTCTCGAAGATACCTTATCCGCCGTCATCGGTCAGCTGGAAACAGGCGTGGCCCCCTGGCGACGGCCCTGGTCAGGCGGACGCTGTGCCGCGATGCCTTTGCGAGCCGATGGCGAACGCTTTTCCGGGATGAACGCCATCCTCCTTTCGGCCCTGGGCGCCATGCGCGGGTTCGATAGCCCCTTCTGGCTTACCTTCCACCAGGCCGCCGAGGCTGGGGGGCACGTCCGCAAGGGGGAGAAGGCATCGCCGGCGATCCTCTACAAGACGCGGCTCGTCGATGGGGAGGCGTCCGACGGCAGCGAGGATCGCGTGTTGCGCTTCCTCAAGACCTACAACGTCTTCAACGCCTGCCAGATCGACGACCTGCCCGAGCGATATTTGCCCGATCCCGTAACGTTGCGGCCGGCAACGCCACTCAGTTCCGACATCGCCAACATCATGGCCGCCTTTCCCGTGCCTGTCGCCAATGGCGGTGATGTCGCCTGCTATCATATTCTGACCGACCGGATCAGCATGCCGCCGAGGGACGCGTTCGCGTCAGACGAGGACTATGTCGCCACGCTTTTACACGAATATGGCCACGCGACCGGGGCCAAGGGCAGGCTCGACCGGTTCTCCGACAGCCGTACACGGGAGGATTACGCCCGTGAGGAACTTGTCGCCGAGCTGGCCTCTCACCTGACGTCGCTGCATCTCGGCGTCAATCCATCGGCAAGCGTCTTTGAAAACCACGTCGCCTACCTGGCTTCGTGGGCGCAAATGCTGAAGGAAAAGCCCTCCGAGCTGCTGAAGGCGGCGGGCAAGGCCCAGGCCGCCGCCGATTACATTCTCCGGTTTCGCGGGACGTGTGTTGAGGGCGGCGGGGGCGTGGCGGTCGCTGCCTAGATCTCGGATGTGGCCAGCGGGATCGCGTATGCTGAGAGGGCGCCGCCGTGACTTGAGGAGGTCAAGCCGGCATGCGGTTGGGCAGGGGGGCGTGGTCAGGTTGTAGAACGAGGCGAGACCGGTGAAAAGCCGCTGGTCTTGCCTTTGATCCTGCAGCCACTGCCACGGCGCCGGTTTTTTGCGGGCAAGGGTCAAGACGAGCGCGCAGGCGCGCCCTTGCCCGCAAACCGGCCCGCGGCGGGCGTGGTGCAGAGGCAAGTCCAACGGCGGCCTCTCCGATCCTTCGGTTCTCCAACCTTTGAAAGCTCCACGCCATGAACCTGCACGCCTCTTCCTTCGGTCTTTCCGCCTTCGATACCCTGTGCGCCAAGGCCGCCCACGAAATGCCCTATCCGGCCCAGTCCGAAGTCGAACATCTGGGCCTTGCCGTCACCAACGAACTTCTTGACGCCTTCATGAACACCGCACTCGAAGATCACCTGTCGACCATCATGGAAGGCGTCATAGGCGGCTTGCACAGTGCGATCCTGCGCATCCAGCGCGAAGCCGACCGATCCCAGGACGACATGCGCCGCCTCATCCGGGATTTCGACGGCAGCGAGATCAAGGACGTTGAGCTTCAGGAAGCCTCATTGGCCTTCCACCGTGCCGAAGCGGCCGTCATGGTGATGGAGGTCCTGCGCGAGGCGGCCAACGCCAATTACACCGCACAGACCGGGGAAGTCTGGATGCCGTGGCGCGGGTCCGCCAAAAGCCAGGCGACCACCTACGCCCAGATCGAGATCAAGGACGCCCTGCGTGCCAAGCAACGCCGTGATCAGGCTTTTGCCGATCCTGGCTCCGAGGTTGTCGTGTTCCGCGGATCACCCAAGGCCAATCGGCTGATGGACGCCAACCGCATTTACGACGCGCTGAACTGGGCACTCGCGCAGCATCCTGACATGCGACTAGCCACGACCGGCAACCACGGCGCCGAGCAACTGGCCCTGAAATGGGCCCGCGACAAGAAGGTCAAGACCATCCTCGCCAAGGCCAACTTCGAAAAGTTCAAGGCCGCGGCACCCTTCAAGGCCAATGACGAACTGCTGGCGCTGGATCCCGTCCTGGTTCTTACTCTGGAACGATCCCTCGAAGCTGTTGCGGATGAGGAGCTTCGTCCGTTCGGGCCGGCGGCCAACCTCGGCCAGAAGGCCCGCGATAAGGGCGTCCGGGTGATGGGCGTTGCGGCAAAGCGATGATGTCGCAAGCCCCGTGCGCCAGTACGGGGCTTTTCACAGCTTCGGCCTTGTTGCCTGGGAACGATCGAGACTATGCGGGCATCATGAAGACGAACCGGGTTTCTTCGTCGGACGACTTGACCGTCAAAGTGCCGCCATGGGCCTTGGCGATTTCGGAGGCGATGTAGAGGCCAAGTCCCAGGCCGTTCTGACTGGGCCGCGCCTTCTCGCGCGTGAACGGCTGGAACAGGACCGCCATCAGCTCCGGCGGTATAGGGCGGCCGCCGTTGGCGACGGTGAGCTGAAAGATGTGGTCCTGCGTCTTGGCCGAGACGGTGATGGGCTTGTCGTGAGCGCCATGTGAAACGGCATTGGCGACGAGGTTCGACACCATCTGGCTGATACGGGAAGGATCGCCGTCGAGAAGCAGGGGCGCGTCGACCTTGATGCCGATGTCTCGGTCCGGGAACGCGGTGCGCAACTCGTCTACGGCGTGGAGAAGATGCGGCGCCAGATCGATCACCTGCCGGTTCAATCCGATGCCGCCGCCCAGACGTGTACGCGCGAAATCGAGGACATTTTCGATGAGCTCGCCCATGCGCCCCGCGCTGGTCCGCATCATGTCGACCAGCGACTTCTGCTTGGGATCGAGCTGGCCGTTCGCCAGCAGGTGGGCGCCGGAGGTGATGGCGCCCAAGGGGTTGCGCAGATCGTGTCCCAGTACGGCTATGAACTGTTCGCGCAGGACGGAGACTTCGCGTTCGCTCGCGAGCGTGGATTCGGCCTCATTTTTCGCGAAAACCAGGTTCTGTTCCAGGAGCCGGCGGTCGGTCGCACGGAAGAGCGCCAGGCGGACGAACAGCGGGCTTCCCGTCTCGTCACGTTCCTCGCCGGCATTGACCAGGAATGGGACGCGCTCACCGGTCTTGGTGACCAGTTCGAGCGCCGCCTGTTCATAGAAACCCTGCATGCGCAGCAGTGGCGCCAGATGGGTCTCGTAGAAGATCTTGCCCGAGATGGTCAGTAGGTCCGAAAACTTGGTGCCGACCAGTTCCGCGGCCTGATAGCCAAGCCATCCCGCAAAGCGCACATTGCAACGTATAATCCTGGAACGTCCCTCCGCCGTGATAAAGCCGCAGGGAGAGTGTTCGAAAAAGCTTTCGTAGTTGTCGTGAAAGTTATGTCCGCTCGCCCGGGCTTCGCTTACGGTCATTGCAGAAAAGCGCCGATGGCGGAGATCGTTTCGGCGGGCGCGCTGAGATTGGGGCAATGTCCGGTCGCATCCATCAACACGAGCCGGCTTCCGGGAATATGGGCGTGGACGTAGCGTCCGACCTCTTCTGGCGCAATCACGTCATCCGAGCACTGCAGCACCAGGGTCGGCACCGTGACCGATGCCAGGATGTCCCGGCTGTCCGAAAGGAAGGTCGTCCTGGCGAATGCCTTGGCGATCGCGGGATCGGTCCGGCAAAAGCTGGCGGCCAGTTCCTGGCCAAGTTCTTCCCGGTCAGAATTGCCCATGATCACCGGCGCCATGGTCATGGACCAGCCCATGTGATTGCTGTCGAGCGATTCCAGAAGCTCGTCGATCTGGCCTCTGGTAAAGCCGCCGACATAGTCGCCCTCGTTTATGTAGGACGGCGAGGGGCCGACAAGGACCAGTGACTTGAACACGCCGGGGCGTGCCTTGCCGGCCGCAATGATGCCGATCATCGCGCTGACAGAATGACCGATGAAGACAACGTTTTTCAAGTCCAGCGTATCGACGATTTCGAGGATATCATCGGCGTAGCCATCGAGGCTCGCATATTTGCCGGGCTGATACGCGGTGAGGTCGGAACCGCCAGCACCGACATGGTCGAAAAGCACGAGGCGGTAGTCGGTGTCGAAAGCCGGCGCCACATAGCGCCACATGTTCTGGTCGCAGCCGAAGCCATGGGAAAACATCAAGGTGACATCGGCGTCCTGGTTGCCGGTCACGACGACGTTGTTGCGCTCCAGGCTTGTCATGGCATCTCCTGCGACAGCCGTAACCGTTTGGCGGTCCAAAAGATATATGGAATTCGCGGCTCTGCCTTGGTCAGCCTGGATAAGGACCCGATTATGCGACCGGAACGCCGGTTGGGCGCTTAGTCGTCGTCCATTTCCTCGAATGCCGCCTGATAGCCAGCGGCAAACGCTTCGGCCGGGTCGGTGATATTCCTTGCGACGACAAACAGCAGGTAGGCGAGGCCGGCGGTCGAGGTCGCGACGACACCTTGCTCGTCCTCGAAGACGAATCCCAGGCGACGGCACTCGTCGAGGCTTCCCAGCCTTTTGACAAGCTGGGTGAGGGTGCTGCCTGTTTCGAAGTCGATCGCGTTGTCGGCCATGTTGAAACCCTACCACAGCCGGGAGAGCTTTCAAGCCGCGCAAAGGGAAGGTGGGCATTCTGCCGGCTGCGCCGGCCCCCGGGCTCGTCGTCTGCGATGGAGCCCCGTTCCGGGTCTCCACCCTGCTGGCTCGATACGCGGCGGGTTCCGCGCAGTCGCGGGCCTGTTATTCGACGCTGATATCGTGGCTGCGGCGCAAGGCGGCGCGGGGCGTTTCCAGCCGGGACAAATAGGCGTCCCTGTCCGGAGCCAGCACCCACTGCACCGCCTCATGGTAGTCGGTGAAGACACAGATCGTCTCGTTCGGAAACTGGGGTGAGACAATCGCGACTCGGAAGCTGGCGGTACGGTCGAACGTGACCACGGCCACATAGGCTTTGTAGGTACGGCCGCGGGCGAGTTCGATCCATCTGCGGCCGATCTCGTCAAGGTCGGCCTGCGCGAGCTTGCCTTCGAAGCGGCGGAAGTCGTTGATGCGCCCATAGGTCCAGGGCTCTTCGAGCGTGGCGTAGAATTCGAAAAGCTTTTCCACAAACACGCTTCCGGGCATCGGTCCGATGGGGCGCAGCGTCAGGAGCTTCCTTTCGCGATCGGTGTATGTGTTGAATTTGTACGCGACCGACATGCATTGCACTCCATATGCAATCGATATCAGAGTGCGGTTAAGGAGACTTCACCGGTGGAAAGTTTCTTTGGGCGGGATGCTCCACGAGAAGAAGGGAAGGGCGGGAGAGGCGGTCTCAACTTTGAAAGGAAACACCGCCATGACTCTCGATTCCTCTGCCGCCAAGTCCGCCGCACCGTCACCGATCCCCGAGGCTGAGCGGGTGAATTTCCTGCCCAGGTTATTCGGGCTACGGCTACTCCTCATTGGCGAAAACACCGTCTATACCTTCATGGGCGCGCTATGCAGCGCCTATTCGGGCGGCTTCTGGCAGTTCTACGAGACGGATACCGGCGCGCTCTACATGGCGCCCGATGGTGACGGCCCGATGAAACTGTCGTGGGACGGCAACGGCTTCGAAGGCGAGATGTCCCGCGACGCCGCCGGCATCATCGCGACTTTGTTCGCACTCTCCCACATGTCGATGTCGTTCAGAGGCTGCGAACACCTGGCGGACCAGTATCACCGCTTGCTGGACTTCGCTGGCGGACACGAGGAATCCCGTGCGATCTTCGGCGCGATCGACTGAAGTGTTTGCGGGCAGTGGCCTTCCCGCCGCTGCCCTTTCATTTTTCGGGCTTTCGGATCGGCGTGCGATACCTCGATGCGCAGGCATTGATCAAGTCGCGCGCTTGACCAGCCGTACTAGCAGGAGCAGGACAATTGCGCCGATGGTAGCCGTAATGATGGTTCCGATGATTCCGCCACCGATGTGAAACCCGACCACGCCGGCCAGCCATCCGCCAATAAAGGCGCCTATGATACCGACGACGATGTCGCCTATCAGGCCAAATCCACCACCTTTGACGACCGCGCCGGCGAGCCAACCTGCAACGGCGCCAATCACCAGCCAGATTACGAGAGTTTCCAAGGTCATGGGATGTTTCCTGATTTTGCCGTCATGCCGGGTTGGCTGATAAGCACCAAGCATACAGGTCACCCGATCCTCCACCAAATACGGCTTCCTTATGTTTTAACGACGTGCACCTGTGCGCGGGCTTGCACAGTGGATGGCTTCATCATGCGCCGCAAACACCGACACCGCATTGTTATTTTACGGCGAGAGCGCCCACGACTGAGCGGTCGGATGCAAAGAGGCATTGCCGGCATTTTACAGGAGATGAACATGGTAGATGCGGCAGAGATCAAGGAACATGCTGAAGTTATCGGTGCCGATGGCGTCCATGTCGGGACAGTCGACAGGGTGGAGGGCGATCGTATCAAGCTTCGGAAGCTGGACGTCGAAAGCAACGCGCATAAGGGACATCACCATTATCTCGACCTAGGTTTGGTCGCCGATATAGAAGGCGACACGATCCGGCTGTCTGCAAATGCCGACGTTGCCGTGACGCTCGAAGAGGAACAGGACGGTCAGGATGTCTGACGCCTTGGTTTCCGTTGCGATCGTGGGGCCGGTCTCCGCGCGATCCTGATGATTCCGGCTAAGGTTTCGCGGCTGGCCTTTCCGTCAGCTTAGTCAGTGCGACAGTTGGCTACTGTGCAACACCCATCCCATTTCGGACGGCGGCGACGAACTGCGCCATGAGCGCAGCTTCGCTGCAGAGGCGCTTCCGAAGTTCAGGCGGAAGTTCGAGTTGAACGCCGTGCTCGGCGGCGCGGTTGCAGATATTGTCCGGGCTCGTTGCATCCAGGCCGGCCGGCGCGTCGATGGCCTTGAATTGCGCCTTGCGCAATGCCGCCGCAACCTTGCCCTTAAAATCGAGGTTCAGGCCGCCCATGCGTACCTTCTCGTCGCCCTTGATATCCGATCCCAGGCCATGGATGCCGATAGCCGTCTTGCACAATGCGACGAGCCGCAAGGCATCGGGCTGATCGTAGTCGGTCGACCTGATGTGAAGCTTCGGATTGGCGCGCGGCCTTATGCCTTCGAAGACACGCAAACTGAAATCGCTGCCGGCGATCGCACGCGCGATGGTCTCGGTTCCTGGCTCGATGATGCGTCCGTGGGGCGCCACGACGAACAGCCGCAGATCGCCGGGTCTTGTCTCGACGACGTAATCGACCCCCACCAGATACCTGGCGCGCAACTCGGCGAAGTTCGCGCAGTTCTCTTCGTTCCGCCATGGCGCTCGCCGCATGCTCCCTTGCGGCTCAGGCATAGCACAGCTGACCGTTTCTAGGGATGGCCAATCTCGGCTCACAATAGCGTCCAGGTGGGGCAGGGTGAACGCCGAACTTCCAGCTGACGCATCAGAGCAAATCCCTTCGGCGGCGATAACGATGACCACAATCAATCGCGAACTGTAGCCCCGCTGGTCTGTGTCGCAAGGGCAAGCCCTCCTCCACTGCGTTGCGGCCCTGCGGGTGCGCCCCAGCCACGGACGCGGGGACGGACATCCGCATGATTGCGGTCGATCCGCAGCCGAAGGGGATGAGCCCCGACGGTTTTCATCATGAGGAAAGTTCCAATGTCCACTGTTGCCAACATCACCCTGGTCGCCAATGTCGGCCGTATCGATTCCACCAAGACCTTCGACAACGGCCAGCTGGCCAGCTTCTCGGCCGCGGTCAGCCGCAAGTTCAAAAGGGGCGGCGAGACCGTTGAAGAGACCGACTGGTACACCGTCAAGACTAACGCGCCGAAGCTAATCGAGCGGATCGAACAACATCTGAGCAAGGGCGATCAGGTCATCGTTACCGGCACGCAGTCCATCAAGACGTTCGAGCGTCAGAACGGCGAGAAGGGCACGGCGGTCGAGATCTTCGCCCACCTGATCGAGCGCAATATCTCGAAGAAGAGCGACGACAAGGCCGGCGCCGACAAGGCCGCTGAACAGCAGTCTCACGATCTCGACGACGAAATTCCATTCTAAGCCGCAAAGCGCGCTGGTTCTCGGCAGAGCCGGCGCGCATCATTCACGCGTCATGGAGGTCAGATGTGCCGGCGGTTCTCAACAAGAAGACGATCAAACCGGGAGAGCGCGGCGTCTATTGCGGGCGCGGCTCGAAATGGGGCAACCGAAACCAGATGCGCACGGAGTCGGACCGCGACGCCGTCTGCGACCAGCACGAGGTCGATCTGTTCCGTGACTATGCGTTGCTCAGATCTCTAGACGAGCTCCGCGGCCAGAATTTGATCTGCTTCTGTGCGCCCAGGCGTTGTCATGGCGACCTGTTGCTACGCCTGGCCAACGCCACCCGGGAGGAGCGTATCGACTGGTTTAAGCGTGTCAGGGCCCGTCTTGGAGCGTCCGTCGTCACCGGATGTGACGAAGCATGGCAACATCGTGAGCCGAACGACATCCAAGCGTCTTGAAAACGCCGTCGCTGGTTTCTAAGTTCGGATTGTTCGGCGTTCTTACGCCGATGCCCTTCCTGGGCGTTTCCTCCCTGTGGACTTGGCCGCGCTCGCTGTAGTGCGGCTTTTTTTTACATGCCCAGGGCGGAGATGAGTCGTTCGGCGGCGCCACTGATTTGGCGCTGACGTAATGCGCGGCGTTCCTCGATTTCGTCCGAGCCGTCGTCGGGGAGTTCGAACATGGCCGCTTTTCGGGGGCCGTCCTTCCGAAAGCCCTCGGTGTCGTTGTCCGAACAGAAGCGGGTTTTCAGCAATTCCAGTTGCGTCAGGATCATCGTGCGGAATTCGGTTTCAAGTCCCGCCGTGAATTTGGCGATGGCGGTGTCGAAGTCCATATTTTCCAGGCAGTACGCGATATCGTGTGCGTCTTTCTCTTCACCCCGATCGACGAAGGCATCGGTCTTGGCGCAAAGAAAGCTCACAGCGTTGGCATGACGCAGCTTGACGACAGCAACACCCTTGTCTCCGAGCAGTTCGGCCCTGACCTCACGCTCGTCGAAGAAATGATAGACCAGATGTAACGCCGGAAAATTGCAGGCATTCAATTTGCCGCCCTTGACTGGCAAGGCTTCAAGTTCTCCCTTGCGGGCTTCCAGGTCACCGGTCAGGAACTCCAGAATGACACTGTGGCCATCGCCGGTCATCACCTGCCAGCGCCAGCTGTAAACACCGCCCTTCGGGTTGGGGACACGCGAGAAGCCCAAGCGTTCGAGGTTTTCTTCGAGCGTCTTGTAGCCTTTGGTGTCGGCCAGAACCGACAGGCGCATGACCACATCGACGTCGGCTGTTCCGCCATGTGGGGGCCGTTCGGGGTCGGCGGGAACAATGTAGCGAGGCGCCAGGCCACCGACCAGGTAGACGCTGTCCTTCCACGGGCCAAGCCCGCTCAACAGGGTTACAAGCACCCGCTCGCATTCGTCCGTTTGCTCGGGGTCGTAGCCGGTTAGGTCTCTGGGCTTTTGATCGTTCATGGCAAACGAAGGCGCTGCTCGCGAAGCAATTGAGCCCCGTCTCTACCACGTCCTCCGATTCTTTGCAGATCGAGATAGGTGCGAAGCGGCGAGGCGTACATGATGCCCTCGCGTTCTTGCTTGAACCAGAAGTCGCTGGCTCCCCCTGGGATGACCGCGAGATTCCACCCTTCTGCTACGGGCTTAGCACCGATCTGTTCGAGCACTTGGTCGCATACGGGCCGCCCGAGCATTCGGCAACGCACCACACTGGTCGAGGAGAAAGCCGAGGCATATGCGTTCGCGCCCATTTCGCCGGTAATTTCGCAGGCTAGGTTTGCCTCCTCACATGCCGTGTTCAGGGCCTTCGCGATTTGTTGTGGCTTGGCCGGGACGAAGAATTTTCCAAACAAAAGAAGGTCTCGTCGGCGTTCGTGATCGGTCCATGTGTCCAGCAGGTTTTCCCAATTTTTCAAGCGTCTGACCTTGGCGGGACCCGAGCCTTGAACCTCGACCCACTCATGTTGTTCCAACGCTTGATAGGTCGCCGAGACGAGGGAAGGGGCGGCATAGATGCGGTCGGCGACCTCCTTGACGTTTCGCCATTCACGACCCGCTTCCCAAAGGGCTTCGATGACTTCTTGGCGGCGACCTTCGAAAACCGACCCGAGGGTCTTAGACTGCTTCTTTGTCGTCGGTCGGTCGATGAGAATGTAGGCGTCCGGCATTGGCAGAAAGAGACTGCCGCTACTATCATAATAGCCGACGCGTTCAGCTTGCATCCATTCCCGAGCGCCCGTTGAAATCGTGTCAGCCAGGACGACGAAGAGATAGGGGGGATGGTTGAGGGTCGACTGGTATTTCTGAAAAGTCCAGACGATCTGCGGCAGATCGCGGGGAAAGAGGCTTTTCTTGACTTCGATAAGGACGGTCGTCCCCGGACGGTTGTCGGCTGTCCACAACTTAGCCAGTGCGTCTATGCCTCTGTCCGCCTCTCGTGTGGACGTGGGTACGTGCTCCTTCGTGATGTGAATGCCGGGCACGGTGTTGGCCGTCTGAACGAAGCCGTTGATCAGCTCGTTTTCTAGGGTTTCGCCTTGATTCATCGTTATTCGCGGTCCAGAGAATATGAGACTTTTAGCGAATATTCGTTAAAAAGACAATATTCGCTGCTCAGCGAATATGCCATAAAGACTGCAGCGACCAGTTCGGACTATATTAAAACGCGAACGGAAGTTAGAGGTTGCGTGGGATCGTTTAATGGTCAGGCATAGAGATTGGCTTGATCCGCTAATAAAAACCACTGTCCAAGCAAGCATTTCATCGGATGATCGCGGACGAAGCGGCGAAAAGCACCGAAATGGGCGCGGTCCGAGTCCAATAACGCGGTGAACTCTCTGACCAATTGTTCCCACACGAAATCCCTAGCCGGCGACGCCGCAGATCCGTCATCCTGAAATATCGGCCTGGGTCGTATGGCAAGACCTGGAAGTTTGATATCTGCCGGCAGTCCGCGGAAGCGCGTGACGATAAATTCCCGGCTTGCTCCCTCGGTAGGACCTTCATACTCGTCCTTCTGGGTTCTCCGCAACCGCCGGCCGCTGTTCTGGTCGAGCACATATCTGCTCGCGGTCGCCAGCGGCCTGTCGTCGCGCTGGGTCGCGGCCAGGACGGTCAGTTGACCTTCCGTTATGCCGGGCGGCAAATACACGTTTTGATGGGCGTTTTGCCATTGCAGCCTGTTGAGAGCGACAACATCGGCCGTCGCTTTCAAATCTATCCGCCTGTTGCGAGAATGGACGGTGTAGACATTGCTGTCATGAAGCATCAATCCGTGGCCGGGACTGATCGGCATGAAAAGCTGAACGCCTGACCTGGATAAACCGGAATTGGGCAGAGCAGGGTACCGCATTCGGCAAAACCGATTGGTCTCGACCACGGGTACGTCAGAAATGATGAACGGCATATGGGTTTGGTTAACGACCAGGAACTGTTCCAGATCGCGAATTTGCAGCGAAAGAATAATGCCCGAAGAGGCAAGAAAGGCTGGAATGCTGCCCACGCGGAGCCGGACACTTTGCAAAATCTTTGCTTCCACCCTCCCATACAATAACATCTTGAGCCGTTTTTCCATGAGCTCCTGGGTGATTTCCGCCATAGCGAAGGTACGTATCTTCTGTGTCGCCAGGAATTCACAGATATCGCTGTGCCAGACCGGTTCGAGAACACTAGTGTCGCGGATCGTTTGGATGATTTTGGCGAAGCGACCTTCGAAATAGCCGAGACTCTTTTCCAGCACATCGTCCCGCCCATAAAAGTAGTCGCGAGAACACTGGGTTTTGACAGGCGCTCCGCGCATAACAAGACCGGTCGCAAGATTGATCAAATCGATTTGCCGGTTCTCCAGCCCGTATCCGAAGGGCTTCAGAAGCATCTTCGGAACATAGTGCTGGTTCTTTCTGCTGGGCATCACCTTCCCGTTCATCGTGCGCATTCGAGGCAGGCCCAGCTTCACCGCATAACGAGCCACGGAAAGACCGTTACGCGGAGTTAAAAGGACTCAGCCGCGTCCATGATACAAAACCCAGACCCGATCACCAGAGTGTGCGAGGTTTTGTATCGCCACGGCGATAGAGCGCCAGTTGATGGCTATAATGCGCAGCCTCGCTTACGCGATCTCGACGTCGGCCCAAAGGGTGATGGTGTCGTCAGGTCGCTAACGCTCTTGAAATCGGCGCTTTCCGGTCTTATGTTCGCCTTGCCTTGGGTAGAGGCGTGGCACCCACATTCGAAGCTGTCGATTCAGCACTACCGGCTAAGCAAATTCCGTCCTCCTGACATTTTTTTGTTGGGCTCGACGGGTGGCGTGGGTGACACCTGGCTGAGCCGGAGCAAAAAAATGCCGAAGACAAATCTTGATCCTAGAACCCTGACCGGTATCAAGACCCTCGCGCACGACCTTAAGGTCCAGACTGGCGTGACCCACACAGCAGGCCTCGACCTCGCGGCCGGTCTGGCAGGCTTTCCCAACTACAAGGCCGCGCTGAAGCGGCTGGGGAAGGCCGAGGGCGACGCGCCGCCGCCGCGTTTCCCCCTCTTCATCTCGATCTGGTGGCGTGACCCATCGACCCGCGCTTCCGGGCGCGAGACGGTGCGCATCGAAACTGGCCGGCCGCTGGACGAGCTTTTTCCGCTGAAGACCATGCGCCATGCCCGTTATCTCAGCGGCATGAAGCGTGCGGGCCCGGATCATCTCGTCTATCGGGTCCTGAATGCAGGCCAGGGACAGGCCCGTATCGAGGCCGCCGGCGCCGCGCGCACCATCGCTTTTATCGAAGCTACCGGTCTCGTTCCCTCCGGCGCGTCACGGAAGGAATATCCGAAAGGCGAAGAGAAGAATGCTCTGCCGGGACATGATCACACTGGCGTCTGGCAAGATGCGGAGACGAAGGCATATGTGATCACCGATGAGCCCTATGCGGGTGCATCGAGGGAAGCGCGATACTCACCGGATCGCGCCGCCTGGGCCGAGAAGTGGGACATGGATCTGCGCCCTGTCGACTGGGGTGGCATGTACTACCCCGACGGCGGTTCGCGCCTTTTCGTGTTCACGGACGCGAAAGGCGGTTACGACCTGGGCAAGATGGTCGCTCGTCTGAACGCCTTGGCAACTCCTTTGGGTTCGATAGACTGGACTGGCGAAAGCGCTCGCGCGATTTTCGAGTTCGTGACGCCCGGCATGATAGCCGAATTGGCGCTCAAGGCTGCGGCGAAGGCCCTTCGTCCAAAACCTGAAGGCCGCAGCGGACCTCGCAACTCGGTCACCTACCACGCCACTTTCGGCGATCGCCGGTCGCGTCCGGCTGCCAAGTTGCCGCTGAGCACACATGAGCGCATGGGCGAACTGCTGAAGGCGGCGCTCGGCAATATCAATTCGTTCAGCCGTCCCCATGATCAGCTGGGCCGCATCCGCTCGGAGCTCGAAGATTGGCTGGCGGGTGAGTATCCGTCGACCGAGCTCGATCGCGATACCTTCCTACAAGTCTATTACAAGGAGCTGAAGGACAAGCGGCTGGTGGGCACATCGGGCCGCGAAACGGAGCTGGCCCTAAGCCAGATCGACGAGGTGCGCGGGACCTTGGTAACCAACTATCCGGACAGTGCGCCGCTTCGCGCCATGCTGGCCAAGCTCGACAAGGTCAGGGGACACCTGACGAAATAGAAAAAAGCCGGAGGCTGCCGCCTCCGGCTTTTTTCTATTCGCTGGTTTCGGGCGAGCCCGGCGTCGCGGGGGTGACCGAGGTGTCCAGGCTCAGGATATCCGCCTTGACCTTCGGCCATCCCGAAACCTTTTCGGTCTGTCGCAACAGCCGGTTCAGTTCCGGAATGGCTTGACGCGCGCGTCTCAGGTCTTCCTGGGTGCGGCGATCGACATAGGTGAGGTCGGTGTAGAAGGCCAGGGTCGCAAGATACCGGTCGTAGACTTCGCTGCCCTTGCGCTCCGGCAGGTCCTGTCCGTGGTCTCGTAGGCCCCGTTCCAGCAGGGCGTATGGCAGTCGGTCTGGTGTCGCGCGCTCCAGGATGATGGACCAAGGGATATGGCGCAGGTCCTCTTCGGCGACGCCCCGGAGTTTCTGGCGGAAGAGGCCAAGCGCGGTCAGGTCGGTAAATTTGGCGTCCTGACCCAGTTCGTCGAGATCGACATGCTGGAGGGCGAGGGCCCGGCGGGCATGATCGGCGACGGATCCAGTGAGCGTCGATGCCATGGCGTTTATCCGCGACACGAAGCCAGCAGCGACGGCGTCCGGATTTTCGATCCGCCGGTCGCCGCGTTCGCGTACCTCCAAGGCTAGATCGGCACCCATCTCGGCCATGCGCTTGGCGATCGCTTCCGGCGTTCCAAATCTCGCGCGTTTCAGATCGCGCACGGTAATGTCGGGCCCCTGGGCAATGGCCGACCGGGTAAGGGCCACCATGTCACGGTCTTGTTCCGCGCGCGCCCGAAAATGGGGCTGGAGCGCCTTCCAGTGCCGGTCGAAAAAGGAGAGGGCCTCCTCGCCGGTGCCCACCTTGAAGATCGATTGCGCAACCTGATCGCGTACCGCCTCGGCCGTATCTTTATGGACTGCCGCTTCGATTTCGGCCGCCATAATGTCGCTGATGCCGCCGGGCAGCATTGAGGAGGCGGGCAGGTGGGGCCAGGCCACGAGGGGCAACGTCTTGAGAAGGGCAAGGCGCGTCCGGACCGCGGCGTCGGAGTGGGCGAGCAACTCGTCGATATGATGGAAGGTGACGACCAGGATGAAGCCAGACTGCAAGAATTCCGTTTCAAAATCCAGCGCGGCTGCCCGGATCGCATCGTCGGTGCTGTCGCGGTCGCGCGCCCAGTTGCCGAGCTGGGAGCTGTCGAGCGCTACATAGACGGGTTTGATGAGGGCCATGTGCGATCCTTTCGCCGCGACGTAAGTGAAATGAAGCCCCGGATCGAAACCCGGGGCTTCTTGGTGGCCTGGCCAGCCTGCGATTCCAGCTCATGGGCAGCAGGCGCCCACTAAATCCAGACCGATCGGCCGACGGCTACACAAACAACAAGCGCGCCACAGTAGCGCAGCGCATCAGACTAACAAAACCACGTCCGGCTTCAGGCCGCCTGCTTCGGTGCCCGGGAAGCTGTGGACCCCGCTACCGGGGTTTTACCGGGAGGGTGCTTAAGCAGCCAGATCAGAAGCTGCATGACAAACCTCCTTTTCCGCCTTGGGCCGAAATGGCTGGCGGATCCCTGAGATAGGTACGCGAACAGTGGCCATCAAGTCCGTCAAAGGGCCTGTATGCGTCCGCAAGCGCTCGGTCGCCGATCAGGACCAGCCCCGTGACCAGGCCATCCCGCAGATTGGTTTTTTCCATCAGGTGACGGATCTTGGCGGGTGCTTGGGCCCCGTCCTGATACAGCGGCAATGTTTTGACCAGGTCTTCAGGATAGGCTTCGCAAAACTGGCGGTTTCGGCCGAGATAGTAGATGACTTCGAGGTCGGCCAACTGGGGAGCAGTCAGCGTGTCTCGCCAGATTCCCGCTACTTCGGCTTCGAGGTCGGCCGACGTCTGCATGGCGTCGAAATCTCTCGGCGCGAAATAATCCAAGCCGAGGTCGTCGGGCTTTTTGATGCGAGGTGGATGCAACCGCCGCCATTGTTCGACGGCCAAGATCGCCAGCTCATCGGTCAGATGTTTCGGCTTCGACGGAATACCGATCATACCGGCCAGCTCGGTCTGGACCTTGATCTTGTTGACCGCCCTGGAGAAGGCGTTGCTGGTCAAGTGGTACTCAGCCATGACGGCGGCGCGCGCCCCGGTGAAGTCATCCGTTGTCCAGGCCGGCTTGTGAGGCAATTTCTTCGCGATGGCATAAAGGTCCGAGCGGGAACATTCAGCCGTGAATGTCCCGGTCCAGAGCTCCCCCACAAGATCGATCGTCCTGTGCTTCAGATCGTCAAGAATCCGGGCCAAAACTCGCAGACCAACGCGGATGACCTCGAGGTTCGCAAGCGAGCGGTCCTCCATGCTCTTGGTGCCGTCCGTGCGGGTGACATAGCGCAAGGCCTGGCCGTCGTCGTCGATCGAGGCGAGGCTACGAACGAACGGCTGGAGATCGTCAATGTGACAGCGGAGGGCCGCGTCGGGGAGATGCGCTTCTGACAATCTTTGCCAAGCCGAGGCGATGTCGTGATCAAGTGGTGCGTCGCCGGTCAGGATTTTGGCGTCGATCAGGCGCCCGGCCGTGTATTTAAGGGCGAGCTCGACGGCGTGACGCGCATTGTACAGGATGGGCAGCACGAGGGTGTCGCGCTTGTCGTGCATCCTTTTCTCGATCACGGCATCGACCAGTTCGAAGGCGGCCTCCATGTAGCCGTCGAGATAGTTTTCGGCCTCCGCCTGGGCACCGATGCATGCATTCCATTCGCTGCTACCGATCAGCGCGAAAAATGGATCGTGTGATTTCGGTTCGTGAGTTGCAGGCACGGCGTCGGGTTCACATTTAGCTTCAGACATTCAGGGCGCTCCGGTCCGGGAAAGATGGGATCGGCGTTGCGCCAGGCAAGCCTTACGCCGGGCTCGTCATCTGCGATGGAGCCCCTTTCGGCTCTCCACCCTTGCGGGTTCGATCCCTAACGCGAAGCATCGAGCGCGCATAGGCTGCCCTAAGTGCAAGATTTCCTGCCCACAAAGGTGACCCCGGCATCGAAGGCGCGTGCCGCTGTATCGAACAGCGGGTGATCGCGGGTTTGAGCGCCGGTGACAAAACTGCTTCTGGTTATGGCAAGCCAGGCGACCTTTCTGGCGGATGGCGGGCACGAGCTTCCAACCTTGGCCTGCCTATCGGCTTTCGTTTTTGCAGGGTCGCCATAATCGACATAGATGTCCTGCCGAATGGCCGCGGGCCGTGATACCTGGGTCGAGGTCACATGGCTGCAGGTGCCGGCCGTATCACCGGGAACCGGGGAGGGCGTTTCCCCATTGGCTACAGCCAGCAGTGTCAGGGCGCACTGTTTCTGATCGTCGATCGCAAGGCTTTTTGTGCTGGACAGAAAGCCTGGCCGGACCACGGTCACGCCGTTGATAAAGATAAGATTGGTGCTGGCCGGGCCTACGCCTCCGGATGCATCGGCAGGCTCGATGATGTTCCCGGCGATGGGGAAGGAATACTGGTTCGAAAGCCAGGCATTGGTCGCCAGCTGCGCGGCACATGCTTCGGGCTTTTTACACAGCGCCGCGGCTTTCAGGATCCAGTCCGACACGAGGTCAGGACCTGGCACTGCCAGCCGAACCCAACCGGTGAGACCGCCTTCGATATAGGTGCAATCGACAACGGCGACATTTTCGAAGCCTGCCGGAACGGGAGTCACGGCCGTACAGGCCTGGTCCGATGTGCCCATGAAGTACGGACGGTATTTGAGCTTGGCCGCGACATAGTTGCGGGTCCCTTGTTCGAGCTCGTCTCGCGCTATGTATTCGGCTGCAGACAGGGATTTGGCCGCCACGGGCGTGGCGATCGCGCCGGCCACGGCCAGAGCGAGGACAGGGCCGGCGAGTGCGGAAGTGGTGCGCATGACTTCCTCCATTCGATGAGGGGTCGAAATGACCACAACCTGTGAGCGCGGTCAATGCAGGGGCAGTCTACCAGGAGAAAAGGGGAGGAGGACGAGCTTCGTGCCTAGCCCCAGTGGATCATTGTCATGACCGCCTATACTTGCACGAAGATGCGGCCAGATGGTTTCGGTGGCCGCGCCGTGATTCCCGTCCGTCCATCCGCCAAGGCGACATCCGCGTCAGCATCGACCGCCGGGTGGTGTTAATGTAACCGGATGGGCGGCGGCGGTGTCGTCGCCGCCCATTTTCATGCTGCGGTGTTGGGCGATCACAGTTACGCGACTTGCTGACGGCGTGGAATCGGGTATGGATTGAGGTTGGCGCGCCTCGCCTGACCTGTCGCCGGGTCCAAGCTGGCTTTGAGTTCCTGCGTTACCTGCATCGATCCTCTCGGGTCGTAGTAATCGGCGAAGACGACCCCAGCAAGGACGATAGCCATGAGCATGATGCTCTTTACCGACGCCAATGTTGCGTATCTGAAGCGCCATATCCGCGCGCAATTCCCTCAACTCAAATCCGGCCATCTCAGCGAAGCCATAGCGTTCAGTGCTGGGTTCCGAACACATGCGGCCTTGACCGCGGCTATCAAGGAACAAGCGCATGGCCGCGACTTCCTGATCGGCATGAATGTCGGGCAGCTCGCCCTGCGTTTGCGTGAGCTCGGTTACCCGATCGCCGGTATCGGCGATCTCGAAACGATCACGCAGGCGAACGACCTTCCGCAGCGCCTTTATGTCGTGACGAAACGGTCCGAGCAGTATCTCCGGGACCGCTGGTTCCATGAGTGCCGGGACCGGAACATCCCGTTCCTCTATATCGAGCGCAAGACGAAATATGTGCGCGTCCATTGGGACTGCATATCGCTCGATTCCGCCAATGAGGCCCATGTCACCGGCGATGACGGTACGAGTCTTGGCCGCTTGATGTTTTCCAATTTCCAGCGCATCGCCCGGCAGCGTCCAGGCAAGGCCTTCTATGAAGGGTCAAGTTTCGTCGGCAGCGTGAAGGACCTTGAGCCCAAGCTGGCGCACGAAATGGCCGAGACCTTCTTCGCCATGCTGTACTTGCCGCTTTATGGACAGGCCCAAGCCGCGTGAGTGGGTTGCCGCCGGCGGCGCAAGGCTGGCGGCGGTTCTTTTGGCAGGCGTCCATTCCGGCCGCTATCTGTAAGGTTGACGGTCGGGTGCTCAAGCGGTTAGGAGCGGATTGTCACGCGACGTTCAGCTTAATGTGCCAAATCTGACACCTTAAGGGAGAAAATGTCGCTTAAAGTGCCATTATTGGCATGTTACGCTTATGTTAGGCGCTTACCTCTTTCACCGGCCGTTATCATATCTTGCGTATAAGGTGTCAAATGTGGCATGTTAATGCCTATAGCGCCATATAACGTGACAGATATGTCTACTAATCCCGATGGTATCATTGAAACGGTAAGCCAGCTGGAAACGCAGCTCGGTGAACGTCTTGCTAGGCTACGCCTAAGCCGCAACCTGACACGCGATCAGCTGGCAAAGGAAACCGGGGCATCGTCACGAACCTTGGCGCGCTTGGAAGCCGGAGAAGGCGCATCTCTCGACTCCTTTATCCGGGTCCTTCTGGCGCTCAACATGGAATCGAATCTGTTGGCCATGCTGCCGGATCCTGCCGTCCGGCCGATCGAGAGGGTCAAGCTTCAGGGGCGCGAACGCCAACGCGCGCGGCCTGCGCAGGCCGAGACCAAGCCCGCTTCCGAATGGGCTTGGGGAGATGACGAGGAATGACCGACGCCCATGTCCGCCTGTGGGGCAAGAATATCGGCGCCGTCAGCTGGCTCAGCGATCGCCAGATCGGCGTATTTCAATATGAGCCGGACTTCCTCGCCAGCGGTATCCAGCTTGCGCCGGTAACCATGCCGCTGCGCGCCGATCCCTACGAGTTTCCAGGCCTGCCGCGGGACGCGTTCAAGGGACTGCCCGGTCTGCTGGCTGATTCCCTGCCAGACAAGTTCGGCAATGCCCTAATCGATGCCTGGCTTGCCCAGCAAAGCCGCTCCGCCGCCAGCTTCAACCCGGTCGAACGGCTATGCTACATCGGCACGCGGGGTATGGGCGCGCTTGAGTTCCATCCCGTCATCGCCCAGGGACAGAAGGGATCCCGCGCCGTCGAGATAGACGCCCTGGTGACCCTCGCCAATATGGTACTCAACAACCGCGAGCACCTGTCCGGCGTGCTCACCGGTGACGACGATCATGAGACGCTGCAGGACATATTGCGTGTCGGGACGTCCGCCGGCGGCGCGAGAGCCAAAGCCGTGCTCGCCTGGAACCAGAAAACGGGAGAATTCCGGTCCGGCCAGATCAAGGCAGGGGAGGGCTTCACCTACTGGCTGATGAAGTTCGACGGCATCAGCAACAATAGGGATAAGGAACTGGCCGACCCCCAAGGCTTCGGGAGGATCGAATATAGCTTCTACCTCCTGGCAAAAGCCGCCGGTATCGACATGACCGAATGCCGTCTCCATGTCGAGGGCGGCCGTGCTCACTTCATGACGCACCGGTTCGACAGGACCGAGACCGGCCAGAAAGTGCACATGCAGTCGCTCGCCGCCATGCGGCACTACGATTTCAACGCGGCCGGTATCTATTCCTATGAGCAGGCGGTCGAGACGATACGAATGCTGGACCTGCCCCAATACGATATCGAGCAGCAATTCCGGCGATCGGTGTTCAACGTCCTCATCCGCAACCAGGACGATCACGTCAAGAACATCGCCTTCCTGATGAACCGGAAAGGACAATGGCGCCTCTCTCCGGCTTTCGATGTCTGCTACGCGTACAATCCGTCCGGGCCGTGGACCAGCACTCACCAGATGAGCCTGAACGGAAAGCGCGACACTTTTGAGCTGGACGACCTGCTCGCATTCGGTGAGTTCTGTGGAATAAAGCGGCCCGCCGCGGACAAGCTGGTGCGCGACATTCACGAGGTCGTCGAAACTTGGCCCGACCTAGCCGAAGAGGCCGGCGTCGATGCTGACAGCGTCCGCCGGATACGCAACACCATGCGCCGTGAACTGGTCATCCCTCAAAAAGCCAAGCCCCCGGCGTCACGAATTCAGAGGCCGGGCGAGCTTTTCGTCGGGGTCCGTGATATGGCAGATCGTCCAGTCACCAACGCCCAGGTTACGCTCCAAGCTGCCAACGGCACAACGACCGACGGCAAGACGGATGCGGCAGGACGGTGCCAGATCGACGTGCCAACAACAGGACATTTTACTCTGCTTATCGCCCACCCAGGCCATCCGGGTGAAATCATCGATGAGGTCGAGCCCGCGATTCCGGTCTCGATTGTGATGAAGGACGAACAAGACACCGGTTCACTGATTGTCCATTCGACTGGCCATCTTCCAGGCCTCAAAGGCCGGTTAAATCCCATCTTGGATACCAGCAACAGAACCTATCTTTATGCCGAAAATATTGCGGTAGACGGTGGAAAGCCTCAGCCAACACCGTTCACCATCGGCGAACCTAACACACTGGAAGACGCTTCAGGCATAAAGATCCAGCTGACAGTTCGCCACATCGCTGGCCAGGTCGCCCTGTTGGATTATGTCCGTATTGGCGTCGCCTAGAGCTCCGGATGCGCGACGTGCTGGGGCTTGCCGCCATGCATGACGATCAGTTCGAGCTCGGTCGGTTGCGGTAAAACCAATCGCATGATGCCTCGAGCGCCCGACGTGCCTTCGCTCCAGGCAAACGCGCCGCTGGAAAAGGTGAGGGCGGGCGCATCTGCGTTTTTATAGCTGTACCGGATACCGAGGGATGCGCCCTCCGTATCGAACCCGTTGCGCAGTCGGAGCTCGATCTCGGCGCCGGTCTGGCGTTTATGATAGCGGATGAGTTCAATGATGGGCAGGCCCACAAACCACACCCCGCCGCCCTCCCAGTCAGGCCGGAGATCGTAGAGGGTGAGAAGCTGGCTCAGGCTGCCGTGAAAGCCCGGAACGCTCTTCAGGTCGAGCTTGACCGCGGTGAAATCGAACAGTTCATGGTTTTGTTGACCGCCAATCTGCAACCTGTTTTCGATCGGATCGTCCACTTTGTTTCCGTTGACATTCTGCATGTAGAACATCGAGTGATGCGATCCACTGCCTTTTGCAAAGTTGAACGGATCACCGGACAGGTTGATCGAACCACCAAGGAGTTGGTCGAGCAGCGTGTGTGGGGTTAGGCCAACGGAGGTAAGATCGACAGTCCCGGCTCGAACCAGATCTGAACTGATGACGGGCAATTCCTTTGTCCGCGGCAGCGGATTGAAATCGAGCCGGCCGCGCAGCAGGTTCCAACTCTCACCCTTTCTGACTGCCACATAGGAAAAGCGTTTGGAGACCGAGTCGCGGTCAGGCTTGGCCAAGTTCGCAAAGAAACCTTCAATATGATTCAGGTTATCAGGTGGCTGTGCGGAGGCGTTCATGGTGCAATCATGGACACGTGGAAGTGCCAGGAACGGTCCACCCGGAAAGCGCGTGCGTCAAGCGGCAATTGTTCCGATGCGGAGTGACGGCTGGTCGCCCGTCACAGTCTCTCAGCGGTGTTGAGCGGCCATCTTACCAGATCACCCAAATTGTCAACGGCATGCCGTTCCCCTCGTCTTGGACCTGAAGGTCCGTCGCCTCGGTGACAATTCGGGGCCCGATCCGGACGCCCGCCTTATCAACAATGCTTCAGATAAGGATCATGCTCATGTTCAACGATTTGCCCGTTTCGGATCTTCCCTATGACCAGGACGAACGTTTTGCCGACCTCGACGATCTCGTCTCGGCACTGGAGGCGCAATGGCAGGCCCAAGGGGCCGGCAACGGAGACTGAAATCCAAGTAGGCCCAGGCCCAATCGTCACGCGACGGTTGGGCTTTTTTTCTTCACTTCGTGACCAAATTCCCCTCGCCATCTCGTGCTAGCGCCGAGAGGCACGCCAAGTCCCAACAGCGACGCCCCTGAGCGTTTCACAGATGTTGGCAAACCCTATTGGACGCCCCGACCGTGGGCCTGGTGGGTTGGGAAGGGAAGACGGATTACTTGTGCCCGACATATCCATTCGGCTGTGATCAGCGATTGGCCGGTCACCGAAGGTCGACCCAGGGGCGCAACCGGTCATCAACACAATGAGCGAGGAGATGAGTGTCTTTTTTATGCACACAATGAGCGAGGAGATGAGTGTCTTTTTTATGCACACCACGGCCCAACCGGCGGTTCAGCAAGCCATTGAATTAAATCGCTAAAACCAGCTTATATCAGGCGTCATTTTTGACGCCTGCAATTTTAAGCGAACGGGCAAAATACACTTTACGTAACAGAATCAGGGCCTTATACGTTCTCTGTAGGCGTCGAAAATGACGCCTGCATAATTCCAAGGAGGCCAGGTCTATGGCGGAAGGCAAGGGGCGGAACAAAAACGAGCGGTTCCAGCTGCGTCTCGACGGAGCGACGCTCGACAGGCTCAGGCGCAAGGCCGCGCACCAGGGCGTGCCGATCAATCATCTCATCGTCGGTATCCTCAAGAGCGAAGCCGACGACACGTCGCGGTATCATCAACAGATGGCCGCGAAGCAAAGCTTCATGAGCGTGGCCTTGCTCAATGTCCTCGCAGCCAGGCTGCTCCCGGCAGACGTCCGCAAGGACATCTTCAAGACAATCGAGGAACTGTCGGCGCGCACATTCGGCGCCAATCCGGAGATACCTGTGGAGATACAGACCGGCAAATCCGCTGACGATTCCAAGTTCGCCACCGAGCTATTCGAACTCTTCGAGCGGCACGCCGCAGACCATTGGAATATAAAGCCTCAGTAGATGCGAGGGCGTCCTGTTTATGGTATGATGATAGCCCATCACACCTCCCAAAAACACGGACGATACCTTCATGGACGCATCCCTAACCGGGCAGAAGAAGCGTCCCGAAAACAGCGCGGGCAGCGCCTGGCTTCGGGGCGGGCAAACCATCGCACACACGGCCGACATGGTCGTGGAACTCTGGCGGAAACTCAGATGGATGGTCCTATTGTGGGCCGTCGTCTGCTGGGCGATCGCGAACTATGCCGCTCCGAATGAAGATCAGGTCTATGCCGGCCTGCATATCGTGGCGTGGCTCTACACGCACATTGGCACGCCGTTGCCCGACAAACTGAATGTCCCAGACCCGACAGGCGCCAGCCATGTCGTTGCCGCCCGCATGTACGATACCCTGCCATTCGTCAAAGTCGCCGTCGACCGCTACTTCGGCTACATGTGGCAAGGCTTCTGGCTATGGCTGGCCGGCAGTGTCGCGGCCTTGAGCCTCGTCTCCTATGCGTTCGTAAAGTCAGGCATCGAAAAGCTGGAAAGCCACGATATCCGCGGCCAGCAGATCGTGCCGCTGCGGACGCTGCTCGGGCTCATCCGAAGCTATAACTTGGGCAAGGCCAGGGACATCAATCATGACACCTTGCGCGCACTGTCCCTGCCAACCGCGAGCGTCAAGGATGACCGGTTTCACCGCCTCTACCTGACGACAAGGCGGCTGTTTCAAGGCCTGGGTGACGCATGGCCCCGGCTCTCGATCTTTGCGACGACGGGAACGCCCACGGGTGCGCAGCCGGGCGCCGAGATGGACGCACTGTTGAATGACGGCGACCACTATAACCGCTTGCTCGACGAGATGCGTAGGAACAGCGACCTGCCGCACGCGATTCTCAAGGACCGACGGTGGGAGGAAGGCCGCCTCGATCAGCACCAGCGCGATCTGCTTCTTTGCGTCGCGCACGAAGCCGCCAACGCCGGGCTTCCCTTCTACGTCCGTCCTGGCGATTTCCGCCAGCCCTCGATTGCCAAGGTCCCGTACCCGTATAAGGCAGAATACGAACACACCCTCGTGGTCGGCGGGACCGGGTCCGGCAAGTCGGTTGCCATCCACGGAATGATCGATGCCATCAAGCAGCGGGATGACGCGGGCATCATTTACGATCCCGAAGGCGAGTTTATCCGGGCCCATTACCGCGAAGGCGTCGATCTCATCTTCAACCCGTTCGATGCTAGAAGCGTCGACTGGTCACCCTATATGGACCTGGCCGACCTGACGCACTGGCAGTCGAGCGCCGCCGACCTTTTTCCCGATCCGAAGACAGGCGATCCTTATTGGACCCTGGCGACCCGCACCATCTATGCCTATACCGGCTGGCTGCTCGGCACTAAGATGCGCGCCAGCGCCGGCCGCAACCCGACCATCGGCGAACTGTTGGCGCTTCTGGTCGGGCCGCACGACAAACTCTACGATCACCTCAGGAACACCCCGGCCGCCAACACGCTTGGCGAAAAGGCTGGACCAAGATCGGACAGTCTGCGCTCTGTCCTGATCACCGGAGCCGAACGTCTCAGTCATCTGCTGGGGACCAGGGAAAACTTCTCGATCCGCGAATGGATCAACGATCCCAAACAAAAGGGGTTTCTGTTCCTGAGCGCGCCCGAAGACCTCGCGGCGACCATCAAGCCGATCCTCGCCCACCTTTCGTCCCTGACTATCACGGCGCTTCTGTCGCGCGATCCAGAACAGTCGAAGAAAACAACCTGGATCATCCTCGACGAGTTCACGAGCCTGGGCAAGATGGACAGCCTCGCGGACTCACCGGCGCGCCTGCGCAAGTTCGGTGGCTGCATGGTCATCGGCATGCAGCAGGTCAGCCAGATCGAAGAGATCTATGGAGAGCCGAAGGCGCGCTCGATCGTCGGCCAGTTGCGCAACAAGCTCATTCTGGCATGCAACGACCCGCGCACCGGGGAGTTCATGTCGGACCTCATCGGCAAACGCGAAGTGCGCCGCATCGAGGAAACGACGAGCTATGGCGCGAACAACATCCGCGATGGCGTCGGGCTTTCGCCGAAAGACTCCGTCGAGCCTATCGCCATGCCCGAACAGATCCAACGCCTGCCGACGCGCACCGGCTACATCATGTTCTCGCCGGGGCAACAAGGCTCGTCCTTTCCAGTCTCCCTCGTGAGCTATCCGTTCGTGAAACGGCCGCAGCGGGCGGCCTCGTTCATCCCGCACAATCGTCCGAATCCGATCGAAGTCCACTATCTGCAGCAAATCGCCTCGAAGGATGAAAGCCTGGGCGGGTTGATGGCGCCAGGCGGAGCGAACGGATTGTCGGATGTCGATGTCGCCGGCCAGCACGACCCGGACAAGGAAGCGACGCGCGAGGATGTGGCCGATCTTGCGCCTGTCGAGACGGAAGCCGTTCGCTCGGCGCCGCACCAGGCTATTGTCGAGGAGGGCAGCGTGACCGGCATGACGGTCGATGACGCGGCCGCGGCACAATCGCTACAAGGGACCAGCCTTCCGCAGGCTGACAACCGCGCTATCCTCGACGCATTGAACGACCTGGTCAACGGCGCAAGTCCCTTCGAGCTCTGATCCATGCTGAGTGTGTCACGCGTCGGCTCGCCTGGCGGAGCGGCCGCATACTATACGAAGGAAGACTATGCGCGCTCTGGCGGCCTCGATATGCGCGACGCCGAAGCGGTCGTCGAAATCGATAAGGGAGACAACGTCGTCACCTATTACGCTGTCTCCGAAGACGAGCTCGGCACCCCGCTTTACTGGGACGGGGAAGGGGCCGCAACCCTCGGTCTCGAAGGGCAGGTGGAGAAGGACGACTTCCGCGCTGTCCTCTACGGCCTGAATCCCGACCCCGAGGGCGAGGCGATCAGTAAGCTCGAAGTGGCTCTGCGAACGGAAGCGGAGCAAGAGGCTGCAAGAACGCGAAGCGATCCGGAGCCGGTGACGCCTGAACAAACCGGCGAACAGGAACCGGTCCATGAGGACTTCGGACCGGAGGCCGAGACGGATGACGTTTCGGATAGGGTCGTCACGAAGAGTGCGTGGGCCGAGCGGTCGCCTGGGGAGCGGATCAAGGCTGCCGGCGCGCATCATGAAAAGCACGTTCCCGGCTGGGACCTGACCTTTAGCGCGCCAAAATCGGTTTCCATTGTCGCCCTTGACGACCCGCGGCTGCAGGAAGCACATAGAGAAGCGGTCGACGTGGCTTTGGCCTATATAGAGAAGCACTTCTCCGTCTACCGCATCCGCGACGGCAAGGGAGAGCGGCGTGAGGAGATTAGCGGCAACCTCCTGATGGCGCGGACGACGCACACCCTCTCGCGCGCTGGTGACCCCAATCTGCATGACCATGTCATCGTCCTCAATGCGACAAGGGACGAGGACGGAACCTGGCGGGGGCTGGAGTCCGAGCACATCTTCCGGCACATGAAGCTCGCAGGCGCGGTCTACCAGGCCGAGCTGCGAAATCTGGCCCAGGAACTGGGCCATGACGTGCGCGACGGCGGCACGCTTAACACCTTCGAGCTTGCCGCGGTTCCGGCGGCGGCCCTGATAGCGCATTCCACGCGGCGCGCGCAGATCAGCGCCAATATTGCCGCCATGGAGGAGGCTAAGGGCCGGGCCCTGTCCAAAGGGGAGAAAGACGCAGCCGTGCTGCTGGATCGCCCAGGCAAGGTCCAGCTCACCCGCGACGAACTGCAGGCGAAGTGGGCGGCCACCAACGAGGCCGCCGGTCTCGACGTATCTGAAATCACGCGCAACGCTATCTCGGCGGGCAAGGGCAGGGACACGTCCTTTGCCAAGCCGTCGCCCTTTCTCGATGCCGTTGAGCGCCTCAAGGACCTCTTTCGGGGCGACAAAGGCGCCTATCAAAGGCCGGAAGACGCTCTGGCCTACGGCAAGGAAGCCGCCTTCCACACCTCGACCATTGCCACGCAACACGACATGCTATTCCGGGCGATCGTCGCCAATGGCAACCGCCTGCGCAGCGCCGACTATATCGATACCGGCTTCTTCGATCGGCCGGATTTCCTGGCCGCCGACAAGAAGGTGCTGGCCGGGCTGACGACCCAGGACAATGTCGATCGCGAAAGCGCCATCAACGCGCACATCCGGGCGCGCTTTGGGACTGCCAAGGGCTTCGAGCCGGGCGCGGTCGCGAACTGCCTATCGACGCCGGCCCTCGGCGCGCGGGGCATCGATGTCAGCCTGACCGACGATCAGTACCGCGCCGTTTTCGTTGCGCTGACCAGCCGCGACGGTGTGGTCGCCATTCAAGGTTTCGCCGGCGCCGGCAAGACGACGGCGTACGAGACGTTGGAGAGCGTTTACGCCGCCCTTTCTGCTATGTCGGCCGCCCGGACCGGACTAAGCCCGAAGTCGCCGGGCCTGAAGGTGGCCCTCGGCGACCAGGCGCGGCTGGACGAATTCCGGCAGATCGCCGGCGGACTAAAAGGCGCAGCGCCGACCCATGCGGCGGTCAAGGAGCTGTCCGACAAGAACATCCAGGCGGACACTCTGGCCGCGATCTTGTCTCGCTACGAGTTTGGCAAGGCTGGACCCGCCGGCGCGATGTCGAAAATGCGCCAGGAGTTCAAAGGTTCGACGCTTGTCCTCGATGAGGCCTCGATGCTTGGCAACCGCCAGCTGGAAAAGGTCTTCGCTATGCAGAACGACCTGAAGATCGACAAGATCGTCCTCTCGGGCGATGTGCGCCAGATTGCGGCTCTCCAGGCGGGCGCTCCCTTCAAAATGGGCATGGACCACAACGCCGATATGGCCCGCGCGGAACTGACCACCATCTTGCGCCAGAACGCCAATCCGACCTTGAAAGAGGCGGTGATGTCCTTTGCCGAGGGCAAGTCGGCCGAAGGCATGAACAGGCTGAAGCCCTTCATCCACGAGCTCGGCCGGGGCGCCAGCGAAGACGCCATGGCCGACAGGGCGTTCGCGCTTTGGAAAGAATCCGGCGGCGCCGCCAAGGTCGTCGTCGATACCAACAAGATGCGCGCGCTGATGAACGATCGCATTCGTGGCGAGCTGGCCAGTGGTGGCCGAATAGGTGAGAACGGCTTTACCCAGCCGGCCTTCCGCGACGCCGGCATGGGGAACCATGACAAGATGACAACGCGGCTCTACCAGACGGGCCAGACCGTCTATTTCTTCGCCAAGGCTGGCAAGTTCAAGGCGGGCGACACGCTGACGATCACCAGCCTGAACCACAAACGCAACGTCCTGGAAGGCCACGATCGGGCAGGGAAGGCCGTCCGTATGGATATTCGTCGCAATCTCGGCGGGCGGTCGGAGGTGCCGTTCGGCGTCTACTACCGCTCGGAAGCGGACTTCGCCGAGGGCGACAGGGTCTTTTTCAACAAGCCCGACAAGGCCCGCGCCATAAAGACCAATGACGAATACCGGATTGTCACCTTTGATGAACATTGCGTCCGGCTGCAGGCCACTGACAAGAGTGAGCGGTCACTGGTCGTGTCGCGATCCGATCCCCAGCTCGAATTCATGACCTATGCCTATGCGATCACGGCGGACAAGGCGCAGGGCAAGTCGTTCGAGAGCGTGATCGCCGTCCTGAAGTCGGCCGGGCAGGGCAATTTCGTCAATCACGCCCGCGCCTACATTATGGCATCGCGCGCCAAAGCAAATCTGAGCCTGGTCACGGACAGTTTCCGCGACCTTATGCGCAAGGTGGCCGAACACGATGGCATCAACCTGGTGGGACTCGATAACCTGCGACCGGCCGAGCCCATTCGGATGCCCAAGGGCTTGGATGCGAAGGACCGGAAGGGACAGCCGATCGGAAAAGAGCTGGTGCGCGACACCAGCCTGCTGAAGCCCGTGGATTTAAAGCCGGTCGCGGATCGATCGCGCGACAGGTCAGGCGATACCGCCCGCTACAAAACGGACGGTGCCATGGACATGGCCGACAAGCAGAAGGCCTTGGAACGGCCTCAACCTGAAAGGAGCATGTGATAGTCGTGACAGGATTCCAGCTGGGCGGCCGCCGCGTCGCCCACGACATTGATGATACCGGGCTGCAAGGGCTGCTTGCCGGCCACTACCTGAACTTCAAAGGCAAGCCGCCACTCTGCCTCTGCACCGACATCCATGTGCGTATGTATATCGCCAAGGTTGGTGAGCGGTTCCTGTTGAAGCGCTGGCCGGGCAGCGGCCATGAACACGCCCCCGCGTGCGAAAAATATGAGCCCTCGCTCGAAGCCTCAGGTCTTGGCAGGCTCCTAGGTACGGCCATCCGGGAGAATATGTCGACCGGCGACATCGAGCTGAAACTGGGCTTTCCGCTCAGAAAGCAGCCGCGCGCCACCGCGGCAGGCGACGCAACGGAGGCCCAGGGGCAAGAAGCGGAACAGGGGGACGACGCCCGAGGCTCTGCGACAAAAGTCAGTCTGCGCGTCGTGCTGCATTACCTATGGGATCAGGCCGAGCTGACGCACTGGAAGCCGGGAATGAAGGGCAGGAGAAATTGGTGGATTGTGCAAAACCGGCTGCAGGAGGTAGCTTCTCAAATGACGGCCAGGGGCCAGCGCCTAAGCCGGCGCCTGTTCATTCCGGAATCATTCAAACCTGAGCTGAAGGAAGTGCTACGTCTTAAGCGGCGGGCCCTGTTCCAGACCATCGCGAGCCAGAAGGCCGCGCGCGACCTGTTAATGTTCCTCATTGAGGTCAAGGGACTCGCTCCATCGACCTATGGCTACAAGCTCGTCGCCAGGAACGTGCCTGACGAGACCTTTTTCCTCTCGGCCGAGCTCTACAATGTCTTGCGAAAACGCTTTGTAACCGAAATCGAAATGTTCGAACGCGCTGACAATCAAGGACATCTGGTTGCCTTCGGCACCCTGTCTGTAAAGCCGAGCGGCGTGTTGACCATTGAAGACGTGACCTTGATGTCGACGACCGCCGAATGGATTCCGGTGAGCGATGCGCAAGAAGCAATCGTGGTCGACTACGCAGCCACAACTGGCCGGCACTTCATCAAGCCTCTGAAATACAACATGGGAGCGGGGAGGGCGTTAGCATCAATGGTATTTACCGACACCCCGACCCAACCGACAGCTCTCTACATCGTAAGCCCAGCCGACAGCGACAGCGTCGTTCTGACCCGTCAGGAGATGCAGGCTAGCGGCAACATGCCTTGGGTCGAATGGAAAATCGCAGAAAATCTCTTGCCTTCAGACCTCATCGATTCCGTTCCTACCCGATTTTGATCGGAGGTCGTTCGCGGCGAGAGGCTGGTAGCCATCCACGAAAAATCGGACCGGAACCTGCAGGATTTGGCTGATATCTTGCAAAGTCTTTGCCTGAATACGGAGCAGACCTGCTTCAAAGCCGGCGATCACGCTTACGGGCAATGTAAGCCGAAGCGCAAGAGTCTCGCGTGACATTCGCAGCATAGTGCGGCGGATCGCCAATCGCGCGCCAATATAGGCGTCCACTGCTGTTGGTGTCGGGATCGACATGCCCGAATTAAAGAGAGGTATCGGCATCGGCTTTAAACCTGAGGCGGTCGCGTAGGGACCTGCTTTGTTAAGACCCGAACGCGGCGGTCTTTAAAGGAGGTCGTCAGCGATTGCATCATGATTTTGACTTTGCTTTCGCGTCTGCTTCGTGAAGGGTGTGTTGAGATATGCCGACGGTTTGATTGAAACCGCAAAAACATCGCCGATCCACAGTCAATGCCTGGGCCAGCGGAACCTTGCTAAATCGTCGATGGCGGTCGGCCGGATCGGTCAAAACGGAATCAGTGCTTCCGAGCCGAACCGGTTAGGCGGTTTCGAACTCCGTGGAACTTTCGTCCCTGTCGTGGCGACCGTTTTGAACGTCCAAACCAGCTACGGTCAACGTTTCGAACGTCGCAACACCGGGCCGTTCTGGGGCGACGAAGGCCAACTCCGCCTCAATTCCTTTCTCTCTCAGAGCCCGGATGGTTCTATCAGCTTCGCTGGTTGAATAACCGAAAAGCGGATCCAATGGCGGCAAATCAATGTTCACAGGCCGTTCGTCATCTCTGAGACGCCCTTGTTCGGCATCCGCCTCTTCCAGATGCGCTTGCCAGGTCTTGTCGTCCTTCCGCTGCAGATCGAGCGCTTTGTTAAGCGCGATAGAGCCGTGATGTCTCGCTCTCTTTTCCTGCCTTGGATAGCCGCGGGACCGTGCTCGGAGAATGCATGGGCGAAGATACGTCGAATAGGCGCGGACGAATTTTCCTTTGGCAATCATTATGCGGCCTGCCTCGAGCAGGAATGCCAGGAAGGTGCGCTCGCTGCAGCCGAAGCGCAGGATTTCGCGATGAACTACATCCATGATCGTCTCGGCTGCACTTACCTGCCCGCGCGCTCCGAGCATGTGAGCGAGAGAAATCCGGAAGCCCATTGCTTCGTGGTCACGTCCGTCGGTGCTCGCCTCTAGCATCGACTTCATGCACATGTTGAAGGCTCGCTCGTCGTTAATTCTGCTGCCGTAGGAATCGAGGTCGCTGTAACCTCGCAGCAATGCCGCTATGACTACGTGTCTTAGTAGCGTTTCTTCTATGGCGCCCTCCATGGGTGCCGCCCCGTACCTAGCGATATAACCCGAAGCGCCTTCACCGGTCTCCAATTCCGCGAAAATGCTTAGAGCCTTGTCTGGGTCGTCCTCCAAGTAGTATAGCAGACCATCCATGCCGAGGTAGCGACGCAGCAGTCGACGATAGTGTTCGTTTGGAACTTCTCCCAAGAGCTGCATGGTGTCAGCCCGTCGCAAGAAAAGCTCATCTAGCGATTTCATAATCTGGTGTGCTTGATCGAGGTCGTATGACGCCGTTAACGCCTGGATCAAATCCAGATTGCCTTCAATTGCGAGGAGCGTGTTATCTTCAGGTGATCCTTCTTTGAGCAAACTTAGGAAGCAGTTCTCGGACCGTTTCACTTCTCCTATGTCCAGGAGAGCGAAACCGCAATCCTTGAGAAAGCTGCGGCGGTAAGCACGATGTAATGTGGGATGAGGTGTTCCAAGTACGCCATCGGCACTCAAGAGCTGCAGCATTTCGACGGAAAGCTGGTAAGCGCCATGGCGTTCAGCAAGCGCGCGCGCTTTCTTCGCCTTGTTGCCATTTAACTCGCGTTGAAACAGCACATGATAGCAATAATTTATCGCATCGCGAGGATCGGTACCGCCTAGTTCAGATTTTGGCACCCCAGGAACAAGCCAATTGGCGGGAGCCTGCGAACCGTCGGACATTTTCTTCGGCAAGCTCCGGTCGCAGGAGCGGATGAAGTGGCGAAGTGCCTCGGATAGGAAGAAGATACGTGAACGCCCTCGATGTGGCTCATACGGAAATTCTTCTTGGAGGAGCTCTTTGTTGTTCTCTTCAGCGAGTAGACGTTTCGCTATGCGAAAGTGGGCTAGGCTTCTGTCCAGCACATCCTGGTCCATCCAGTGGTCCTGCACAATTGCTTTGACCGCTAGCCCAGCAATGTATCGCTTCTTGTCTTTCCGGACCCCGCGCCCTTCCACGCTGGCACCGTCTATAGTACTGACCAACGACCCTAGCTTGTCAAAAGCCTTCTGATATTTCGCCATCGTCGTTCTAGGGACCTTAAACGGCCTGAAGGGGGGCGAAAGAGCACGCAGCGCATCAGTGGTAAGCCAGTGCTTTGCGGTGCTTGCTGCCCTTAAAGCCTGCAAATGGCTTTGATTGTAAGCCAGAGTTCTATCAAGGAAGTTCCACAAATCGCGGTAATGCAATTCGGCATCCACGGGCAGTTCGTCGAACCCGGCGAGGCGCTTAAATCCACCGGTAGGGTCAAAATAAGCGTGGTTGTCCATGTTCGATGCGAAAAGTGCTCGCATTCGAACGCTGATGGGCCAAACCTTTTCGTCAACGAGATCGGCGTAATGCCATTTCGCGCGTTTGAACCGTGGGCCAGCTTCTTCGACGCGCGTATCCTTTCTAAGTCCGGAAAACCGGTTCCACTGAGCGCGGAAGAAGCGGTAAGCATAAGCTGATGGCAGTCTCAAGGTCTCGTTCAGCTTGACGCTGAAAGTGCCTGCGTATGGGTCGGCGTCATCAAGCCCATCGATCTGGCCGACGACAAGCACGGGTGCCGGGTTGTCCCATGAGGTTCCGAATTTTTCCGCCGCGGCAACAACCCGCCAAACATAGCGTGATTGTGCTCCCTTCTCGTTGGGGAACTCACCGGCATCGAGAAGGATCATCAAGATGCGTTCTTGTGACAAGGCTTCAATCAGCTCGGATGCGGTGGCTACCGCTCGACCTGGTTTCCGCAGTCTTCTCTCGATGCACCGTAACTCCTCATCGAATGGACGCGTTAGAGACGCTGACCTTACAAGTATGATCTCGTCGTACAAGCGCGCGAAGTCAGGCTCGTACCTGAGTGAGTAAGCAATGATCGAAGCACCCGACTCTGGACCAGCCTGCCAAGAAATGAGTGGCCGGCGCGCAGTGGCGAGACGCCTTATCAAACTTTTTGCGGCCTCTGCTTCGTTTGAATGGAGGAAGAGGGGGTTCTCCCCGCGTTTGAGGTCTAACGATGTCGTTGCTGCCTCAGCTGCGTCGTAGTCCTCCGCGGTCACTCCGTCGCGAAGGTCCAAAAGTTCGTCTATCGCGTTGATGTTGGAACATGAAAAAAGCCCATGCAGGGCCAATCTATCTTCGACCAAAGCCCGGGCGGGGGCCCAACTGAGGCATCGCTCCAGCTCGTCGCGACCTTCAGTTTCTCCCGAAAGGGCCTTGCTTAAAGTTGTTTCGTGGAGCGGGTATTTCAGGTCCTCAAGGAGTTGCCGCAGAGGGTAGTTACCACCCTGATCCCAGTACCTCTCGCAACGCTCGCGTACATAACTTAAAATGTCGACGTTGGTCACGTGCCACCTCCCCTGGAAGTCGCTCCGTGTGGTAGTTCGACCTCCCCATTCAACCTTAGCGCTAACATGGTTAAGGGCATCGCGAAAAAAATCAAGTTTTCATCAAGGGCGGCGAAAAAAATTTGTTTTTTTCGCGCGCGTTGATCAGCCCACGGAGCACTTATCCACAGGCCTTGCGCGGAAAGAATGGAATTTTCGGAAGAGGCTGTACGCAAATCCGTCGAGGTTCAGGTTAACCGAATCATCCGCGTCAAAACTATATTCACTTTGACGGGAACCCTTATCGCACGGACACTGCAGTCGCCAAAGCCCGGGGTGCGTCCCCGGAATTATGGTTAAGCGCCCACCGCGTCTTCTCCGCTCAAAGGTCGGACGCGGTGGGTCAAGAGCCAAGACTGGCCCGGTGATACTGTTAGTCTTAACCCAAGGTTGTGACAAGCGTTAACCGGGACCGAAACGACGTCAAAAACGTAAGCAATCGGTTAAGGATCGCAACAATGGTTAATCAAGTGAGTGAAACGACTAGCTCAGGTTCGGATTCCCGGAGTGTGGAAGCCAAAGACGAATCCGATAAATCGGGAGAAGATGCGAAGCGCGCGCTATCTTCCTCTACATCCCCGCGTCCGATCGCAAGCGCGCTCACCACGAAACCTGCGTTCACGGGGCTGCCCGTCAACGACGGTCGTGAAGGCGCGGGGGGCCTTGCAAAGACTATCACAGCTCTCGAGAGCGACGGCTTCAGCCGCTTCACGCTCGGAGCAATGGTTTCCCATTATCCCGCCCTTGCGAATTTCGCGACCTTTGCTGCCCGTGCGAGCCGCGACTTGCCTCCCGATCCGTATGACAAGACCGGCGGCCGCCGGCGCCGCTATGCTCAATTCCTCGCGCACAAGCGCAACGGTCACATTGAGGCGACACCCATTCACCGCGTGTTCGACGAACAGGGTGAGCCGAAAACCATCTACCTTCAGTCAGGTACATATCAGCCGGACTTCGGAGATGTCGAGCGAGTGTTCGCCAGCCTATCCGATCAGCAAATCTGGGATCCGGTCGTGCACGATCTCATCCGCCTGACGATTCAAATGGCGATCGCCACCGGCACGTTGCCGAATGGCGAGGCGTTCATCGTTGGATTCCATATTAACCAACAGTTTCCGCGCAGCGATGGGACGCCTGCGCGTGTAAGCCCCAATAAGTTTCACCGCGACGGAGAGCCCGTCACGATGGCCGTCCTTTGCGGCCGCGACAACGTTGAAGGCGGTGAGACCTTTGTCGGCAGCCTCGCCACGGTGGGTCAGACGCCAGATACCGTTTCCCCCGAGGGCATTCTGTCCCGCTTTATCCTGTCGCGGATCGGTGAGGCCTATGTGGTCGATGACCGTCGTGTGGCGCATCATGCCGAAGGCGTTGTTCGGTCAAATCCTTCGATCGACGGCCATCGAACCATGATTCTGGTCGATGCATGTCCCATCAAGCGAGTGTTCAGCCACGAAATCCCCACGCAGGCGAAGAGCTAGGAGCTATGGCATGTCGCAGACAGCTCATAAAGCCTGGTTGCCACCGGAGAACCTCGCGCGCGCAAAGCGCGAGGCGTTCCATCGCTGGTTAATTGAAACGCCTCCGGAGCCTTTCGAGATCGTCCGGGGCTCACTCACGAAATCGAAGCAGATTGCTTTGGACCTCGCCGGCCTGGAGGCCAGAGGCTGGAGGCACGGCCTTCCTGAAAGATGGGAAGTGCGCCCGGGTGATCCGATAGAAGTCGGAGGTTATGACGAAGACCGGCCGATTTATACGTCCGCCGCATACGGCTCGCCCTTTCCTGCCGAAGCCCGCACCCGACATCTGGGTCTCGATATCTTCGCGCCAGCCTACGAAGGCGTATTCTGTCCTTTGCCTGGTACCATCCACAGTTTCAAGGACAACAGAGCCTTCAAGGACTATGGTCCGACAATCATCTTGGAACATAAGGTAGGCGCTGAGCTTGTCTTCCATACGCTTTACGGCCACCTGGCGCGCACCTCGTTCCTCGGTATGACGATTGGACAATCCGTTCGGCGAGGTGATCGTTTGGGATGGCTCGGCGACGCTGACGAAAACGGAAGCTGGCCACCTCATCTCCACTTTCAGATCGTCCTTGAAATTGGCGATTGGTTTGGGGACTACCCGGGGGTTTGCCGCAACAGCGAGAGGGATCGTTGGTTGCTGAATAGTCCCAGCCCAATGGATTTATTGCTGCCGGTTCATTTGAGCCAAGTCGGCTGACGTACTCCGTCAAAACGGGCGCCTTACCCCTGAGCGACATCCCCAGTGCCCCTAGCAGGCACTGGATGCGGTAGAGGCGTAGCCCCACCCCGTAAACGGACCATCGCTCCGATTGAACGGACTTCTCGTGCAAGCAACCTGCACGAATGGGAGGATGCCATGAATAGCAAAGCAAATAATGACCACACCGGCGTTTCAGTGCAGCAGGTCGATGTTACAAAGACGCCGCCGAATTTCCTCCGCGCGACGTCGAGATCCGCCAATAGAAATGGAAATGGTGGCTCGCGATCGTCGGCAGGCAAACCGGGCCGGGCGGAACGCGGGCACAGCGTCGAGTCTAGGTCCCCGATCCTTCTTTACATCGTGTGCTTCGCCATCCTAATCGCGTCGTTTACGCATGGAATCTACCAGTTCACCTATGTCTGGCGGGATAATGCTCAGCTTGCCACTCTCGACGGTGACTTTATACCCGTCAATGGTCCAACCGGTGCCAGTTTTTATGTCTCGTCCATGGACCCGACCGGTCCGCTGGGGGGCGCCGGAGTGCATATCGGAAGTATCGTGCGTTTCAGTCGTGCCACGGACGCGGCTCGCAGTGTTCTGGGAAAGATGATCCCAGGTGAAAGGATTCACTTTGACCTCCGTACGGATGGCGGCTGGGTCCGTCGTTTTGCAGTCGCGGCACAGGTGGGCCCGGAAACCTCGCAAAGGCTGGTCATGCAATCTCGGGCGTCTGCGTGGTTTTCGATCGTCGCCAGTTTGTTCGGTGCGGTAACCCTGATCAGCTCGTGGGGACGCTGTTCTCTACTGTCCTTGTCAATGGCGTTCGTGCTCAGTGCGCTGCGTAATCCTGTCGGCATCGAAGCTACCGCCGAAACCTATGCTTACTTCGAGGCCGCGGCTACGGCGGCCTGCAGCCTTGCCGTGGCGGCCTCGGTTTTGTTTGTGTCCTTGTTCTACCGTAGTCATTTCCGCAAGCTGAAGGACACTGCTATTGTCCTGGTCAATCTTTGCGTTGGCTATGTGATCGCTTCGCTTGTCGCTAGCGGCCTCCTTGCTTACCTGGAGATTAGACAACCGGCGAGCGTTTGGTTGGTGAATTCCAGTCAGTATGTGCAGTGGATTTCCCAATCAGCCTTGACGATCAGCTTTGGCGCGCTGATCTTCGGCTGGGGTGGGCGGCAAACCGAGGCCAAGACACGGTTTCCGGTATTCTTGCTGGCGGTGGGCATGTTCTTCATCCTGCAGGGCTTGGCACTACGCCACCTGATGGTGACAGATTTGATTCCGGTCGGCATGGTTTCAGGAAATCTGGTCGGACTAGCGCTTACGATCTTCGCAATGACATACGCGTCGCTGCGTCATGAACTGTGGGACTTCGGGGAAAACGCTTGTGACGCCATGATAAAGTCACTTGGCACGATCGTTCTGTTTGTGCCCGTAAACTTTGGCGAGGACTGGCTGATCCACCGACTGGGCTCAATTTGGGCTGCGTTCGGCGTGGAAGCGGGTATTGCATTGGCCATCGGCGTAACGGTTCATTTTGTCTTCGACAAGTTCAATGAGTCGATCTGGGAGATCATTTTCCGGCGCATACATCCAGACCGTGTTTCTCGTGACCTCAGGCGATTGCTAGAGGCAAGCACATCAACTGAAAACGTTCTGTCTGCGCTGACCAAGTGCGCTGGAGCTTCGGTCGAGGCGCCGGCCGAGACGTGGTTCCGTAGTAGGAGCGCCGACAAAGGAGCCTTTCGCGTGGCTGTGCCATGTGTTGGAAGCATATCGAGCCTCGTCGAGGCGCAGGATCCTGCCATTGACCACATTCTTGCGACGTTCGGTCCTGTGGACCTAGCGCAAGTGGGCTCCAAGATCGACGGCGTGTTGGTGGTACCGATCAGTTCGTGGGATCATATGTACGGCTTTCTTTCGATGAGGGCCAAACCCTCACAAAAAGGATATAAAAAGCGCGAGGTCCAGCGACTTGTCGACATGGCTCGTCTAGCGGCCGCGCGCATTGAGTATCTTGAGGCCAATGCTACGCACGACGCTCGCGAGATAACAGTAACGACGACGCAGTTCGACCCGGAGCCTGACAGTGGATGCCAAACACCGGCCCCAGACATCGTGGCCGAAGGCCAGGAAACTCAGATCGACAATGTTTTCGACGCCGCAGATTTCGGGCACCGGTCACATGTTCGGGAACCTGCACGACGAAATGATGCGGACGATGGGAGCGGGACGATTGAAGCAGGTAGTGCTGGCGACGAAAATGAAGGGGAAGCGGCTCCGACGCCCCCAAGTTCGCTGCCCGAAGGAGCTCACATCAAGTACACTTTCCGGTCGAATTTTTACCCACCTCCCGTCTGACTCCGCAAATGGCGAGCGATTGCGCGTTGATACATAGCGCATGGAGAAGCCGCGCCAGCTCTTTGTCGCTCATGATATGCACCATCACTTGGAGGGCCTCCCACGAAAATGCGGGAGGGTGCCATCTCTAACTGGCACGCATGCGACATTACTAAATGGCGGCTACAACAAGTGCACGCATAATAAACATTATGGGAAATTTTTGACCAGCGAACCCATCTCGCCACTACCAGCCAAAAAATCGACGGAATGGTTCGTCTCGTCGACGGGAAAAGAGCGATCGGGTCCAGTAAATCGGCGGCTCCACGCAAAGGTCAAAGCGGGCCGACAGACGTCGACCCGCATACCTACCTCTTATTCAGAAGTAGTCACCGCCACCGAGCGCAAGACTAAGCGATATTCGCCAACCTGAAAAGTGTATCTCCGAAGGTACTCCGTCTTGGCATAAGCCCTGCGGCTGCTGGATAGGTCAGGGCTTCACACAGTTGGTCGGCGTCGGCGATGAGCTTTGAAACTGAGCTAACTGACTTCAAAAGCATGGAAGGACGGGCGTATCTTTGGTTCGCGGATGCGTCGGCCCGTCGGTCATACCTAGCCGTCACATTAGGTAGCGACTCCCAGCGCCTCCAGGCTCTCAGGCTCGCGTATCGCCTTGCCGTTCATGTCGCCGCGATATTTCGCTGACGCCTCATAAGCTTTTTTGCGCAGGCGCATGATCGACCCTAGCGGGCGATGCGCCTCCAGGCAATGCCAAGGGCTGAAGGACAACCCGTCGTCGAGGATGGCCGCCTTTTCGCCCGACCACGCCGCCTGCGGCTCGACAACAAGCCGTGCGACCGTCTCAAACGGGCTTTCATCTTCCGACTAGACGCTGTTGGCTTTTTCGATCGGCATGGTGTCGAGGCTGGTGCAAAGTTGCGCTCGCACCTCCCAGGTTCCGCCATAGATGGCGAAATGATCGATGATCGCTTCACGAAGCGCCAGAGGATCTTGAGAGATATCGAGCTTTCGACCCTTCAAAACCGTCAGTTCCGGCGACACCGGCACGATCTGAAACCTAGCGATGAATTCGCCAAAACGCAGGGGCAGCTGAGCGAAATAGGTTCGCCGAGCGGATGATTGGCTGGCTCCCCGCCTAGCGCTCGCACTGTGGCGCTGCCTCCCCCGGCGGCTTCCAACACAGTCTCGGTCGCCCGCAGCACCGCCGATGCGGTGACCTTGGCGCCCTCGGCCCGGTCGGTCGTCGCGGCCAGCAGCTTCAGGCTCGACAGAAAGGTCTTGCCGTTCGGCGCTTGAAACGTAGGACCGTTGACCATGACGAAATCCTGCGTCGCACCACCGGCCAAACCAAGAACCTTGACCGCCAGTCCTCGCGGCGTCGAGACACTATCGGGCAGAACATCGCCGGGTGTCGATGAAAACCGCATGATAACGGGATAGTCAGCCGCTTTGGCGAACAAGCCTTGCGCCAGGTCCGGTTCGTTGGGGAGAATTTCAATATGCCCCGTCAGCAAGCCATGACTTTTGGCGTGCACACTGCGCAGGCCGTGACCCATGTCGGCATGGGTCTTGCGGCTGATCGACAGCAAGGTTTCGACAAGTTCATCGGCAATCCGGTCTTCATCAGGATCGATAATTTCGACATCGGGTGAGTAGGAAACCGGTGTGGACATGCGACGGGCCTTTCGCGCGAGCCTGACGACAGAGCGTCATCGCCGCTGAAGCCGTTCGAACCAGCGGTAGGCGGCCGTCGATAAAAAACGAATGCGGTTAGGCGATGGGGCTGTAAAATCTCGAGTCGTAAGCTCGAGAAATCCGCGTCTTGACTAACCGATTACATATAGGGCTGGGGGCGATGTCGAAAACTTATCGTCCCGCTGGCACACAAGAACGAAACTCCAGGTTCAAAAGGTGTCAAATGGATTCCCAGGCTCCAGTCCAAGGCCCAGCCAAATCGCCGCTCTCCGATCCGACCACGAAATATCCGAAGCCCCCATTCTCACATCAGGAACAGCCATGGCCGGGGTTGGCATCGAAGATGTCTCCCGTGCCCGACCACGGCGAGACGAGTTACAAAGGCTCAGGCAGGCTCTTGGGCCGCAAGGCACTCATCACCGGCGGCGATAGTGGCATGGGCCGCGCCGCGGCTATCGCCTTTGCGCGTGAAGGCGCCGACGTCGCAATCAACTACTTTCCGACGGAAGAGCCCGACGCTCAAGACGTGGTAGAGTTGATCGAAAAAGCCGGCCGAACCGCAGTCGCCATCCCCGGTGATCTGCGTGACGAAGCGTTTTGCCAGGACCTGATCCAGCGCGCCGTCGCCGGCCTGGGCGGTCTCGACATCCTGGTTAGCAATGCCGGCCGCCAACAGACCCGGGCCTCCATCCTTGACCTGACAACCGAGGATTTCGACGCGACGATGAAAACCAACATCTATGCGCCGTTCTGGATCATCAAGGCCGCGTTGCCGCACCTTAATCCAGGCGCGGCGATCATCGCGACCACCTCGGAACAGGCCTATGATCCGTCACCGGACCTCTATGACTATGCCCAGACCAAGGCGGCAACCATGAATTTCGTCAAGTCGCTATCCAAGCAGCTTGGCTCGAAAGGCATCCGCGTCAATGGTGTGGCGCCCGGGCCTATCTGGACCGCCCTACAGGTCAGCGGCGGCGCCACCCAGGAAAAGCTTGAGAAATTCGGCGGCCACACGCCGCTCGGCCGGCCGGGCCAGCCGGCTGAACTGGCGTCGATTTACGTGCAGTTGGCTGCAGATGATGCCAGTTACGCTACCGGTCAGATCTATGGGTCGTCGGGCGGAGCCGGCCAACCCTGATAGCGGGCGGACAGGTTCCATTGCCACCAAGTCCTGTTGAAACAATCCCACCAACGCAAAGGGCCGCCCCAGCAGGGCGGCCCTTCCATTGTCTGGCGTGCATTCGGCTTGGCTCAGATGAGCCGGCCTCCTGCGACGAAGGCCGTGCTCACCAGGTTTGCCGCTTGCGGCATTTGACAATGAGACATCAGACCACCTCCTCTCGCATGTTAAACGTTGCAGGAAAGATAGGCACCTGACGCTTAATGTCAAATCATGCCCGCTTCACGATGCCATCACGACAGGTGTGTTTCAAACTGAGGACGGGCTTCCGACGAGGCCGCCGGCGTTTCGAGGAATTTCAGCAGGGCCGAGTTGAATTCCTCGGGATGGCTGACATTGACGCCGTGCGGCCCGCCGCTGATGACATGAAGCTCGCTCTGCGCCACCGCGCGATGGCTGCGCGCGCCCGACCCTTCCAGCGGCACCACGCCGTCCGCATCACCATGGATGACCAATGTCGGCACGGAGATTTTCTTAAGGTCTTCGCGGAAATCGGCGATACCGAAAACCTGCATGGCTTCCAGCGCCGCCATCTTGCTGGCCTGCTTGCACACGGCCAGCGCGTCCTGCCGTTGCGCCTCCGTCACCAGGAGGTTGCCATCGCCATTGGGCGAGAAGAACTGCTTGGTAAAGGTATCGTAGAATGCATCGGAATCCGCGGTCAGGTCCAACGTCATCTTGCCGGCCTTCTCCGGCTCAAGCGTCCCCTCCGGATTGTTGGGCAGCTTCATCATCATCGGCGGTATGGCCGAGGCCAGGACGACGCTGTGCAGCCGGCCTTCGCCGTGGTCGGCAATATATTGCACTACCTCGCCGCCGCCCATCGAAAAGCCGACCAAGGTCACGTCCCGCAGGTCGAGGGCTTCGATGAGGCCGGAGAGGTCGTCAGCCAGCGTCTTGTAATCATAGCCAGCAATCGGCTTGTCGCTTTGACCAAAACCACGGCGATCGTAGGTAATGACCCGGTACCCCGCCCGGCTCAACGCTGGCACTTGTGCCTTCCATGATGCGCCGGACAGTGGCCAGCCATGGATCAGCACGATTGGCCTCCCCTCCCCGCCTGTATCCTCGACGTGAATTTTCAGGTCTTTCAAACCCAGCAGCTGGGTATTCACTTTGATGTCCGACATGACGTTTTTCTCACGGCAAAGAGCTGAAAATGCGTGATGAAGGTCTAAGGGGTCTATGCCAAGGCAGGCCGCAAACATAAGGAAGCGGTCTCCACGCCACGCGCGGCCGAAACCTACCCTTCGATAACGTCTCTGACGACGTCCAGGTCAAGCGGCTTGGTCAGGTGAAGGTCGAAGCCTGCCTCTGCAGTCCGGCGGCGCGTCTCGGCATCGCCCCACCCTGTCTGTGCTACGATGCGAGTGCCGCATAGAGAGCGGTCATCACGCAATTTACGGCAAACCTCGTAGCCATCCATGACTGGCATGCCGATGTCGAGCAGAACGACTTCGGGCTGGAATTCATGCGCCAGTTCGACGGCGGACGTGCCGTCGAAGCACGTTCTGACCTCGTAGCCGTAAAGCTCCATCGCCCAGGTTAGAGTCAGGGCGGACATCTCGTTATCGTCGACGACAAGGACACGTCGGGAATGTGAGATTTGGTTTGGCATGGCGCGCATTTTAGGCCTCAAGACTCGCATTTTGCGGTGAAGGTGAAGTGGCGCCGCCGTGCCAGTCGAAGCGAATCATCGCGCCTTTGTGGTTTACAGTACGTTAACCAGACGTAAGGATCTGATACGGCCTTGTCCCCGGGTCAGAAGTCATAGCCAATTCGGATATTCGGCTTCGCAAATGACGGCCCGTCCGCGCTTGTTTGGCCGTCAATCGTACATATTTGAAACTGAGTTCAATTGTTCCCGTAGCTATGGCTTCTAAGACCACACTCAACGCGAAGAATCTGGAAGCGCTGGGCGTGGCGCACTTGGCCGAACTTTTGATGGACATTAGCGAGGGCAACGCCAACGCACGACGAAGACTGCGCCTCGAGCTGGCGGGCCGCGACAGCCCCGAAAAGCTGGCCAATGAAATCCGCAAGCGCCTGACGGCCATCGGAGTGACAACCGCGCATGTCGGCTGGCGGACACTCAAGGGTTTTCGCGGCGACCTGAACACCCAACGCCGCCTTATCGTCGAACAGCTCTCAATAACTGCACCAGGGGATGCCGCCGAGCTAATGTGGTCCTTCATCGCGCTGGGTGAATCGGTCATCGAGCGCAGTAGCGACCTGTCCGGCGGGGTGATCCAGATTTTTCGGGATGCCGCGTCCGATCTGGCTGCCCTCCTTGCTATGGCCACGATGCCGGTCGACGTCTGGCTGCCGCAAGCGGTCACGGCGCTCCTGGCCAACAGCTACGGCCAGAATGACGGCCTGACGGCCCACCTGGCGCCGCTGCTCGGCGATGACGGGCTTGAGCGGCTGCGGGAAGATTTGGTCGTCGGAGCGAAGGACACGGTCGCGGCGACTACCGTTCGGCCGAGATCTGCCAAGCGTTGGCGCAAACGTGCGCTCGCTGCGTCGGATAGCCTGCGCAAGCGTTCACGCTCCGACGCCCTTCGGGTGGCGTTGATCGCCATCGCCGACGCCCGGGGCGACGTTGACGCCTACATCGGGTTGATGGCGGACGCTTACCTGCCGGCGACCTCAGCGCAGATCGCGGACCGGCTGCTCAGAGCCGGCCGTGCCGAAGATGCGCTCAAGGCGCTGGATGGGGCGCGAATGAACCCGAGGCTTGAGCTGCCGGCCGAATGGATCGATGCCCGCATCGCCGTCCTCGAAGCACTCGATCGTAAGGGCGATGCACAAGACCTGCGCCTGGATCGCTTCCACCACACCCTCGACGCGGCCTATCTGCGCGCCTACCTGAAGCGCCTGCCCGATTTCGAAGATATCGAAGCAGAAGACGAAGCCCTTGACCGGGCGAAGGATTTTCCGGACGCCCATGCGTCGCTTCAGTTACTGGTGCCCTGGCCGTCACTCGAACGCGCCGCCGACCTTGTCGTCAGACGGATCGGCGAACTGGACGGAAACGACGCGTCGGGTTTGACATTCGCAGCGGATCGCCTGTCGTCACGCTATCCTTTCGCCGCCATGCTCCTGCACCGCCAGATCGTCGAGGCGGCGCTAGTCTCCGGGCGGGAACCTACCCAGGCTCCGGCGGCCGTGGCATGCCTGGAGGCGGAAAGCCTGGCCAGGCATATCGACGATTTCGGCCGGTATGGTGCGCACGATGCCTGGATCAGCAAGTTGAGAACCATCTATAGCCGCCGCACCGCCTTCTGGAAGGCGCTTGGCTAGCCACATTATCGTTCCGTCCAGAGCGTGGCGCCGACCAGTAAAGATTGGCCAGTTAAACATATGTAACTGGTTATGCCGATCACGTTTGGACGAATGCCCCTCATCTGAAGGGGGAGTGGGGCTTCAGCGCAGAAAAGAAGGTTTATTGTGAATCAAACATACTGCGGACCCGTGCGGCGAGTTCATCAATCGTGAAAGGCTTCCCGATCAACTCGACACCGGCGTCGACTACTCCGTTATGAACGACCGCGTTGCGCGTATAGCCTGTCGTGTACAAGACTTTGAGGTCGGGTCGCGATAGCCTTGCTTCATCGGCGAGTTGCCGACCGTTCTTATCCGGCATGGCGATGTCGGTGAAGAGAAGCTTAATCTCGGGGTGCATATCGAGCAAATCCAGTGCCTGCACAGCGCCTTCGGCTCCGACTACTCGATAACCAAGTTCAATAAGAGCATCAACACTGAACTGGCGTACGGTAGGCTCATCGTCGACGACGAGAATAACTTCATTCGGCTCCGCCGTTTCCATGTGACCCTGGATGGTTTCATCGGCTGTCGACGTCCCCACAGAGAAATCACGCGGCAGGTAAAGCTTGATCGTCGTGCCTCGTCCCATTTCCGAGTAGATTTTGACATGGCCTCCTGATTGCTTCACGAACCCATAGACTTGGCTGAGCCCAAGCCCGGTTCCTTTGCCCACGGCCTTGGTCGTGAAAAACGGCTCGAAGGCTTTTTCGATGACCTCGGGCGGCATGCCGGTTCCCGTATCCGTCACGGCCACCAGTACGTACTGGCCCGCCGGAACGCCCATGTGCTCACCCGCATATCGCTGATCGAGATGGGCATTTTGTGTTTCGATTGTCAGATGCCCGCCGCTTGGCATTGCGTCGCGTGCGTTGACACCGAGATTGAGGATGACGCTCTCAAGCTGGTTGGGGTCGGCTTGCACTGGCCAAAGGCCGCCAGCGAGAACCGTCTCCAGCCTGATTTCACCGCCAAGCGAGTGGCGAAGGAGGTCCGACATGCCGGATACAAGCTTGTTGACGTCAATCCTGGCTGGCCGCAAGGGTTGCTGCCGTGAGAAAGCCAGGAGGCGTTGCGTCAAATTGGCCGCGCGTTTGGCGCCTTCAGCGGCATTATCAAGCAGCCTCTTCGCACGAGGATCGCCATGTCCATAGCGGCGGTCAAGCAGTTCAATTGAACCCATCACCACGGCAAGCATATTGTTGAAATCGTGCGCGATGCCGCCGGTCAACTGGCCCACCGCCTCCATTTTCTGGCTTTGCCGCAAGTGCTCTTCCGCCTCGACAAGTCGTGATTGGGCTTCGAGCCGCTCGGTCACGTCGTAGACGAACTGGTATGCGCCGATGAGCTTGCCCGAGGGGTCGCGAAGGCTATTGTACTTCATCTCATAGGCCCGACGGTCTCGCCCTGAGTCACCGAACTCCAGGATATCGGTAAATTCTTCGCCGGCGAGCGCGCGTTGCCATACGGCTCGCACCGCGGCCTGGTGGTCGGGGAGATGTTTTAGAATGGTCAGCATATTGTCGCCCGCCTTCGGGCGAACGCCGAAGATGCGCTCGAATTCGTCCGCGCTCGCCCTGTTGATGGCCAGCCAATTGAAATTAAGATCTGCGACTTGGATAAAGGCGTCCGTGGTTTCGACGATATCGGCGAGGAGCCGGCGACTTTCCAAAGCTTCCGCGATGCGCCCTTCCAGGGTTTCATTCAATTCGCGAAGCGCAAGCTCCGCTTGCTTGCGCACGCTGATGTCGATCACCGTGCCGACCGATCGCACACATCGGCCATCTTCGTCGAATATGCCGCGGCCGCGAGCCTGGACCCACCTTATTTTCCTGTCCTCAAGGCCGACCGTTCGATATTCGACATTGTAATAGGCCCTGATGCCGGGATCGATAGCCGCGGCGAATGCCCGCATGGCTTCGTCAAGATCGTCGGGATGAAGCCCTTTTTGAAAGGTAGAATGATCGACATGAAAGGTGTCTGACACACCGAATAGAGCGCGGCATCGCTCGTCCCAGAATGCTGTTCCGTTCACATGGTCAAGATCCCAGAAACCGACTTCACCGGCGTCAGTGGCAAGGCGCAACTGTTCCTCGGCCCTTTTCCTGGAGGTGATATCGACGACCGTGCCCAAGGACCGAAGGCACGTCCCGTCACCATCGAATACGCCCCTACCTTTTGCCGATACCCACCGCTCGATCCCATCTTCCGTCCCCACCGTGCGATATTCTACGTCGTAAAACTCGCGCAGTTCAGGATTCAAGGCTGCAGCATAGGCCAAGTCCGTCATGGCAACGTCGTCGGGATGCAATCCTTTATAGAAATCGTCGAGCGTCAAAGGCCGGCTATCGAAAATGCCGAACATCGCGCGGCACCGCTCATCCCAATACACTTCCCCTGTAACGTGATTGACATCCCAGAAGCCGACCTGTCCAAAGTCAGATGCGAGCCGCAACTGTTCTTCCTTTTGGCGAAGCACCGCCTCAATGGATTTGCGCTCCTGAATTTCGCGTTCAGCTGCCTGGAACAGCTTCGAATTATCGATCGCGATCGCCGCTTGGCTGACAACTGCGCTGAGGAGCTTCTCGCTGCTCTCGGTAAATACGCCGACGTCCGAGTGCCCGAAAAATAAGCCGCCCAACACCTCCCCCGAGCGCGAAATAACCGGTGAGGCGAGATAGCTCCGAACCGGAAGATGGCCATTGGGCATGCCGTAATGCGGCTCGCTCTTGCCGTAGCGCGGGTCGGCCATGATATCGGCCGACCTTACGATTCCCTCTCCGTTAAAAGTCGGGGCGAAGACGGCCGTATTGCGAGGCATGGGGAATTTGGAAAAGGCCGAGCGATCCACGCCGGAAAGCGTGTAGAGCATATAACTCTCGCCATCGGGATTGAGCACATTGTAGAAAAACGCTCCAAATTGCGCGCCCGTAACTTCCGTCGCCACGTCCGTCACGGCCTGGACGGCGCGTTCGAGATTGAGCTCGGACACGACAGCTTTTCCCACGCGGTCCAAGAGGTCGAGAATCTGCAAATCCTGACCGGCGATATCCGGACCCTTCTCCCTTATGGTCGCATTCTCTTTTTGCAGGCGTCTGATGTGCAGCCTAAGCGATTCTGGATCAGCCAATTCGATGTCGGCATTGGTTAGATCGCCGTATTTTAACTGCATGGGCTTGGCTCAATATATCAATATTGCCTAAGTTTTGGCCGCCGAGTTGCAAAAAGACAATGCGGAACTCAATGCTGATCTGGGCCACATCCTTTTGCTCGGTAAGGCGAGACGAATTGAACTTTTACGTCCGACGGCCTCTTTATATCTGCGACGAGGCTGCGAATGACGTCGCCTATGTCTCATCAGGCAGACGCCTCGGTGTGTTGCGACTAACTATGTCAACCGGTGCTATGACTTGCGCGGCGAATATGCATTCCCGTGATGACAACCTCAGTGTCGGATTCCGCAGCGGAACTATAATCCGCGGCGGCGTTTGTTCGTGGTTCGCCCCCGAAGCTTTATTGTCGTGCCGATCTCGGCGGCGACTTTGAGGTGAGTGTTTGCCAGGATGAGCGCCTACGCGGGGTCACGCGAATTCGTGCAATGTATTGCTGGTACCGCGAAGGCAGAGGCCGCGTTGCACGGGAAAAAGGATTTGGACGTTCGCGAGACCGGCAAAGTCGTTCTGCGCCTGTGCCGAGTTCCCTGCGGGAACATTGAAATTGATCGCTGAGTTTTGAGCTGAAGAGCCTGTGGCCGAGGAAATGCCGATAGCGAAAGCGAGCGCGGCCACCGAATGCGCTGCACGCATCGGACCGAAGAAACCTTGCGTGTCATGCCAGACCCCTATTTTCGTGTCACTTGTGTGACATCGGAGTCAGACATGTCAGACGATGAAAACCGCCATCCGGTGGGTATTTTTTTTGAAGGTCGAACGGCCCAGGGCCGGCGCTTGGCCGGGAATTAACAAGTAAGGAGCGCCCGTAGCGTGCCAAGCTGCACGCGCCCGCGCCGGGACAATTCGTCACCACGCACACGAACGTTTCTTGCGATAGAAAGCTTTCCGTCGGGGAGGGCACTGATCCGCAAAGCGGTGTGCCAACGTCGTTACGATATAAATTTCCCGTGTGAATTTAGGTTACACGCGCTCCCGTCGCCTTGACGTAACGACGAAAAGCGGAGCTAGTCTTTCGAGCTGCGGGGCATGCAGCAAGCGGGGCGAGCGGACTCGATACGAGCGAAGCAGTACCCGTGCTAGGAACCTCTATGACAAGTAGCGCTGCGGGGAAAATGGCTCTTTATCAGGCAACCCTCGAAAATACCAAGGACCTGCTCGATGAGTGGGTGAAAGAGCAACTCAGCGCTTTCAGCCGGCAGGGCGCGATCAAGGAGGCGGACCTTCGCCAGCAGTGTGACACTTTTTTGAAGCTGTTCACGGCCGCCATCAAGGATGGCAACACCACGGATTTCAAAACGCCCGAATGGGATGCCGCACTCAGTTTCCTCTCCGAAATTTCGGATAGCCGCGGCGGTCAGGGCTTTTCGCCATCGGAAACGGCGACCTTCGTCTTCTCCTTCAAGAAGCCTTTGTTCGCGGCGCTGGGCAAGGCCTATGCTAGCGACGCCAAGGCTCTGAGCGACGCCGTCTGGGAGGCGACCAGCGTCCTCGACAAGCTAGGCCTGCACACCACGGACGTCTATCTCAAAACACGCGAGGGCATCATTGCCCGCCAGCAGGAAGACATGCTGGAGCTGTCGACGCCCGTGGTCAGCCTGGCCCAGGGCATCCTGGCCCTGCCGCTGATCGGCACGCTCGACAGCGCCCGCACCCAGGTGGTCATGGAATCGCTGCTGCAACGCATCGTCGATACCGGCTCGACCGTGGCCATCATCGACATCACCGGCGTGCCGACCGTCGACACCCTGGTGGCCCAGCACCTGCTCAAGACGATCACCGCCGCCCGCCTGATGGGCGCTGACTGCCTGATCAGCGGCATCCGGCCCCAGATCGCTCAGACCATCGTTCACCTTGGCGTCGAACTCGGCAATGTCACGACCAAGGCGACCTTGGCGGCGGCATTTGCCGTCGCCTTGGAACGCAAGGGTTTGGCGATCACGCGCGCCAAGGTTCAGGCGTAGGGCCGGACCATGGACCGTATTCCTATTCTGCGCATGGGCGATTTCCTGCTGGTCACCATCCAGGTCGACATGCACGACCGCCTGGCCATGACTCTTCAGGACGACCTGACCACTCGCATCGCCCAGACAGGTGCGCTTGGCGTGCTCATCGATATTTCGGCGCTCGAAATCGTCGATTCATTCATCGGCCGCATGATCGCCAACATATCCGCCATGTCGCGCGTCCTGGACGCTCAGACGGTCATCGTCGGCATGCAGCCCGCCGTCGCCATTACCCTGGTGGAATTGGGGCTGACACTACCCGGCGTCAGGACGGCGCTCGACGTCGAAAAGGGAATGCTTCTTCTGCGCGAAAATACTTCGCGGACTGCATTCGAAGGTGAAGACAGTCAAGAATTTTGAAATGACCACGGCGACCGTCAAAGCGTCCGAAACCATGGCCATACGGGCAGAGCCCGATGTGGTCATGGTCAGACAGCGGACCCGTGCCATCGCCAGCGAGACCGGGCTTGGCCTCGTCGATGTCACCAAGCTGGTGACGGCGACGAGCGAACTGGCGCGCAACGCGCTTATCTATGGCGGGGGTGGCACGGCCTTGATCGAGACGCTGCAAGACGGTTTCCGCAAGGGTGTGCGCCTGACGTTCGAGGATCAGGGGCCGGGCATTCCCGACATCGACAAGGCCATGACAGACGGCTGGACCTCGGGCAGCGGCATGGGTCTGGGCCTCAGCGGCGCCAAGCGGCTGAGCAACGAATTTGAACTTCACTCGGTTCCTGGGCAGGGCACGCGCGTCATGATCGCGCGATGGAAGTAGACCTCACCCGCCAGTCGCTGGCCATAACGATTCGCGAACTGCACGATGTCGGCGACGCCCGCCGGCGCGCTATGTACGCGGGCAAGGACATCGGCTTCGACGAGACAGTGAACGGCCGCGTCGGTATCATTGCCACCGAGCTGGCCAGCAACCTGGTCAAACACGCGGGCGGCGGTAGCTTGGTCCTTCGCGTCCTTTCGTCTGGCAAGGAGCGCGGACTGGAGTTGATGTCGCTCGACGACGGTCAGGGCATGGACGCCCACCGCTGCGTCGAGGACGGGTACTCGACCGCCGGCAGCCCAGGCACTGGTCTCGGCGCCATCAAGCGTCTGGCCAGCGACTTTGAAATCTATTCGTTGGCCGGCAAAGGCAGCGTACTGGTGGCGCGGATATGGCCACAAGGCATGCCTCTGGTCGGCTATGACATTGGCGCGGTCTGTCTGCCGGTTGGGGGTGAACGCTTGTGCGGAGACGGCTGGGCCGTGCGTGCCCAGCCGGACGGTCTCGATATTGTCGTCAGCGACGGCCTGGGGCATGGGCCAATCGCGGCGGAAGCCAGCGATGTCAGCCTTGAAGTGTTCGAGCGCAAGCCCGACCTCGATCCTGTCGCCATGCTGGAAACCATGCACACCGCCATGCGCGGGACGCGCGGCGCCGCGGTGTTGACTGGACGGCTGGATACGGTGCGCAATTCGCTGACCTGCGCCGGGGTCGGTAATATTGCTGGCTATGTGCTGTCGATGCCGAAGCCAAAAGGCGTCGTTTCGATGAATGGCATCGTCGGCCACCAGGTCCATAAGGTGAAGGCGTTCAGCTATGAATGTGCCATGGAGGACCTGATCATCCTGCATTCCGATGGTCTGACGACCCACTGGAGACTGGAGGATTTTCCCGGTCTCTCCTCGCGATCGGCCAGCGTTATCGCGGGCATGATGTACAAGTCGTTCAAGCGTGGCAAGGACGACGCCACGGTCGTGGTGATCCGGAGGCTCTGAACATGCAGGTCCCGCTGCTGAAAGTCGAAATACGCTATGAGCAGGATCTGGTCCTCGCCCGCCGCCGCGCCCGCCAGATCGCCCTGGCCTTGGGCTTCCAGCCGCAGGAGCAGGTCCGCATCGCCACTGCCCTCTCCGAACTCGTCCGCAACGTCTTTCAATACACGTCCGGCGGCCGTGTTGAATTTTCTGTTGAATCCGGCCTGCCCGGCAAGCTGCTGATCCGCGTCGTAGACCGCGGTTCGGGCATTGCGAAACTCGACGACATCCTGGGCGGCACCTATGTCTCAAAGACGGGTATGGGCGTGGGCCTTGTGGGCGCTCAGCGGCTGGTCGACAGCTTCTCCATTACCTCGGCGTTAACGGGCACGGATATCGAGCTCGGCTGCTACCTACCCAAGCGCACCCCCGCGGTGACCAAGGATCTTGGCTCCGCCATCGCTGCCGACCTCGCGACTGAGGAGCCGCAAAATCCGTTCGAGGAGATGCAGCGCCAGAATCAGGAACTGCTGGCCGCGCTGGACGAGGTCCAGCGCCAGCAGATTCGTCTGACGCAGCTCAACCTTGAACTGGAAGAAACCAATCGAGGCGTCGTCGCGCTGTCCGGCGAACTGGAACAGCGTGCCGACTACCAAAAACGCGCTGCGGAACTGAAGACGGAATTCCTGTCGACCATCACCCATGAACTGCGCACGCCATTGAACTCGATTATCAGCATCGCCGGGATCCTGCTCGACCGGCTCGATGGCGAGCTGAACGACGAACAGGAAAAGCAGATCGGCTTCATCCGCAACAGTGCGCGCGAGCTGTCGGCGATGGTCAACGACGTGCTCGACCTGGCCAAGGTCGAGGCTGGCAAGGTGGTTATCCGGCCGTGCTCGTTCGAGATCGGCGAGATGTTCCGCGTCCTTCGCGGCATGTTGCGGCCCCTGCTTCAGCCCAATCATCCCGTCGACCTGCTCTTTGACGACGCTTCGACCGAAGCCCCGGTGATCAGCGATGAAGGCAAGGTGTCGCAGATTCTGCGCAATTTCATCTCCAACAGCCTCAAATACACCAAGGAAGGTGAAATTCGCGTCTCCGCGAGAGCCATCGACGCCGAGTGGTTCGAGTTCGCGGTGACGGACACCGGCATCGGCATTGCCCTGGAAGATCAGGATCGCATCTTCGAGGACTACACCCAGATCGAGGGCGACCACCAGATGCGCATCAAGGGAACCGGCCTCGGCCTGCCCTTGTCGCGCAAGCTGGCGCATATGCTTGGCGGCCAGGTCGTCGTCAAAAGCGCGCCCGGCGAGGGCTCGACCTTCGCCCTGATCCTGCCGCGCCACTACCAGTGGCCCGAAGCGGTCGAGAACATCTCGCCTCACGCCGAGGTTTCGGGCACGCGACACGACCGCGTCCTCTTGATCGACGACCTGACGCCGGACCGTTATGCCCTGCGCCGCGCCGTCGAACGCCACGCCGACACCATCATCGAGGCCAGCAACGCGGCCGAGGGACTGAGCATCGCCATCACCACGCGGCCATTCGCCATCTTCCTCGACCTCGCCATGCCCGGCATGTCCGGCGAAGACCTTCTCGTCGAGTTGAAACGGCGGCCGGAGACACGCGACATCCCCGTCATCATCCACAGCAGCAAGGAATTGTCCGAAGGCGAGATCGACAGCCTGATGGAAAACGCCTTCGCCGTTCTTTCCAAATCCCTGTCGCAACCAGAGCGGACGCGGCGGATCGCCGAAATTTTCCGGGCGCTCGATACCGGCCAGAAAGTGCCCGAATATGCCTGACACCATCCTCATCATCGACGATACCGAGATGAACCGCTACGCCTTTTCGCGTTTGCTGACCAAAGCCGGTTACCGCACGCTTCAAGCTAAGACGCTTGGCGAAGGCTCGGCATTCCTAGACACGTATCCGGTGGACCTCGTCGTCCTTGACGTCAATCTGCCCGATGGTACCGGCTTCGACATGTGCGTTCGCATCAAGGCCAGGCCCGACCATGCTTCGACACCGGTCTTGATGACCTCGGCCCTGTTCATCGAAGGCCGCGACCGCGCCCAGGGCCTGGATTGCGGTGCGGATGGCTATCTGACGACGCCGATCGATGCCCTGGAACTGACGGCGACGGTGAAGTCTCTTCTGCGCGTTCGTGAGGCCGAAAGTCGTTTGAAGGATGCTCTAGACAGGGCCGAGAAAGCCAGCAACGCCAAGAGCGAATTCCTGGCCAATATGAGCCATGAAATCCGCACGCCGATGAACGCGATCATCGGCCTTGCCGCTATTCTTGCCCGCACCCGGCTGGATCCACAACAGGACAAGTTCGTCACCACTCTGAAGCAAAGCGCCGATTCACTGTTGGCCCTGGTCAACGACCTGCTGGACGTCTCGAAGATCGAGAATAACAAAATCGAACTGGAGGCGCGGCCGTTCCGTCCTGGCGACATCGTCGCCAACGTCGTCAAGATGATGGCGCACCAGGCGAGAGAGAAAAACATCACCCTGTCAGCCGAGTTCGCCGACAATGCTGGCGGCCTGTTTACCGGCGACGCGCAACGTATCCATCAAATTCTGCTCAATCTCGTCAGCAATGCCGTGAAGTTTACCAGCGCCGGTGGCGTGACGATCAAAGTGTCGCAGGCATCAACTGAAGACGGATTCACGCCGCTGGTAATGGCCGTTGAAGACACCGGGATTGGCATCGTTCCCGAAAAGCTTGACGGGATTTTCGAAAAGTTCATCCAGGCTGATAGCTCGACAACCCGGCGCTATGGCGGAACAGGTTTGGGATTGTCGATCGCTCGCAGCCTGGCTGCGCGTATGAACGGGCGACTTGAAGTTGCGAGCACTCCCGGCACTGGCTCAACGTTTACGCTGACCTTGCCATTGGAAGCATGCTCGAGCGACGAACAGCCCGAAGCCCCCGAGCGTGAACGCGGTAAGGGGCAACGTTCAGGCAAAGTGCTGTTGGTGGAAGACAACGCAGCCAACGTGGTCGTCGCAACGGCATTGTTGGAAGATTTGGGCTACGAAGCTGTCACGGCGACAAATGGCGCCGACGCCCTGGCCTTCTTTCAAACCCACGCTTTTGACCTGACCTTGATGGATGTGCAAATGGAGGGGATGGACGGATATGAAACAACGAAACGCCTCCGGGCCATCGAGCGCGACGCCGGGAGGTCGCGTATTCCTGTAATCGCGATGACCGCCTTTGTGATGGCCGGTGACAAGGAAAAGTGTCTGGCTGCCGGAATGGATGACTATATAGCCAAGCCTATCAACATTCGATATTTCGAGGATATACTCAGCAAGTATATCCGCTTCTGAACGGATACCGTAATTTAAATTAGGCGATATAGATAGAGATCACCTGTACGCTTCATTCATGGATCACTTTGCGGTCTTCGTGCCGCGCGAGCTTAGCCGCTACGTTGCTGGTGCAGTCTCAAGTTTGCCGGAGTTGCCGGCGCCCAGCGTCAGGCCGCATCGCGGTGGCGGCATCACCAACTTCGCGGCATGTTTCATCCCCTAGGAATTTCACCCGCATCGCGAAGACTCTGTCGGCCCGACACGGCACGACCAAGCTTTTTGTCGGTAATGTCCTTGAAACCATCCCGAGGACATCCATATACCATCCATGTGGATGGAGGAACGTATGGAGATCCCTGCTGCGATTAAGGTAGCCGACAGCGAGAAAATTACCATCAATCTCGGCTTTGTAGACCTCGGGCAGGTCGACCTGTTGGTTTCAGAAGGCTTTTATTCAAACCGAACGGACTTCATTCGCACGGCGATACGCTATCAACTGGACCGCCATGGCGACACGGTTAAACAACTGATCACTCGCCGTGAACTCGATCTCGGCTTGCGACATATCACCCGACGGGATCTGGAGGCGGCAAAAGCTGAAGGCACCGTTCTGCATGTCCATGTGCTCGGTCTGGCCACCATTGCGGCAGATGTTTCGCCCGAGCTGGCGCGTGACACCATAGCGTCCCTGCGAGTTCTAGGCGCTCTACAGGCTTCCCCTGAAATCAAGGCCGCGCTGCGCGACCGCATACTCTGATCGGACAAGCTTCATGATACGCAATATCGATATGGGCATGGCGACCCGCCTGACCCGAGAAGGCCGGCTGAACGAAACCATGGCTGTCCTGCGCGGTGACGGCCCACTAACAGATGAGAAAGCTAACAATGTGGGCACCGGCACAATCGAAATGACCCGCGCGCCTGGCAATGACGGCGTTTGGCATCAGCGATCTGACGCCAATGCTCAGGAAACGCGCCCGGCTTCGCGCCCGCCCGTACCGAAGGTCGGTCTGGCTGACCTGGTCCGCAAGCATCGCCGGGCAGGTTCACCCCCTCCCAAAGCTGCGATACCGGCTGGCGCACACTTCGCGCCCGGCCGTTATGCATGTCCGGATGGCCGCCGTGCCTATAAACTTTATGTGCCGTCTATCTTTGCCGGTAAGCCGGTTCCCCTACTTGTCATGTTGCACGGCTGCACTCAAACGCCGGATGACTTTGCGCTCGGCACGCAAATGAATGCCCTTGCAGAAATCCACGGCTTTCTCGTTGTTTATCCCGAACAGAGCCAGTCGGCTAACATGAACCGATGCTGGAATTGGTTCAATTCGGCCGACCAGGGCCGTGATGCCGGCGAGCCGGCGGTCATAGCCGGGCTTACCCGACAAATCATGGCTGAGTACGCCATCGATCGCGATCGTGTCTTCGTCGCCGGCCTTTCGGCAGGCGGCGCCATGGCGGCGATCATGGGCGCGGCCTATCCGGACGTGTTTGCCGCCATAGGCGTGCACTCCGGGATCGCTGTCGGTGCGGCGCACGACATGCCATCGGCATTCGCGGCCATGGGAGGCAGCGCGTCGTCCGCCAAACCCGGCAAACGTCACAGCGTCCCGACCATTGTCTTCCACGGCGACGCGGACCGGACCGTCCACGTCGACAATGCCGCTCAGGTGTTGGCGCAGGCCAGGGGTGTCCAACCTGGGCGCCCTGAGGTAACAACGGGCAGATCATCAGGCGGAACAGCCTTCACCCGCACCGTCGAGACCGGCACGTCCGGCAAGCCGGCCCTCGAACACTGGCTGCTTCACGGCGCCGGACACGCCTGGTCGGGCGGCCATTCCGCCGGATCGTATACGCTGCCTGCGGGGCCGGATGCGAGTGGTGAGATGCTCCGGTTCTTTGGCATTGCGCCGTCGGCATGAACAACCGCCATCAGCTCGGGTCGGGGATGCACATCATCGCATTGCCGAAACTATAAGCCTTGTTCAGCATGCCCTCCTTACGCCAGTCGCTATAGTATAGTCGCTCCCACCTCAAAAAACATACCGGAGCTACAATGCCGAAGATCACGACTCTCGAAGAGGCGTTCGTTCACGAACTGTCCGATATCTATAGCGCTGAAAAGCAAATGACGAAGTCGCTGCCGAAATTGGCCAAGGCCTCTTCCAATCCTGACCTCGCCGCCGGCTTCACCATGCACCTCGATGAAACACAGGGCCAGATCGAACGTATCGATCAGATCGTTGAAATGCTCGGCATCAAGCTGAAGCGCATCAAATGCCTGGCCATGGAAGGCCTGGTCGCTGAAGGCCAGGAAACTATCGACGAAATCGAAAAGGGCCCTGTCCGCGACGTCATGCTGATCGCCGGCGGTCAGAAGGTCGAGCACTACGAGATCGCGTCCTATGGCGGCTTGATCGCTATCGCGAAGGCCCTAGGCTACAAGGATGCCGCTAAGCTGCTCGCCGATACCCTGGCCGAGGAAAAGGCGACGGACGTCAAGCTAAACGGCATCGCAATGTCGAGTGTCAACAAGGACGCGCTAAAACAAGCGGCGGACCTCACACCCGCCCAATAAGACAACAATATTTCATGAAGCCCCGCCGGTCGGCGGGGCTTTTTTGTGTCTGAAGGCCAAAAAGCCTTTCTGTTTAAGACGATAGGTATCCGTTCTTTACGGCCTGGGGAAATCGCCACATTTCGCGCTTATCGAACCGGCCTCATTTTACGATGCACGGAGGGGTGAGGCAGCCCCTATTTCCAATTTTCGAAATCGGCCGGTCTGACACCTGTTCAGCCGGATATCCACGGAGATGTTCGCCGCATTTTTGCGGCGCGGGTCTTGGGACCTCAGGGGAGTTTGGGTATGAGCCTTCGAGCGGGAGCACACATCGTTCGGCGAAATGGTTTGGCGGAGCGGCCGCTGACAATGGCGCGTCTCGAAATCTCTCTCCGTGCAACCGGATTTGACGTCACCAATGTCGGGAACGACCCTCTGGCCATAGTCCAGGACGAGACCTTCTCGACGCACAACCATTCTCTGCACGTCTACCGACATTCCGCAAACGCCGAACCTACTCCTTTAGCCGCGTAGCCCGCTCTAGGAGAAGACCGATGGCAAAACACCCTAAACCCGGGATGCACGTGCCAGGGTTCTCTTCTGAGACCCTGGCCGTCGAGACAGATCTAAAACCAAAACTTTCGCCGATCAAAACGTTCCGGATCGGCGAGTTGACGATTGATGTCTCCCCGGGTCGTGACACGATCTGGGTTATTGTTCGAAGGCCAGGCAAGGGCGGCATTGTCCTGCGCACCAATCCTTTTCCCGGGCCCTATGCGCTCAAGCAAAAAGAAACCGGCGACCATCGTATCATTCTCGATGTCAGGGCCAGCTCGGGTACATGGACTATAGAGATCTCCGTTCAGGAGAAGGACGTTCTGCGCGTCAAGGTGTCGCTTACGCCGGCAACTGACCTCCTCCTCGCGTTCTGGCCGCGCGACTTGTACGTGCTTGACGAACATGACGATCCGACCCAAGCCATAGGTCAGGTCGAAGCGGCGCAACGCGGCGTGAACGGGGGCATTTGCTACTTTTGTGTTCAAAAGCCGGCTTTCGGGTCCGTGCTCTATGCCCAGAACCTGACAGCTCTCAATGCCTACTTCGTCGCCACAAAGACCAGGCCCGACGGTGTTGTCGGCGGCCGCTGGCCATCGCTCGGCTACCAGCCTCCGACCTCACCCATGGGCTATGCGCCGCCCGAACATCCGCTGGCCGCTGGCAAAGAGATTGTCATCTCCGACGCCCTGCTGGCCTTC